>JACCDS011378562.1_pt1 | contig 13678 bp, 12 predicted proteins | sample 7446441 | NCBI WGS metagenome assembly JACCDS01 (sample SAMN15323445, study PRJNA562643) | freshwater metagenome | isolation source: river surface water | place: USA:Blue River Watershed | collected 2017-08-17 | reverse complement strand
TCGTCGGGCAATATCCGCTCGATTTCGACTTCATGGCTGCCCTTGCCCAGCAAGCCGAGCTTGAGCGCAGCGGTGTAGGATAGATCCACAATCCGGCTCGCGTGGAACGGGCCACGGTCATTGATCCGCACCACCACGCTCTTGCCAGATTCGATGCTGGTAACACGGGCATACGAGGGAATCGGCAAGGTAGGATGGGCGGCCGTCATTTTATACATGTCGTAACGCTCGCCGGACGAGGTGCGCAGACCATGAAATTTCTTGCCATACCAACTGCCAATGCCACGCTGGCGAAAGGCCCGTTCATCGGTAATCGGGGTATAGGTTTTGCCAAACACGGCATACGGTCGGCTCGCTGCTTTTGACAGGGGTTCGAGCTTCGGTGCCGCATCGGGTGTTTGCCACAGGTTCGGTGGTGGTGATTCACCCGGCCCATCGTCCTTATAATAGCCACCGCGCCCGGATTTGGCTGCGGGCAATACCGGCAGTGCCGGATCGGTTGTGATTGGCCCATTCGGACTACCTACGCTACCGACGTTGCCACCCGGTGGTAGCGAGCTGGTACGGGACGGTGCTGTGGTGCCACAGCCGACCAGCGTTGCCAACGCTGCCAGCGCTGCCAACTCGGTCAATGTGCGCATCCCCGATACCAATGGCGTTAGGCGGATCGGTGGGCGCTGCCCCGCTGCAGCAGAATGTTGTGTCAAAGCCAGCATAATATCGACTCCTGTGTGCGACTCCTGTGGCATGCCTGCGTCATGCCTGTGTCATGCCTCATGTTTGCACCAGCTTGCGATGGCGCTGGATGCTCATCAGTATTCCTGCGCCCAAACCAAGGGTAACCAACGCCGTACCACCGTAGCTCATGAAGGGCAGCGGCACGCCAACTACCGGCAATATACCACTGACCATGCCCATATTAACAAAAGCGTAAGTAAAAAAGATCAGTGTAATCGCTCCAGCCAATAAGCGCGAGAAAAAGTTCGGTGCATTGGCCGCGATCATCAAGCCCCGCCCGATCAGGAATATATACAGTAGCAGCAATACCACATTGCCAATCAAACCAAACTCTTCCGAATACACGGCAAAAATAAAGTCGGTGGTGCGTTCCGGGATGAATTCCAGATGGGCTTGTGTGCCCTTGAGCCAGCCTTTGCCATAGATGCCACCCGAGCCAACCGCAATGGTGGACTGGATGATATGAAAGCCCTTGCCCAACGGATCGGCGGTCGGGTCGATCAACATCATGACCCGCTCGCGCTGATAGTCGTGCAGCTTGGACCAGATGATGGGCAAACTGGCGCAAAACGCCAGGAACAGGGCGATGATCACTTTCCAGGACAAGCCTGCCAGAAAAATAACATATACGCCAGCAGCCAACACCAGCGTGGCGGTGCCCAAATCGGGCTGCTTGAGAATGAAGATCACTGGCAGCGCCAACAGCAGTGCGGCAATGCCGTATTCGCGCCAGCCGAGCATGCCTTCGCGCTTTTGAAAATACCAGGCCAGCATCAAAGGCATGGCAATTTTCATGATCTCCGACGGTTGAATGATCAGCCCCAGATTAACCCAACGCCGCGAGCCGTTTTTCACAATCCCAAACAGTGCCACCGCCAACAGCAGCATCACCCCTGCCGCATAAATCGGCACGGCAAAGCGCATCAGGGTTTGTGGCGGGGTCAGCGCCGCCAGCCACATCGCCAGCATGGCCACGGCAATGTTTCTGATTTGGTCTTCCACCCGCCCCGGAAAGTTATTGCCTGCCGAATACAGCGTAATCAGACCGACCGCGCACAACAGGCCGATAATGAGCAACAGCGTACCGTCAAACACGTTCACCCACGGTTTCAGGCGTGACCAGCGCAACGAATGATCCATACTGCCCCCTATTCCTTGTTACCTTCGGTTTCCTGCCCCGGTTTCGGGCCACCCACCGATTCGTTTTCTGCCTTGACCTGAGCCGCCGAACGCTGTTCCTGGTGCGCCGGGGCCGGTGTTGTGACGCCGTTCACCGCACCGGTCACCGCGCCGGTCGCAGTCCCGGCAGCAGTCGCCGCCCCTGCCACAGTCGCCGTCCCAGCCGCTGGTGCACTCTTATCCGGGGCCGATTTGCGCTTGCCCAGCAAAAAATAATCCAATGCCTGACGCGCAATCGGGGCCGCCGTTTCTGCCCCAAACCCGCCATTTTCCACCACCACAGCCAGTGCAATCCGGGGCCGGTCAGCCGGGGCGTAGGCAATATACAAGGCGTTGTCGCGCAAATGGGCAGCAACCGTCTTGGCATTGTATTTTTCGTTTTGCTTAACCGTAAACACTTGGGCGGTGCCGGTCTTGCCGGCCGATTCATAGCCAGCGTTGGCAAACACCTTGGCCCCCGTGCCGGATTTGGTGACGCCGACCATGGCGTGTTTAATGATCTCCAGATGTTCCGGCTTGAAGCGCAAGGTGGTCTCTGGTTTCGACACCGTCAGCGTCCGCTCATGGGTACTGCCATTCTCCAGTGCCTTGACCAAATGCGGTTTCATCACCACTCCATTATTGGCCAGTATGGCCGTCGCATGCGCCAGTTGCAATGGCGTAAAAGTGTTATACCCTTGCCCAATGCCGAGGGAAATGGTTTCCCCGGCATACCACTTCTTTTGCTGGGGGCTGCGGTAAGCGTTGCGTTTCCAGGTGGTGGAAGGCAGCACACCGATCTTTTCATGCTCCAAATCGATGCCGGTCAAGCGCCCAAAGCCAAACTGGTGCATGAAATCGTGGATCATGTCCACCCCCATTTCATTGGCCAGCGTGTAGTAATAGGTATCGCAGGAATGGACAATCGAGCGGTACATATCCACCGTACCGTGTCCGCCAACCTTGTCATCACGAAACCGGTGATTGCCAAAAATAAAGTAACCGGGGTCGCTAATGGCATACTGGGCGCTGCGCTTGTTTAGCGCCAGCGCGGCCAGCGCCATAAATGGCTTGTAAGTCGAACCCGGCGAATAGGTGCCTAGCAAGGGTCGATTGAGCAACGGCCGCTCCGATGAATGGAGCAATTCGTCCCAGCTTTGCTGGTCAATCCCTTCGACAAACAGATTCGGATCATACGACGGCATCGAAACATAGGCCAACACATCGCCGGTTGCCGGTTCAATCGCCACCAGCGCCCCGCGCTTGTCGCCAAATGCCTGTTCCACCACTTTTTGCAATTCGATATCAATCGACAATACCAAATTCTTGCCCTGGGTTGCGGCCGTGCGCGACAGGGTGCGCACCGCACGCCCCCCTGCCGACACTTCCACCTCTTCATAGCCGGTGATGCCATGCAATTGCTTTTCGTAGCTTTTTTCCAGCCCTTCCTTGCCGATATAGTCGGTGCCGCTGTAATTGAGGTTAAACGCCTCTTCCATTTCTTCGATTTTTTTTCGGTCACCCTGACTGATGCGGCCAATATACCCAATCACATGCGCGGCCACCTCGCCCTGTGGATACTGGCGAAACAGGCGCGCCTGAATTTCCACGCCCGGAAAGCGATAGCGCTGGACCGTAAACCGCGCCACTTCTTCGTCAGAGAGACGGGTCAGCAGCGGCACGCTTTCAAAACTGCGTGACTCGTCCATCAGCTTTTTAAAGCGCTTGCGATCCTTGGGCTGGACATCGACGATCTTGGCCAGTTCGTTGATCACCTCGGTCAAATCACCGCGCACCTTCGATGGGGTAATTTCGAGGGTATACGCCGAATAATTGCGCGCCAGCACCACCCCGTTCCGATCAACAATCAGGCCCCGGTTCGGCACCACCGGTATGATCGAAATCCGATTCTCTTCCGCCTGCGCCACATAGGCTTCGTGCCGGATGATTTGCAACCAGACAAAACGCGCCAACAACAGGCCAAAACAGACGAAAACAAGCCCACCCAACACCGTCAGGCGCCAATGAAACAGGCGTAGTTCCTGTTCGGTATTCTTGATCTCGGTCATATGGACGGTTCTACTTCACAAGGAGCTGGCGCGAAAATTCACTCGGGGCCGGTGCGAGACAGCTGGTCCGGCCTCAAATTGGCCGGGTTGCGTCACGGTTTACCACCCGGCGTTGCGGCGCGAGCAATAACAGCGTCACCAATGGCCAGAGCACGGCACCGATTACACTGGGGGCAAAATACCACCAACCGGGAAAATTGCCACCAAGCGACATGCGCACCAACAGCCGCACGGCCTCAGCAAACGCAATCAACGGCAAGACATGCATGATCTGGGCTGGCATGCCAAACCATAATACGCGCCGGTGTATGGTAATCGCAAAATACGACAGCAGGGTATAGGCCAGCGCGTTTTCACCCAGCAGGGCCGCGCTTTGCACATCCATCAATAACCCCATGAAAAAGGCGATGCCAACCGCCACCTTGCGCGGCTGATGAATATTCCAAAATACCAAAACCAGCGCCACAAAATCCGGTGGCGGCACCAGACGCCCCCATGGCAACAGGTTCAGGAAAAACGCCAAAATCAGGCTTAGGCCAATAAAAAATGGATTGACCGGTTGCAAAATATAGTGCGGGCGGTTCATTTGGCTCCTTCCTTATTATTTTTGCCATCTTTGCCATCCTTGCCATCTTTCGCCGCCTTGCCGTCACGCGCTGGCTTGCCGCCCGGTTTTTCTAGTTCCGGCGGTGGTGGTGGCGCAATCGGTTTTTCCAGCGGCTGCAAAATCAGCAATTGCCGATTGCGATCAATGCCCGCCAGAGTCTGGCACATGATGCGGCCAAACGCCCCGGCCGTATTGCTCTCGACCTGAGTCACCCGTGCCACCGACAGCCCAGCCGGATACACACCATCAATGCCCGAGGTAACCAACTGGTCGCCCGGCTTGATGTCGGCATTGGCCGCCAAAAAGCGCAAATCAAGCAGGCCGGACTGGCCACGACCATAAGCAATCGTGCGCAAACCATTTCTGACCACTTGCACCGGAATCGCCTGATCCTTGTCGGTGAGCAAGGTCACTTCGGAAGTAAACGGAAACACCCGCGTTACCTGCCCAACCACCCCGATCTCATCAATCACCGGCTGGCCGGATGCCACGCCGTGCTGAAAACCGCGATCGAGCACAATCTTGCGGGTAAACACATCGCGCGCATCGTACAAAATCTCGGCCACCATCGATTTGGCCGCGACTTTGCTGCGGGTTTCCAGCAATTGGCGCAAATGCTGGTTTTCTGATTGCAATAATTGCGCTTGTTGCAAGGTTTGCGCGTTTTGGATATGTTGCTGCTTCAGGCTTTGAATGTCTTTGCGCAAGCCACTGACACTGGAAAAATACGAACCGACCTCGTCGATGGTATCGCGTGGCATCAGCGCCACCTTTTGCAGCGGGTAAAGCGCAGCAGCAATCGCTTGCCGGATTAAGGCAAGAGATTGCAAATGAACATCGGCCAACAACAGAGCAATCGAAATCAATGCAAAAATCGTCACTTTGAAGCGGGCTGACGCCCCCTGCTTGAACAGTGGCGGCGGGCTGTATTCCATCACAAATGCCAAACCTTAGCGGTTTGGCTCCGGTACAATCACTCGTAAGAAAACATGGAACCCAATTTATCCATTCGCTCCAGTGCCAGGCCGCAGCCACGCACCACGCAAGTGAGCGGATCTTCGGCAATCAACACTGGCAAACCGGTTTCTTCCATCAGCAAACGATCCAAATCGCGCAGCAAGGCACCGCCACCGGTTAGCATCATGCCTTTTTCTGCGATATCTGCCCCCAGTTCTGGCGGGGTTTGTTCCAGTGCATTTTTCACGGCCGAGACGATGTTGTTGAGCGGATCGGTCAGTGCTTCCAGAATTTCATTGCTGGAAATGGTAAACGAGCGCGGGATGCCTTCCGACAGGTTGCGCCCCTTAACTTCCATTTCCTTGACTTCGGAACCGGGAAAGGCTGAACCAATCGCTTTTTTGATTGCTTCGGCGGTTTGTTCGCCAATCAGCATGCCATAGTTACGCCGGATGTAATTGACGATGGCTTCATCAAACTTGTCACCACCTACCCGCACCGAACCCTTATACACCATGCCGCCGAGCGAGATAATCCCAACTTCGGTGGTACCGCCACCAATATCGACCACCATCGAACCGGTCGCTTCCGACACCGGCAAACCGGCCCCGATTGCGGCGGCCATCGGCTCTTCAATCAAATACACGTGGCGCGCGCCAGCGCCCAAGGCCGATTCACGAATCGCACGCCGTTCGACCTGGGTCGAACCACAGGGTACGCAAATAATGATGTTGGGTGCCGGTTTGAAGAATTTGGAATCGTGTACCATGCGGATGAACTGGCGCAGCATTTGTTCGGTCACGGTAAAGTCGGCGATCACGCCGTCTTTCATCGGGCGAATCGCCTCGATATTGCCCGGCACCTTGCCCAGCATTTGCTTGGCTTCCTTGCCTACTGCTTGAATCGTTTTTTTACCATTTGGGCCACCTTCTTGCCGAATTGCCACTACCGATGGCTCATCGAGCACAATGCCCATATTGCGTACAAAAATCAGCGTATTTGCTGTCCCCAGATCGATTGCCAAATCATTAGAAAAATAACTACGAAGAAAACCAAACATGAATTATCCTGATGCGCTGAGCCGGTGCGCGTAACATTGTCAAAAAAATGAGAAAGAATTCGGGTGTGTCAACGGTATTGCTTTGGAATTTGCTGGCCTGACCTTGATGCCAAAACGGTTTTCCACCGCGGTGCAGCATTCGCCCGACATTCTACCTTATAATTTGCTTGCACTTTGCATCGATTGGTGCCGAAATCCGCCTGCGAGGGCGCTTGCGGCACCGATTCAGGCTGCTTTTAGAGGTTTTTTTCCAATTTTTTATCAGGTTTTGAACATGTCGCTCACTTTGCAAGACGTGCAACGCATCGCCAATTTGGCCCGGCTCGAACTGGGTGCGGATGAGGCAGAAACCACACTTGGCCAACTGAACCGGATTTTTGCCATGGTGGAACAGATGCGCACCATTGATACGACCGGGGTTGAACCGCTGGCGCAGCCGATTTCGGCCCTGATGCCCGATCTGGCCTTGCGCCTGCGCAACGATTGCGTGAGCGAAACCGACCGCCGCGCCGACTACCAGGCTTGCTCCCCGGCCACCGAAGATGGGCTGTATCTGGTGCCCAAGGTTATTGAATAACAGGAAACCCCACATGTCTGACCACACCGTCCACGCTTTGTCACAACTGTTACAAAGCAAACAGATTTCAGCAACCGAATTGGCCCAAAGCACCCTGAATCGGATCGGGGTCAGCGATTTGAATGCGTTCTTGCATGTTAACCCAGAGCAAACCCTGCTTCAGGCACAACAAGCCGATGCCGCGCTGGCACAGGGCAACGCACCGCTGCTGACCGGTATCCCGATTGGCTACAAAGATATATTTGTTACGCAACACTGGCGTGCCACGGCTGGCTCGAAGATGTTGCAACACTACACCAGTGCGTTCGATGCGGCAGTGGTCGAGCGCTGCCGGGCGGCGGGTATGGTCACGCTGGGCAAGCTCAATTGTGATGAATTCGCGATGGGCTCGTCCAATGAAAACTCGGCCTTTGGCCCGGTCAAAAACCCGTGGGACAAGCGCGCCGTGGCCGGTGGCTCGTCCGGTGGTTCTGCTGCGGCAGTGGCGGCGCGCCTGTTGCCAGCGGCCACTGGCACCGATACCGGCGGTTCGATCCGGCAACCAGCGGCATTTTGCGGCGTCACCGGCATCAAACCGACCTATGGCCGCATTTCGCGCTACGGCTTGATCGCTTACGCTTCGTCGCTGGATCAAGGTGGCCCGCTGGCCCAAACTGCCTTCGATTGCGCGCTGTTACTGAACGCCATGGCCGGTTTTGACGCGCGCGACTCGACCAGTCTGGAGTTGCCCGCCGAAGATTTTACGCGCAACCTCACGCCAGCGAGCGATAAACCCTTGGCTGGCCTACGGATTGGCTTGCCGCGCGAGTATTTTGGGGCCGGGCTGGCCACCGATGTAGAACAGGCAATCCGCGCCGCACTGGCGGTGTTTGAAACGCTGGGGGCGACGCTGGTCGATATCTCGCTGCCGAAAACCGAACTCTCGATCCCGGCCTATTACGTGATTGCCCCAGCGGAAGCTTCGTCCAACTTGTCGCGCTTTGATGGCGTGCGCTATGGCCACCGCGCCAGCGATTACCGCGATCTGGCCGATATGTATAGCAAAACCCGGGCCGAAGGCTTTGGGGCCGAAGTCAAACGACGGATTTTGGTCGGCACCTATGTCTTGTGCCACGGCTATTACGACGCGTATTACCTGCAGGCACAAAAAATCCGGCGCTTGATTGCCGACGATTTCCGCCGTGTACTGTCCGGGCCGGAACAGGTGTGTGATGTGATCATGGGGCCAGTGGCCCCAAGCGTGGCCTGGGATTTGGGCGAACAGCAAGATGATCCGTTGGCCAGCTATCTGGCCGATATTTACACGCTCGGTACCAGTCTGGCTGGCTTGCCTGGCATGTCGATCCCGTGTGGCTTTGGTCAGGGCGAAAAAAATCGCCAGCGACCGGTCGGGCTGCAAATCATCGGCCATTATTTCGACGAAGCGCGTCTGCTGGCGGTCGCGCACCAATACCAATTGCATACCGACTGGCACCGGCAACAACCGGCGAGCGACCATGCTGCAAGCTAAGGTGCTGCGCCCGCTGCTGTGCGCATCGGCCCTGTACGGCTTGGCCCTGTCCGGGCTGGCAGCGGCAGAACCTGGCCCGCCCGATCTGAACCTGAAACTGGCGTGCCAGGCCACGCTTGGTGCAGCCGAGAACCAAACCCTGTATGTCGATAGCGGCGAGATTCGGATCGAAAACGGCAAACTATTGGCCCTGCGCTGGGAATCGGCGCTGCACCGACGCACCCATGGCTTCGATTGCAGCATCGATCTGGATGACAAGCTGCAACTATCGGCCGTGGCCCAAGGCTGGCGCATTGAAACCGACGACCCGCTGGCGGCGCGGCTGGCGCGTGGCTACGACAACCCGAATGGCTCGGGTGGCCACTGCCTGATCAACCTCACCAGTCAGGATCGGCAGTTGACCATCAACCCGTCGTGCCCGGCCCTGTGCGGTTCGCGCAGCAATTTTTCCAGCTTGCAAATCGATTTGAATAGCGGACGCTGCACCTATACCGGCCAGCTCAGATAAAACGAACATGGGTCGGCTACCGGCCCGGCCAGCCTGGCCAATCCGGCCACCCGGCCAATCATTAGATATCAGCGAGGATGTTATGCAATGGGAAGTGGTAATCGGTCTCGAAACACATGTGCAACTGACCACCGAATCGAAAATTTTTAGCGGTTCCTCAACCCGCTTTGGTGCCGCACCGAATACCCAGGCCAGCGCGGTCGATCTGGCCCTGCCCGGCGTGTTGCCAGTGATGAACCGGGGCGCTGTAGAACGGGCGATTGCGTTCGGGCTGGCGGTTGGTGCCACGATTGCGCCGCGCTCGGTTTTCGCCCGCAAGAATTATTTTTACCCGGATCTGCCCAAGGGCTACCAAATCAGCCAATTCGAACACCCGGTGGTGCAAGGCGGTCAACTCTCGTTCATGCTGGAACAAAACGGCCAGCCCCGGCTCTGTAGCGTGGCCTTGACCCGCGCCCATCTGGAAGAAGATGCCGGTAAATCGCTGCACGAAGACTACCACGGCATGAGCGGTATCGACCTGAACCGGGCTGGCACGCCACTGCTCGAAATCGTTACCGAACCAGATATGCGAAGTGCGGTGGAAGCGGTTGCCTATGCCCGCGCGCTGCATGCGCTGGTCACTTGGCTCGGCATTTGCGATGGCAATATGCAGGAAGGCTCGTTTCGCTGTGACGCCAATGTCTCGGTACGGCCCAAGGGACAGGCCGCCTATGGCACGCGCTGCGAAATCAAAAACCTCAATTCATTCCGTTTCATGGAAGAAGCGATCAACTACGAAATACGGCGTCAGATTGAATTGATTGAAGATGGCGGCAAAGTGGTACAAGCGACCCGCCTGTACGACCCGGACAAAAAAGAAACCCGCTCCATGCGCAGCAAGGAAGATGCGCAAGATTACCGCTACTTCCCCGACCCCGACCTGCCACCGCTGGTGATTGGCCCGGACTGGATCGCACAAGTCAAAGCCAGCCTGCCGGAACTACCCGCTGCCATGCGCGAGCGCTTTGTGGCGCAATACGGCTTGTCTGAATACGACGCCAGCATTCTGACCCAAAACAAAGCGGCAGCCGATTATTTTGAACAAATCGCCAAAACCGATCCGGCGCTGGCCAAGCCGTGCGCCAACTGGCTGATGGGTGACATGGCATCGCAACTCAATCGAAACAATCTGGAGCTGGGCCAAGCCCCGATTCGCCCGATCCAGCTAAGCTTATTGCTGCGCCGGATCGTCGATGGCACAATATCGAATAAAATTGCCAAAGAGATCTTCTTGGCAATGTGGGAAGCCGCCTCGGATGCGGTCGATCTGGCCGACCAGATCATTGACGCCAAGGGTTTGAAACAGATTTCCGACAGCGGCGCGCTCGAAGCGATTGTCGATCAGGTACTCGCTGCCAACAGCCGTTCGGTCGAAGAATACCGGGCCGGAAAAACCCAGGCGATCAATGCCCTGATCGGTCAGGCGATGAAAGCCTCCAAAGGCAAGGCCAACCCGGCGCAACTAACCGAATTACTGCGCAGCAAACTTGATGCGTAATCACAATCTAGGACTTACGCAAAATTGGCCCAGCAAGGCAGCACAACGCTGCTGGGACGGTTTTGCGCAAGTCCTACAATTAACGGAGTAATACATGACCCAACTCATTTACGTGGGCGACCCGATGTGTTCCTGGTGCTATGGCTTCGGGCCGGAACTGGCCGGTTTGCTCAAGGCAATTCCAGAACCCAAGCTCGACATCGTGATGGGCGGCCTGCGCGCCCATGGCAGCGACACCATGACGCCGCAATTTACCGATTTTTTGCGCCACCACTGGCAACAGGTGAAAGATGCCTCGGGCCTGCCGTTCAATTACAGTGCGTGGGAACATCCGAACTTTGTGTACGACACCGAACCATCGTGCCGCGCCTTTGTTACCGCACGCATGATTCACCCAACCCTGCCACCGATGACCAATCTGGCCCTGTTTGGCAACCTGCAACAGGCGTTTTATGCCAAGGGCCTGAATGTGACCCAGGGCGACGTGCTGGCGCAAGTGACCAGCCAAAGCCTAACCCGCATGAAATACCCGACCGACGAACGCCAGTTTTTGCTGGCGTTTGACAGCGATCAGGCAAAGGCCAATACCAAGGCGCATTTTGAACAGGCGGTGCGCTGGGGCATTACCGGCTTTCCCAGCCTGGTGTTGGTGCGCGATGAGAAGCTGTATTTGCTCTCGTCCGGGTATACCAAGAAAGAGACGTTAATTGAGCATTATCACAAGATTATGGCGCAGACGCAGGCTGTGCCGCCGCCCACCTAAGCAGCGCTTTGGCGCGAATAGTACCCAGATTCAGCACCCGGATTCAGCACGCAAATTCAGCACGCAAATTCAGACAGGCACCAATCCACGAACGGCAAACAAGCGCGCCGCCATGGATGCTTCGGCGGTTTTCAGGTCATATGTGGTTTGTAGATTGAGCCAGTACTGCGGCGACTGGTTGAATGCCTTGGCAAACAGCAGCGCCAATTCTGCCGTTACCGGGCGCTTGCCATTCACCACGTGCGAGATACGCATGGGGGAAATGGCGATGGTGCGGGCGAATTCGCTTTGGGAGAGCTTGAGCTCCTCCAGAATTTCAGCCAGATAATCGCCGGGATGAATTGCAGGTAGGCCATTTGGGGTCATGATTTGGGTTCCTAGTGGTAATCAGTGATTTCAACATCAAAGGCATCGCCATCGATAAAACGAAAACAGACGCGCCATTGTTGATTGTTACGAATGCTCCATTGCCCTGCTCTATCGCCAAACAGCAATTCAAGCCGATTCGATGACGGAAGGCGTAAATCATCGATCACTACGGCTGCATGCAGTTGATTGAGTCACATGGCCGCACGCTTCAGTATTTCCGGCGGCAAACGGCGCGACTTGCCAGATTGGTATGTTGGCAACAGCATGAGCCATGCTGATATTTCGGCTGCGGTGATGGTGAGCTTTGCCAAGTACTATGGCGAACAGCTCGATTGCCTGCCACCCAAATCACTGCGCACATTGCATAGCCTGGCGCTACGCTGCGAGGCAACCCGTGCATTTATCCAATCGCCCATTGAGTAGGATGCCGCCCGCGCAGAACAGCAAAGCGCCAACGAAGTGCCGTGCATTGTTCCGGTACAGCTTGCTTGCGTCATTCCTATATTTTATCTATAATGACCACTTAACAGCTTAATGTGTCAGTAAAGACTAAAATGAAACGTATCAATGCCGATTTCACGCCGCCCGAATTACATCAGCGGGCGCAAGCGCTTGGGCAAGCGATCAAGCTTGCGCGTATTGCGCGCGACATGACACGCCAGGATTGCGCCGAACGCGCCCACATCAGTCCCAGCACGCTGGCCCGGATTGAAAAGGGCGATGTGGCGGTCAGCATGGCGGCTTGGTTGATGGCGATGAATCAGGTCGGGTTAATCGGCTTGCTTGCCGCGCCCAGCCAGCCCGACAACGATGCCATTGGCGCACTACGGCGCAAGGGCGAAGTGCGCCAGCGGGTGCGCATAACAGGGAGCGAATTTGACTTCTAAAATGACTGCTGACATGACTTCTGATACCGCTTCCGGCTTCATTGCTGGCACCCGGCTTTGGCAACAGACGACATTCATTTACCTTCCGCAACAAACGCAAGCGGTGCCTGCTGGCACTTTGCGCCTGTACGAACAGGGCACGCGCCCGCTGAACAGCGAATTTGTGTATGGCAACCGCTACCTGCAACGCAGCAACGCGGTTGCCGTTGATCCTGCCGGTTTAAGCTTGCAACAGGCCAAAGCGCACAAGGAATATCGCTTCGAGAGTGGCACAGGGTTGGCCCTGTTTGGCGCAATTCGCGATGCTGCGCCGGATGCCTGGGGCCGCCGGGTGATTGAAAACCGGCTCAGGGCTCCGCCCAATAGTCTGCCTGAATCGGTCTATCTGAGTCAGGCGGGTTCCAACCGCACCGGCGCACTGGATTTTCGTGACAAACCGGAATCGGCCGAAAAACCGGGTTTGCTGCCCGAAGCCAAGGATTTACAGTATTTGCTTGACGCCGCAGCCAGAGTGGAGCAAGGCGAAACCGTGCCGCACAACTTACAACTGTTACTCAATGTCGGCTCCAGTTTTGGTGGCGCACGGCCCAAGGCGGTGTTACTGCACGAAGCGCGCCAATGGATGGCGAAATTCCCTTCGCACGGTGATGGTTTCAATGTGCCCCTGATTGAATATGCCACTTTGGCACTGGCACGCGCCTGTGGCTTGCGGGTGCCGCCCACCCGCTTTATGCCCCTGGCTGATGGGCGCGATGTGATGTTGATTGAACGATTTGATCGACACGCCTTGCCCAGGGGCGACTATGCCCGTAGTCATGTGGTGAGTGCCTTGAGCATGCTGCAATTACATGAAAGCGATACCCATCGCGCGCAGTATGCCGATCTGGCGCGCATGATTGATCAATATGGCGCCAAAGGTTTTGTACAGGAAGACC
>JACCDS010386374.1_pt1 | contig 13678 bp, 12 predicted proteins | sample 7446441 | NCBI WGS metagenome assembly JACCDS01 (sample SAMN15323445, study PRJNA562643) | freshwater metagenome | isolation source: river surface water | place: USA:Blue River Watershed | collected 2017-08-17 | reverse complement strand
CGGCAGCCGACTGCAGGGCCGGAACATAGGCATCGCAGGCGATCAGTAACTCGTCAAAGAGTTGTTTTTCTCGGGCCAGCGCACGTTCATTGGCCGACAATGCTTTTTCTTCAAAGGCTTTGAGTTCTGGCGTGATGAACCGCTCGGCATTTTTGAGTGTCTGCCGTCGCTGGTAATCGGTGGGCGTTTTGGCGAGTTGGCCAGCGGTGATTTCAATGTAGTAGCCATGCACGGCATTAAAGCCCACCTTCAGATTGGCAATGCCGGTGCGCTGCCGCTCACGTGTTTCCATGGCCAGCAAAAACGCACCGCTGTCGGTCTGAATCGAACGCAATTCATCCAGGAGTGCATCAAACCCTTGCCGTATCACGCCGCCGTCGCGCAGGGTAAGGCCGCATTGATCATCGATAGCCTGCGCAAGGTGCGCGTGGCAGTTCTGAAGCGCATCGGGTGAAAGCGACTGGTGTATGGCCTGAAGCGCAGGCGGAAGGGCCCCGGCATTGGCGCTGGCCTGAGCCAGCTGGTCGCGCACTTGGCGCAGTGCCTCCAGTGATTGTTTCAACGAGAGGCATTCGCGGGGCTTTACATTGCGAAGGCTGATGCGGCCGGCAATCCTCCCGATGTCCGAGATGCTCTGAAATTGCTCGCGCAGGTGGCCGATCAATCCCTGTTGCTGCTCAACATTAGCCAGCCAGCCGATGGCCTCTTGGCGTGTTTGCGTTGCGGTGTTGTGCCGAAGCGGCGCCGTCATCCACTGGCGCAGTTTGCGGCTTCCTGCGGCCAACATGCAGCGGTCCATGGTCGAGAGCAGGGTGCCCTGCGCAGGCGCATCGGTAAAGAGCGGTGTGACCAATTCGAGTGTGCGTCGTGCAATGGCGTCGATCACGACGGTGTCATCGCTGCGAAACGGTGTCGGGGCCTGAAGGTGGGTGAGTGCCCGGCCTTGGCTTTTTTCGGCATACGACAAGAGCGCTGCAATGGCCCGTAATGCAAGCGTGGCGCCCTCAAGCTCAAACGCAGCCAGTGTTGCGACACGCAGCCGTTGCTTTAAGAGCTCGCTTCCGCGGCCTGCATCGAACTCCCATGCCGGCCGAAGGGTAACAACACTGGAGATCACGCCGGTAAGTGCTGCCGCGTGTTGGCGAAGCCGCGAGGTCTCATTGACCAGCACCTCTGCAGGTGCGATCTGAGACAGCAGCCCGATCCATGCGGCGTGATGTTCGAGCGTCTCTGCGGCCGAGGTGCCGTCGCTGTTTGTCGCCTCGGATGCGGGGGCCGATGCGCCGCTTGCCTGCGGTGCGGTCATGGTGAGCTGCGACCAGAAGAGCTCGCCACTGGCCACATCGCACCAGGCCACTGCGGCCTGTGTGCCATCGATCTCTACCGCGGCACACCAGGCCTGCGCACGGTCGGGAATCAATCCCGCTTCGTTCAGGGTGCCGGGCGTGATCACGCGAAGGACTTTGCGCTCCACCGGCCCCTTGGAGGTGGCCGGGTCGCCGATCTGCTCGCAGATCGCTACCGAATGGCCTTTGGCAACGAGTTTTGCCAGGTAGCCTTCTGCCGAATGAAATGGCACGCCGGCCATGGTGATCGGTGACCCATTGCTCTGGCCGCGGGTGGTCAGCGTGATGCCCAGCAGACGCGATGCGGTCTTCGCGTCGTCAAAAAACAATTCGTAGAAATCGCCCATGCGGTAAAAGACCAGCATGTCGGGGTACTCGGCCTTCACGGCCAAGTACTGGCGCATCATGGGTGTGTGTTGCGTGGTGCTCATGCGTGGGCAATCACAATGATTCTAGGCGCGTGGCACAGTGCGCGAGACAAGCCCGGGCGCGTTAGCGCCGGTCCATGGCAGCCTTCGCGGCCAATCCCTTTTTGGGCTCGGGCAGCGCGTAGCGTGAAAGCAGGGTGACCATCTGGCCGAAAATTTTGGGCGAGGCGGCAATGATGTTTTCATGAAACAGGTAATCGGCATCGCCTTTAAAGTTGCCGACCAGTCCGCCGGCCTCGGTGATCAGCAGGCTTCCAGCGGCGGCATCCCAGGGCATCAGCCCCATCTCAAAAAACCCATCGAGCCGGCCGCAGGCCACATAGGCCAGATCCAGCGATGCAGCACCCGGCCGGCGCAGGCCCGCGGTTTTTTGCGTGAGCTCTTTGAACATCGAGACATAGAGCTCGAGGCTGTCGAAGTCGCGAAACGGAAATCCGGTACCGATCAGACAGTCGTCGAGTTTTTCGCGGCTGCTTACTCGGATACGCCGATCGTTCAGCATCGCCCCTTTGCCTTTTGAGGCGACAAACAAATCGTTGTGCACGGGGTCATAGATCACGGCCTGCGTGATCTGGCCTCGGAACGATAGGCCAATCGAGACCGCGTACTGCGGAAAGCCATGAATGAAATTGGTGGTGCCGTCCAAGGGATCGATGATCCAGACGTACTCTGATTTGGCCGCTGCCTTAGCCCGAGCGCCTGCACCTGCTGTGCCGGTCTCTTCGCCCAGAAAGTCGTGGTCGGGATAGGCTTTTGATAAGACCTCGATGATGGCGGCTTCGGCCATCTGATCGACTTCGGTCACAAAGTCGTTGGGCGCCTTGCGTCCAATGCGCAGTAAATCCAGGTCAAGGCTTGCGCGATTAATGATGGCGCCTGCGCGGCGGGCAGCTTTCACTGCCGTGTTCAGCAAAGGATGCATGGTCGGGTCTTTTTAAGGAGCGGGATAAAACAGGGCATGATTGCGCCCATGGGTGATTTTAGGCGTTTTCAGTCGCTGCTTTCGCGGGTCCGGTTTGTGTTGGCCAACCCTAGCCATCCGGGCAACGTAGGGGCCACGGCCCGGGCCATGCAGGCCATGGGCCTGACCGACTTGCGGCTGGTCGACCCCGAAGATCCCAAGATCGCGCAGCGCGCCGATGCGGTCGCGCTCTCTTCGGGCGCCGCCCTGGTGCTTGGTGGCGCCAAGGTGCAGGGGCTTGATGAGGCCCTGGCCGGCACCACTTGGCGCTGTGCATTAAGCGCTCGCACGCGCGAGTTCGAGCCTCCCCGCCTTACCCTTGAGCAGGCCTGTGATCAGGTGCTGGACCACATGAATGGCTTTGAGCATGGCCAGGCCGCCTTTGTGTTTGGGGCCGAGCGGCATGGGCTTACCAATGATCAGGTGCTGGCCTGTACGCATGTCTGCAGTCTGGATGTCGAAGAAAAATTCAGTTCATTGAATCTTTCCCAGGCCGTGCAGGTCGTGGCCTACGCATTGCGACGTGCAGCACGGGCGATGCAGGTCCCCGATCGTGACGGTCAGGCCCCGACATCGGCTGATCACAACGATGCGTTGGCCGATCTGAACGTGGCGCTGGAGAACCTTGAAACACGCCAAGGCAATAAGCGTGAGACCTCGCGGCCGGCAAGCCATGAGGCCATCATGGGCTTGCATGACCATCTGGTGCGGGTCGCCGTTCGGGTGGGCTACCTGGATCCCCAGGTGCCCGGAAGGTTTGAAGAGCGCCTCAAGCGGCTCTTGGCCCGAAAAACCATGTGGGAAGACGAGGTTCAGATGCTGCGTGGCCTGTGCACAGAAATTGAACGGCGCACCTGATACCCTTTGCACCCTTCCTGCGTGATTTTTTAACCGTCGCTCCCACAGACCATGTTCAGCACACTGCGTAACGACATTCGGGCCATTCTGGATCGTGACCCCGCTGCCCGGGGCACCTTCGAGGTGGTGACCTGTTATCCCGGATTGCATGCGCTGTGGCTGCATCGGCTGGCCCACATGTTTTGGTCCACCGGGTTCGGTCCGTTGAAATGGCTTGCCCGATTTGTGGCCATGGTGTCGCGTTGGCTGACGGGTATTGAAATTCATCCGGGTGCGCGGATCGGTCAGGGGGTGTTTATCGATCACGGCATGGGTGTGGTGATCGGTGAGACCACCGAGATCGGTGATCAGTGCACGATTTATCAAGGCGTAACGTTGGGAGGCACCTCGTTGGTGAAGGGCGCTAAGCGTCATCCCACGTTAGAGACGGGTGTGGTGGTGGGCGCAGGCGCCAAAGTGTTGGGGCCGTTTACCGTGGGTGCGGGCGCCAAGATTGGATCCAATGCCGTGGTGGTCAAGGGCGTACCTACTGGCGCAACGGTGATCGGTATTCCTGCGCGTGTGGTCGATGAACACTACGCCGATTCCATGGCCCGTCAGGCAGAAGGTGATCGCTTTGCAGCCTACGGTGTGATGCCCGGCGCGCAAGATCCGGTGGATGTGGTGCTGCATCAGCTTGTCGACGAACTGAAAAAGCAACAAGAAGAAATCGATCGTCTGAAGTCGAAGCTCTAAGGCGTTGCTTAGGCGGGCACGACCCGCACACCCTGGGCATCTATCCACAGTCCGCCGCCGCGCGAAAGACCGCCTTGCGCATCGAGATCCCAATCGGGCAAGACCCAGCGCATTTTTCCATTTGGCAGCGTGTTGCAGCCCGGCCGATGCGTATGCCCGTGCAGAAGCAGGTCTGCGCCGAGCCGATCGATCAAGAGTTCGCCATCGTGGGGCGTGATGTCCATGATCTGCATCGACTTGCCTGACTTTTCGTGTTCGCTTTGTTCCCGAAGGCTCTGTGCCACAGCGAGCCGCTCAGCAAGTGGTTTGGTTAAAAACGCCTGCTGCCAGGCGCTGCTGCGCACCTGATTACGAAACTCTTGGTAGGGGGCATCGGCCGTGCAGAGCTGATCGCCGTGGGTGATGGCAATTGTTGGCCCATTGCCCACGGCCAACACCGTAGGATCGGTCAGTAAGTCGGCATGGCATGCAGCCGCAAAGGCCTCGCCTATTAAAAAATCTCGGTTGCCATGCATCAGCGCTACACGCACACCGCTGCCGGCAATGGCTTCGAGGGTCTGGGCCACGGTGCGCCCGCAGGCGCCATGTGTGGTGTCGTGCATCACATCGTCGCCCACCCAGGCATCGAACAGGTCACCCAGAATAATCAGCACATCGGGTGCTGCAGGTTGGGCGGTATGGGCGCGGATCCAGCGGCAGAAGTGATCCTGAAGTTGTGGGGTCTCGATGCTTAAGTGCACATCCGAGACCAGCAGGGCCGAGGCCACCGAGAGGCGTTGTTGCGGCATTGTGTTGCGCCCGCCAGTGGCCTGGAGTGATTACTTAATGATGCTGGCTTTGATGATGGTCACGGGCTCAACCGGCACGTTCTGGTGAAAGCCGTTGTTGCCGGTTTTGACTTTCTTGATCTTGTCGACCACGTCGGTGCCGGCGGTGACTTTGCCAAATACGGCGTAGCCCCAGCCACGCTCCGTGGGAGACGAGAAGTTCAGAAAATCGTTGTCGGCCACGTTGATAAAAAACTGTGCCGTTGCCGAGTGCGGATCGCTGGTGCGGGCCATGGCGATGGTGTACTTGTTGTTCTTTAATCCGTTGTCGGCCTCGTTTTTGATCGGGGACTTGGTACTCTTTTGCACCATCTTGTCGTTAAAGCCGCCGCCCTGAATCATGAAGTTATCCATCACACGGTGAAAGATCGTGCCGTCGTAATGGCCCGACGTGACATAGGCCTCAAAGTTCTTTACGGACTCGGGCGCTTTTTTCGGGTCGAGCTCCAGGGTGATATCGCCCATCGATGTTTTTAACAAAACGTTCATTCAAAGTTCTCCGGTTTAACGATTGGTAAGGGTGCGCGTGCTGCGAATGGCGGGGGTCTTGAGCAGGTGCTCCAGCTTCAACTGCACGCTGGGCGAAGGCTGGTTCGACCGTGCAGCGTTTTCATACGACTGAATCGCCAGCCGCGTGAAGATGTCGGCCAGGTTTTCGTGGGCTAGGGCATAGTCCGGCCGGTTTTGAATCGCGCGTTCAAGCAGCAATCGGGCCTTGTTCAGTTCGTTTTGGTCGACATACAGGGCGGCAAGGTTGTTGTAAGGCTCGGAGAGCTCGGGGAAGTCTTCAGTCAGCAGTTCAAAGGTTGTGATCGCTTCGTTGCGTTTGCCGATTTCGGCAAAGAGCACGCCCTGCAGGAATCGCCACTGCGGATCACGGGGCCGTTTGGCCAGCATGGCTTCGATGCGCTCACCGGCCTCGACCCATTTCTGGCGTGCAATCAGTTCGCGTGCCTCGAGCAGTTCGGGCGAGGCTGCAGGGGCCATGGGTCGGCCCTGCAAAAAGCCGGGCGATGACGGGCCCGAGCCCGTGGGTGCTGCTGTCTGCGCCGAGGCGGATGACGCGATCCATGCCGTGGCCATCGTGGCCAGTGGCATCAAAAAAAGGGGTTTTCGGGTCATTCCCATAAAATGCGGGCAGAAGTGCTGAATCGACAGCCGCTCAGTCTAGCATGGTGAATTCTTGAAGATTTTCAATACCTTAACCCGCAGTAAAACCGAATTTGTGCCCATCGAACCGGGCCATGTGCGCATGTATGTCTGCGGCATGACCGTCTACGACTTCTGCCATGTGGGCCATGCCCGGGTGCTGGTGGTGTTCGATACGGTGACCCGGTGGCTGCGGGCGAGCGGCCTGAAGGTGACCTATGTACGCAACATCACCGATATCGACGACAAGATCATCAAGCGTGCAGTCGAAAACAACGAGCCGGTGGCTGCACTCACCCAGCGATTTATCGACGCCATGAACGACGATGCGCGGGCGCTCGGTGTGATTTCTCCAGACCATGAGCCGCGCGCAACCCAATACGTGCCCCAGATGCTTGATGTGATTGGCGCCTTGGAACGCAACGGCCTTGCCTATCAGGCGCAGCTGCCCGATGGGTCCGATGGCGATGTGAATTTCTCTGTCCGCGGCTTTGCGGGCTACGGCAAGCTCTCCGGCAAATCTCTGGATGAGTTGCGTGCGGGTGAGCGTGTGGCCGTGGGCGATGGCAAGCGCGATCCCTTAGATTTTGTGCTCTGGAAGCGCAGCAAACCCGATGAGCCCTCCGATGTGAAGTGGGCCTCGCCTTGGGGCGAGGGCCGCCCCGGCTGGCACATCGAGTGCTCGGCCATGAGCTGCAGCCTCTTGGGCAAGCACTTTGACATTCATGGGGGCGGGGCTGATCTGCAGTTTCCCCACCATGAAAACGAGATCGCGCAGTCCGAGGGCGCGTATTCGCGTGAGACCGGCAAGCCCTTTGTGAACGTCTGGATGCACAACGGCTTTGTGCGCGTTGACGATGAAAAGATGTCCAAGTCGTTGGGCAACTTTTTCACGATTCGTGATGTCTTGAAAAAGTTTGATGCGGAAGTGGTGCGGTTTTTTATTCTGCGCGCCCACTACCGCAGCCCTCTTAATTATTCCGATGCGCATCTGGAAGATGCCCGTCAGGGGCTATCGCGCTTGTACACCGCCTTGTCGGCAGCCGGCGTAACGGCAGCGTTGGCCTACCGGGCCCAGCCGATCGCCGTGGATGCTCTGTGCGGGCAGCTTTCCGGCGTACCTTCCATGGTCCAGGCGATCCGTGGCTTTGCAGCCGCGATGGACGACGACTTCAACACACCGGTGGCCATTGCCGCGCTTTTTGATCTGGCCTCGGAAATCAATAAAACCACCGATGCCGGCCTCAAAGCCCAGGGCGCTGCGGCCCTGCGGGCCCTGGCCGGCACCCTTGGGCTTCTTGAGCGTGCCCCGGCCGACCTGCTTCAGGCGGGGGTCGAGGGCCTGGATTCTGCGGCCATCGAGGCCAAGATCGCCGATCGGGCGGCGGCCAAAAAGGCCCGGGATTTCGCCCTGGCCGACCAGATTCGGGCCGATCTGCTGGCCCAGGGGGTGGTCCTGGAAGATGGCCCCGGCGGCACCACCTGGCGCAATTTGTAAGACAATACGGCCCACATGAGTACCCAGACCAAACAGACGTTTCTGGACTTCGAGCAGCCTGTGGCCGAGCTGGAAACGAAAATCGAGGAATTGCAGTTCGTTCAAAGCGATTCCGCGGTCGACATTTCCGAGGAAATCGACCGGCTGCGGGGCAAGACCGAGTCCCAGCTCAAAGACATCTATTCCAAGCTCACGCCCTGGCAGATCGCCCAGGTGGCCCGTCACCCCCAGCGGCCGTACACCCTGGACTACATCGGCCTGATGCTGACCGATTTTTATGAGCTGCACGGGGACCGTTCCTTTGCCGATGACCCGGCCATTGTGGGCGGCCTCGCCCGGTTCAACGGCCAATCGATCATGGTGATCGGCCATCAAAAAGGCCGCGATCTTAAAGAGCGCACGTATCGCAACTTCGGCATGCCGCGGCCCGAGGGTTATCGCAAGGCCGAGCGGCTCATGCTTCTCGCAGAAAAATTCAAGATCCCTGTGCTCACGTTGATTGACACCCCGGGTGCCTATCCCGGTATCGGTGCCGAAGAGCGTGGCCAGTCCGAGGCTATTGGCAAAAACTTATTTGTGATGGCCGGCTTAAAAGTGCCGATCGTGTCGGTGATTATTGGTGAGGGCGGCTCTGGTGGTGCGCTTGCCGTTGCTGTGGGCGATACCTTGCTCATGCTTCAGTACGCCACCTATTCGGTGATCTCTCCGGAGGGCTGCGCATCGATTCTCTGGAAGAGTGCTGACAAGGCACCCGAGGCCGCCGAAACGCTGGGCATCACCGCGCCGCGCTTAAAGTCGTTGGGCCTGATCGACAAGATTGTGACCGAGCCCCTGGGCGGCGCCCATCGGGATCCAGCCGCCATGGCCGAGAACTTAAAGCGCGCCGTGGCCGAGGCCCTGCGTGCTCTGGTCGACCTCTCGCCTGAAGAACTCGTTGCCCAGCGGCAAAGCCGCATTCGCGCACTCGGAAAGTTCAAAGAGATCAAGGCCAGTTAAATGGCCCTATCCCTCACGGTGGGGCTCTCGGGGGGGCTCGATTCCACTGTGCTGCTGCATCTGATGCAGCGCCTTCAGCACAAACTTCCGCATCTGTTTTCATTGTCGGCCGTGCATGTGCATCACGGATTGCAGCCTGCAGCCGATCAGTTTGTCTGGCAATCGGAAAAAGTCTGCCGAGAACTTGGCGTGCCTTTAACGGTATTGCGTGTGCGCATTCCGGAATCGGACATCGCCACACAGGGCATCGAGGCGGCAGCGCGCCGCTACCGTTATCAGGCGATCACATCGCATCTGTCGGATCACGAGGTCTTGGTGTTGGCCCACCACCGCGATGATTTGTTGGAGACCGCGCTGTTGCAGTGGATTCGTGGTGCGGGTCTCGAGGGCCTGTCGGCCATGACACGGCTCTCGCGTATGCAGTCCGATGGCAAGCGAATCATGCGCTGGCGTCCTTTGTTGGATCAGAGCCGCGAGTCACTGCTGAACTACGCCACCGCCGAGGGCCTGACCTGGGTGGAAGATCCGACCAATGCCGATTTGGATCTGGCCCGTAATCGCATTCGCCATGAGGTCATGCCCGTTTTGCGTAGCCTGCGTGAAGGTGCGGATTCCGCGATGGCCCGAAGCATTGCCCATCTGCAGACCGCGCGGGATTTATTGGAGATGGTGACCGAGCAGGCCTTGGAAGAGAGCCGCTCGCCCGAGGGGCGCCTGAATCTGGAAGTGCTCTTTGTGCAAGACGAGGCCCTTGCTGCCCGTATCGTTCGCGGCTGGCTCAAACAGCATGGCGCTCCTACGCCGCCGACCAAGCGGCTGGCTGAGTTTTTACGTCAGCTGCGCGTGGCCCGAGAGCCGTTTGCGCAGATGGATCTCGCCGATCCGGCCACAGGCCAGGTCTGGCGGGTGTTGCGTGAGCGGGGCTTTCTGAAGATTGCGCGATAATCGCGTTTTTCGGCGTTTTTAAAATCATGGCGTTAATTGTTCATAAGTATGGCGGCACCTCGATGGGCTCGGTCGAGCGCATCAAGAATGTGGCGCGTCGTGTGGCCAAGTGGCAAAAAGCGGGCCATCAGGTGGTGGTGGTGCCTTCGGCCATGTCGGGCGAGACCAATCGTCTGCTGGGCCTTGCCAAAGAGATTTCCGAGCGGGCTGACCCGCGCGAGTTGGATCAGATCGCATCGACCGGTGAGCAGGTCTCGGTGGGCCTCTTGGCCATCGCGTTGCAAAGTGTTGGTGTCAAAGCCAAGAGCTACACCGGCTGGCAGGTCCCGGTGAAAACCGACTCGGCTTACACCAAGGCCCGCATTGAATCGATCGATGATCAGCGCGTGCGCAAAGATCTCGACTCTGGCCACGTGGTGGTGATCACCGGGTTTCAGGGCATTGATGAGCACAACAACATCACCACGCTGGGCCGTGGTGGTTCCGACACCTCGGCCGTGGCCGTGGCCGCAGCGCTCAACGCCCAGGAGTGTCTGATTTATACCGATGTCGATGGCGTGTACACCACCGACCCGCGCATCGTGCCCGAGGCCAAACGGCTCGAAAAAGTAACCTTTGAAGAAATGCTGGAGATGGCCAGCCTGGGCTCCAAGGTCTTGCAGATTCGTTCGGTTGAGTTTGCCGGCAAATACAAAGTGAAGACCCGGGTGCTGTCGAGCCTGACCGATCCCGACATACCGCTGTCGGAAGAAGCCAACTCCGGCACGTTGATCACCTACGAGGAAGACGAAACCATGGAACAGGCCGTAATTTCAGGCATTGCCTTTAATCGCGACGAAGCAAAGATCACCGTGGCGGGTGTGCCCGATAAACCCGGTATTGCTTACAAAATTCTTGGCCCGGTGGCGGCTGCCAACATCGATGTGGACATGATCATCCAGAACGTGAGCCATGAAGGGCTGACCGACTTTTCGTTCACGGTCCATCGCAACGAGTTGGACAAGGCGATCGAGGTGCTCAACAGCAAGGTTCAGCCTGAAATCCACGCCAAATCGATCACTGGCGCGAAAGATATTTGTAAAGTTTCGGTCGTGGGCATTGGCATGCGTAGCCACGTGGGCATTGCCAGCCAGATGTTTGAGACCCTGTCGAAAGAGGGCATCAACATTCAGATGATCTCCACCAGCGAAATCAAGATTTCGGTGGTGATCGATGACAAATACATGGAGCTGGCCGTTCGTGCCCTGCACAAGGCGTTTGGGCTAGAATCGTGAGGTTTTTCGGGGCAGCTTCGGCGGCCCCGAGCAGTGGCCGTAAATAGGAGACGTGACCGAGAGGCCGAAGGTGCTCCCCTGCTAAGGGAGTATGTGCCAAAAGCGCATCGAGGGTTCGAATCCCTCCGTCTCCGCCAGTTTTAGAGCAAGATAGTGTGCTTAAAGAAGCGATTGAGTTGTGATCAAGTCTTGGCAACCGCACGCTCGGCATATTCTGGACACCCCATATTCCTTAGTAAGACACAACGGTGTGTAATCCAGCATCGTCAAAGATGGCTCAGAGCATTGCTTGCGTGAGAAAGGCTGGCTAGGGAGTGAGTAAATGTGACGTGGTTGTTATCGGTGGGGGTGTCATAGGCTCCTCGGCCGCTTATTTTCTTAAAAGCCGGGGTGTCTCTAACGTTGTGGTGATTGAACCCGACCCAACGTACAGCAAGGCTGCGACTCCGGTCGCGACCGGCGGTTGCCGACGCTTATTTTCACTTCCCGAAAACATCGCGATGTCGGAGTTCAGTATCGAGTTTTACAAGAACTTTGCGCAGACCATGATGACGCCGGGGTATCACGCCGATGTCCAGTGGAAAGAGGGTGGTTACCTGTTCGTTGTAGGGGCTCAGCATGCCGACGCGTTGGAGAAAAACTTCAATACGCAGCGCGCAAATGGGGTCGCGGTTGAACTATTGGATAGAGCAGCGATCGCCAACCGATATCCCTGGATGAAAACGGATGATCTCGCCGTGGCTTGTCTTTCGCCCCACGATGGGTGGCTAGACCCAAACACAGCCTTACAGGGGTTTCGCAAAAAGGCTCAATCGTTGGGTGCCCAGTACGTTACAGACCGCGTCGTTGGTCTGACGCTATCCGGCAGTCAGGTTAACGGGGTGCAACTGGGTGGCGGCGGGACTTTATCTGCGGATTATGTGGTGAATGCAGCCGGATGCTGGTCTGGCGCGGTATCCAAGCTGGTCGCCATGGATCTGCCGGTCAATCCCATGCGCCGTTTTGAGCATTTTGTGGAGATTGAGGAAGACCTGCCACCGATGCCACTGCTTAAAGACCCTGAGCGGCTTGTCGTGCGGCCTGAGGGTAATGGTTACTCGGTCGGATTGGTGAACTCAGACGAGCCGCGGGGATTTAATTTTGATGTTGATCACACGTGGTTTGAGCGTGTTGTCTGGCCCGCACTCGCAGCTCGAATACCCGCTTTTGAGAGTCTTAAGTTAAGACGCGAATGGTCTGGTCTTTATGACGAGTGTGATTTTGACGGCAACATGATCTTGGGCAATTGGCCTGGTCGCCTAGACAATTTCTTTGTAGCGTGCGGCTTTTCCGGGCATGGATTGATGCATGCACCTGCTGTAGGCAGAGCGCTTTCTGAGCTGATTGTTGATAAACGTTTTGAGACCATAGATCTCTCGCGCCTAGGGTATCAACGGATTTTGGATGGGAAGCCATGCCCTGAGGTCGGAATTATCTGATCATCAATGGGGGTGTATATGGTTCGGCTTATTCGTCGCAGTCTCGGATTATTCTGTTTGGCTTTTAGTTTTAGTGCCTTTGCGGCAGAGCCTGTATTCGTTCCTAAGGCCGCGAAGGTTACCGATAACGTCTACGCCATCGTCGGCCCACTGGGTCAGCGCAGCGAGGCTAATGCTGGCTTAAACGCCAACTACGGTTTTGTGATTACCCCGAGTGGCGTGATTCTGATCGACAGCGGCGCCAGCGCCCACAGTGCTGACATGCTGGAAAAAACAGTCAAAGAGGTCACACCCAAGCCCATTCGCTGGGTGCTCAATACGGGCTCGCAAGATCATCGCTGGCTGGGTAATGGCTACTTTGCAGGTAAGGGCTCGGAGATTCACGCCATGGCGGGAAGCGTCAAGACACAGAAAGCGTCCGCCTCGCAGCAGCTGGATAACTTAAAGCGGTTTGTTGGCGCCCAGCTGGTGGGTACTGCGCCACGTCAGGCGACTGAAGTGCATGCCTCTCCGGAGCGGTCGCTGGTCATTGATGGTGTTCGCATACAGTGGATCGAGACCAATGCCCATTACCCTGGCGACACCATGATTTATCTGCCCGATAGCTCGGTCGTGTTCACAGGCGACCTGGTCTACGTGGATCGAATTCTGGGAATCTTGCCGCAATCGAATGTTCGCAAGGCCCAAGCCGCTTTTCAGCGTCTGGTGGCATTAAATGCAAAACACGTTGTTCCCGGCCATGGTCGGGTGACCGACATTGCTCAGGCCAAACGCGAGACGGGCGATTACTACGACTTTTTAATTAAGAACGTGGGCGCTGCTGCCCGCAACATGGACGCGATTGGCGAGACATTAGATAAATTTGCCAAGCCAACACAGTTTATGCACCTGGAGAACTTCGGTGAGCTGCATCGGGCCAATATGAATCGGGTGTTTACGGATTTCGAGGCCAATCCCTAAGTTCAAGACCGGCCTGCCGTGGCTTTGGCGGCGCATGTTGGGCGACCCCATACCGCTTGCCGACGCGCTGAAGTCGTAACAACGCCAAGGCGGCCCAAGGCCGCAGGCGGCGTCATGAATCTGTCATATCGGTGGCAAATAATTCCATAATCTTAAAACTATAGGAATTTCACATGCGTGTCGGAATCAATGGAATGGGCCGTATCGGGCGGCTGGCGTTGCG
>JACCDS010156816.1_pt1 | contig 13678 bp, 10 predicted proteins | sample 7446441 | NCBI WGS metagenome assembly JACCDS01 (sample SAMN15323445, study PRJNA562643) | freshwater metagenome | isolation source: river surface water | place: USA:Blue River Watershed | collected 2017-08-17 | reverse complement strand
GCAGGCCTGGGCCGACTGGCTCAAGCACCAGACCATGCTGGTCAATGAAAACCGCCTGAACCTGGCCGACCAGCGCGCCCGCCAGTACCTGGCCCGCCAGATGGAAAAGCATTTCTTCGGCGAAGGGGCCGACCAGGCTCAGGGCTTTGTCCCGCCTTCTCAGGCCTGATCTGCCCCTGTGACCTCCCCTGTTGCCTGGGGGCCGGACGGCTCCCCCCGCAGCACCCTGTTCGACGACGTTTACCGCAGCCGCGGCTTTCATGGCATGGACCGGGGGCTGCTGCAGGCGCGGCATGTTTTTCTGCAGGGCTGCGGCCTGTGGTCACCCCATGGTGCTCCCTTGGCATGGCAAGGCCAGCGCCAGTGGCATGTGCTGGAAACCGGCTTCGGCCTGGGCCTGAGCTTTCTGGCCACCTGGCACGCCTGGCAGCAAGACCCGCAGCGACCCGAGCGGCTGTTTTTCACGTCCATTGAAGCCTGGCCGGTGGCGGCGCAGGACATCGAACGCAGCGTGGCCGCTTGGCCTGAACTGCAGCCGCTGGCCCAACAACTGGCACGCGCCTGGCGCGGCCTGATGCCGGGCGTGCACCGCCTGGTGTTTGAAGGCGGCCGGGTGCAGCTGACGCTGTGCATCGGCCCGGTCGACAAGATGCTGCGCGAGATCGACGTGGCCGCCGACAGCGTCTTCCTGGACGGCTTCAGCCCCGAGCTCAATCCGGAGATGTGGTCGCTGCACACCCTCAAGGCGGTGGCGCGGCTGTGCCGCACCGGCACCCGGGTGGCGAGCTGGTGCGTCAAGCGCGGCGTGCGCGAAGACCTGGCGCAATGCGGTTTTGAAGTCACCCGGGCGGACGGTCTGCCTCCCAAGTCGCATCGGCTGGAAGCGGTCTTCAGTCCGGCCTGGACACCGCGCAGCAGACTGCGACAGCCCCTGCTGAAGTTGGCAACGGAGGCTGAGAAGCCGGAAGGCGATTCGCGAGCGGGGACTCGCTCCTACAGTGGTCGCGCAAGAACCGCGCTGGTGCTGGGCGCCGGACTGTCGGGCTCGGCCGTGGCTTGCAGCCTGGCACGGCGTGGCTGGGCCGTGACCGTGCTGGACGCTGGTAGCGGCGTGGGCGCTGGCGCCTCGGGTCTGCCCGCAGGCCTGACGGCGCCGCACGTCTCGCCTGACGACAGCGTCCTCTCACGCATCACCCGTGCAGGCGTGCGCGCCACGCTGCAGCGCTGCGCCGAACTGCTGCAGCCCGGCAGCGACTGGGCTTTCAGCGGTGTGCTCGAACACCGCGTCGAAGGCAAGCGTGCCCTGCCCGCGGGTGAGGCCTGGCCCGCGCAGGGCCACGAATGGAGCACGCCCGCGACGCCCGAACAGATGGCCAGTGCCGGACTGCCCGAGCAGGCGCAGGCACTGTGGCACGCCATGGCCGCCTGGCTGCGTCCGCGCCAGCTGGTGGCCGCGCAGCTGGCCACGCCGGGCATCCAGGTGCACTGGAACACCGCGGTGCACACACTTGAGCAAAGCGAAAACGGCTGGCAGGTGCTGGACGCGCAGGGCCGGGTGGTTGCTCAGGCCGAACAGATCATCGTGGCCAGCGGATTTCATTCGCGGGCCTTGCTGCCCGATGGCGCCCTGCCGCTGAACCCGCTGCGCGGTCAGATCAGCATGGGGCCATTGCAGGCCTTGCCATCCAGCTTGTCAGCGCAACTGCCATTGACGCCGGTCAACGGCCACGGCAGCTTCATCAGCGGGGTGCCTTTGCCGCCGGAGTTCGGCGGCGCGCCGGGCTGGTACCTCGGCTCCACCTTCGAGCGGGCTTGCCCGCAAGCGGTGCTGCGCGACGAAGACCACGCCGCCAACCACGCACGTCTGGCCACCCTGCTGCCTGCCTTGAGCGAGCCCATGCGAGCGGCTTTTGCGCTGGAGCATGTGTTGGCCTGGGCAGGGCTGCGCTGCACCCTGCCCGACCGCCTGCCCGCTGTCGGCCCTGTACAAGCCGCGCAAATGCCGGGCTTGCAGGTGTGTGCAGGCATGGGCGCGCGCGGCATCAGTTTGAGCGTGCTGTGCGGGGAACTGATCGCCGCCCAACTCGAAGGCGAGCCCTTGCCACTGGCGCCGTCACTGGCCACCCATTTGATGGCGCAACGCTTCACCCAAACCCACGCCGCATAAAAAAACCGCCTGGCTTGCGGCAGGCGGCTGGATGCGGCGGCGGCTCGCTTACTTCTGCGCCTCGGCCGGTCGGCGTGCCTTCACATAGGCATCGGTGGGCTGGTAGTTTTTGCCATCGGCGTAGCGCCAGTCGACCATGGTGCCCTTGTGGCCGCGCAGGTCCAGTTTGCCCACATAGGCGCCCATGGTGGATTGATGGTCCACCGCACGGAACTCGGCCGGGCCAAAGGGGGTGCTGAACTTCAGGCCGCGCATGGCAGTCACCAGCTTTTCGTTGTCGGTGCTCTTGGCCTTGTTGATGGCTGCAAAGATGGCCTGCATGGTGGCGTAGCCCACCACCGAGCCCACCTTGGGGTTCTCGTTGAAGCGCTTGTAGTAGCTGGCGGCAAAGGCGGCGTGGTCCTTGTTGTCGAGCTGGTCCCAGGGGTAGCCGGTCACGATCCAGCCCTTGGGCGTTTCGTCTTTCAGCACTTCCAGGTATTCCGGCTCACCCGACAGCAGCGAGACCACCGGGGTCTTGGGGAAGACGCCGCGCTGGTTGCCTTCGCGCACCAGCTTGGCCAGGTCGGCGCCAAAGGTCACGTTGAAGATGGCATCGGGCTTGCTGGCCATCGTGGCCGTGAGCGTGCTGCCCGCGTCGATCTTGCCTTGCGCAGGCCACTGCTCGCTCACAAATTCCACATCCGGGCGCTTGGCCTTGAGCAGTTCCTTGAAGCTGGCCACGGCGCTCTGGCCGTATTCGTAGTTGGGCGCAATCGTCGCCCAGCGCTTGGCGGGCAATTTGGCGGCTTCTTCCACCAGCATGGACGCCTGCATCCAGGTGCTCGGGCGCAGGCGGAAGGTGTAGCGGTTGCCCTTGTCCCAGACGATGGCATCGGTCAGCGGCTCGCTGGCGACAAACAGGCGCTTGTTCTTGTGCGCGTGGTCGGCCAGGGCCAGGCCCACGTTCGACAGAAAGCCCCCGGCCAGCACATCCACCTTTTCCTTGGACGTGAGTTCAACCGCGTGGCGCAGGGCTTCTTCAGGTTTGCCTGCGTCATCGCGGGCGATCACTTCCACCTTGCGGCCCAGCAGGCCACCCTGGGCATTGATCTGTTCCACTGCCAGTTGCCAGCCTTGCTTGTAGGGCTGGGTGAACTGCGGAATGGCGGAGTAACTGTTGATTTCACCGATCTTGATCGGGGTCTGGGCGTGGGCCAGCGTGGCTGCGGCCAGCAGGCCGAGGGTCATAAGTCGTTTCATAAGGTCCTAAGGGTTAGCGTCAAAAGCCGTGACTGTAAGTGAAAAACGAATTTGTCACCTGAGAGACAACTCACAAAAGCTCCATGCCGGGAACCCTGGTCAGGGATTGAAGACCGGTCTTTATAAACAGAACGCATATATACACAACCAAAAAATCGTTTGTTTTGGCATAAAGGGCGCCTACAGTCACGCCCATGATTGATCTGGGTTATGTTTTTGCGGGTTTCTTTGTCGGCACCATCGTCGGCCTCACGGGCGTGGGCGGTGGTTCGCTGATGACGCCCTTGCTGATCTTCTTTTTCGGGGTCAAGCCTTACATGGCCATCGGCACCGACCTGCTGTTTGCCGCCTTCACCAAAATGGGCGGCACCCTGTCGTTTGCCCGCCAGCGCATCGTGCCCTGGCGCGTGGTGGGGCTGCTCAGCCTGGGCAGCATCCCGGCCTCGCTGGTCACCATTGGCGTGCTGCGTTGGGTCGGCCCGGCCAATGCCCATGTGCAGTCAGTCATGACCAGCACCCTGGGCGTCGCCCTGCTGCTCACGGCGGCGGCCATGCTCTACAAGGCCGTGCGCGGCAAGCAGTTGCCCCGCCACCTGTCGGGTGCGGACGAAGCGCGCGCCACCACGCCGCGCCACTGGAGCCTGCCGCTGCTGTTTGGTGCCCTGATCGGCACCCTGGTCACCCTCACCTCGGTCGGCGCGGGTGCCATCGGCGTGAGCGTGCTGCTGATCCTGTACCCCCTGCTGCCGCTGCCGCGCATCGTGGCGGCCGACATCGCCTACGCCGTGCCGCTCACCCTGGTGGCGGGCCTGGGCCATGCCTCGCTCGGTTCGGTGGACTGGCCGCTGCTGGCCAAGCTGCTGGCCGGTTCGCTGCCCGGCATCTGGCTGGGTTCGCGCCTGACGCACCACACGCCCGACCGGGTGATCCGCTCGCTGCTGTCCGTGCTGCTGGCATGGGCAGGCACCAAGCTGGTCCTGATCTGATTTCTCTTTCGCTGCTTTTATGTACCAGTACACCGAATTCGACAAAGCCTTTGTGCGCGCCCGCGCCGCAGAGTTCCGCGACCAGCTGGGCCGCTGGCAAACCGGTCAGTTGACCGAAGACCAGTTTCGCCCCTTGCGCCTGCAAAACGGCTGGTATGTGCAGCGCTACGCGCCCATGCTGCGCGTGGCCGTGCCCTACGGCGAAATCAATGCCGCCCAGCTCAAGGTACTGGCCCAAATTGCGCGCGACTACGACACGCCCGACGCCGCCCTGCTGGCGCAGGCCCAGGCCACGCAGGACAAGCTGCCGGGCCTGGCGCCCCAACTGCGCACCAACTACGGTCACTTCACCACCCGCCAGAACGTGCAGTTCAACTGGATTCCGCTGGACAAATCAGCGGACGTGATGGACCTGCTGGCCACCGTGAACATGCACGGCATCCAGACCAGCGGAAACTGCATCCGCAACACCACGACCGACGAGCTGGCCGGTGTGGCTGTGGACGAAGTGGTCGACCCGCGGCCGTATGCCGAACTGATCCGCCAGTGGAGCACGCTGCACCCCGAGTTCGCGCACCTGCCGCGCAAGTTCAAGATCGCCATCACCGGCGCCACGGAAGACCGCGCCGCGATTGGCTGGCACGACGTGGGCCTGCAACTGAACAAGAACGCCGCAGGCGAAGTCGGCTTCAAGGTGCTGGTGGGCGGCGGCATGGGCCGCACGCCAATGAACGGCGTGGTGTTCCGCGACTTCCTGCCCTGGCAGGACATCATGAATTACCTCGAAGCCGTGGTGCGCGTCTACAACCGCTGGGGCCGCCGGGACAACAAATACAAGGCCCGCATCAAGATCCTGGTCAAGGCCGAAGGCCAGCGCTATGTGGACGAGGTCGAGACCGAATTCCGCGAGATCGTGGAGCGCGACGGCGGGCTGCACACTCTGCCGCAAGCCGAGCTGGACCGGGTGAAGACTGGCTTTGCACAGCCCGCACTGGCATTGCCTGAAAACACCGATGAATGGCTGGCACAGGCCGAAGCACAGCTGAGCATCGAAGCCGCCAGGAGCCCGGCCTTTGCCCGCTGGCTGACCCAGAACGTGAAGCCGCACCGCAACCCGCAGCTGCGCGCCGTGTCCTTGTCGTTCAAGCGCCCCGGCTACGCCCCGGGTGACGCCACGGCCGAGCAGCTGGACGCCGCCGCCCAGCTGGTCGAGAAATACTCGGCCGGTGAAGCCCGCGTCTCGCACACGCAAAACCTGCTGCTGCCCTGGGTGCGCCTGGACCAGCTGCATGCCCTGTGGCAGGACGCCAAGGCGCTGGGCGTGGCCCAGCCCAACATTGGCTTGCTGACCGACATGATCGCCTGCCCCGGCGGCGACTATTGCGCCCTGGCCAATGCCCGCGCGATTCCGATCGCCAGCGCCATCACCGAGCGCTACCAGGACCTGGACGAGCTCCACGACCTCGGCCACATCGACTTCCACATCAGCGGCTGCATCAACTCCTGCGGTCACCACCACTCGGGCCACATCGGCATCCTGGGCGTGGACAAGGACGGCAAGGAGTGGTACCAGGTCACGTTGGGCGGCTCGGACGGCAAGGACCTGTCCGGTCCCGCAGGCCCCGGCAAAGTGGTTGGTCCGTCGTTCTCTTCGTTTGAAGTGCCCGATGTGATCGAAGCGATTCTGGACACCTACAAGCAGCTGCGCGCACACAAGGGCGATGGCCAGCAGGAAGCCTTCATCGAGACCCTGCGCCGCGTGGGTCAGGACCCGTTCAAGGCAGCAGCCAATGCGGCCCGCCACCCTGCTGAGGAGCCTGCCGCCTGACCCTCCTGCAGGAGCGAGCCCCTGCTCGCGAATGTTCGCGGCCCACCAAAGCCTGCATTCGGCTGCAGTGGCAGCCTCCCACAGAACACCACCCCACACAGCAGCACCCCATGAAAATCATTTCTGCTCAAGAACACCAAACCGTTGAATCGCCCGCCGTCCTCACGCTGGCCAACGATGTGGACCCGCGCTCGCTCGACCTGAGCGGCGTGACCCGCATTGACCTGCAATTCCCGGCTTTCACCGACGGCCGCGCCTACAGCCAGGCCTTTTTGCTGCGCCGCCGCCTGGGCTTTACGGGCGAGCTGCGCGCCACGGGCGATGTGCTGATCGACCAACTGGTGCAGATGCAGCGCACCGGCTTTGATGTGGCCGTGCTGGCCGAAGGTGTGGATGCCAGTGCCGCCCAGCGCCAGCTGGAGCGCTACGCCGGGTTCTACCAGGGCTCGGCCGTCAATACCCAACCCCGTTTTGCACAGACCATTTGAACAGCCCCTGTAGGAGCGAGCCCCCGCTCGCGAAAGCTTCGGCCGCAGGGGCGGCCTCCTACAGCGCACAGCCATGACCGCATTTCCAATGACCATGAAACAAATTCCCTGTAGGAGCGAGCCCCCGCTCGCGAAAGCTTCGGCCGCAGGGGCGGCCTCCTACAGAACACAGCCATGAATACATCTTTGATTTCATCCCGCCAAGGCCCTGCCAAAGCCACCGAACTGCACGCGAAGGCCAGTGCTGACTTTGCCGCCAAGCTGGCCGAGACCGAAGCCTTGCTGCAGCGCGCCGCCGCCGACTTCCAGCCCCTGACGCAGGCCTCCAGCCTGGGCGCCGAGGATGTGGTCATCACCCACATCATCAACCGCCTGCGCCTGGACATACCGGTCTTTGTGCTGGACACCGGCGCGCTGCACACCGAAACCCTGGCGCTGCTGGAGCGCACCCAGGCCCATTCGCGTGCACCGGTCCATGTCTACCGGCCCGAGCAGGAATCGGTGATCTGGTTCATCCGCAACGAGGGGCAGGATGCGATGTACAAGAGCATCCAGCTGCGCAAGGCCTGCTGCAACATCCGCAAGATGGAGCCGCTGGGTCGCGCTCTGGCTGGCAAAAAGGCCTGGATCACGGGTTTGCGCCAGGAGCAATCGGCCGCACGCGCCGAGGTGCCTTTGCACGATGAGAGCGAATTCGCCAGCAAGGGCCTGCACAAGTTCAACCCGCTGGCCAAGTGGACCTGGGGCGATGTGTGGCACTACATCGCCGAGCAGGGGGTGGACTACAACCCGCTGCACGACCAGTTTTTCCCGAGCATCGGCTGCGCGCCGTGCACGCGGGCCATCAGCCTGGGCGAGGAATTCCGCGCCGGGCGTTGGTGGTGGGAGGACGAAGCTGCCAAGGAATGCGGCCTGCATGTGAAGCCATAACCCTTGTAGGAGCGCGCCCCTGCGCGCGAACTCTGTATTCGGCCGCAGGGGCGGCCTCCTGCACATGACATAACGCGAAAGAAAAGAATGAACGCCATGACCGAACCGCTGCACACGCTCAGCAACAGCCATCTGGATGCGCTGGAAGAGGAAACCATCTTCATCCTGCGCGAAGTCGCCGCCGCTTTCGAGCGCCCCGCCCTGCTGTTCTCCGGCGGCAAGGACTCGCTGGTCATGCTCAAGTGCGCTGAGAAGGCTTTTGGCGCTGGCCGCCTGCCCTACCCGCTCTTGATGATCGACACCGGCCACAACTTCCAGGAGGTCACCGACTTCCGCGACCTGCGCGCCAAGGAACTGGGCGCCGAGCTGATCGTGCGCAATGTCGAAGACTCGATGAAGCGTGGCACCGTGCGCCTGGCCCATCCGGGCGAGAGCCGCAACGTGCACCAGTCGGTCACGCTGCTCGAAGCGATTGAAGAATTCCGCTTTGACGCATTGATCGGCGGCGCCCGCCGTGACGAAGAAAAGGCCCGCGCCAAAGAACGCATCTTCAGCCACCGCGACAGCTTCGGCCAGTGGCAACCCAAGGCCCAGCGCCCCGAGCTGTGGACGCTGTTCAACACCCGTATCCATCCGGGCGAGCACTTTCGCGTGTTCCCGATTTCCAACTGGACCGAGCTGGACGTGTGGCAATACATCGCCCGCGAAAACATCGCCTTGCCGTCCATCTATTACACCCACAAGCGCGAAGTGGTGGACCGCCGTGGCCTCTTGGTGCCGGTGACCGAACTGACCCCGCCCAAGGATGGCGAGCAGGTTGAAATTCGCGACGTGCGCTTCCGCACCGTGGGTGACATCACCTGCACCTGCCCAGTGGAGAGCGATGCGGCCACGCCCGAGCAAATCGTGATCGAGACTCTGGCCGCCGAGGTGAGCGAGCGCGGCGCCACGCGCATGGACGACAAGACATCCGATGCGTCGATGGAAAAGCGCAAGAAAGACGGCTATTTCTGAATTTTTCGGGTGAAACCACTCATTGTGGGAGGCCGCCCCTGCGGCCGAATGAGCGCTCACTGCGCACCAGCATGCGCGAGCGGGGGCTCGCTCCCAGAGAACATCGACAAAAGATAAACCATGCACAACGAACAACATTTTTCTGCGCTCAAGTTCATCACCTGCGGCTCGGTCGACGACGGCAAGAGCACGCTGATTGGCCGTCTGCTGGTCGACACCAAGGCCGTGCTGCAAGACCACCTGGCGGGCGTGCAGCGCTCGGGCGAAACCGATCTGGCCTTGTTGACCGATGGCTTGAGCGCCGAGCGCGAGCAAGGCATCACGATTGACGTGGCGTACCGCTACTTCAGCACGGAGAGCCGCAAGTTCATCATTGGCGACGCGCCCGGCCACGAGCAGTACACCCGCAACATGGTGACCGCAGCCTCGAGCGCCGACGCCGCGGTGGTGCTGGTGGACGCGATCAAGCTCGACTGGCAAAACGCCCACCTGGAGCTGCTGCCGCAAACCCGCCGCCACTCGCTGCTGGTCAACCTGCTGCGCGTGCCCTCCATCGTGTTCGCCATCAACAAGCTTGACGCCGTGGATGACGCGGCGCTGGCCTACAAAAACATCGCTGCCGCTTTGGCCAAATTCACGCAGGAAGCCGGTATTCGCGTCACCGCCGTGGTGCCCGTGTCGGCGCTGAAGGGCTGGAACGTGGTGGACAGCCATGCCGACTGGTGCGGCTACCAAGGCCCCAACCTGCTGGAAATTCTGGAAGACCTGCCCGTCACGCCCGCCGAGACCGATGTGGCCTTCAGCTTCCCCGTGCAATGGGTCGAAAAATTCCACGATTCCGGCGTGACCACCCAGGGCCGCCGCGTGTTCTGGGGCCGCGTGGCCACGGGCAGCGTGGAGCCGGGCCAGACCGTCAAGGTCTTCCCCAGCGGCCAGACGGCTGTGGTGTCGCAGGTGCTGTCGGCCACACGCCAGCCGCAAAACAAGGCCGCAGGCCACAGTGCGGGCATCGTGCTTGACCGGGAGGTGGACGTGTCGCGCGGCGACTGGATTCTGGCCGAGAAATCAGAGTCTTTGGGCGCTCCAGAAGGTCAACGCACGCTCCACACCACCATCGCCTGGATGGACGACGAGCCCCTGGTGCCCGGCCGCGTCTACTGGGCGCTGCACGGCCACCGCTGGGTCAAGGCCAAAGTGCAGCGTGTGGTGCACCGCCTGAACGTCAACACCCTGGCCGAGGAAGAAGCCACCGAACTGCCGCCCAACGCGATTGGTCACGTGACCCTGGCCCTGCAAGAGCCGCTGGTGACGCTGCCGTTCACCCAATCGCGCATCCTGGGCGCCCTGGTGCTGGTGGACACCGCCAGCCACAAGACCTCGGGCGCCGTGTTGGTGAACTGAGTCCTTTAAAATCGGTGTTTGCTACAGGGGCCGTCCGAGCGGGCGGCCTCTTACCCCATTCCAGAGTCCATCATGACCCACGTTGTTACCGAAAACTGTATCCGCTGCAAGTACACCGACTGTGTGGACGTCTGCCCGGTCGATTGCTTCCGCGAAGGCCCGAACTTCCTGACCATCGACCCCGATGAGTGCATTGACTGCGCGGTATGCATCCCCGAATGCCCGGCCAACGCCATCTTCGCCGAGGAAGACCTGCCGGCCGATCAGCAGCACATGATCAAGCTCAACGCCGAGCTGGCCCAGCTGCCGACCGGGAAGAGCATCACCAAGCGCAAGGCCCCGCTGCCCGACGCCGACGAGTGGAAAGACAAGACCGGCAAGCTGGCCGAACTCGTCCGCTGATCCTGACCATGGCCACCCCGATCGACACCGACGCGCTTGTGATCGGGGCGGGCCCGGTGGGCCTGTTCCAGGCCTTCCAGCTCGGCCTGCAGGGCATTGCCTGCCACATCGTCGACGCCTTGCCCCATGCGGGCGGCCAGTGCGCCGAACTCTACGCCGACAAACCCATTTACGACATTCCCGGCATTCCGGTCTGCACCGGCCGTGAGCTGGTCGAACGCCTGCAGCAGCAGATCGCCCCCTTCAAACCCACGCTGCATCTGGGCCAGACCGTGCAGAGCCTGCAGGCCACAGGCGATGGTCGCTGGGCCGTGAGCACCAACTCCGGCACCGCCTGGACCGCCAAAACCGTCTTCATCGCCGCTGGCGTGGGGGCTTTTGTGCCACGCAGTCTGCCCATCGAAGGTCTGGCACCGCACATGGGGCGGCAAGTCTGGTTTGCATCTTCCCCCTTGCCCGACTTTGCCGGTCAGCACCTGCTGGTCACCGGCGACAGCGACACCGCCCTGCAGACCTGCCTGGACGCTGTGGGTAGCGCCGCCAGCGTCACGCTGATGCACCGCCGCGAGCATTTCAGCGCCGAACCTGCACGCCTTGAGGCCTTCCGTGCCGCGCAGGCTGCGGGGCAAGTGCGTTTTGTGGCCGGTCAGCCCACAGGCCTCGTCACCGAGGGCGAAGGCCTGAACGCGCTGCGCTACCTCAACGCCGAAGGCTCGGAAGTGGACCTGCCCTGTGATCACCTCGTCATGGCCCTGGGCCTGTCACCCAAGCTTGGTCCGGTGGCCAACTGGGGGCTGCAGATCGAGCGCAAGCAGCTGGTGGTCAGCACCGACACCTTTGCCACCAGCGCAGCAGGCATCTTTGCCGTGGGCGACATCAATACCTACCCGGGCAAGAAAAAGCTCATCCTCTGCGGCTTTCATGAAGCCACGCTGGCGGCCTTTGGTGCGGCGGCGCACCTCTGGCCTGAGGACAAAACCCTGCTGCAGTACACGACCACTTCGACCACGCTGCACCGCCGTCTGGGGCTGATTTAAAATCCACACCGCTGCAGCGCTGCTGCGGCATCCGCTAGGGGTGTTGGCGCCTGCCAAGGTGCCGACTGAGAAAGTCCCTTTGAACCTGATTGAGGTAATCCTCGCGCAGGGAAGCTTGTCCAAGGAACCGCGTCACGTCTCTGGCGCACGCACGTTCCCCACCAGCCGACCTGCCATAACGTTGAAGGAAAACGTCATGGCAAACCACACGCCATCCATGCCACTGAGCCGCATTGCCGCGGCCACCGCCCTGTCCATGGCCAGCACCGTCTGGGCTCAAACCGCTGCACAGCCACAAGAACTGGTCATCACCAGCCCCGCCCCTCAGCAGGTCAGCGGTTTTGGCGATGTCCCGCTCACCAAGGCGCCGTTCAGCGGTGTCAACATCGACGCCCAAACCCTGCGCGACATCGGTGCCACCCGCATCTCGGACGCCTTGCGCCTGGACGCCAGCGTGAGCGACAGCTACAACTCGCCCGCCTACTGGGACATGCTGAGCGTGCGCGGCTACACCCTGGACAACCGCTACAACTACCGCCGCGAAGGCCTGCCGATCTCCGCAGAAACCATGATCCCGATGGAGAACAAGGAGCGCATCGAGCTGTTCAAGGGCACGAGCGGTATCCAGGCGGGCACCAGCGCGCCGGGCGGTCTGGCCAATTACGTGGTCAAGCGCGCGCCCACCGGCAACGACGACACCATCCGCTCGGTCACCGCCAGCTACGGCAACGGCAAAAGCAGCAGCATTGCCCTGGACCTGGGCGCCCGATTTGGCGAAAACAAGGACTTCGGCTACCGCTTCAACGCCGCCTACGAAGACCTCAACCCCTACATTCGCAACACGCCAGGTCACCGTAACCTGCTGGCCCTGGCCATGGACTGGCGCATCACGCCCGACAGCAAGCTGGAATGGGAGTTCGAACGCAGCGAGCGCCAGCAGATTGGGATCAATGGGTACAGCCTGTGGGGCAACGTATTACCTGTACCTGTTGATGGGAAGACCAACCTCACGCACAGAATCTGGTCAGTGCCTGGTGAATTTTTCTCCAACACCGGCAGCCTAAGATTCACGCAAAATTTAGATGGCAATTGGATTTGGAGCACGAGCTATGGAGCCCAGCGCCTGCGCACAAACGATCGACTCACATTTGCTTGGGGAGGATTCACCTCATTACCGAATGGTCTGTCGTATTACCCCGATGGCTCATACGATCTGTATGACTATCGGAGTGAAAACGAAAGACGTTTAGTTGATGCACTTCAATCTGAAGTTTCTGGGAAAGCGACAATCGCAGGCATTGATCATCACTTGACGTTCGGTTTTCTCCGAAGCCGTACGCTTGATCGGCTTGAACCCAAACAGGCGTGGAACGCAGCTACCGACCTCCAGGGAGATCCAACACCTGTTTATGCCAATGCGAACCGAACAGAATACGCTACTGAATTGAGCATAAAGGATCGCATTCTGCTTTCCTCAGATACTTCTCTATGGATGGGGCTGCGTCATACACAGTACAACCGAAACACAGAACAGAATGATCCTGCGGGTAGTAACCCCAGTCATGTTGATGGCACCAAAACGACGCCTTGGCTGGCACTCTCTCGCGAATGGAATGGCTTACTTTGGCATGTTTCTCGCGGCTACGGACTAGAACAGTTCGTGACACCAAACTCATCGACAACTTATACCAATGCCGGGGCACAACTGGGCGTCAAGAAAAGTGTGCAAACTGAATTGGGCGTGAAATCCACACCCCAACTACAAGGAGTCGATTGGAATGCCACGCTTTTCCATATCGTTCGTCCTTTGGCATATGACGTATTTGATGCAAACACATGGATGACTACTCGCTATCTGGATGGGTCGCAAATCCATACAGGCATTGATTTTGGGCTTGGGTGGCATAACAGTGCGTGGACACTGAAAGGACAAACCCAGGTAATGACCGCCAAGTTCAATGACGTGCAGATGCATCCAGAATCGGTTGGAGGCAGTCCTCTGAATGTTCCGGCCTTCACCCTGCGCGCCCTCGCCCAGTACCGCTGGACCGATGTGCCCGGCCTGCGCACCAGCCTGCGCCTGAGCCATGAGGGTGAGCGCCGTGTGCTCGAGAACGGCAGCATCAATCTGCCCGCCTGGACAACACTGGACCTTGCTGCGCACTACGACACGCGCGTGAATG
>JACCDS012080981.1_pt1 | contig 13684 bp, 11 predicted proteins | sample 7446441 | NCBI WGS metagenome assembly JACCDS01 (sample SAMN15323445, study PRJNA562643) | freshwater metagenome | isolation source: river surface water | place: USA:Blue River Watershed | collected 2017-08-17 | reverse complement strand
TATCAAATAGGTAAACTTATTGGTTTCGATGGTTTGATTTTGAATAAACTTCCTAAAGAATCCGACGGGTCCTTTTTCACCATAGGTATATAAAGAATCAGGAACTTGAATTTGATCAATCGTATAAATAAATCTTTCGGCAATTTTCAACAAAGTATTTTTTTGAACGCTGAGAGTTTCCTGAATCTTTTTTTCAATTGTTAGAAAATCATTAATACTGAATTTATTGAGATCTTTTTCAACATTAAAAAAGCTTTCATTGAAACAAATTTTGAAAAATTGTTGCAATGATTTTCGAAGATTATTCCAATTTCGTCCTTCCTCAACCTCTTCTTGGGCAAATGAAAGCAATAGTTTTTTCAAAACGTCATCGCCATTTTCATTGATTTTATTCAAAATTCTATCAATCAATTGATTGATAAGCATATTTGTATCAATGATCACATCAAACTGATTAGGCAATTCAAGTTCATCTACAAAACTACTGCTTAAACGTTGCACAAAAGCATCAATCGTCATTACAGAAAACAAGCCGTAATCTTGTAAAATTTGTTGCAAGGTAGTTTGGGCGCGACGAATGATTTCCTCCACCGTTAAAACAACACCTTCACTTTCTAGTTCAATTTTAATTTGATTTATTAAGGCTTTCGTTTTATTTATTTTAGAATCTGCAACATGTTCAAAATTGGGCCCTGCAGCAATTTCTGTAAGAAAAGAAATGATCCTCGAACGCATTTCTTCGGCGGCTTTTATGGTAAAAGTAACTGCTAAAATATGCCTAAAATATCCTTTGGGTTCATATTCATGAAGTGCTAATTTGATATATTCAAGGGTCAACCGATAGGTTTTTCCTGAACCAGCAGAAGCTGAAAATAATTTAAGGGCTTGGGAATTCATGAAATTCTAATAAGAATGCAAGATAAAATAAAAATAGGATTAATTCGATATGGCTTTTATTCGTATCTTTGTTTCCCGTAAACAAATAACTAAATTTCAATGTCTGCCAAAGCGACGACCAAAAAAGCCAAATATATTTTTGTTACGGGTGGGGTAACAAGTTCACTAGGAAAAGGTATCATAGCCTCTTCTCTTGCCAAACTACTTCAAGCCAGAGGTTTAACCTGTACTATTCAAAAATTTGACCCCTACATTAACATTGATCCCGGAACTTTGAATCCTTATGAACATGGGGAATGTTATGTAACCAATGATGGAGCTGAAACAGATTTGGACTTGGGCCATTATGAGCGTTTTTTAAATTCTCCAACGAGTCAAGCCAATAATATAACCACAGGCAGAATTTATCACAATGTGATTACCAAAGAACGCAAAGGTGATTATTTAGGTAAAACTGTTCAAGTAGTACCTCATATTACTGATGAAATTAAGAGAAATATATTGCTACTTGGCGATACAGGAAAGTTTGATATTGTAATCACAGAAATAGGTGGTTGTGTGGGTGATATTGAATCTCTACCATTTATAGAAGCCGCTAGACAATTAAAATGGGATCTAGGTGAGAAAAACACCTTGTTTATTCATTTAACCCTCATTCCTTATTTATCTTCTGCAGGTGAATTAAAAACAAAACCTACTCAGCACTCTGTTAAAACATTGTCTGAATCAGGAATACAGCCAGACATTTTAGTTTGTCGTACAGAACATCCTTTACCTCAAGAAATGCGCCGTAAAATTGGTCTATTTTGTAATGTGACTGAGCAAGACGTTATTGAAGCTAGAGATGCAGAAACGATCTATGACGTTCCAATGTTAATGAAGGAGGAGCGATTAGATAGTAGAGTGCTTTATAAATTAGATATCTACAATGATAAGGATTCCAATTTAGTGAACTGGAAAAGCTTTTTAACGAGATTGAAAAATCCAAAATTTGAAATAACAGTTGGATTAATTGGTAAATACGTTGAATTAAAAGATTCTTATAAATCCATTGCTGAGGCATTTATTCATGCAGGTGTTGCCAATGAAATAAAAGTGAATGTAAAATGGATTTCTTCTGAAACAACGGAAGATGAAAATATTGAAGAGTTATTATCTGGATTAGATGGAATTCTAGTGGCTCCTGGTTTTGGTGAAAGAGGAATACAAGGAAAAATTAATGCAGTAAAATATGCCCGTGAAAATAAAATTCCATTTTTGGGAATTTGTTTAGGTATGCAATGTGCGGTTATTGAATTTGCTAGAAATGTAATTGGTTTAGAAGAAGCACATTCATTTGAAATGAATTCAGAGACTAATTATCCTGTCATTGATATTATGGAGTCTCAAAAAAATATTTCAGAAAAAGGAGGAACCATGCGTTTAGGTGCTTATCCTTGTAAAATTGAAAAGGGAACTTTGGCATATAAGATTTATGGTAAAACTTTGATTCAAGAACGTCATAGACATAGATACGAATTCAATAATCGTTTTTTAAATGAATTCAAAAAAGCAGGAATGGTTTTATCTGGTATAAATCCTGATAGTGAGTTAGTTGAAATCGTTGAATTACCTGAACATCCATTTTTCATCGGAGTTCAATTTCATCCCGAATATAAATCGACCGTTGAGGCTCCTGCCCCACTCTTTGTACAATTTGTTAAAGCTGCTTATCAGCATGCAGTACCAATTTTAAAAAATTCAAAATAGTCAAAATATCACATGGATAAGAATTCAGTTACTGGTCTAGTATTAATTATGGGAATGCTTTTGGGTTACCAATATTTTTTTGGATCCAAAGAAGTAACACCTGCCCAAAATCCTAAAAGTAAAATTGAAGCAAAGGTTTCAAAAAGTGCTTCGATTAATGCACAAAAATCAAGTACTCCCCTTGTTGCAGACAGTTTAGATAATTTCAAAGAGGCTTCCTATACTTTAGAAAACAACGATATTAAAATAGTACTTACAAACAAAGGTGGTAAAATATCCTCTGTTCAATTAAAAAACTTCTTCTCTTATTCGAATTACACCAATAAGGTTAAAAATGGTTTAATCTTATTTGATTCAAAGAAGGATTTATTTGAGGTTGAAATACCTACTTTACAAAGGAAGGTTAAGTTGTCAGACTTAAATTATACAACAGATGGAGTTAAGTCTAATCAAATTATATTGACTGCCACTTTACCTAACGGAGAAGAGGTTCAACAAATTTACCGTTTAGGTAAGGAAGGGTTTGAATTGAATTATGCTATTCAAGCTAAATCTTTAGCTAATAAATTAGTGGGGAATGAATATTCTATCCATTGGAAAGAAAATATCACACAGAGCGAAAAAGATATTGCTGAGGAAAGAAAGGCTACAATCAATTATTTGTTTCAAGAAGATGAAGAATTTGATAATTTAACTGAAAATCCAAATTCGATTGAAACAGAGAATCTTTCTAAGAACCTTGAGTGGCTATCTTTCAAAAAGAAATATTTTGTTTCGGGAATTATACCTCAGGGTTTTACAATCAGTAAAGCCAATATAACGAGTACTCCCAATTTATCCGATTCAATCAATATTAAAACCTTGGATGCACAGATGGTTTTACCAGCACAAAATCTTATTCAAGGTAATGCCAATTTTAAATTTTATTTCGGACCAAACGATTATGCGATTGTTAAACATGTTGCCCCTTCTTTTGGTAAAAATGTAAAATTGAGTTATGATTTTCTTTTGCCATTAACAAAATACATTTACGTACCACTTTTTGATTTCTTAGAAAGTATCATTTCAAATTATGGTTTACTAATTATTGTTTTAGTGTTGATTATTAAATCAGCTCTTCTGCCATTAACCTATAAATCCTATATATCCATGGCTAAAACTAGAATTTTAGCCCCTGAGATTGCAGCCATAAAAGAGAAAATTGGGGATGATGCAGCTAAAGTTCAGCAGGAGACAATGAAATTGTATAGTGAAGTAGGTGTTAATCCATTGAGTGGATGTATTCCTGTTTTAGCTACAATGCCTATTCTAATGGCAGTATTCTTATTATTCCCTAATTTAATTAATTTACGACAAGAATCATTTTTGTGGGCGAATGATCTATCCACCTATGATTCTTTTATCAATTTACCTTTTAAAATACCATTTTATGGTTCTCATGTTAGTTTATTCTGTTTATTAATGACCGTTTCGCAGTTGGCTTACGGTTATTATAATAATCAAATTACACCAGACCAACCTGGTCAGCCGATTGACATGAAAAAAATGGCTTATATAACACCCGTTATATTTATGTTCGTTATGAACTCCTTCCCTGCTGGTTTAAGTTTTTATTATTTCATTTCAAATTTAGTAACGATTGGACAACAATTAGCTATTAGAAAATTTGTGGATGAGGATAAAATCAAATTGATTTTAGACGAAAACAGAAAGAAAATTGCAGCTGGTGGAGGTGCTAAAAAGTCGAAATTTTCTCAATATCTTCAAAATCAAATGAAGGCAATGGAAGAAAATCAGAAAAATGCAGCTGCCAATACAAAAAAGAAAAAATAGCTATTAGATGAGTCACTTAAGTAATTCTTATTTCGAAAGAGCCAAAAAAGTAATTCCAGGTGGAGTTAATTCTCCTGTGAGAGCATTTAAATCTGTGGGTGGTTCTCCTGTATTTATTAAGTCTGCAAAAGGGCCTTATTTACATGATGTAGATGGTAATACTTATCTTGATTTAATTGGTTCTTGGGGGCCTATGTTAATGGGGCATGCTCATCCGGTTATTGAAAATGCTTTAAGAGAAGCACTGCCAAATAGTTTTTCTTTTGGTGCGCCAACTTATAACGAGATATTAATTGCTGAAAAAATCATTTCAATGGTACCATCCATTGAAAAGGTTCGTTTAGTTAATTCGGGTACAGAAGCTACCATGGCTGCTATCAGGCTAGCACGAGCTTATACTCAAAAAGATAAGATAATTAAATTTGAAGGTTGTTACCATGGACATGGAGATTCCTTTTTAATTGCTGCTGGCTCTGGAGTGGCTACATTAGGTACTCCTGATAGTCCTGGGGTGACTAAGTCAACTGCCAATGATACATTGACCGCAGTTTACAATGATATTGAATCTTTAAATCATTTATTCGAAGCTAATCAGCATCAAATTGCAGCGGTAATTGTTGAACCCGTAGTTGGAAACATGGGATTAGTGCTTCCAAATGAAGGATTTTTAGAGTCGGTTCAGAAACTTTGTAAAAAACATTCTGCTTTATTGATTTTTGATGAAGTAATGACAGGATTTAGATTATCCTCTTCAGGATACCAAGGTTTAAGCTCTGTTAAACCTGATTTAACTACTTTAGGTAAAATCATTGGTGGAGGTTTACCTGTTGGTGCATATGGCGGACGAGAGGAAATAATGAATATGATTGCACCCAATGGACCTGTATATCAAGCGGGAACACTTTCTGGCAATCCTTTAGCTACAACAGCGGGTCTAGCCATGTTAAATTTGATTACAGATCATCCTGAGATTTATTCAGATTTGGAAAGAAAAGGTAACTATTTGAAAACAGAGATTGAAAATCAATTAAAAGATTTGGGTCTTAACTTTCAAGTTAACCAAATTGGGTCTATGTTTACTTTGTTTTTTACCAACCAAAAGGTTCAAAACTTTGCTGATGCTAAAACGTCAGATACGAAAAAATTTGGACAGTATTTTCATTCTATGTTAAAACAAGGGATTTACTTACCACCTTCACAATTTGAATCTTGGTTTTTATCTACAGCTTTGGAAGATATTCATTTAGATCAAATTTTAGAAGCCAGTAGGATTTCTTTAAAGGCTATCTAGTACTTATATTGTATGAAATCTATTTTTTTTAGCGTTATAATTCCTGTATATAATCGCCCAGATGAATTAGATGAATTACTTCATTGTTTTACTTTACAAAATTATTCCAATTTTGAAATAGTAATTGTCGAAGATGGCTCGACCATTGATTCAAAAGAAATTGTTGAAAAATACAAAAATCGTTTTCCAATACAGTATTTTGTAAAGCAGAACGAAGGACAAGGGTTTGCCAGAAATGATGCTTTTAAAATCGCAAAAGGTGATTTTTTTATCATTTTAGATTCTGATGCTTTAATTGAATCAAATTATTTACAAACAGTGAATGAGGGTATTCAGAAACAGCATTTAGATTTATTTGGTGGTCCTGATAGAGATCATCCGAGTTTCACTTTAATTCAAAAAGCCATTAGTTTTAGTATGACAAGTTTTTTTACAACTGGTGGCATCAGAGGTAAAAAAAACAATTTAGGTGGCCAATTTCATCCCAGAAGTTTTAATATGGGTATTTCTCGAAAAGTTTGGGAGGTAACTCAAGGTTTCAAAATAACCAGAATGGGTGAAGATATTGAATTCAGTATTAGATGTATTTCAATGGGCTTCACATCTGGTTTATTACCGGAAGCATTTATTTATCACAAACGCCGAACCTCTTTTAGGCAATTTTACAAACAATTACACTTCTTTGGGCGTGCTAGAATCAATATTAGTCGATTTTATCCTAAAGAATTAAAACTTGTGCATTTTATACCCTTGGCTTATTTTGTCTTTTTTTGGAATACAATATTGATGAATTTGCTTTACATAGATTTAGGGATCTATTTGAGTGGTATTTTATTACTTTATTGGCTACTCATTTTTATTGATGGGATAATTCAGTCAAAAAATATATGGGTAGCCATCTTAGGAATTATTGCTGCTAACATTCAACTTTTGGCCTACGGCAAAGGATTTTTAGAAGAAGGAATTCAAAAAATTACCAATACAAATTCTTAGTCAAATAATCTTGGACATATTCTTTAACACCATCTTCTAGCGAATAAAATTCTTTAGTATAACCAATACTACGCAATTTATCCATGTTAGCTTGTGTATAATATTGGTATTTATCTCTAATGTCAATTGGCGTATCTATGTAGGAAATAGTAGGTTCTTTGCCGAGGGCCTTGAAAGTAGCATTTGCCAAATCATTGAATGAACGTGCTTTACCTGTCCCTAAATTATAAATACCTGAATTTTTACGGTGTTCCATTAAAAAAATACACACATCAATTAAATCCTTAACATAAATAAAATCTCTAAGTTGTTCTCCATCTTTATAATTGGGATGATGGGATCGAAATAAATTAATGCTCCCTTTTTCATTGATTTGACGGAAGGCGTGAATAATAACAGATGCCATTCTACCCTTGTGGTATTCATTAGGGCCATATACATTGAAAAATTTTAATCCTGCCCAGAAAAATGGTTTTTCTTTTTGTTGCAAAGCCCAAATATCAAAATCATTTTTAGAATCTCCGTAAGGATTCAATGGTTTCAATTGAGGAATAGTTGCTTCATTATCATCGTACCCTAGCTCACCTAAACCATAAGTAGCTGCTGAAGATGCGTAAACTAATGGAATCTGATACTCCACGCATTTTTTCCAAACAGTTTTAGAATAATTGACATTCAATTCATCGAAAATGGCTTTATTAAACTCTGTAGTATCCGTTCTAGCGCCAATATGAAAGAAAAATTCAACCTCTCTGAAATTATCATCTAACCAAGAAAAAAGATTATTACGTTCTACTCTCTCTTTGATTTTTTTACCAACTAAATTTTTATTTTTTTCTTCGTTTGAAAAATCATCAACCGCAATGATATAATTAAAATTTAATTCGTTCAATTTTTGAATTAAACAACTTCCAATGAAGCCAGCAGCACCCGTTACAATTATCATAGTTTACAAGATTATGAATACAAATTTAATGAGAATACCAATAGGTTTGCCTAACTTTATAAAATTAAAGAAACTCTGCTAATGTTTTCCCAGAGGTTCCATCACATTTAAACTGAAAACAATGGTTTACGTTATCCGAAAGGAACATTTTAATGCGGCACACCGCTTATACAATCCAAATTGGTCTGAAGAAAAAAACGAAGAGGTATTTGGTCCTTGTGCCAACAAAAATTGGCATGGTCATAATTTCGAATTGATCGTTACTGTTAAAGGCATTCCAGATTCAGAAACAGGTTTTGTATATGATTTAAAAGAATTAGGTGATTTAATCAAGAGAGAAATTATTAACAAGGTTGATCATAAAAATCTAAATTTAGATGTAGATTTTATGATAGGAAAATTAGCAAGTTGTGAAATTTTAGTAATGGAATTTTGGAAAATACTAGAACCTATTATTAAAAATTCTTCCCAAACGGCTACTCTTCACAAAATTCATTTAATTGAAACAAATAAAAACTCCGTAGAGTACTTTGGAGAATAAGAAATGAAATATTTCATCTTAGCTGGAGAAAAGTCAGGCGATTTACATGGATCCAATTTAATCAAAGAGATTAAGCAATTAGATTCAAATGCAGTTATTAAAGCTTGGGGTGGCGATTTGATGAAAGAGGCTGGAGCTGATGTCCTTATTCATCACTCAGAGCTAGCTATAATGGGTATATTAGGAGTAATTCAAAATATACAACGATTAAAAAAGCTCTTTAAAAATTTCAGTGATTCTGTTAGTGCATTCAATCCGGATACAATCATTTTTATTGATTATGGAGGTTTTAATTTAAAGGCAGCAAAGATTGCCAAATTAAAAGGTTTTCATACGCAATTTTATATTGCTCCTAAAGTTTGGGCTTGGAATAAAAGTAGGATCTCTACTATTAAACAGTGGATAGATGAGTTATATGTTATATTTCCTTTTGAAGAGGCCATCTTTCAAAAGGAACATATTTCAACTCATTACATTGGTAATCCGTTGAATGACGCCATCCACCAATTCGTAAAAAATAATCAGTTTTTAGAACAAAATAAAATCCAAAAACCATATATAGCTTTGTTGCCAGGAAGTAGAAAACAAGAAATACTTTCAGCTATGCCCGTTTTTAGGTCATTAATTTTATTAAACCCTAAATACCAATTTGTTATAGCGGGTATTAAAGAATACAAAGACTTATATCAAGGTTTTGAAGTTGTTTTTGAAGATACCTACAATTTACTTTCTAATGCTAGATGTGCTGTAGTTACATCAGGTACCGCTACTCTTGAAACTGCTTTATTTGAGGTTCCGCAAATTGTGGTATATAAAACAGATTGGTTATTTTACTCTCTAGCGAAAATGTTGATTAAGGTTAAATTTATCTCCTTGGTTAATATTATTTTGGATAGATTAGCTGTTCCCGAATTAATTCAAGGTGAATTTAATGCAATGATTATTTCTTCCAAAATAGACAGAATTTACGAAGACACAACAGAAAGAAAATTGCAATTAGAAAACTACAAGCAATTAAAATCTGTGATTGGAAATGAAGGCGCCTCTAAAAAAGCTGCAACGCTTATGGTTGAAAGCGCCAGAAATTATGCTAAATAGTTTTTAATCCAAGACTTTTGAACACCAGGAATTCCCTGATAAAATTGTGCAATAACCTTTTTGTCTGTTTCAAAATCACCACTAGGTGTGAATGGATCATTGACAACAATGTGTTTATTTACATAATCAAACCCTACCATAATAATAGGTATTTGAGCTTGAACTGCGATATAATAGAAACCAGTTTTTAATTCTTGAACATCCTTCCTAGTGCCCTCAGGAGCTAATACTGCATGGAAAGATTCTTTTGAATGATAAATATCTACAATGGAAGAAACTAAATTCGTATTTTTTGAGCGATCAACAGGATACCCTCCCAATTTTTTAAATAACCAACCAAAGCTACCTTTAAATAATTCTTGTTTTCCCCAAAAGTATATTTTTTTTCTCATCAATGATCTAGCTCCCAAACCAACAGGGAAATCGACCCAACTAGCATGAGGACAGACAATAACAATGCTTTTAAGTAAGTTTTGAGGAATATTTCCAATTAACTTCCAGCCAGTTATTTTAAATATAAAATTGAAAATTGGATTGAACATTAACATAGTTTTTCAAGGATTTGATCAATTTGAGTCAATGATTGTGAGGGATCTACAATATGATAGGCATTTATTCCTAAACTTTGAGCACTTTTAATATTATTTTCGTTGTCATCAAAGAATACTAAATCTTTTGGGGCTATTCCTAATTGATCCAGAACATGAAGATATATATTGGGATCAGGTTTGGTCATTCCTAATTGAAAAGAGTAAAAAATTTCAGAAAACAATTCAAAAATTGTTTCTCCATTAGGCCCTAATGGTACTTTAGTAAAAACATTTGCATGAATTTCACTAGTATTACTTAATAAGTGAATGGGATATTTATTGGCAATGTTCTCTAACCAACTATAGGTGTTTTGTGGATAATCCAATAATAAAGCTGAAAATGCACTATCAAATTCATGATCCGTACAATGAAGATATAATTTTTTCCTCAAGGTATCTCTAAAATCATCATTTGACTGTAAACCAGCTTCGTATTTTTGCCAAAGTTCATTGTGAATCGTTAAAGACTTAATTTGTTCAGCATTGTATTTTGATGAATATTGAGCAAATGCTTGATAGGTTCTATCCAAGTCGATTGGTAATAAAACATTACCAAGGTCAAATAATAACGATTTTTCTGACATTCTATTTATTCGACAACGACACCCATTTTACCAAATTTTTCAATTCGATTCAAAATACGCGTTTGAGGGTCAATTTTGGAAAGCTGTGCTAATTCTTTTATCAAAATATCCTTCATAATTTTGGCTGCTTCATTCATGTCTAAATGAGCACCACCTAGAGGTTCAGGAATTATACCATCAATAAGACCATTACCTAACATATCATTGGCTGTTAACTTTAAAGCCTCTGCGGCTTGCTCTTTATAATTCCAACTTCTCCATAAAATAGAAGAACATGATTCTGGAGAAATGACAGAATACCAAGTATTCTCCATCATTAATACTTTATCTCCAACAGCAATACCTAATGCACCACCGGATGCACCCTCTCCTATGATAATACAGATGACAGGAACTTTAAGCATAAACATATCTCTAATATTCCTAGCTATGGCTTCACCTTGTCCCCTTTCTTCAGCCTCTAAACCAGGAAAAGCCCCTGGAGTATCTATCAAACAAACAATTGGTTTATTGAATTTCTCTGCCATCTTCATTAAACGAAGAGCTTTTCTGTAACCCTCTGGATTAGGCATTCCGAAATTACGATATTGACGTTGCTTTGTATTACGGCCTTTTTGTTGACCTATAAACATGACAGAAAATTCATCATCAATGTTCCCAAAACCTCCAACCATCGCTTTATCATCTGCTACTGAACGATCGCCATGAATCTCAATAAATTCAGTGCAAATTTTTTCAATATAATCAAAAGTATAAGGTCTATCTGGGTGTCTAGACAATTGAACACGTTGCCAACGTGTCAAATTAGAAAAAGTTTCCTGTTTCAACTCTACTATTTTTTCTGTTAAAGACTTAACAGCTTCTGTTACATCTACATTATTCTCAATCGCCAATTTACGCATTTCAATTAATTTGTCTTCTAAGTCAGCAATTGGCTTTTCAAATTCTAATAATGTTTTCATATATCTTATCAATTCTTTGCAAAAATAAAATTAAAGTACGAAACTTTCGTTTTTTGAAGGCAAAATTACATCTTGGAATCCCAATTGATTTAAATCACCACAAAATTCTAACATACTTTCCTCTTCCCCGTGGGATAAAAAAATCGTTTTAATTGATTGCGGATCTTGACTTTTAACAAAATCTAATAAGCCATTTTTGTCAGCGTGTCCTGAAAAAACATCAATTTTGCGAATATTCGCATTTACACGATATTCTTTGTCTCGGACCCTGATTGAATTAGCTCCTGCTAACAACTCTCTACCTAAAGTACCTTCTGCAGCATATCCTATCAATAAAATAGTACAATAGGAATTACTTATATTATCAGCAATATGTTGCTCTACCCTTCCACCTGAAATCATCCCTGATGAAGAAATAATAATACAAGGTTCATGATAATTTTTAATGGCCCTGCTTTCTTTATCAGTTTGTAAAAACTTTAAATTTTCAAAATCAAATAAATCATCGTATTCCTTGTGAAATTCTCTCGCCTCTGAATTGAGATAACTCAGATATTTGGAATAAATTTTAGTTGAACTTTTTCCCATAGGACTATCTGTAAAAACACGAATAGCAGGAAAATTGCGTTCTTCTATTAATCGATTAAGCGTATAAAGAACTGCTTGAGTTCTACCTACGGAAAAGGCAGGAATAATTAACCTTCCAGGCATATCAATGCAAGTTTCTTTGATGATTCTTGCCAAAGCATCAATAGGCTCTTCCTTATCTTCATGAATCCTATTTCCATAGGTTGTTTCACAAACTAAATAATCGCAATGGGGAATTGGTTGAGGATCAATGTGTAAAGGATAGTTTTTACGTCCGACATCTCCGCTGAAACAAAGGGATTTTTTTATACCGTTTTCTTCGATAGTAAAGTAGGCATGAGCAGCACCTAATAAATGTCCAGCTGGATAAAAAGTTAAATCTAAACCAGGAATAATAGTAAACTTTTTATTAAATGCTAAAGTGACAAAATGTTGAACCGAATGCTCAACATCTTTCTCCAAATAAAGATCACCTTTTTTTAATAGACGATCCATTTGTTTATGTTTTTTTCTACTTTCTCCTTGAGCGGCCTTAAGTCTTCTTAAATGTAAATGTGCAGAGTCGATTAAAAGTAATTCGGCTAATTCAGCCGTTGGAGAAGTGCACAAAACTTGACCTTCAAAACCTTCTCTGTAAAGCATTGGAATGTTACCAGAGTGGTCAATGTGTGCATGCGTTAAAACAACAACATTGATAAGGGAGGCGTCAAAAGGAAAAAATGACTTATTTTCAAGAGGTTCGGAATAATCAATATCCCGCTCCATATCAGTTCCGCAATCAATTAATACTTTGTAATCATCCAATTCAAGTAAATACATACTACCTGTAACTTGACGCGCGGCACCTAAAAAATGTAATTTCATATAAGCAAATAATTAGGGGCTCAATCGAGCCCCTGATAGCTTACAAAAATACAAGATATTTCTTTAATTACGAATTATTTAACGTTCTTAGAGAAATCTGATTGAAATGAATCAAGCTCTTCTTTACTTAAATTTCGATCAGCAATAATTGTTCTGTATCTAAATGTTACACTCTCTCCTTTTTTAAGCGTTAAATTTCTTTCGTCTTTTCCATTAGTAAAAACCTTAGCTCCTAGTGGATTAACCGCAAATAGACCATAACCTCTAGCATGCCAATAACTTGGATAGCTAACGTTAGAAGGATGATCCAAAATGGCAACATTAATTGGGTGATTATCCATTACACCTGTTAAATTCATCCATTTTGCACGGGTACTCCATACTGCTTCTCCTTTAATACCTTCACTGCTGATATAATTACCACTAACACCCGAATTGTCCATCACTGGTACTTTCGTTTCCACACCGTGAGCGTCTGTAAATACATCTGGTTTATTAGATGGAATTTCCAATTGTCTAGCAACTCGAATAGCAAACATTCCATCTTTCACATCTTTAAAAAGAACATTGTCTGCTATAGCTGTCAAGGTCGTAATTCTATCGATGGTACGTAAATCCTTTGTTCCTGAAAAAACATACGTGGTTTTCTCTTGTAAAACTTTTGAACCTTTTCCATCATTATCAATCCAATTTGCACTTACAATTAATTCTCCAGATTTATTACCACTTTTCATAGCGATTACCTTTT
>JACCDS010826660.1_pt1 | contig 13684 bp, 13 predicted proteins | sample 7446441 | NCBI WGS metagenome assembly JACCDS01 (sample SAMN15323445, study PRJNA562643) | freshwater metagenome | isolation source: river surface water | place: USA:Blue River Watershed | collected 2017-08-17 | reverse complement strand
TTCTTATAGCCATCAATCGCGTCCGGGTTCACTTCCGGCACGATCAGCGGCACATCCGGATCCATGCGGTAGAGCGAGCTGTTATCAATCACGACACAGCCAGCGGCCGCTGCCTTGGGCGCGTAAATGGCCGTTGCGTCCGAGCCGATGGCAAACAAGGCCATATCCCAGCCCGCCCAATCAAAATGCTCGATATTCTGGACCTTCAGCGTTTTGCCGGTTTCGCCAAATTCAATGACATCCCCCGTCGACCGCGCGGATGCAACTGCGGCAACTTCATCCGCCGGAAAATTCCGCTCAGCGAGAATGTTCAGCATCTCGCGGCCCACATTGCCCGTGGCGCCGGCAACGACAACTCTATAGCCCATGATATCAGTCCTTATTCTTGACGGTTCGATTGAGGAAATTGAGGATGGTTGTCCAAAGATGGACGCTCACCTTCGGCCCGCCCACGGCATGCGTCTGTCCGGGATAGACCATCGTTTCAAAGGGGATGGCCGCCTGTTGCAGCTTGGCCATCAATGCAGTGGCATTGTCAAAAAAGACGTTATCGTCCGCCATGCCATGGATCACCAATAAGGGATCACGGATCTTGGTCGCATCAGCAATTGCACCAGATTTGGCATAGGCCGCGGCATCGTCTTTGGGAGAGCCCATATAGCGTTCGGTATAATGGGTGTCGTACAATTCCCACTTGGTCACTGGCGCGCCAGAAACGCCTGCCGCAAAAACACCCGGAGCCGCTTGGAGCAATTTGGCCGTCATATAGCCGCCATAAGACCAGCCATAGACGGCAATCTTCTTGGGATCGACAAAGGGCTGTGTTTTCAGCCAGTCGATGCCCGCCAACTGGTCCGCCACTTCCACGCCACCCATGGCGCGGTAAATTTGGCTTTCAAAGGCCACGCCACGGTCAGGCGAGCCTCGGCCATCAACGGAGAAGATAATCCACCCTTGATCAACCAGATATTGGTGCAGCGCGCCGCCCCATGTGTTCATCACCTGCCGGCCAGCGCCCGGCCCATTATAGACTTGGACCAACACGGGGTAACGCTTGCCCGGTTCCAAAACTGGCGTCAGCAGCTTGGTGTGCAGCACACTGCCATCTCCTGCTTTGATCGTGCCAAAGCGCGGGACCACATGGCTGGCGACATACGGCGCATAAGGATGGCTGGCATCCAGCTTATTCTCTTCAATCCATGCCAGACGCTGGCCTGCACTGTCAGCCAGCCAGACTTGCGGTGGCTGGCTTTGGCTTGAGCCATCAATAATGGCGCGATTGCCAGCCCGTGCCATAGTGGCATTGTGCCACATGCCCGGCTGGGTGAGGCGGCTCATCTCGCCGCCAGCTAGCGGCACCGAATAGAGATGCTGCTCAAGCGGCGTATCCTTATTGGCCAGAAAATAAACAAGGCCCTTGACTGCATCCACGCCGACCAATTTGCGGACCATCCAGGCCCCTTGCGTCAGCTGGGTCCATTGGCCTTGGGCAAAGCGATAGAGATGGGCAAAGCCATCGCGCTCTGATTGCCAAATCAGGCTGCCATCAGCGAGCGCACGAAAACTATCATGCAAGTTGATCCAGCTCTTGCTGGTTTCGCTGAACAAAATCTCGCTGGCCCCAGTGGCTGGGTCAACGCGCAGCATATCCAGCTGTTTTTGGTCGCGCGACTGGCGCTGCACATAAAGCGCACGGCCATCCGCTGCCCAATCCACCCGCGCCAGATAGATATCGGCATTTGCGCCCAAATCCGCCTTCACTCGGCGCTTTGCGTGCGGGTCCATCACCCACAGCTCCACGCGCGCATTGGCCGTGCCGGCTTGCGGATAGCGCTGGCTGTAAATTGTCGTGCCTTCAGCGCCAATTGCGGCACGACTGATGAGCGCAACGCCGCTTTCATCCGTGCGCTGCACTGCAATCGCCTTATCATCGGGCGCCCACCATAGACCTTGAAAGCGGTGCATTTCTTCTTGCGCCACAAATTCAGCGAGGCCCCAGCTTATCGCGCCGCCGCCATCCTTGGTCAGGGCCCGTGTCTTGCCACTGGCCCGATCCAGAACATAGGCATTGCCCTCACGCACAAAGCTGACAAAGCCACCTTTGGGGCTAATTGTGCCATCCAATGCCCCGCCATTTTGGGTTAGCCGCTCCACGCTGCCATCTAGCCGGGCGACGAACAAATCGCCGTCCACAGGAACCAGCAGCGATTGGCTGTCTGCTGCCCAATCATAGGCGACAATGCCCTTGGTGCCGGCAATGCGCGCGCGTTCGCGCTGCATTTTTTCCGCCTCAGTCAATTGGCCCGAGGTGCCGAGCTTGGTCGAATCCACCAGCATCCGCCACTCACCGCCATCCGTTGGCATGGCCCAGAGGTCAAAGCGCTCACGATCATCAGGCCGGGGGCGCAGGCTGGTCACCCATTTTCCATCCGGCGACAAACGCACAGCCCGCGGCGTCCGCCCACCAATGGCCGGCGACGCAAAGACGCGCTCTAAGGTAAGCGGGGCAGAGGGCACAGGCGCGGCATTTGGCTCAGCCATGGCAGCCGTTCCCATCAATCCCAATGCCAACGCTGCGGCACACATCCATTTGGTCATTTCCCCCAAAGCTCCATAACGAAAAAGGGCCGGGAACCCTGTTCTGGATCCCGGCCCTTTCGGTGTTTCGTTTTTTGCGTAAACGAGCGGGATCAGGCCTCTTCGGCCGTTTTCGTTTCGCTCGTAATAATGTTGTCGCGACGCTCAGCGATACGTGCAGACTTACCGCGACGGCCGCGCAGATAATAGAGCTTCGCACGACGCACAGCGCCCTTGCGGACGACTTCAATCGAATCAATGTTCGGCGAATAAAGCGGGAAAACGCGCTCAACACCCTCACCGAACGAAATCTTACGCACAGTGAAGTTGGAGCCCATGCCCTTATTTGAACGCGCGATGCACACGCCTTCATAATTCTGGACGCGGGTGCGCTCGCCTTCGACAACCTTCACGCCAGCGCGCACAGTGTCACCGGGGCGAAATTCCGGAATCTTCTTTTCTGCGGTCAATTTTGCGATCTGTTCCGCTTCGATCTGTTGAATGAGGTTCATAGTGCCTCACTTGTCCTTCTTAGTCTTCCGCCGCGCGTCAGAGGCAGGCTGGGCCCGAGCACCACAATGGCGCTCCCAAAGGTCCGGCCTGCGTAACCGAGTATCATCTTCTGCCCGTTGTTTCCGCCAGGCAGCGATGTTCGCATGATCCCCCGATCGCAGCACTTCAGGGATCGTGCGCCCTTCCCAAGTCACGGGTCGGGTATAATGTGGATATTCTAATAAGCCGTTCTCGAACGACTCTTCGTCACCACTTGAAGGGGCGCCCATTACGCCGGGAAGCAGCCGAATGCAAGCATCGAGCAGCATCAAAGCGCCCATTTCCCCTCCGGAAAGCACAATATCCCCCATTGAGACTTGCTCAATTTCGGGCCGCGCCTCGAAAAGCCGCTCATCAAAACCTTCGAATCGGCCGCACAGGATGGTAACGCCAGGGCCAGCCGCCAATTGCCGCACCCGCGCTTGCGTGATGGGCGTGCCTCGCGGCGTCATCGCGAGAATGGGGGCATTGGGCTGCACGGTCCGGGCATGATCAACGGCTGCGGCCAGCACATCCGCCTTCAGCACCATGCCAGCGCCACCACCTGCAGGCGTATCATCAACTGTCCGGTGCTTATCCGTTGCGAAATCGCGAATTTGGACCGTGGATAGGCCCCATTTGCCTTCGTCCAGCGCCCGACCTGCAATAGATTGGCCCAAGGGCCCCGGAAACATATCGGGATAGAGTGTTAAGATTTGGGCTTGAAAACTCATGATTTGGCAGGGCCCAAATCAACAAAGGCCGGATTGAGCAAAAGGCCGTCTTCAGACCAGCTCGGCACGGCTTGCGCTGTCATCGGGACCATGAAAGTCCGGCCATCGGGCCGTTCAATCTCCAGCACATCGCTGGCGCCGAAATTCTCAATCGCAATGCAGGTGCCAACGGCCTCCCCCTCGCTGGTGCGGCAGGGAAGGCCTATCAGATCAGCATGATAATATTCGCCCTCGCCCAAAGGCGGCAGGCTGTCCCGCGGCACCGTCAATTCAGTTCCGCGCAGCTTTTCAGCTGCCGTTCGGTCGACCACTTCGGCAAAGCGCGCGGTGGCGCCATAAGGCGTGGCGCGAACCGATTTCACGGTCAACGCGCCATCATTAAAGCATTTGTGCGCCTTTAGCCCTTCGACTGAGTCGGCAAAGAGCTTCAGGCGCACCTCCCCTGTCACGCCATGCGCGCCAGTGACCACCGCAAGGGTGACGGGCGCTGGAGTGACAGGGCGGTTGGCCAAGGCTTAGCCCTCGGCCTTTTCCTCAGCAGGTGCTTCAGCAGCGGGCTCTTCAGCGGCAGGCGCTTCTTCAGCGGCAGCTTCTGCAGCGGGAGCTTCTTCAGCGGCAGCTTCTTCGGCAGGCGCTTCTTCAGCTGCAACTTCTTCAGCCGGGGCGTTGGCAGCTTCTTCAGCAGCCTTGGCTGCTTCTTCTGCTTCAGCGATCTTCGCGGCCTTTTCTTCCAGACGCTCCTTGGCCTTTTCGCCCGGTTCCGCCTTTTTGGGGTTGTTGCGGGCAGCGCGTTCCTTGAGGCCAGCGGCGTCGAGGAAGCGGGCAACACGATCGGTCGGCTGTGCGCCAACGCTCAGCCAATGCTTCAGACGGTCACCGTTCAGCGTCACGCGGTTGGCATCGTCCTTGGGCAGCATCGGGTTATAAGTGCCAACCTTTTCAATAAAGGCACCATCACGCGGGGCGCGGCTATCGGCCACAACGATGCGGTAATAAGGACGCTTTTTAGAGCCGCCACGCGACAAACGAATTGAAACTGCCATGTTTTCTTCCTTCCAATCTAAACTTTAAAACTATCTGTGTTCAAAAACCTGTGGGGGGCATTGCCCCTCATTTCTTCTTCAATAAATTCTCAAAACCCGGCGGCAATTTGGGCATATCACCACCTGTCGCATCGGGCATTCCGGGCAAACCGCCGCCGCCCAACAAGCCGCCTAAGCCGCCACCGCCCTTGCCAAACAGCGCGCCCAAGCCCTTCAACCCGCCCATCTTGCGGATCTTCTTCATGGCGGTGGACATTTCCTGATGCATTTTCAGGAGTTTGTTCACTTCCTGCACCGTTGTGCCCGAGCCATTGGCAATGCGGATTTTGCGCTTGGCCTGAAGCAGCTCAGGCTTGGCACGTTCCTTGGGTGTCATGGATGAAATCATCGCATCCATGCGCACCAAAATGCGATCATCCATGCCCGATTGCGCCATGGCACCCTGAATCTTTTTCATGCCGGGCAACATGCCGGCCAAAGCGCCAAGGCCGCCCATGCGCTGCATCTGCTGCAATTGCGCGCGCAGATCGTTCATATCAAACTGGCCCTTGGCCATTTTGGCGGCCAGCGCTTCAGCTTCTTCGTGCTGGATCGTTTCCGCCGCACGCTCAACAAGGCTGACCACATCGCCCATGCCGAGAATACGGCTGGCCACGCGCCCGGGGTGGAAGACGTCCAGCCCATCAAGCTTTTCACCAGTGCCGACAAACTTAATTGGCTTGCCGGTTACGGCGCGCATGGAAAGCGCCGCCCCGCCGCGCGCATCGCCATCCATCCGCGTCAGGATAACGCCCGTCAGGCTCACCTGCTCCGAGAAATTCTTGGCGACATTCACTGCGTCTTGGCCGGTCAGGCTATCGACGACGAGCAATGTTTCAGCAGGCTGGGCGACTGTTGCCACGGCCTTCATTTCGTCCATCAACTGCGTGTCGACATGAAGGCGACCCGCCGTATCGAGCATCAAGACGTCATAGCCTTGCAGCTTGGCCGCCTGCATCGCACGCTTGGCAATATCGACTGGCTGTTGGCCTGCGACAATTGGCAGTGTCGCCACGCCAATTTGCTCACCCAAAATCGCAAGCTGCTCTTGCGCTGCGGGGCGATTGACGTCGAGCGACGCCATCAGAACCTTTTTACGCTCTTTGTCGGTAAGCCGCTTGGCAATCTTCGCCGTGGTGGTGGTTTTACCAGAACCCTGCAGACCAACCATCATGATGATGGCTGGCGGGGTGACAGCCAATTCCAGCTCACTCGCCTCGGCGCCCAGCATTTCGACCAGCGCGTCGTTCACGATCTTCACGACCTGCTGACCCGGCGTAATCGAGCGGAGGACTGATTGGCCAACGGCTTGCTCAGTTACCTTGTCGACAAAGCTGCGGACGACGGGCAGCGCAACATCTGCCTCGAGCAGCGCGACCCGCACTTCGCGCATGGCCTCGCGGACGTCATTTTCGCTCAGCGCACCCCGGCCGCGCAGACGGTCGAACACGCCGCCAAGGCGTTCGCTCAAACTCTCGAACATCGGTTCGCTCCGTCCAAAATGCCCAAACAAAGCACGCCGGCGGACGAAAACTCGTCGGCCAGCGTACGCCCTTGGGCGGCCAAAAATAACGCTTTTCGTAAAGAAAGCAGGCGGGCCTCTAGTCTGATTCTACGCCTAGGTCAACCACAGAGGCCCGGATGGCGGCCGCTTTAACCTGATCTTCATGGCTTAGTCGGAAAAGGATCAGGATGGGGCAAAAGGCATAGGTGCGGATGAAACGATACTCAAGAACCGGGCTCCGCATCGGTACCTATGGACCGATTTTCCTGTTGCTGCTTGCCCTCATCTCAGGGCTGGCCCCTGTGCTGATAGGCGCGCCCAAAGGCCATGCGGTGCCGGGCAATGCCAGTTTTCTTGAACAGCTCTGGCTAGGGCATGGCCGCATTCTCCTGCCGCTCTTGCTGTTCAATGCCGCGCTCATTCTCTTTGGATGGCGGCATTATCGCGCGTTGCGCGCGCAAATTGCAGACCGCGCCCGCGCGGCTGCCCGCGCCCGCACTTTGGCGATGCGCGATCCGCTGACTGGCTTTCACAATCGTCGGTCCCTGGCAGAATCGGGGGCAGAGTTGCTGGCCCATGCCGCCCATCGTGGCCGCGCATTGGCAATGTTGCTGCTGGATGTGGACCATTTTAAAAACGTCAATGATATTCATGGCCATGCGGTAGGAGATGGCCTGCTCCGCTCTATCGCAGCAGAAATTGCCAGACTCGCCCCGCCGGGGGCCGTGATGGCGCGGCTGGGCGGCGATGAATTTGCCTGCGCTTTTGAAATTGCCCATGATGATCCTGCTGCAGCCCATGCGGTTGCTGAAGGCCTGGTCGCCCGGTTGAGCCAGCCACTCAAGGCAGATGGCACGCATGTGCATACCAGCATCTCGCTTGGCATTTCGCTCTCAGGGCCTGATTGCGACACAGTAGATCAACTGCTGCGCCGCGCCGATATTGCCATGTATGCGGCCAAACAACGCGGGCGAAATGGTGTGTCTTGGTTTGACACCTCAATGGAACGAGCGCTGCAAAAGCGTTCCGAACTCGAAGCCAAAATGCGGCAGGGCATTCCGGCGGGCGAATTTGAGCCTTATTTTGAACAGCAGGTGGATTTGGCAACAGGGCGGCTGTCGGGCTTTGAAGTTCTGGCCCGCTGGAACCACCCCATGCTGGGCCATATTCCGCCTACCCAGTTTATCCCAGTGGCCGAAGAAACGGGCCTAATTGGTGACCTATCTTTCTCCGTTATTCGCCAAGCCTTGATTGAGGCGCGCGAATGGGACCCAGAGCTGAGCATTAGCATCAACTTATCCCCTTTGCAGTTGCGCGATCCTTGGCTGGCACAAAAGCTTGTCAAATTGTTGGTCGAAACCAGCTTTCCCGGCCATCGGCTGGAAATTGAAATCACTGAGACTGGGCTGTTTGATAATCTGCCGCTGGCGCAGTCCATTGTCGGCAGCCTGAAAAACCAAGGCATTCGTCTCGCACTGGATGATTTTGGCACTGGCTATAGCTCGCTTGCCCATTTGCGCGCTTTGCCGTTTGACCGGATTAAAATCGACAAGAGCTTTGTTCTGTCGCTGCTCGATAATCCCGAAAGCGCCGCCATTGTGAATGCCATTGCCCGGCTGGGCGATAATTTGTCGCTGCCCGTCACAGCCGAAGGAGTTGAGCGCGCAGACATTGAAAACCGACTGCGCGAAATTGGCGTAAATAAAGGGCAAGGCTGGCTATACGGCCATCCCATGCCCATTTCACAGGTGCGCCGCTTATTGGCAGAGCGCCAACTTCTGTCCCTGTCGGCCAGCGGAGCAGCGGTCCGGCAAATGGGCTAATCACAACGTCGCCCGTTGGACTTAAGGGTCAGATCGCCTTAAAGCGCCTGACATGGTGGACCGCTTTTACAAGATGCATGGCCTTGGCAATGACTTTGTTGTCATTGATGGCCGAACTGCGCCTGTTGACATGAGCGCAGCCCGCGCCCGTGCCATTGCAGACCGGCGCACTGGCATTGGCTGTGATCAATTGATCCTGCTTGGCCCCTCCGCCATTGCTGATGCCCAAATGCGCATTTTCAATGCCGATGGCAGCGAAGTGGAAGCCTGTGGCAATGCCTCCCGCGCAGTCGCGCTGTTGCTGGGCGGCACATCACGCGTTGAAACATTGGGCGGCCTCATCACTCTCGAAGCCCAGGGCAATCAATCCGTGGTCGATATGGGGGCACCGCGTTTTGAGTGGGACGCCATTCCCTTAAGCTTTGCGATGGATACCGCCCAAATGCCTGTTGGCTGGGAAGATTTGGATGCGCCTGCCGCTGTGAATGTGGGCAACCCCCATGTCATTTTCTTTGTGGCTGATGCGGATGTGGTAGACCTTGGTCGGCTCGGCCCGATGATTGAAACAGACGCGCTTTTCCCCGCGCGCATCAATGTGAATGTGGCAAGCCTTGCTGGGCCAAACCATCTCAAGCTGCGCGTTTGGGAACGCGGAGCAGGCCTGACCCAAGCCTGTGGCACGGGGGCGTGCGCCACCGCTGTTGCCGCCATCCGGCGCGGGCTGGTGACGAGCCCTGTCACTGTGTCTTTGCCGGGAGGGGACTTACGCATTGATTGGGCACCGGGTGAAACGATCCACATGACTGGCCCGGCCACGCATGTCTTTACGGGCACGGCGGACTGGAGCCAGTTCGGATGAGCCATGTTGAGGTGGTCAATTTCGGCTGCCGGCTGAACATTGCAGAAGGCGAAGCCATTCGCGAAGCTGCCTCGGGCGTGACTTCGGATGCGCCCGAGCTCATCATCATTAACAGCTGCGCGGTAACAGCCGAGGCCGAGCGCCAAGCACGTCAAAGCATTCGTCGCTTGAAACGCGCCCGGCCCGATGCCCGAATTATAGTCACGGGCTGTGCCGCGGAAACCAGCGCCAGCCGCTTTTCCCAAATGGCAGAAGTCGACGCTGTTGTCTCCAATGCGGACAAGCGCAATCCCATCAGCTTTGGACTGCCCTTTGATGGCACCAACGCGATACGGCCCGCTGTTTCTGGCGCAGATCATGCCCGTGCCTTTGTTGAAGTGCAAAATGGCTGCGACCATGATTGCACCTTTTGCGTGACGACCTTGGCACGCGGCGCAAGCCGATCTGTGCCGGCAGGCGCTGTGGTGGACGCCGTGGCGCAGGCCGTGGCGCGCGGCCAGCAAGAAGTGATCCTCACAGGCGTGGATTTAACGAGCTATGGCGCGGACCTGCCGGGGGCGCCCAGCCTTGGCCATTTGGTGGAACGGATTTTGCGGCTGGTGCCAGGGCTTGCGCGGCTGCGCCTCTCGTCCATGGACTCAATTGAAATTGATGATCGGCTGTTCGCGCTCATCACTGGCGACACACGCGTGATGCCGCATGTCCACCTCTCGCTTCAATCGGGCGATGACATGATCCTTAAACGGATGAAGCGGCGGCATTTGCGCGCCGACGCCATCCGCTTGGTCGAACGGCTCAAAGCAGCGCGGCCCGACATTGCCATTGGTGCCGATATTATTGCGGGTTTCCCAACCGAAGACGACGCGATGTTTGCCAATAGCCTTGATCTGCTTGATGCCTGTGACGTGGTTTTTGGGCATATATTTCCGTATAGCCCGCGGCCCGGCACAGCGGCGGCCCGTATGCCGCAACTGGGCCGCGATGTGGCACGCGCCCGCGCAGAACAATTGCGCGCCCATGTTGCCGCGCGCAAAGCACATTGGCTGTCCAGCCTGATTGGCACGGAGCACCAGGTGCTGGTGGAGCTGGATGGCAAAAGTGGCCATGCTGAAAATCATGCGCGTGTTGAAATTATCAGCGGGCGGGATTTCCGTTATGAACCAGATGCCCTAAAGGGCCGCATCATGACTGTGACCATCACTGCCAGCACTGGCGACACGCTGTTAGGCGAAGTGCGATGAGCGACGAGACCAACACGCCTTGGCACAAAAAGCTGCTGGGCGGCTTTCGGCGCACATCAGAAAAGCTAACGGAAAATCTAACTGGGCTCGTCACCAAGTCGCGGCTGGATGCTGAGGCGCTTGACGAAGTTGAAGAGGCTCTGATTGTCTCAGACCTTGGGCCCGCGACGGCCCGGCGCATCCGCGATAAGCTGGCCGACAGCCGCTATGAGCGTGGTATTGATGAAGCTGGCATTCGAGCCGTTGTCGCCGAAGAAATTGAAGGCGTTCTGGCGCCCGTTGCCAAGCCCTTGGATGTGATTGCTTTTCCGCGCCCGCAAGTCATCCTTGTCATTGGCGTCAATGGTTCAGGCAAAACAACAACCATTGCCAAGCTTGCGCATTTGTTTCTCGAGCAAGATTATGGCGTGATGCTGGCAGCGGGGGACACCTTCCGCGCGGCTGCCATTGGCCAATTGAAAATATGGGCCGAGCGACTGGGCGTGCCCATTGTGTCCGGCCCCGAAGGCGGCGATGCCGCAGGCATTGTCTTTGATGCCGTTAAGCAGGCGACAGAAACGGGCATTGACGTTCTAATTGTCGACACGGCTGGCCGCTTGCAAAATAAGCGCGAGCTGATGGATGAGCTGGCGAAAATCCGCCGAGTGCTGGGCCGCCTCAATCCCGCTGCCCCGCATGATGTGGTGCTGGTGCTGGATGCCACAACGGGGCAAAACGCCCTCTCCCAAATCGAAATCTTTAAAGAAGTGGCCGGTGTGACTGGCCTTGTGATGACCAAGCTGGACGGCACGGCACGCGGCGGCGTGCTGGTGGCCGCGGCCGAAAAATTTGGCCTGCCCATTCATGCCATTGGCGTGGGTGAAACGCTGGAAGATTTACGGCCCTTTGATCCAGCCGAGCTTGCACAGATTATTGCAGGGGCAGATAAATCATGACCCAGCCAGACCCCAAAGTCGCGCCCCCGCCCAATTTGATTGTGGATTTAGGGCCGCTGGTCCTCTTCCTGCTGACCTATTGGCTCGCCAATGTCTGGGTGGCGACCGGCGTGTTCATGGTGGCCACGCTGGGCGCGTTGATCTGGTCAAAGATCAAACATGGCAGTGTCTCGGTGTTGCTGATGTTCTCTGGCGTCATGGTGCTGGTCTTTGGCGGCCTAACCATTTGGCTGCATGATGAAACCTTCATCAAGATGAAGCCAACGCTCTATTATGCCATGGTCGCGGGCATATTATTTTTTGGAACCTTGACCAAAAAGCCGACGCTGGAACGCGTTATGGCCCATGCCTATCCTGAATTGAGCCAACAAGGCTGGCATTTGCTGACACGCAATTTTGCCTGGTTCTTTGTGGGAATGGCGCTGCTGAATGAGCTGGTCTGGCGCAACAGCTCTACGGGGTTTTGGATGGGCTATAAGCTCTGGGGGGCCTTGCCGCTGACCTTCCTCTTCGGGGCGATAAATATCCCGATGATTTTGCGGCATTCAACGTCTGCTGACGAGACCAAAGACGCATAGCTGGGGCGGAGAGTCTGGGCCGCTAATCATCATCCTGAACTTGGTTCAGGATCCATGATCACACTCCTCATTGAACCTGGCGATGTGGCCGCCAATGGATGCTGAACCAAGCTCAGCATGACGGCGTTTATGCCGTCTCCAGCAACCCGTGCTTCTTGAGGCAATGGCGCAGCTGATCATATGTCAGCCCCAGCGCTTTGGCAGTTGCCCTTTGGTTGTGGCGGTTGCGGACGAGCGCCGCCTCTAATAATTGCCGCTCATAGGCATGGACAGCCACACGCAACTCACCCGGGGCATCGGGCGCAGGGGCCGTTACTGTCCCCGGCACTGGGGAAGCGACTGCCTCTGCGGCCACCATGCCCTGCCCGCTGATGGGCCGCCATGGCGAGGCAAAGGGATCAAACACAATATCGGCGACGGGCGTTGACGGATCATCCCAACGATAGACAGCCCGTTCAGACACATTGCGCAATTCGCGGATATTGCCCGGCCAGCCATAGGCTTCCATCTCGGCCATGGCCGCTTTTGAAAAGCCCGGCCAACTGGGCCAGCCCAGTTCAGACGCCATGCGCCGCCCAAAGAAATCAGACAGCTGGGCCACATCTCCCTCACGCGCGCGCAGTGGCGGCAGCGTGATCACCTCAAAAGATAGCCGATCGAGCAAGTCTGCGCGGAAGCGGCCTTGATCGACCAGCTTGGGCAGATGCTCATTGGTGGCGGCCACAATGCGCACATCCACACGAATTGGGCGATTGGCGCCAATGCGAGTTACCTCGCCATATTCCACCGCGCGTAAGAGACGTTCCTGCGCACCAGAAGAAAGCGTCCCCAATTCATCCAGAAACAGCGTGCCGCCATCGGCCTCTTCAAAGCGCCCAGCACGCGCCCGCGTGGCCCCCGTAAATGCCCCCGCTTCATGCCCGAACAATTCTGCCTCAATCAACGTTTCAGTTAAGGCGGCGCAATTCATGGGAACAAAGGGGCCATCCCAGCGGGGGGAGAGGCGGTGCAGCCGCTCTGCCACCAGCTCTTTGCCTGTCCCGCGTTCCCCAATCACCAACACGGGCCGGTTGAGTTGGGCGGCACGGCTGACGCGTTCCACACTGTCGAGAAAAGCGAGCGATTGGCCAATAAAGGGATTGTCGCGGTTCATATACTAACTCTTAGGATATTTTCCCAATAGTTCGCAATTGAAAACTCGGCAGCATCCTTTCAAATCATCTATGAATGGCGGATTTCCGATGTTTTTGAGACTTGGCACGGCTCCTGCAATGTTCAGTCCATAACGCACAAGCGACCCCAATTGATCTTTCAGGAGACCGACCATGAACCGCTATAAGGCTTTTGATTTCCGGGCTTCGATCCTTGCCATCGTTGCCACTGTCTTTGTCAGCACCAGCAGCCTGCTCTTTGCCGCAGGCCCGCTAGGCCAAGCCAGTGCGACTGGCGCAATCAGCCAGGATTATCCGCTCGCCTAAAATCCCTCCCGGTCGCCCCCACGACCGGGGACCGCCGGGGAGGAGCCCACCCCCATCCTCCCCGGCCCCCTCAAGACCGTGACCTTCGTCACACCAAGGAGTTTCCATCATGGGTATTTTTTCCCGCACCCGCGACATCATTGCTGCCAATGTGACTGACCTGCTGGATAAAGCAGAAGATCCGGCAAAGATGATCCGCATGATCATTATGGAAATGGAAGAAACGCTGATCGAGGTTCGCGCCTCGGCCGCACGCACCATTGCCGATCAAAGAGAACTGCGCCGCCATATTGCCAAGCCGGAAACGCTGCAGGAAAACTGGCGCGAAAAGGCTGAGCTGGC
>JACCDS010862278.1_pt1 | contig 13685 bp, 11 predicted proteins | sample 7446441 | NCBI WGS metagenome assembly JACCDS01 (sample SAMN15323445, study PRJNA562643) | freshwater metagenome | isolation source: river surface water | place: USA:Blue River Watershed | collected 2017-08-17 | reverse complement strand
TGACCCCGTCGCATTCGAGGGCAACCACATCAAAACGGCAAAAGGGCGGATCACCGCCAAACGGCGCCAAAAAATGTCGTGCCGCCCAAATGATGCGCTTTTGTTTGGCGCGCGTGACGCTGGCCAGGGCGCTGCCCCAATCGGATCGGGTGCGCTGGCGCACTTCGACAAACACCACCACACCGCCCGGATCGCACATGATCAGGTCAATTTCGCCGCCACCCCGACCAGGCGACCGATAATGGCGGTGCAGCAGTTGCCAGCCACGCGCCAGCATCATGGCCAACACCCGGTCTTCGGCTGCATTGCCCAAAGCCGTGCGACTGACCCCGGGGCCTGTCCCTACAGAGGTGATCCTTGAACCCATCGTTTGACTCCGCCCGCATCGCCGCCCATGCCGTGGCGGCCTTGCAAGATTATCCAGCGGGTGCTCTGTACATGGTGGCCACGCCGATCGGTAATCTGGCCGATATCAGTCTGCGAACTCTGCACGTCATGAGCCTGGTCGACGTCGTGGCCTGCGAAGACACCCGCCACAGTCACCAGCTGTTGCGCGCGCTGGGCCTGGACATCTCCAGGCCACGCTGGATCCCCCTGCACCAACACAACGAAGCGGGCGCAGCCCAAGAGGTGATCGACCATTTGCGTGCCGGCCTGCGGGTGGCATACCTGAGCGATGCCGGGGTACCCGGCATCTCCGACCCGGGCTCGAAACTGGCCCGCCAAGTGTTGCAAGCAGGCCTGCGCGTGATCCCGTTGCCTGGTGCCAGCAGCGTCACCACCGTGCTCAGCGCCAGTGGCGCCTGGCGCGGTGAGCGGGCCGATTTTGTGTTTGAGGGGTTTTTGCCCGCCAAAGGTCAAGCACGTGCCCAACGCCTGAGCGAACTCCTGCAAGACCCCAGACCCCAGTGTTTGCTCGAAGCCCCGCATCGGATTGAAGACCTGGCCGCAGAACTGGGAGCAGGTCCCTTGCGCGGACTGACGGTGGGGCGCGAACTGACCAAACAATTTGAAGAGATTGCGCTCATCGACACCCACCGATTCAGCGACTGGCTCCGAGCCAGCCCGCACCGGCTCAAAGGAGAATTTGCACTGGTGCTGCATGAAATCCCCTCTACAGATCAAGCCGATGCTTTGACCGGCGAACGCGAACTGCGCACTTTGTTGCCCCACCTGCCCCTGAAAACAGCGGTGCAATTGGCCACCGAGTTGTCGGGTGGCTCACGCAAGGCGCTGTATGCCTTCGCGCTTGAACTACAAAACGCCCAAACCCCTGAAGCCTGATGCCTTGACACTCTGCGACTGTCAGCCGCAAACGATGAGAGACCCCATGAATCCCAATGCACTGAACACCGACGCTCTGAAAGGCCTTCGGGTGATTGAAATGGGCCAGCTGATCGCCGGGCCGTTTGCCGGCAAAACGCTGGGTGACTTTGGCGCCGACGTGATCAAGATCGAGTCACCGGGCGCCGGAGACCCTCTGCGCAATTGGCGCAAAATCCTCGACGGCACCTCGGTCTGGTGGCAAGTCCAATCGCGCAACAAGCGCTCGATCGCCATCGATCTGCGTCATCCCGAGGGTCAAGCCATCGCCAAACGCCTGATTGCGCAGGCCGACGTGCTGATTGAGAACTTTCGGCCCGGCACGCTCGAGGGCTGGGGCATGGACTATGCCGCCCTGTCCCAGGACAACCCGGGGCTGATCATGTTGCGCATCTCAGGCTATGGGCAAACGGGCCCCTACCGCGATCTGCCAGGCTTTGGCGTGATTGGCGAAGCCATGGGCGGCCTGCGCCATCTGACGGGTGAGCCGGGCCGGGTTCCGGTGCGTTGCGGCATTTCGATTGGCGATACGCTGGCGGCCTTGCACGGCACGATTGGCGTGCTGACTGCGCTCTATCACCGCAAAGTCAACGGCGGCAAAGGGCAGGTGATCGACGTGGCGCTGACCGAAGCCGTGCTCAATGTGATGGAAAGCCTGATCCCCGAGTACAGCGCCTTTGGCGAAGTGCGCGAGCCCGCAGGCTCTGCCCTGCCGGGTATTGCACCCTCCAATGCCTACCCCTGCAGCGACGGGGTGGTGCTGATCGCCGGCAACGGCGACAGCATCTTCAAACGCCTCATGGCCACCATGGGGCGCAACGACCTGGGTCAGGACCCTGATCTGGCGGACAACGCCGGGCGGGTTCAAAGGGTCGATGAAATCGACGCCGCCATCGGCCATTGGACCCGACATCAAACCGTGGATCAGGTGTTGGCGCAACTCTCCGACGCCAAGGTTCCGGCCGGCCGCGTCTACACCGCCAAAGACATCGTCAACGACCCGCACTTTCGCGCCCGCGACATGATCCTGAAACAAAAGACCCGCGACGGTCACGAAATGGATGTCCCGGGCATCGTGCCCAAACTTTTGGGCACGCCAGGCCGCGTGCGCAGCAGTGCCCCGGGGCTGGGCGACGACACCGATGCGGTGCTGACCGAGCTGGGGCTGAGTGCGGCACAAATCAGCGCTTTGCGCGATGGCCAGGTGATTGCCTGAGCGTCACCCGTCGCGGCGCGAGCCCAATGCCCGGCTCAGCAAGATAACGGGCAGCAAACCCACCGCCACCAATGCCAGAGACGGCAAAGCAGCCTCCGCAAGCCGCTCATCGCGGGCCAACTGATGCGCCATCACGGCCAGCGTGTCGGTGTTGAACGGCCTCAACACCAATGTCACCGGCAACTCTTTCATGACATCGACAAACACCAGCAACAAACCCGCCACCAAAGGCCGGCGCAGCAACGGTCCGTGAATGAGCCAGAACAAGCGGCTTGAGCGCACCCCTAACATGCGGGCGCTGTCATCGATCGCAACCGGAATGCGCTCATAACCGCTTTGAACCGACTGCAACGCCACCGACACAAATCGCACCAGATAGGCCCAAATCAAACCCAACACACTGGCGGTCAACCAGTAACCCACGCCCCAATCGGGTCGAGTCGCCTGCAACCAACCAACCGGCAACAACAAGCCCACGACCACCACCGCCCCCGGCATGGCATACCCCAAACCAACCAAGTTTTTGGAAACCCGGGACCAGGCGCCGGGATTGAGCCGCTCTTGAGCGGCCAACAGCCAGGCCACCCCCACCGCCAAGACAGACGTCGCCGCCGACAACATCAGGCTGTTCCAGGCCCAATGGGCAAAACGCACCCCTTGCCAGGCCCACTCCCACTCACTGCGCATCAACGCATGGGCCAGGATCAGCACCGGCAACACAAAACCCAACAACACCGGCAAGGCACACGCCATCCAGACCCCGGCGGCGACCCAACCCCGAAGCACCCGAGGCTGTGACTCGGGCCCCTGCCGATCAGGGCGCACGCTGGCAAACCGCTGTCGTGAACGGGCCTGTTTTTCCCAAGCCAGTAACAGCGCTACCGCCCCCAGTAACAAAGTCGCCAACTGAGCCGCCGCCAAGCGGTTGTCCATGGACAACCAGGCTTTGTAGATCCCGGCGGTGAATGTTTGTATCCCGAAGTAACTGCTCACACCGTAGTCGGCCAGCACCTCCATGAGGGCCAAGGCCGCACCGGCTGCCACAGCGGGTCGTGCCAACGGCACAGCGACCCGCCAAAACCGACGCCACGCCGGAGCGCCCAACAAACGGGCCGCCTCCATAAGGGGACTGGCGCGATCGGCCAGCGCGGCGCGCGCCAGCACATAAACGTAGGGGTAAAGGGCCAGGGTAAAAACCAGCACAGCTCCGCCCTCGCTGCGCACCTCAGGCCACAAACGACCCTGCAGTCCCAACAATTCGCGCAGACCGGCTTGGAGGGGCCCACTGAACTGTAAAAAATCGGTATAGGCATAAGCCAGCACATAAGCGGGCATGGCCATCGGTAACAACAGAGCCCACTCCCAAAACCCGCGCATGGGAAAGCGAAACAAAGTCACCCAGACCGCCGAAGCCATGCCCAGCACGACCACCCCAACCCCGACCCCCAAACACAAACCGAAGCTGGTCCACACATACTCGGGCAGCACGGTGCGCGACATTTCCGCCAAAATCTGACCCGACTGCTCATTGGAGCCAACCCAAGACCCCAGCAAGGACAACACCGGCAAAGCCAAAGCAAACGCCAGCACTGCCAACAACAAATGGGTCCATCGCCAAGGGGTCATGGCTCGATTGTAAAGAGGGGCACCCATCGACCTCCTTAAAATGGTCATATGTTCCTAGACATTCAACAGTTGGTGGTGCAGTACCCGCACCGCCCGCGACCCGCCGTCAACGAAGTCAGCCTGGGCTTGCGCGCAGGCGAGATCGGGGTGCTGTTGGGGCCTTCGGGCTGCGGCAAAACCACCTTGCTCAGGGCCGTTGCCGGGCTCGAGCGCGTTGACCAGGGCGACATCAAATTGGCCAAGCAAGTGGTCAGCAGCCGATCCCGCCACACCCCCCCCGAGCAAAGGCGCATTGGGATGGTGTTTCAGGATCATGCTTTGTTTCCTCACCTGAGCGTCGAAGACAACATCGGCTTTGGTTTGCTGGATCGGCCGCGCCATGAGCGCGCCCAGCGGGTGCGCCAAATGCTCGACCTGGTGGGTCTGCCCAAGAGCGGTACCCGCTACCCCCACGAACTCTCGGGAGGTCAACAGCAACGGGTGGCGCTGGCACGGGCCTTGGCCCCGCAACCCCAGTTGCTGCTGATGGACGAGCCCTTTTCCAACCTCGATATCGAATTGCGAGAGCGATTGGCGATCGAGGTTCGGCAAATCCTGAAAGACGCTCAAACGACGGCCCTGCTCGTCACCCATGATCAACTCGAAGCATTTGCCATGGGTGATTTGATCGGGGTCATGCTGGAGGGACGGTTACACCAATGGAGTGAGGCCTACGAGCTTTATCACCGCCCTAACACCCGCTTTGTGGCCGAGTTCATCGGCCATGGGGTGTTCACGCCTGCCCGGATCTCACTCGATGAAGGTCACCTGGTGGTGCACACCGCCGTCGGCGATCTGATCGACATGCACGAGTGCCCGCTGCCGGGGACCTACCCCGACGGGGTTTGCGATGTGCTCTTGCGCGCCGATGACATCGTCCACGACGACGAAGCCCCGGTCAAAGCCGAAATCATCCGCAAAGCTTTTCGGGGTTCGGAGTTTTTGTACACCCTGCGACTGGCCAACGGCCAGACGGTCCTGGCCCATGTGCCCAGCCACCACGATCACACCCTGGGCGAGTGGATCGGCATCCGCATCATGGCCGATCACGTCGTGACATTCAACAAAGTCTGATGCGGGTCTGGGCTGAGGCTGCGCAAGGCCGCGCTCAGACCAACACCAACACCCAGGTCACGAGCGCCAACACCAGGCTCAGGCCCACGGCAGCACTGCCCAGATCCTTGATCGACTTGGACAGAGGGTGCCGCTCCAATGACAGCCGATCCACGGTTTTTTCAAGCGCCGTGTTCAACAACTCGACCACGATGACCCAGACCCACGAGCCGATTAAAAGGGCACGGCCCACGCCTGAAGGCTCTAAACCGAACGCCAAGGGTACCAGCAACAGACTCAAACACACCTCGATCCGAAAAGCCTCTTCCGACCGCCAGGCAAAGCGCAGGCCATCCCAACTGTAGCCCACGGTATCCATGATTCGACGGCGAAAAAAAGCAAGCATATTGAACCGAGATTTTCAAAGAGGCGCACCTTCGGTGCTGCTGGAGCGACGGTGGTGCACTCGCCGCCATCTTAAGCCCAGATGGAAAGCCCAGGTTGAAGGGCTCCAGCCAACGGCCTGACCTGCGGTACACGGACGCAGGCTGCACATCCAGCGTGTATGATAGACCCAATTTAAACTTTAGTTCAAACCGAGGTGCGCCTCACCGGTCGCTCTCGGTCAGACCCATTGCATGTTTGAGCTCAAGACCTTGATACCGTCCGCTCCCCGTCTGGCGGGCATGATCCGCCTCACATTCTGGTTTGGCTTGCTCAATGGCCTCACCCGCCTGGGTCTGATCGCATTCTCGGGCGAATGGGCACGCCTGGACATCGGCACCTTGCTCGCGGCACTGGGTGTTGGGCTGATCTACGACATGGCCGTGATGACCTATGTTTGGGCCTTGCTGGGCATGATTGCGGTGCTGTGCCCTGCTGGCCCCAAAGGCGCCAAGTTTCATGGACTGATTGTGCTGGGTTTATCGCCGTTGATGCTGATCGGTGCCATCTTCGTTGCCTTGTCGGAGTTTGTGTTCTGGAACGAGTTTTCTGCCCGATTCAATTTCATCGCCGTCGACTACCTGATCTACACCCGAGAGGTCATTGGCAACATCCGACAGTCTTACCCCGTGGGATGGATTTTTTTGGGCATCGGCGTCTTGGCGGTGTTGTTGTTTTGGCGCATGGCCCGGCCTTTGTGGCGCTCAGCCAGTGCCCCGGGCTTTCGTGGACGCTGGCGCCTGCTGACCGCCGTCTCTTGCCTGGCTTTGCCCTGGGCTGCCATGACTTGGGTCACCGACACACCCAGACAATGGCTCGGCAACGCCAGCGCTCGCGAATTGGCCGGCAATGGTTACTACGACTTTGTGCGGGCGTTTAGAAACAACGACCTGGACTACATGAATTTTTATGCCACCTTGCCTGCTTCAGTGGTGCAAGAGGTGATGGACCAGACTTATGGCCTGGACCAACCCGGAAGCGGCGGCAAAGCAGACCCCCTGCAATCGGGACGACAGATCACAGCCGACCCGAAAAAAGAAGGTCAATACAACTTGGTACTGGTTTCCATGGAAAGCATGGGTGCAGAGTTCATTGGCGCACTGGGGGGTGCCCCTGACCTGACTCCGAACCTGAATCGCCTGGCCCGGGAAAGCCTGTTTTTCAGTGCCACATATGCCACGGGCTTGCGCACCGTCAGAGGACTCGAAGCCATCTCGTTGTCTTTACCTCCTTTGCCGGGCCACGCCATCCCGGTACGCAAGCACAACAAGCCATTCCAGACACTGGGTAACACGCTGCGTTCGCAAGGGTATGACGCGATGTACCTCTACGGCGGCTACGGAGCGTTTGACAACATGAATGACTTTTTTGGGGGCAATGGCTACGACGTCATCGACCGGACGCAAATCCCCGGCGATCAGATCACGCACGAAACCATTTGGGGGGTCGCTGATGAAGATCTGTTCCGGCATGCCCTGAAAGTCTTTGATGACAAAGCGCGCTCGGGCCGTCGGTTTTTCGGTCACATCATGACCACTTCCAACCACCGCCCCTTCACCTACCCTCCGGGCCGGATTGACATCCCCTCGGGGACGAGCCGCGCCGGCGCCGTGAAATACGCCGATTGGGCCGTCGGTGAATTCATCGCCCAAGCGTCACAGCGTGACTGGTTCAAAAACACGCTGTTTGTCCTGATTGCAGACCATACCTCGCAAGGGCGCGGCAAGATCGATTTGGAGCCGGCAAATTTTCACATTCCCTTCATCGTGCATGCGCCGCACATCCTGCAGCCGCAACGCATTGAAACCCTGAATTCCCAAATCGACGTGGCGCCCACCTTGCTCGGATTGATGGGTGTCGGTTACGAGTCTCACTTCATGGGACAGAACATCTTGTCGCCCCAGGCCCAAGCACGGGCCTTCATGGGCAACTACCTGACGGTGGGATACATGACGGGCGAACATTTGGTGCAACTCATGCCGCAACAAAAATCGTCGGTGATCCGGCGCGATAACTACCAAGAACTGCCGCCCTCAGATGACCGACGCCAGGCTTTGCTGCGTCAAACCATCGCCCACTACCAATTGGCCTTCGAGTGGGCCTCTGAACGGTCTTTTGCCGACCGTCAAGCCCGCCCAGCCCCTCCACGCAAACCCTGAGTCGGTCGGGTGTGGCTGGACAAGCCCTTCGGGTCTATCACACACCATCCGCACCACCTGTTTGATCTGCCACCCTATGCGCTGCCGGATGCAGTCTTGAATTTCATGACGCAGGAATCGGGTGTAGATCGATGATGCGTCCACTTTTGGCCACTTGCCCCGGAACCGCATGGCCCACCACCTCTGGCAATTGACGCGCAATGGGCAATAACATTTGCAAGTTTATGCCGGTGTCCAAGCCCATGGCGTCGAGCATGTGGATCGCGTCTTCACTGCAAATGTTGCCGCTGGCGCCGGGGGCATACGGACAGCCACCCAACCCGCCCAAAGAGCCATCAAACCGGTCAATACCCGACTGCACAGCGGCCAGCAGATTGGCCAACCCCATACCGCGCGTGTTATGGAAATGCAGGGTCAATTGCAAATCCGGGAACCGCTTGCGCAAGTCCTCGCACAGGTGAGCCACTTGGCGTGGATGAGCCATGCCGGTGGTGTCGCAAATCGTCAACCCCCGCACACCCAAATCGGCAAACCGCGACGCCCAAAGCATCACCTCGGCAGAAGGGACATCCCCTTCCATCGGGCAACCAAAACAGGCCGACAGCGAGACATTGATGGGAACCACAGATCCATAACGCTGAATGACCTCCCGCAAAGCCAAAAAGCTTTTTTCTCGGGGCATGCGCAGGTTGGTGAGGTTATGGGTCTCCGAGGTGGACATCACCAGATTGAATTCATCGGGTCTGACCCCCAGGGCACGTTCTGCACCGCGCAAATTCGGAATCAACACCGTGTACTCGACGCCACTTACCCGGTCGATGCGACCCATGACCTCTTCGGCGTCGCGCAACATCGGAATGGATTGTGCAGAAGTGAACGAAGTGACCTCGATCTTGGCATAGCCGCAATGGCCAAGGGCATTGATGAGCGCGATTTTGGTATCGGTGGGTACGAACTCAGGTTCCATCTGAAAGCCGTCGCGCGTCACCACTTCGTTAAAAAATATCCGGGTTTTCATGGTCTGTCTTTGTGCCGAACTCGCCTCATGTTACAAGATCGGTGAAAGCCTCCAACAGGTCAGCTCGTTCCCTTTCCACCGAGAAGGTGCGCATCGCATAGGACTGGGCACGCTTGACGGTGGTATTGAATGTGCCCCTATCGCTGTCAAACTCATGTGCCAGGCGTTCCACTTCGGCAACGAATGCGGTGATGTCTCCGAACGATATTTCCTGACAGTAGCCTGTCCTGAAGTACTCCCGACACCCCATGCCCGAATAGCCCACCACCCTGCAGGCCGAAGCCATGGCCTCAATGTTAGATAAGCTGATCCCTTCCGGATGGCCAAATGCGAGAAACAGTGCTGACTCTCGCATGACCTCAGCCACCTCCTGCTCGGTCGCATTCTCAATGGCTTTAAATGCCCACCCTTTCAGATGCCCTCTGGAGTGGAGTTGGAGCAGCACCTGGTTGACATCCGCAGCATTCTTTCGCGTCATGAAACAGATCTGTCGCTTTTTTTGCGCAAGATCTGTGCACTGAAAAATCTCGCTCCTGAAAGAAATGTGCAGACGTTTGCATCGCAGCCCGGGAAAGGCTGACTCCAGGTAGATTCGGTTGTCTTCTGAAACAACAAAGGTCGCCAGGTATTCAGGATGAAGATAGGGCGGGAGCAGTTGATCCGCCAAGGAAAATTGCCGGAATGTGTTGTATGCGTTCTGGTTGAAAATGACCTTCCGAATCCCGGGTGCAATGCGGTTGAGCACCGGGCCCAAGTCCTCGGGTAATACAAAAACATCTTTCGCTGTGAGTCGGAGTTGTTTCAACCCGACCACTGGAGGTTGATGCACAAATTGGGTGTACCGAAAGTCCTGGTTGTTGTGGACAATTGCCGCTTCAAAGCCCATCTCATTGAGAAGTTCAGCGTGCCGGTAAGCGATCTTGTTGCCGCCCGTTGGGCTGGGATTTTCGTAGCAAAAATAATAAATCATGCCCTATTATTATCAGATTGATATAAAGCCGTTAGTTTTTCATGAATGCTCTATTGGCCAGTATTAAACCTGTTCTGGCTAAAAAAACTGCCCCGTCAGCCGAAGCCATTTTTCGAATTCGATTAGAGTCCTCTACAAGCACTTCGCAGTTGTATCTGCGCATATGGTTGATCCAATACTCAGTAGGTTGCTCGTTCACATGATGATAGCCCCCTTGCCCAGGCAGTGCGTTGGTCATTAAGATGAATTTTCCACACGCCAAAGAAGAAAGCAGATTGTCCAGATAACGCTCTTCAATGTGCTCAACAACTTCTTGACAGTGAACCAAATCGACATGGGTCACAACTTTAGAAATCGTTAAATCCAGGTGTATTGTTGGGTAAACAGCTTTTTGACAGTTTTCAATCATTCCATCAATGGCCAGAACTTTCATTCCTTTTTTATGGAAGTACTGAGAAGCGTATCCCATTCCAGACCCCAAATCCATGACTGATTCAAGGGCGAATCTCTGAATCAGATAGTCCCAAACTGTGGGGGCAAATGTGCTGGGATCGCCCTCCAAAATATTACCGCCGACATGCGGGGCTTTTTCATTTTGTACGAAATTTAGTCCATGCATTTATGTTCGCCTCTTACATTTGTCACGCTGACTTAACCATCCGGCTAGAAAATAGGATAACAGTTAATTTTGAGCAGTGTTCATGCCATATTGCAAGCGATGTGACTTGCTGCTCCTACGCTTTAAAGGGACGATTACCAAGACCGCAGAACACAGGATCCCATCAAAGTCACCTCCAAACGGAGGTTCAAAGTTTGGGCTTCCACACCAAAATGGAGATGCTCTCAAGGAGAGCGTATGGGTTCAGAAATTTCCAAAATGACCGCATCCGCGTATTGGCGCATTGCGGTTGGAACGGGATAATCAATCGTGTTGAGTGAATGCGTCATCCCCCGTTAATGGGGAAGAGCCGGAATTTGGTGGCCTGGGGCGGAATCGAACCACCGACACGCGGATTTTCAATCCGCTGCTCTACCAACTGAGCTACCGGGCCAGATCTGAAATTATAACATCAGGCGGACTCCCGCAGGTCACACCCCTGTCATGCGAGCCGTGCACAATGGAATCATGCCCATATTGCCTCCCTTCACCGCTCCCACGCGCCACACCCAGGCCGCCACGGCCCTGGCTGAAGTCCAGCGCATTTACGCCCAGGCCACCGAGCACCTGAAGTCACATTTGCAGCTGTTCACCCACGGCCACGACTTTACCGACCGCGTTCGCGCCTGCTACCCCTTTGTGCGATTGCAAACCGATACCGTGTTGCGGCAGGATCGCCATGCCGGCGCCAAGCTGAGTTATGGTTTTGTGGCCGGGCCGGGCCGGTTTGAAACCACCCTCACCCGGCCTGACCTGTATGGGCCGTACCTGCACCAACAATTCGAGCTATTGCTGGGCAACCACGGGGGAGAACTCGAGGTCGGGATCAGCCACCAGCCCATGCCGGTGCATTTTGCCCTGGGCGAGCACGACCACATCGAGGGCGAGATGGACGCCGGCCGTCGGGCCCGGCTTCGTGATGTGTTTGACTTGCCCGACCTGACCGTGATGGACGACGGCATCGCCAACGGCACCTGGCGCCCCCGGGGTAACGAAGCCCAGCCGCTGTCTCTGTTCACCGCAGCACGGACCGACTATTCGTTGCAGCGATTGCGCCACTACACCGGCACCAGTCCGGAGCACTTTCAGAACTTCGTGCTCTTCACCAACTACCAGTTTTACATCGACGAATTTGTCCGGCTGGGTCATCAGGCCATGAGCGACCCGGATTCTGGTTTTGAAGCTTTTGTCGAGCCAGGCAACCTGATCACCCGACGCCAAGGCTTGCCCGCGCAGCCCGGTGATGAGCGTGGCAAAGCCCCGCCGCGCTTGCCGCAAATGCCGGCCTACCACCTGATGCGCCACGATCGCAGCGGCATCACCATGGTCAACATTGGGGTCGGCCCGGCCAACGCCAAAAACATCACCGACCACATCGCGGTGTTGCGCCCCCACGCCTGGCTGATGCTGGGTCATTGCGCGGGGTTGCGCAACAGCCAGCAACTGGGTGACTATGTGCTGGCGCACGGCTATGTGCGCGAAGACCATGTGCTGGACGAAGAGTTGCCGTTGTGGGTGCCGATCCCGGCACTGGCCGAAATCCAGATTGCGCTGGAACAGGCGGTGGCCGAAATCACCGGGTGTAACGGGGTCGAACTCAAGCGCATCATGCGCACCGGCACCGTGGCCAGCACCGACAACCGGAACTGGGAGCTGCTGCCCGACCAAACCCCGCAAAAGCGTTTCAGTCAAAGCCGGGCTGTGGCGCTCGACATGGAAAGCGCGACCATTGCCGCCAATGGGTTTCGGTTTCGGGTGCCCTATGGCACTTTGCTGTGCGTGAGCGACAAGCCGCTGCACGGCGAGATCAAGCTGCCCGGCATGGCCAACCACTTTTACCGCGAGCGCGTGAACCAGCACCTGCAAATCGGCATACGCGCCGTGACGCTGCTGCGCGACGCAGGCCCCGCGCAGCTGCACAGCCGCAAACTGCGCAGCTTTGCCGAAGTGGCGTTTCAGTAACTGCCGTCAATCATGTGCCCCCGTAGGTCGGTGGCTTTAGCCCCGACAGGCGTTCGCGATCCATCATGTCGGGGCTAAAGCCACCGACCTGCAAAACGATACCCTTCTAGAATGAACCTCATGCACATTCTTTTCATTGCCGACCCCCTCGAGTCCTTCAAGATTTACAAGGACACCACGTTTTCGATGATGCGCGAAGCGCAAAAACGCGGCCACCATGTCGTGGCCTGCCAGATGACCGATGTGCGCTGGCAGCAAGGCGAAGCCGTGTCGGCCCAGGTGCGCGACATCACGCTCACCGGGCAAGCAGACACCTGGTTCACCCAGACCGGCACGCGCCGCGCCAACTTGAAGGACTTTGACGCCGTCATCATGCGCACCGACCCGCCGTTTGACAGCGAATATTTTTACGCCACCCACCTGCTGAGCCAGGCCGAGCGCGAAGGCGCCAAGGTGTTCAACAGCCCGGCAGCCCTACGCAACCACCCCGAGAAACTGTCCATTCTGGAGTTTCCACAGTTCATCGCGCCCACGCTGGTCACCCGCAGCGAAGCCGACATCCGCGCTTTCCACGCCGAGCACGGCACCATCATCCTGAAGCCGCTGGACGGCATGGGGGGCACGGGCATCTTCAAGGTGGGTGCGGACGGTCTGAACCTGGGCGCGATCATCGAAACCCTGAACCGGGACGGTGCGCAGACCGTGATGGTGCAAAGGTTCTTGCCCGGGATCGCGCAAGGCGACAAGCGTGTGCTCTTGATCGGCGGCAAGCCCGTGCCGTTTTGTCTGGCGCGCATTCCGCAAGGCGGTGAAGTGCGCGGCAACCTGGCCGCAGGCGGCAAGGGTGTGGCCCAACCGATTTCGGCGCGTGACCGCGAAATTGCCGAAACGCTGGGCCCGATCCTGATGGCGCGCGGCCTGATGCTGGTGGGTCTGGACATCATTGGCGAGAGCCTGACCGAGATCAACGTGACCAGCCCCACCTGCTTTCAGGAAATCACCGATCAGATGGGCTGCGACGTGGCGGCCCTGTTTTGGGACGCGGTGGAAGCGGCGCTCTGAGCGCCGCGCCTTGAAGCCCGGTCAAACCGACTGGCGGACCAGAGGGTCCGACCTAGCCTTTCAGATCACCGTCCTCAAAGGTGTACAAGCGCCCTGGCTCAAAGGCCACCCAGGCCTCGTCGGTGGTCAAAGGTGCTGTCGCCACCACCGCCACC
>JACCDS010195318.1_pt1 | contig 13689 bp, 10 predicted proteins | sample 7446441 | NCBI WGS metagenome assembly JACCDS01 (sample SAMN15323445, study PRJNA562643) | freshwater metagenome | isolation source: river surface water | place: USA:Blue River Watershed | collected 2017-08-17 | reverse complement strand
GCCGCTACGGCCTGGACACCACGGTCGACGCGCTGGTGCAGGCCAAGACCGACGAGACCCGCGCCCATCTCGACCGCGAGGGCTACCCGCTGCAGCCGGCCACCCGCGCGACGCTGGACTGGTGCCGGGCCCACGGCCTGCGCTGCGCCGTCGTGACCGGCGCGTCGCAGGAGGCGATCCGGCTGGTGCTCGGCCCGCACGGTCTGCTCGACCGCTTCGACACCCTCATCGGCCTGGACGACGTGGCGCGCAACAAGCCCCACCCGGACTGCTACCAGCTCGCGCTGACACGCTTCGGCCTGCAGCCCGACGAGGCCGTGGCCTTCGAGGACTCGCAGCATGGCCTGGCTGCCGCCGTCGCGGCCGGCGTGCAGGCCCTCGCGATCCCGACGCCGATCTCGGCCGACCACGACTTCCGCGGCGCCGCCGCCATCTGCGCCGACCTGGTCGCCGCCACCGACTGGCTGAGCCGCCACCGCACGCTGCCACGCTGAGGCGCTGCCGCGCTGAGGCGCCCCCTCACACCTGCCACCGAGTCCACCCATGCCCATGAACACCCGGCCCGCCACCCACCTGCCCACCCGCCGCATCGGCCCCTTCGAGGTCAGCGCCATCGGCCTGGGCTGCATGAACCTGAGCCATGCCTACGGCCAGCCGCCGTCGCGCGAGCAGTCGGCCGCGCTGCTGCACCGGGCGCTGGACCTGGGCGTGACGCTGCTGGACACCGCCGCGCTGTACGGCTTCGGCGCCAACGAGACGCTGCTGGGCGAGCTGGTGTCCGGCCAGCGTGACCGCTACGTGCTGGCCAGCAAGTGCGGCATGACCGGCGTCGACGGCGTGCGCGTCATCGACGGCCGGCCCGCCACGATCCGCGCCACCTGCGAGGACTCGCTGCGCCGCCTGCGCACCGACGTGATCGACCTCTACCAGCTCCACCGCTGGGACAAGACCGTGCCGATCGAGGACTCGGTGGGCGCGCTGGCCGACCTGGTGCGCGCCGGCAAGATCCGCAGCATCGGCCTGAGCGAGGTCTCCGCCGCGACGCTGCGCCGCGCCCACGCGGTCCACCCGATCGCCTCGGTGCAGTCGGAATACTCGCTGTGGACGCGCAACCCCGAGATCGCGGTGCTGGACGCCTGCCGCGAACTCGACATCGCCTTCATCGCCTTCAGCCCGGTGGGTCGCGGCTTCCTGACCGACGTGGCCCTGGACCCGGCCACCTTCGACGCCAAGGACATCCGCCGCGCCATGCCGCGCTTCACCGCCGCCGGCCTGGCCACCAACGCCACCCTGCTCGACGCCCTGCGCCCGATCGCCACCGAAGCCGGTTGCACCCTGGCCCAGCTCGCGCTCGCCTGGCTGCTGACCCGTGGCACCCACGTCATCCCCATCCCCGGCACGACCTCGATCGCCCACCTCGACGAGAACATGGCCGCGCTCGACGTCACCCTGAGTCCGACCCAACTCAGCCGCCTGGACGCCTTGATGCGACCGGGTGTGGCCACCGGCGGGCGGTACAGCGCGCAGAACCAGGTGGAGGTGGATACGGAGGAGTTTTGAGGGGGCGTGCGGCCGGGCGACGTTTCAATCCACGCCCGCCAGTTACCCGGCGAGCGACCGGCAGTTGGCGAGGGCGAGATCGGCGTTGAGGTAGTTTCAATCCACGCTCGCCAGTTACCCGGCGAGCGACTGATCCGTTCAGCGATCCGCGCTTCGTCCATCGCGTTTCAATCCACGCTCGCCAGTTACCCGGCGAGCGACGCATCAGCACCAACGCGATCGAGTGGGTCAAGGAGTTTCAATCCACGCTCGCCAGTTACCCGGCGAGCGACGCCACCGCTGCGCCGCGTCCGGCTGGGTGCCGTCGTTTCAATCCACGCTCGCCAGTTACCCGGCGAGCGACGCGACCCGTCCGGGCGTTTTCGCAAGAAATGGATGTTTCAATCCACGCTCGCCAGTTACCCGGCGAGCGACAGTCGATGACGTGGATCTCCTGGCCAATGACCTGGTTTCAATCCACGCTCGCCAGTTACCCGGCGAGCGACTTGGCCACATCGGCCAGCTCGCCCAGCGTTTTCTGTTTCAATCCACGCTCGCCAGTTACCCGGCGAGCGACTGCGCCGGGTGAGCTACCTGGAGACTGCCGCGTCAGTTTCAATCCACGCTCGCCAGTTACCCGGCGAGCGACGGTCAGGGCTTTGGCCTTGAGGTCGTGCAGGTGTGTTTCAATCCACGCTCGCCAGTTACCCGGCGAGCGACAGTCCACGACAAACGACCACCGTTCGTACGCCTGGGTTTCAATCCACGCTCGCCAGTTACCCGGCGAGCGACATACTGGGACTGGGTGACGGTCGCCAGCAGCTCAGTTTCAATCCACGCTCGCCAGTTACCCGGCGAGCGACGACACCGCCGCCTCGCTCACCCCTACAAGCTGGGCGTTTCAATCCACGCTCGCCAGTTACCCGGCGAGCGACGCAGCCTGATCGGCTGGATGCGCACCGACAACCCGTTTCAATCCACGCTCGCCAGTTACCCGGCGAGCGACTGGCCCTGATGCCCGAACACGAGGACGTGCTGAGGTTTCAATCCACGCTCGCCAGTTACCCGGCGAGCGACGCTGCGACTGAGCCAGCGCGTGGTGCGTTGGGATGTTTCAATCCACGCTCGCCAGTTACCCGGCGAGCGACTCACTGATTGGCCGGTCGATGCGCCGATCACAGTGGTTTCAATCCACGCTCGCCAGTTACCCGGCGAGCGACTAGCTAGAACGAGTGAACTCCGCTGCGCTCATGTAGTTTCAATCCACGCTCGCCAGTTACCCGGCGAGCGACATCGGGGTTCCCGGCCGTTTGCCTTGGCGGATCAGTTTCAATCCACGCTCGCCAGTTACCCGGCGAGCGACTTTGTACTGCCGTTTATCGCTTGCCGTGATCAATGTTTCAATCCACGCTCGCCAGTTACCCGGCGAGCGACTCAAAGCTCGGCATTTCGTGCTTGACTCGCTGATGTTTCAATCCACGCTCGCCAGTTTCCCGGCGAGCGACCCAAGCCCGAGCAACAAATCTTTGTGTGTACGCCAGTTTCAATCCACGCTCGCCAGTTACCCGGCGAGCGACGCAGACCCGCCACTCCCAAGCACTGCAACAGGCCGTTTCAATCCACGCTCGCCAGTTACCCGGCGAGCGACAGTCGCCGAATGTCACGTCGGGATGCTGGCGGTCGTTTCAATCCACGCTCGCCAGTTACCCGGCGAGCGACCCTACGACCTGAGCCCGGGTGATGTCGTCCTGCTGTTTCAATCCACGCTCGCCAGTTACCCGGCGAGCGACTGGCTGTTCATGAAGAAAAAGGGCATCTGAAATGGTTTCAATCCACGCTCGCCAGTTACCCGGCGAGCGACACTGTGACCGGCGCACCGACCGGCCAATCAGTGAGTTTCAATCCACGCTCGCCAGTTACCCGGCGAGCGACCGGTCGCCGGAACGCTGGACAGCTTCTCGACGATGTTTCAATCCACGCTCGCCAGTTACCCGGCGAGCGACCCCGCGTGCCCAAGTGACTGATTTCAGGCCGGTATTCGCGTGACTTCCGCGAATCGGGCCGTCTCGATGGGTTCGAGGACGCGTCCGAACAAGGGGCGGCATCAAAATCGTCGACGTGACAAGGACTTGTGGGGACCGCGAACCTCAAGGCGCACAGGGCATTGCTTGAGGTTCGCGGGGAAGATCATAGGACCAGCGGTGCGTCGAAGTCGGTGGCCTTGAAGCGACCATGCTCGCGCACCTCACAGCCTTTGCTGTCGGCCAGGCGGTACAGGCGCAGGCAGTCACAGTCGAGGTCGACCTCCGCCAGTAGGCGACGCTCGAGATCTTCCATTTGTCCGAGATCGATCCGGCACTCGAACACCGATTTCTGCACTCGCTGGCCTGTTCCTTCGCACACGCGTGCGACGCGACGTAGGCGGCGGCGGCCCGCGCGGTCTTCCGTGTTGACGTCGTAGCAGACGATCACGAGCATGCATTCACTCCAGGATTGGCCGGCGTCATTAGGTGCGGCACTGGTTCAACGCATCGCGAAGGGAACGTAGACGGGTGACTCGCGCCGAATGTGGCGAGCCATCAGACGGGCTTGTACCAAGGGCACCAGGCCCAGCGGCATTGGCTCGGCAAGCAGCGGGTGGGTGAGTTCTTCCTGCTTGCGCTCCTGATGGGCCAGCACCACCGCCTTGCGAGCGTCGCCCTCCAGCAGGATCGCGCCGCCTTCGCGTTCGACGAAGTCGGTGGCACCAACCTGGCCACGGTTGACCAGGGTCAGCGCGAGTCGGTCGGCCCAGGGGCGAAATTCCTCCATCAGATCCAGCGCCAGCGCGCTGCGACCGGGCCGCAGCGCATGCAGGAAACCGAGCTGGGGATCCAGTCCGACGGTCTCTATGGCGCTCCGGCAGTCGTTCATCCACATGGCATAGAGGAAGCTCAGCAAGGCATTCATGCGATCGCGCGGCGGGCGACGGCTGCGCCCGTCCATGTGGAAGTCCGCACGGCGCTCAGGCTTGACCAGTAGGTTGAGCGCCTCGAAGTAGCCTCGTGCGCCCTCGCCCTCGATGCCGCGCAGGGTGTCCAGGTCCTTGGCGGAAGCCAGCGCCCGCAGGCTGGCTGCCAGGTTCTGAACTTGTCGATCCAGGAAAGCGGCCTCGGCGGCCTGCTTGCTTTCGCGTGCACCGCGCTGCAGCACCTGGCGCTGGTTGTGCAGCTTGCCTGCCACGACGTGACGCGCCAGCTCCATGGTGAAGGCCGGGTCGTCAACGGCCTGATGCTGGGCGCGGCGCAATAGCACATTGCCACTGACGGCACCTTCGAGGCGGGCCTTGAACCGGCCGTTGGCATCCAGCAGCACCAGTGACTTGCCGTCTTCGGCCAGTCGGTGCATCAGTCCGGCGCTAAGGCCCACATGCCCGAAGCAAACCACGCCTTGCAGATGGTGCAGGGGCACGCGCAAGCGCGTTTCCTTGTCGGCATCGACCACGCGCAAGGTATCGTTGTCCAGCCGCAGGTAGCTGTCGGGGAGCGTCACGTAAAGGGTGTTGAGCAATTGCACGACTTCAATCCTCAGGGTCGAAAAGCGACGGACCCGGATTTCTCCCTTCATGCAGACGACGCCAGACTTCGGGCTGGCAGCGATCGCGCAACGAGCAGCCTGGGCAGCGCCTGCTGTCGGCTGTCGGGGCGGGCAGTTCGCCGGTCTCCAGCATGACGCGGACGGCAGTTGTCGTCGTGACGACCATCTGCCGCAGCGCGTCGGAGATGGGTACGACCCGGCGTCGCTTCGTGCTGGCGTAGAAGAGCGCACCCTCAGGCACGGCCTTGCCTGTCATCACCTCCAGGCACAAGGCTTGCGCGGCCAGTTGCAGGTCATCGGCTGCAGCGATGGCCGCCGCCTTGTTCCGCGAGCCTTGCTTGCATTCCACCGGGTAAGGCGTGCCGTCAGGCTCGAACTCGACGATGTCGGCCTTGCCGATCAAACCCAGCGCGTCATGCCACACAGGCAAGGCGCGTTCGACACGCAGGCCCTTGCGGATCTCCGTGCCAGGCTGGTCAACCTGTCGATGCACGGCCTGACCTCGCAGCGTGTGCAGGTTGTCGTCGAAGGCTTGTTCCAGATGGATCAGGCCGCACTGGCGTGGGCAGTAGGCCCAGTGTTGCAGGGCCGACAGCGGCATGGGCTCTGGCGCTTCCATGTGACGTGGTCCGCTGTCCCGTGCGCAGGGCATTCAGCAGCGTCGATGCAAGGTCACGCCGTGAGCGACCGCTACGGTCTGACCGAGGTCGATCGTCTGGTCGTCGAACGTCACTGCATAGGCACCGAAGTCTCGGGCCGGCGTGCCCGGCGCGGTCGGTTTGACCACGAGACGATCGAACAGGGCATGGGCCGGCGCATTGCCCAGTTCGCTGTCGTGCTCGAAGACGTACAGGCCGCGCGTGGCCATCTGCCCGCGTGCGGCCGAACGGTCGTGCTCGAACATTTGCTCCAGGGCCTTGAAAGTCAGTTCCAGGTCGTCGGCGCGATAGCCGGTCTGTCGCGCCAGGAAGGACGACACGAAACCGTGCGATCGATACAGGCCATAGGGGACGGTGTGCTTGCGGCCCATGGTGCGGTTGTCGCCACCTTGCTTCTCAGCCTCGGCTTCTGTGGCAACGGCCATGCGGGTGATGGAGTGTTCCAAGGCGACGATGGGCTCGATCGAACGTGCGAAGGTCATCTGCACCGGCCCGCGCACCTGGCCGCAGTTGACGCCGGTGGACATCACGGCGCCGAAGGTGCGCACGTCGAAGAAGTTCGCGCACATCCACTGCCGGGCCTTGTCGACGGAGTCGCCGCCGCCCTTGCGCTTCTTGTCCTTGCCCTTGAGCTGTTCCTCGGCTCCGATCGCGACATAGGCGCGCTCATGTGTCCTGTTGAGGATGGCCTTCTCTTTGACGTAGATCTCGTACGGCGGCTGCTCGCCATGCACCAGACCCACGTAGTTGCGGACCTTGCGCTTGAGTGCCACATCAGTCATGAGACCGTGGCCGGTTTCCGCGTCCAGCCTTGGCAGGTTGCCGGCGTCCGGATCGCCGTTGGGATTGCCATCCTTCACATCGAAGATCAGCACGAAGTCGTAGCGTCGGTTCAGGGACATGGTTTCCTCCTGGGGTCAGTTCGATGGGGTCGTGGTGTCGAGGGCCGGCTGGTCAGCGGTCGATGAGGGCTCGGACCTGGTGAAAAACGCCTGTCGCTGGTGGTAGTAGCCCAGCGCGAAACGGCCTTGGTCGGCCATGTTCAGATGCGGTGGAAAGTCGCCCACCGCATCGAGGATCTCGCCCAGCGATCTCTCGAAGTTCACGGCCCGGCCGCGATTCGTCAGCTTGGCCAGGTGGTGGTTCTTCAGGCGCATGAGCGTGGTGAAGACCGCCACCGGTGCGCTGGAGGCTGCACCGTAGTACCGCTCGCGGATGGTGGCGTTCAGCCCCGGGCTGGCCTCTTCCTGGATCTTCTCCAGCGTGGCGAACAGCCGGCCCAGCCGGTAGGCCACGTTCGGGTTGTCGGGATTGAGCATGACGGTGGGTTCCTCCTGGGTCGTGGTTGAGTGGGATCGCATCAGACAGGCCTTGATGACGGCCGCGCGCAGGTAGGGCACTTGCTGTTCGGCACGGCAGCGGATGACGGCAGCGTTCAACCAGGTGGCCGGAAACGGGCCACCGCTCAAGATGGCGCGCACGACCTCGCCCCCCAGGTTGGGCGGGAGGTTGTCGACCTTGCCCAGCAGCGCGACAGCGCTCAGCAGGCGAGTCAGCGGTGGATGCTCGGGTTGTTTGGGGCCACGCACCAAGGCCAACTCATCGAACCATCGTTTCAACTGAACGGCGATCTCGTGCAGAGGCGCCGCGTGCCAGAAGCGGACCGCGACACGCGCCGCATTCGGTGCCAAGCCCAGCACATGGAACTTGCGTTGCCCGGCCATGCCCGCGAACCGCCCGGCGTGCAGGCTTTCGTACAAGGCGCGAACCTGTTCGATGTGGGCGTCGGGGTTGTCGGCGTCGTCGTCGAACAAGGCAGCGAAGCCGTTCTCAACGTCGCGGTCCTCTTCGCTTTGCGCCCAGAACACGGTGCTGGCATCACCGACCTGCAAGCGCTGGCGTGAGCCCCGGGCCAGCAGGCCGTTCAGCGCTGTCGTGTAGGCAAAAGCGGCCGCCGGGCTGACCGGTGCGTTGGCGCCCTGTTCCTTCCCGTACGAGCGGAAGGCGTCGAGGTTGAAGGAGACGATGTTGGCCCCCGAGGACTGGGCACCCAACACGCCCTTGATGGCGCTGTGCAGACGTTCGGGCGCCGCCCGTTCTCCGGTGATCAGGCACGTCAGTTCCGTGCTCGTCTGGCCGTCCGGCGGCACGTTGGCCCATGCCGCCACCACCTGCGGCCGCTGGCAGACGAGGTCCAGATCGGGAGCCAGGCGAAAGGTCAGCAAACGGTTGTTGGCTTCCTCGACCTCACGCCAGTTCGGCTGGGCGCGTGCTGCGGCCAATGGCTCGGACTGCAGAAAACTCAGGACCGCCAGCAGACCGGGCTCGTCCGGCGCCAAGGCCAGCAGTGCCTCGATGCGGGCCCGAAACGCGGACGTCTGAACCGCCAGTCGTTCAGGCTTGCCCTTGATGTCCAGACCGAGAACGTACTCGGCTGTGTCCCACAGCAGGTTGGCGGCGACCCCTGAAGTCTTCTTCACGCCTTGCGGCACCTGAAACCGGCGCGCGATGGACTTCTTTCCTTGTCGGACCCGGGTGTCGTGGAGTGTGATCAGCCGCCCATCGGCTGAGAGTTCCAGAATGAACGGGATCTCCTTGTCTTCCAGCCCGGGCTGGGGCAGGCGGTCCGCCGCATCCGGCAAGCGTTGGCGGCGTTCGTAGTAGGCGTGCAGGGCTTGCAGGATCACGACCGCACCTCCGCCGTCGTCAGGTCGATCACGCCGCGCACGGCGCGGGCGCGGAAGAACATCGGGCGAGGGTCGGCCGGGCGACGGAAGTCGAGGTCGAGGAGCATCCAGCCGAAGTCGCCGTCCAGGCTGGCCAGCGGCTCAGGCTCGCCGCGTGGGTTGTCGATCAGTCGGAAGCGCGCATCGAACTCGCGGCAACCGAGATAAGGCTGGTTCACGCATTGGCCCTTGGTCGCGCGGCGACGGAACATGTCGGCGTACTTGGCAGGGTTCGTCAGGGCCTCGCCCTGCACAGGTTCGATGCGTCCGTGCAGCCGGTAGGCCACATCGCGAAGGAACAAACCGGCACGCTGCTGGCGCTCGTCCTCGACGGCAAGCCCCAGCGAGCCGTGCCCTGCCTGCATCGCGGCCTGGGCATTGCGCACCGAAACGACGGCGCCCACTTCGTTGCGACGCACGCTGATCCAGCGCACCGGCTTGAGCACCTCGATGCGTTCGATCACCCAGCGGATCTCGGGCTTCCAGAGGATGGCGTCGAACACGGCCCTTGCGGCCGAGGGCGTGATGAAGTCGTAGGACACGCGTTCGACCTTCATCTCGGGGCGCGTGAAGCAGGCGTAGTCGCCACGGACTTCAAGGCAATGACTCTGCATGGTGTTTCCTTCTTCGGGATGTTTGAGGTTCAGGCCATGAATGCGGCGGGATCTCCCGGTGCGCCATCCAGCCGCGCGCCCCGCACCGCGTCATAGAACACGTCGGAATCGGCCTGGGCGTACAGGCCCGGACCCAGCTCCTGCACGTCACCTCGAGCCAGAAGACGCTGCAGATCGTGCTGGTAGATCGTCACGCCGTATCGCTGCAACTTGCGCATCAGCCAGCGCTCGGGGCCGTCGCGCTGCAGGGTGTGAAGCAGCCCGTCGACGTTGTCGCGACAGCGCGCGCTGCGCCAGCGCACGAAGACGGTCGCGGCGTCTTTCTCGTCGATCAGGCGGAAGGATTGAGCCGCGTCGCGCAAGCGCACGGCCAGTGCCTGCTCGACCTTGTCGACCTGCAGCCGGAGCGCCTCGCAGATGCCCTTGGCATCGAGTGAATGCGCATCGACATGGCGCCGGCTGAAGTAGCGCGCGACGCGGTCCAGGGCCAGCGGATCGTCTGACGGCGAGAGCCCGTCCCAGGCCGCCACACAGGCCTGTGCAGCCTGTCGCAACAGACCCGGCGGGGGCGGCTTTGGCGGCACGAAGACATGCACCACGCCGCGTTCGAGCCGGCCTTCGCGGTTGCATCGACCGGCGGCCTGGGCCACTGAATCCAGCCCGGCCAAGGCGCGGTAGACGACCGGGAAGTCCAGATCGACACCGGCCTCGACCAACTGCGTGCTGACCACACGGACCGGCGATGCCGAGTCGCCGCAGGCCAGGGCTTCGCGCCGTCCTTGCAAGGCATGCCGGATGTCTTCGATGACCTCGCTGCGGTGCTGAGGGCACATCAGCGCGGAAAGGTGCCACAGGCCATCCGGACCGGCTTGCCGGCGCACCTCGTCATACAGGTCCGTCGCGTCGGCGCGACGGCCCACGATCGCCAGCACCGCATCGTGCTGCACGACGGCAGCGGCGGTGTCCTGCCAGGCTTGCGGAGTTCGGAAATCCGCCGGCAGGCGGACCTCGACACGTTGCAGCGCGCGGTACAGGCCGGGCTCGTCGTCGATGATGGCCGTGACCTCTCCGGGCCCGTACCCGCGGAGGCCTTGACCGCCGAAATGACGTTGTTCGGTCAACGTCGGCTGCGTGGCGGTGCACAACACCACGGTCACGCCGTGATCCAGGACCAACAGGCGCAGCACGTCGACCACGGGCTGCAGAAACTCCACCGGCATCAACTGCGCCTCGTCGATGACCAGGACGGCGTTGCACAGGTTGTGCAGCTTGCGGCAGCGCGAGGTCTTGCTCGCGAACAGGCTCTCGAACAACTGCACGTTGGTGGTGACGACCACGGGCGCGTCCCAGTTCTCGCAAGCCAGTCTGGAGCGGGCGGTCTCGGCACTTTCGTCGCTGTCGGCGTTGCTGTGGTGTTCGAGCACGATGCTGTCGCCGAGGGCGGAAAAGACCTCCCGGTACACGTCTGCCGTCTGCTCGATGATGCTGGTGTAGGGGATCGCGACCACGACCCGCCGCTTGCCGTGCGCGACGGCATGGGTCAGCGCGAACGCCAGGCTGGCCAGGGTCTTGCCACCGCCGGTGGGCACCGTCAAGGTGTAGGTGCCGGGCCGTCCCTGAGCCTTCTCGCGACAGGCGCGCAGAACGGCGCTGCGTTGACGGTTCACGGGGCTGTCGGCCAGGCCACTTGCAACGACAGCAGCGGCCTTGCGGGCCATGTGGTCGTCGAAGCAGGCGAGCAGGCACTCGGGCGTGATGGTGCCGTTGCCGCGTCTGACCGTGGCGGCCGGGTTCATGAAGGCCTCGGTGTCGAGAAAGTCCGCATCCACGAGCGCCGAAAACAGGATGCGCACCCACAGCGCAAAGCGACCCGGGATGGGTTCGGTGCCCTTGAACGCGATCGGGAGGCTGTTCAGCGTTGGCAGGTCGACCGCTGCGGTCAGCAGTTCAATCGGCGGTGCGGCTGCCAGCGCATCGGACAGTTCGCGTCGTGCATCGGCCGATGCCAGGCGCTGCCGAAGCCCGCCGCTGCTGCCGCCCACCCAGTTGTCCAGTCCGGCATGGTGGCCCGCGATCAGGTACTGCAATACGCGAGCGATGACGACGCCCGGGGCTCCCTGTGTCTTGCTCAGATGGTCGAAGGCCCACAGCGCGCCGGCTGCGGAATGGCTCTTGTCGCTGCCCCGTGGCAGCCGCCCTTCGATGTGCGCCTGGTCGCCCCCTTCTGAGACCAGACGGATGTAGCGCTGGAAGCCGGTGCGGTACTTGCCCAGGTCATGCCAGAGGCCGGCCAGTTCGACGATGGCCGTGCCGGGCTGTCCTGCGAGGTGATCTCGCGCGCGGCGCGCGACCTCCTCAAGGTGTTCACGCAGGTCGTGAAAGCCTTGCCCCATCGGCAGGCTGTGGGCCACCGCATCGTTCATCTGCTCCCTCGGTATGGCGGTTGCCGCCACTCTCGGAATCAGACTAGTCGCCCGGGCCGCTCATCACATGCCCTGTTGATGTATCCAGGTCGATCCGGATTGCCACCGCCTCCACCTCCCCCCGCACCCACCGCTGCACCGGATCATCCTGATGCCGGCGGTGCCACAGCAGGTACATCGGCAGGGGCGGGGTTTGCAGCGGGGCGGGCAGGGGGACGTCGGCTGCGGCGAGGTCGCGCAGCAGTTCGGTGCCGAGCAGGCTGGGCAGGGTGGCCAGGCGGGCGGTGCCGCGCAGGAAGGGCGCGATGCCGGAGAAGCCCGGCACGGTCACGACGATGTGGCGTTCGATGGCGTGCTGGAGCAGCCATTCGTCGATGTCCAGGCGGCGCCGGTCCTCGTAGCGCACGGTGACGTGTTCGGCTTCGAGGTAGTCGGCCAGCGTGCGCGGGGCCGTGCGCACGGCGGGGTCGAACCAGACGCGGTAGCGGTCGGCGAACAGGCGCTTCTGCATGACGTCGTGGCTGTCGGGCGGGCGCGGGGAGATGACGAGCTGGCAGCTCTCGTCGCGCAGCAGTTCCAGGCCCGGCACGCGTGAGGGCAGGATGCGCAGCACCAGGCCCGGTGCCTGGGCGCGCAGGCGCAGCAGCAGCGGGGGCAGCAGCAGGTGGCATTGCAGCTCGTTGGCGGCGATGGTGATCTCGCCGCGCAGGCTGGCCGGGTCGACCCGTTCGGGCGCCGTCAGCCGCTGCAGGCCGGCGAGCAGTTCACGGGCCTGGGTGCCGAGCGCGCGGGCCCGTTCGGTGGGGGCGATGCCGCGTCCGGCCTTGACGAAGAGGGCGTCGCCGACGATGGCGCGCAGGCGCTCCAGGCCGTGGCTGACGGCCGACTGGGTGACGCCCAGGCGCTGCGCCGCGGCCGTCACGCTGCCGGTCTCCAGCACGGTCACGAGGAGCTGCAGCAGGCGACCGTCCAGGTCCAGATGATCGGGTTCGCTCATGGGTGACATGAGTATCGGCGCGTTGTTCCGGGCCGCCTCGGTGGGAATACTGAGCCAACACCTGCTGAGCCGATACCTGCTGAGCCAACACCTTCCACCGCACGAGGAGACCCATGAACGATCCGAAGAGGCCGGGCCACGGCCACATCGACATCCCTGGCACGACGCTGTTCGACGGCGTGCAGGCGATGAAGGGCTATGCGCTCAACAAGATGTGCTACTCCTTCAACGACGCGGCCAACCGCGAGGCCTTCCGGGCCGACGAGGACGGCTACTGCGCGCGCTTCGGCCTGAACCCGCAGCAGCGCGAGGCCATCCGCGCGCGCAACGTGCTGCAGCTCATCGAGGCCGGCGGCAACGTCTACTACCTGGCCAAGTTCGCCGGCATCTTCGGGCTGGACGTGCAGGACATCGGCGCCCAGCAGACGGGCATGAGCAAGGACGCATTCAAGGCCATGCTGCTGGCCGCCAGGGGTTGAACGACATGGCCAGGATCATCGGTGGCGTCGCCACGTCCCACGTCCCCGCCATCGGCCGGGCGATCGCCAAGGAACTGCAGGACGACCCGTACTGGGCGCCGTTCTTCGAGGGCTATGCGCCGCTGCATCGCTGGCTGGCGCAGGCCCGCCCGGACGTGGTGGTGGTGTTCTACAACGACCACGGCCTGAACTTCTTTCTCGACAAGATGCCGACCTTCGCGGTGGGTGCGGCCGAGACCTACCGCAATGCCGACGAGGGCTGGGGCATCCCGGAGGTGCCGCCCTTCACCGGCCAGCGCGAGCTGTCGTGGCACCTCATCAACAGCCTGGTGGCCGAGGACTTCGACCTCACGACCTGCCAGGAGATGCGGGTGGACCATGCCTTCACGCTGCCCATGGCGCTGTGCTGGCCCGACCAGAAGTGGCCGGTGACGGTGGTGCCGGTGTGCATCAACACGGTCCAGTTCCCGCTGCCATCGGCGCTGCGCTGCTGGCGTCTGGGCGAGGCGGTGGGCCGGGCGGTGCGCCAGTGGGACGGCGATGCCCGGGTGATGGTGATGGGCACCGGCGGCCTGTCGCACCAGCTCGACGGCCAGCGGGCCGGCTTCATCAACCGCAGCTTCGACCAGCAGTTCATGCAGAGCCTGGTCGACGACCCGACCTGGGCCACGCGCTT
>JACCDS012512724.1_pt1 | contig 13692 bp, 6 predicted proteins | sample 7446441 | NCBI WGS metagenome assembly JACCDS01 (sample SAMN15323445, study PRJNA562643) | freshwater metagenome | isolation source: river surface water | place: USA:Blue River Watershed | collected 2017-08-17 | reverse complement strand
TGGACGAGGGTCGCCAAGTGCTGGTCGCCGTTGATGTGCAGGGCCATCGCGGGACGCATAATGTCCACCGCGCGATTGCGCGGGGTCTGCGGCCACGAGCCCGAATCGAGATCCGCTTTCAGGAATGCGTCGTAGCTGCCGTGGTGCGTGGCGACGGCGGCGAAGACCGTCTGGCTGAGCACGGCCTTAAGGGTGTGGCCGCGCCAGTCCTGCGCCCAACGCTTCAGAAACTCCTCCTGCCGATCCCCGAGCAGGACCAGCCCCGGGATGTCGAGCTTGGTGCAGTCGAAGTTCGGATCGACGACGTGGTCGCGGCGCGGGCCGCCGGTTTGCACGCGTTCGGGTCCGCTCTTCCACTGGCGGTCGGCGATGATGGCGAAACTTACGCCGCCGTAAACCATGTCGCCGTAGTACACACTGATGTCCTGCTTCGACGGCGTCGGGTCGTAGGGATCGGGATGGTGTGCGACGTTGGTGCGGTGCACGGCGTTCACCATCCGGGCCGGCTCGATGTATCCGCCTTTCGACGACGCCCCGGGATCTTCGGCGGTGATCGACATCTTCGCGCCGCCCTCGCCCCAGATGTTGCCTTGGAAAACATCGTGGTCGTCGGGCAGGCAGAGCGTGGGCGCATGGCGCATCACGTCGCGGAACGCCCAGCCGAATTGGTAGAACTTGCGCAGGTAGTTGAGGATCGCGGGTTCCGCCGGTTCGCGGATGATGCCGAAGCCGCCGTGGCTCTCGTAGATCTGGTCGCCGGAGAAGAAGACGAGGTCGGGTTTCAGTTTCGCGACGTTGCGGGCGACGGGCTCGTAGGGGAAACCGTAGTCGTTCTGGCAGGTCAGCGCCGCCAAACGCAGCGGCCGGCCGGCGGGATTTGCGAGAATCGTGCCGGTCCACTCGGAGGGCGTCGCGGTGCCGTCGCGGTGTTTTTCGCGGTAGACGAGTTTGTAGGGCGTATCCGATTTTTCATTCCAGCGCGGAATGCGGAACGTCGCGACCCAGGCGTCGGGATCGAGCTTGGCCTCGCCGAGGGATTGCCAGCCGCCGTCGCGCTGCACGTGCAATTCCACGACGTGGCTGTCCTCGCGGCCCATCGGGCCGGTGAGCGCGCTCAGCTTCATCACGAAGCCTTCGGCGGTGCGCGAATCGCTGAGCGAATACATCGACCACAGGAGCGGGCCGAAGCGGCGGCCGGGGTTGACCGTGAAAGCTTCGCCGGAAATCTGCCAAGCGGTGAACCGGTGGCGCGAGCCGCCGGCGGCGGTCTTGGCCTTGGCGGCCTTCTTGGCGTTGCCGGGAGCGCCGGCGGCGGCGTAACCGCTCACGAGGGCGACGTTGCCGAGCAAGGCGGCCGCGGGGACCGTGTGGCTCAATTTCCCGAGACTGGCGCCGCGGTCGCCCGCGCGCGCTTCCAGGGTGAGTTCGACCTCGTCGCCGCGGCCGACGCCGGTGAGGACGAGCGCGATTTGCTTCGGGTCGGCGCCGGTCGCGAGCGGGGCGGTCTTGGGGCCGAGCACCAGATTCCCGTCCGCCACGCCGGCGTTGAGGCCCTGCTGGACGAAGCAATTGCTGCGGTACTCGTTGAGCTCGCTGCGCAGGCCGAGGCGGAAACCGCCGCCGTTGTCTTTGCCGCGCACCTCGAGTTGCGAGAGTTGCACCGCCATCGAGAAGCCTTTTGTCGGGTGTGCGAGCTGGTGCGTCAGGGAGTGGACGCTGCGGTTGCCGCCGAGGCTGCGGCATTCGGCGCCGCCGTCGGCGATGCGCCAATCCTCCATCGGATTGGCCCAGAAATCGCCGCCGAGAAAGACGCGGTCGTGGGTCTTGCTCCAGGCGTCGGCGGACGGTGCGGACGCCGCGACGGCGGACTTTGTCGCGGCGCCGGCGCCCACGACGGTGGCGGTAGCGAGCAGTTTCAGGGCGGTGCGGCGGGGGATGAGGTGATCCATGGGGGAAGAGTCAGAGTGCGAACATGCGACGGGGAGATCGGCCAAGCCAAGGCCTACAAATCGACCTCGCAGGCCAGAATGAATTGGCGGGCCACCATGCGCATGGTGGTGAGGGAATTGCCGTTGAAGAAGTCGCGGTTGCGGGAAACGTAGCGGTCCTGCGGGAAGGCGTTCCGGATGTTGAGGTCCACGCTGTAACGGCGGTCGCCGAGCCAAGCGGATTTTCCGCTGTAACCGAATGACAGGTCGATCGCGGTTTCGGCCTTTCCTTTCTGGATGATGTTCACGTCGGGTACGCTGACGCCGTTGACCTGTTTGACGCCGAAGCCGAGCGAAGCCGGCGCGCGCCAGCGATAACCGCCGCCCGCCCGGAAGCCCCGCAGCGGTCCCTCGCTGAACCGATACATCGCGTTGAAATTCCACCGGTGATCGCGGGTGAATTCGTTCGGCCGGCCGTTGTAGGCTTCGAGGACCGGGATGCCGGAGTTGCCGTTGCGCACGTTCGCAATCCAATTTTCCCTCATCGTCAGCTGGGCCCAGCCGCCCGCGACCTTGTCGTTGTTGCGGCCCCACGGGGTCAGATTGCTGCCGAGGTTCTGGGGGACGACGTTGCCGGAACCGGTGCCGACCGGAATGGAATCCCACGTGTATTGCCGGATGACGCCGTCGCCATCCATGTCGAAACCCGCCGGATTGCGGTAGATCGCTTCGGTGTCGCCCGGCACATAGCCTTCGGTGAAGAAGGTGCGGTCCATGATCGCCTCGAACTGGTCGGCGAATTTGGTCCATTGGGTGGCGATGCCGGACTGGGTGACCTGCTGGTGGTTCCAGGTGAAGCGGACATCCAGATTGCGGGTCGGCTTCCACTGGAGGGTGATTTCTTTGCCGGCGGCGGCCGTGTCGGCGGTCACGGCGTAGGGATCGAGGTAGTTGAAGAAGTTCATCGTCTCGAAGCCGCCGTTGTTCACCGACGCGAAGGGGTAGGCGAATTGCGGATCGCCCTGATCCTGCAGCGGCCACGCGGGAAATTTGGCGCGGAACTCCGCCTGGTTGGCCACCAGGGCCCGCGTGATGTCTTTCATCACCGGACGCATGGCGCCTCGGATCCCGGCGAACAGCGCTCCCAGCCGGCTCGGTGAGGAGTTCACTTCATACTCGTTGTACCGGACGTTGAATTTTCCCTCGAACAGCCCGAGGCGAAAACCTTGGTCGAAGCCTTCGCCGCGTTCGCTGGCCATGAAGCTGCCGTCGGGGTTGCGCGAGGTGGTGTTGGGCGCGAACGTGTTCGACTTCGTGTACATGAACGACAGGTCCGCCCCGAGCGGAAGTTTCCAGCCCCAGTGGCGGAACGGATGCACGACGATGCCCTTCAGTTCGGTGGTGCCGGAGGCCTTGGTCGCCGGATCCATGGGGTCGAAGCCGTAGTAGTCGAGGTGGGCCTGATAGCCGGCCGACTGGGCCGAAACGATCTGGCCCGTTTCCGGATTGCGCCAGGCCACGGCGGGGGCGGCCGAGCGCGCGGTGTTGTTGGAATCTTCGCGGCGGCCGTAGGTGAGCACGACGCGGTCCCGCAGCAGGAAGCTTTGGTACGAGAGAAGTTTGGTATCGAATTCCGAATGGGTTCCCCCGGTGTTGCGACCGGTGATGAGCCGCTCGCCGTTGGTGCCCGTGCCGGCGTTCGCCGGATCGACGATCCACACCTCGCCGTTGTTGTCGGTGATCCGCCAGGGTTGGCCGATCTCGAAGCCGTCGGTGCGGGGCGCCCAGCCGAAATCCGCGCCGACGTAGGAGCGGAAATTGACGGCGCGGTTGCTGGCCGCGGCGCTGTAGCCGCTGCCCAACGGGCCGAGTCCCCGCCGGCCGGTCGCGGGATCGACGGTGTAGTTGACCCCGCTGAAAACGGGGTCCCGCATGCGGCCGTTTTCGATCACCGGCTGGAGGTTGTAGCGGTATTCCTGGTTGAGGTTTTTCGATTCGAGGGCGGACACGATGCCCGCCACCCGATGCCGCCCGAGCAAACGCACCCAGCGGTTCTGGAAATGATCCTTGGTGTCGAATTCGTACGAGAGCGCGGCGCGCCATTCGTCGCTCTTGTTCCATCCTTTGCTGTAACCGGCGAGGCCGTCGAAATACAGCCGGCCCGCGTAGGGATTGGGCGTGACGCCGTCGGGCAGAAAACGGTTAGCGTCGACGTTGAGATTCAAACCGCCGTTGCCGCCGAACATGTATTGCCCGTTGCGGTTCTTGCCCGACTCCCGCTGGTAGCCCGCTTCGAGATGCAGGTGGCGGAAGATCTCCTGGTTGAAAAACAGATTGGTGATCGAAGTTTCGCCCGCCGCGAAATCGGTGTGGTAGTGGTAGCTTGTATCCCGGGGATAGTACTTGTCGTCCAGCAGCGAGACTCCCCGCGTGGTGCCGGCGTTGACCGGATCGACCACTCCCGGCCAAAGGCCGTTGTCGGCGATGTTCTGCACGCCCACCGAGTAGAAGCTGCCCGCGGCGCGCACGCCGGCCGGATTGGTGCCGCCGATCACGCTGATGGCGCCGTCGCCCGAAGTGCTGAAGACCCGGTTGTCGGGATTGGTGCGGGTGGCCTGCCAGGAGAGGCTGTTGTTGAAGAGCGGTTGGTTGCCCAACGCCGAACCCAAATCTCCCGCCTGGTACCAGACGCGGACCCGGTCGAGCGGCGCCACGCGCGACGGCATGCGGTTGTGATTTTCGATCTTCTCGAAGTGGGCGCTGAGCGTGGTTTTCTTGAAAGGGGAAAACAGCAACGCGCCGTAAAGCCGGCGGTCGCGCTCGAGGGACGGCTTGATGTCCGCCTTCTTGTTTTCCGCGAGCAAGGCGCCGCGGAACGCGAGTTTGCCCGGCAGCAACGTGCGATTGAAGTGAAACTCCCCGCGCAGCCCGCCGAAGCTGTCGACCTGCATTCTGGTCTTGGCGGTGTTCCGGTTCATGATCGGCCGGGCGAGCGTCGCGTCGATTGCCCCCGTGGGCGCACCGATGCCGAACATCATGGGATTCGGTCCGGAGGCGAGGGTGACGCGCTCCAAGTTGTAATTGTCCGCCCGCGTCCCGGTCGCGAAGAATTCGCGCGAACGCCGGGCCTCGCCGATGCCGCGCACGCGCAGATTGCCTTGGCCGGAGTCCTTCGACTCCACGTTGGCCACGTACTCGGAGCCGTTCTCGATGTTGAGCGAATAGATCGAGGCGTCCTCGACGCTGTTGAACCCGAACTCGTGCATGAAATCCAACGTGAACACGTCCATCTGCGAGGCCACGTCGGCGAGTTTGGTCCGCATGCGGGTGCCGGCCAAGGTTTCGGCCGGCGTCCAGCCGGTATTGTCGCCGGCCTGTACCTGAAACGGGGCGAGCACGACGACGTCGGCGGACTTCTTGCCGGCGGCTTCGTCTTTCGGCGGCGAGACCGTGGTCTGGGCCGAGGTGCCGGGGCCGAAAGCAAGGAAGCCGGCAAGCGCGGCGAAGAGGGGGTGGGGTTTGAGGGGCATTGCGGGGGTGGGGTGTGGGGAAGGGAAACGACGGCCGCAGGTCCCCGGACGAAATCCGGTGAGCGGCCGCCAACGCGCGAGGGCGCCGCGCGCTATCTCAGATTGGCGGCGGCCCGCGCGGGACGGATCGTCGGGTCGGGTTTGCCGGCGAGTTCCTGCTTCTCCGCTTTGCCGCCTTGGTTCTGGGGCACATCGGGGGCGAACGTGGTGGGAAAGGACGCGGCCAGCCGCGCTTTTTGGCGCACGGTTTCCGGCGCGGTCGAGGCGGCGAGATTGGTCCACTGCAGCGGATCGGCGGCCATGTCGTAGAACTCTTCGGTGCCGTCCCGGTAGCGGATGAAGTACCAGCGCTCGTCGCGCACGGCGGCGCTGCCGCGACCGTCGATCGTGATGGAGACGTGCGGCCACGCCTGCTGCGGATTGCGCAACAACGGCACGAGGCTGCGTCCGTCGATCTCGGGTTTGGCGGGCAGGCCGCAGGCTTCGATCAACGTAGGATAGAGATCCATCAAATTGACGACGCGCGGGCTGTCCTGCTGCGCCTGCATGCCGGGCATCCGGATGATGAGCGGCAGGCGGGTCGACTCCGCCCAGAGGGCGGCTTTGCGGAAACGCAGTTTCTCCCCGAGGTGCCAGCCGTGATCGCCCCAGATGACGACGATGGTGTGGTCGCGGGCCGGGCTTTTTTCGAGCGCGTCAAGCACGTGCCCGATGCAATCGTCGGCGTAGCTGATCGCCGCGAGGTAGGCCTGCACGGCGGACTTGTGCAGGCGTGGGTCCTGCCGGACCCAATTGAAGTCGGCCGACGGCTTGTTCTTCACGCGTCCCTGCGGGTCGACGATGTCGTCCAGATCATCGAGCCGGAATTCCGGCAGCTGAATCGACTCCAGCGGATGCCGATCGAAGTATTCCTGCGGCACATACCAGGGCAGGTGCGGCTTGGAGATACCGAGGGCCATGAAGAAAGGTTTGCCCGGGGTCTTCGCCAAATGCGCGGCGGCCCACTCGGCGGCTTTCCAATCCTTGGATTCTTCCTTCGGTCCGCGGGTGGGGGCCCAGGCGAATTCCGTGCCGTCCGCGTCGCCTTCCTTCATGCCCTCGCGTTTCACCTCGGGCCGAGGGAGAGGTTTGCCGTTCCACAAATTCTGCCGGCGGGAAGTGAGGCGCGCGGGATCCGGGCGCGAACCGGCGCCGCCCGCGGCATCTTCCCATTGGTCGAAGGCCCAATGGCCCTCGTCACCCGGATGTTTGTGGAAAATCTTGCCGTTCGAGAGCGTGTGGTAGCCGTGCTTCGAAAAATACTCCGGCAACGTGAGATGGGTCTTAACCAATTCGGAACCGCGCATGTTCTGGCTGTTGCCGTAGACGCCGCTGCGGTGCGGCATGAAGCCGGAGAGCAGGGCCGAGCGCGACGGCCCGCAGACCGGACCGGCGCAGTGGGCCTGCTGGAAAACGACGGAGCCGCGCTGCGCGAAGCGGTCGAGGTTGGGGGTCGCCGACTTTTTCTGCGGGGCGCCGCCGAAGGGGCCCACCCAGTCGTTCAGGTCGTCGACGGCGATGAAGAGGACGTTGTAGGGAACCGGCGGTTTTTCGGCGGCGCGGAGTGGGCCGAAGGCGAGGCCAAGCGCGGCGAAAGCGAGGGCGCGGAGAGCAAAGAGCGTGGGAGAGGGAGTCATGGGGTTCAGGGCTGCGAATTCTTTTCCAGGCCGGTGCGGTTGATGAGACCGCCGAAGGGATTGTTGCCGAAGGTCGGGGCGATGAGACCGCGGTTCCATTCGGCGGCGGCGGCGGCGAGGCGCGCCGCGACTTCGGGACGGGACGCGGCGAGGTCGCGGGTTTCGCCGAGGTCCTGCGACAAATCGTAGAGTTGCGGCGCGTTTTGGTAGGTGCGCAGCCACTTCCAATTGCCCTCCCGCACCGCGAACGCCTCGCCGGCGTCCATGCGCCAGTGGAGGCGCGCGTGCGGGGCGGCGGGATTCTTGCCGGTGAGAAACGGCAGGAGATCGACGCCGTCGAGCGCGGCGAGCCCGGCGTCGCGCTTGCCGCCGGCGGCGGCGAGGGCGGTCGCGAAGATATCGAGCGAAATGACCGGCTGGGAATAGGTGCGGCCGGCGGGGATGCGGGCGGGCCAAGCCACGACGAACGGGACGCGGATGCCGCCTTCGAACACGTCGCCTTTCTGGCCGCGCAGCGGGTTGTTCACCGACGCGTTGGCGTTCCGCTTGGTCATCGGTCCGCCGTTGTCGGAAATGAAAAAGATCAACGTGCGCTCGCGCTGGCCGGCGGCGTCGAGGGCATCGAGGATGCGGCCGACGGCCTCGTCGACCGTGGCGACCATCGCGGCGTAGGTGCGGCGGCGTTCGTCGGCGATCGTGGCGAAGCGCGCGAGTTGGTCCGCGCGGGCCTGCAGCGGGGTGTGCGGGGCGTTGAAGGAGACGTAGAGGAACCAGGGTTGCGGCGCGCGGGCGTAGCGGGCGACCGCGGCGACGGCCTCTTCGCCGAGCCGCGTGGTGAGTTCCCCGACTTCGGGTTCTTCGGCGGAGTTGCGCAGCAGGGGCGACGTGTGTTCGGCGTCGCCGGTGCTGGCCGCTTTCTTGCCCGCGCCGACTTCGACTTCGACGATCGAGTTCGGGAAGTAGCGGTGGCCGCCGCCGAGAAAGCCGAAGAAGTCGTCGAAGCCGCGGCGATTGGGATGAAAGTGCGGATGCGAGCCGAGGTGCCATTTGCCGATGGCTCCGGTCCGATAGCCGGCGGAACGGAGCGCGTCGCCGAGCGTAACTTCGGAAAGCGGCAAACCGTGGGTGGCGGCGGTGGCGTCCCACTTGGGGTTGTACTCGTAGCCGAACCGTTGCTGGTGGCGCCCGGTCATGAAGCCGGCACGGGAGGGACTGCAAACCGGATAGGAAACGTAGCCGTCGGTGCAGCGGACGCCGGAGGCGGCGAGACGGTCGAGGTGGGGCGTGGGAATGTCGCGGGCGCCCTGAAAGCCGACGTCGTTGTAGCCGAGATCATCGACGACGAGCAGAAGTACGTTGGGGCGCGGCTCGGCGGCGCGGGCCGCCGACAAACCGAGCAGAGCAATCAGCAAAATCGAATTGAAGCAGCGCATGGGGCGATTGTGGGGAGGGGGCAACGGGGGGCAGGGCAGGGGAAGTCGCGAAAAGGAGAATCAAGGAAGCCGGCCCGAACGGGAAAAACGGCCGGCGCCCGGCGTCCGTCCGGCAGCGGGGAGCAAAATGATGTCGGGACGAGGACTCAGGGGCGGAGGAACAGTTCGCTGGTCACCACGGCTTCGATCAGCGAACGGAGGCCGGGTTCGCGCGACGGGAAAGCGGCGAGGATCTTCTCCACGCCGGGATCATCGAGCACACCGATGCGCCGGCCGCAGGCATAGGTGAGGAGGCGGTCGGTGAGCATGCGGGCGAAGATGTCGCGGCGCTTGACCAAGACCTGCTTGAGGCCGGTCACGTCGGAGAACTTCTCGCCGCCCGGCAATTCACCGGCGGCGTCGATCGGCTTTTTCCCGTAACTCGTCCGCCACGCGCCGACGGGGTCGAAGTTCTCGAGCGCGAAGCCGAGCGGATCGATCTTCTGGTGGCAGCCGTAGCAATTCGGCGATTCGCGATGTTTGCTGACCAATTCGCGAATGGACTTGGCCCCGCGCACATCGGGATCGATGGCCGGCACATCGTCGGGCGGCGGCGGCGGCGGCGTGCCGAGAATGTTTTCCAGGAGGAAGACACCGCGCACGACGGGCGACGTCTCGATGCCGTTGGCCGAGACTGTCAGCACGGAGCCCATCCCGAGCAGGCCGCCGCGGCGGGCATCGGGGAATTCGACCCGGCGGAACTCGTGCGCGCGGGCGGGATCGCCGAGATCGCCGACGCCGTAGTGCGTCGCGAGCGGCTGGTTGAGGAAGCTGTAGTTGGCGTCGAGAAAGCCGACGATGCTGGCGTCGCGGGCGATGAGATCGCGCATGAAGAGCCGGGTCTCCGTTTTGAACGCCTGCTCCAGGCCCTTGTAGTAATACGGTTCGAAGTCCCTCCGGTCGGGCGGCATCGAGCCGAGATTCCGGAGGTTCAGCCAACTGTCCAAGAACCCCGAGACCAAGGCTTCGGCGCGCGGGCTGGCGAGCATCCGGCGCGTCTGCGCGACGAGGACCTCCGGTCGCGCCAGTTCGCCGCTGGCCGCGAGCCGGAGCAATTCGGCGTCCGGCATGGTCGACCAGAGAAAATAGGAAAGTCGGGAAGCGAGCGCGAAACCGTTGAGCGGCGGCCGGGCCTTCGGATCGTCGCCGGTGGGCACCGTGTCCTGCGCGAGGTAGAGAAACGACGGGGAACTGAGCGCGGCCTTGAGCGCGTCCTTCAGGCCTTCGCGCGGCGAACGGCCGGTGCCCATGCGTTTTGTCGCCACGCCCACGAGCCGAGCCACTTCCTCGTCGGTGGCCGGGCGGCGATAGGCGCGATCCGCGAAGGCGCGCAGGACTTCGCGCAGGTTTTCCGGGGCGAACGGTTTTCCGCCCAACACCGCCTGTTGGCTGGCGGGCGGCCATTGCTCGACGAGCGGTCCCCGGATTTTGACCTCGTGGATGCGGATATGCGGCAGCTTCCCCTCGACGACGCTGATGATGCGGTTCTCGACGATGCCGAGCCCGTTCTTGCGGTCCCGGTTGCGTTCGCTTTTCGCGTCGTCCTTCGGCCACTTGTCTTTGTGGTACTCGATGATCTTCGCCCACGAATTGCGGGCGCTTTTCGAGCCGTTGGGGAACACGAAACGCGGAGTTTGGCCGGCATCGAGCCACACGCGGACCGTCCGCCAAACGGGTTCGCCGTCGGCCAGGACGAGTTCGGCGAGCATGGGTTGGAGCGGTTGCGGCTGATACAGCGCGCCGGCTTTCGCATCGCCGGGCACGAGCCCGAGCCGGAAAGGTTCGCGCGCATCGGTGCCGAAGATCTTCGGGTCGTAGGGGTGCTGCCGATTCATCGCCTGCACCCGCACCTGGATCTCATAGTACCCGTCGGCCGGCACGCCCGCTTCGAAGGCACTGATGAAACCGTAGCCGCCTTCGTGGTGCGGCGTATCCATGCATTCATACAAACCGATGAAGCTGTTGTTGAGGCGCCGGTGGGCGTTGCTCATTTCGGGCTGGGTTTTGAAGTCGCCGCGGAAATGCCACGTGCGCTCCGCCGGCCGTTCCGGCAGCGCGAAGGCTTTTTCGACGACGACGTCCGCCGCCTCCAGGTACTGCTCGAGCAGATAGCCCGAGGTGCGGAGGACGTCGCCGAGGTTGTCCATGTGTTCCTCGGCCTGGTCGCGGGGGAAATTCGTGGTCGGATCGAAGGCCGCCATGTTCAGGGCGAAGAGATCGCCGACGGTGTTGAGATATTCGCGGCGGTTCAGGCGGCGCAGCACCGTGCGGCCGCCGGTGCTTGCGAGGGCCTCGCGACCCTCGGACAGCGCCTGCGCCAATTGCTCGAGGACCGCTTTCTGTTCCGCCGACTTGGGCTGCTTGGCCTCGGCGGGCGGCATGTCGCCGAGGTGGAGCTGGTCCATCATGTCCTTCAGGTCGAGCAGCGCGTCCTCCTTCGTCGCCGGCAGCAGCAGCGTGTCGAAACGCCGGTCGGCTTTCTGTTTCTCGGGCCCGTGGCACTCGATGCAGTAGGCGGCGACGAAACGCTTGATCGCCGCCGGGTCGGCCGCGGCCTGGAGCGGGGCGGCAAGCGCCGCGAGAAACAGCACCGCGGAAAAAAACGGGAAGCGAAACATGGACCGGAAAGGGGAGGTGGGGATTCGCCGCAGGCTCACGCGAGGCCGGTCAAGGTACCGGTGCCGGTGCCGAACTTCCCGACCTCGACGCCGAAGCGCTGCAGCATCGAAACGTAGAGATTGCACAGGGGCTGGCGACCGAGCCCTTTCTCCGGATAGACCTTGTGCTCGCCGTGTTTGAACCCGCCGCCGGCGAGAATGACCGGAAGGTTGCCGTTCGTGTGGGCGTTGGCGTTGCCCATGCCGCTGCCGAAGAGCACCATCGTGTGTTCGAGCAGCGTGCCGGTGCCGTCCCGGAGGGAACCGAGCTTGGCCAGGAAGCGCGCGAATTGCTCGACCTGGTAGCGCTCCATCTTGATCAGGGCGGCGATGGCCTCGGGGCGCTGGCCGTGGTGCGAGAACGCGTGGTAGCCGCCGTTGAGGCCGAAGGCATTCGCCTCGAAGTCGCCGCCGATCTCGAAGGTCGCGATGCGGGTCGAGTCCGTCTGCAGGGCGAGCGCGATCAAGTCGTACATCACCGGCAGGTCGGAAACGAAACCCTTGTTCGCGGGCTCCGGCATTTTCGGGTCGGGCTTCGGTACGTGCGCCCATTGGCGGCGAAGTTCGATCTGCTTTTCCACGTCGCGGACCGAGGCGAAGTATTCTTCGAGCTTTTCCTTGTCGCGCTGGCCGAGTTGGCGCCCGAGGGATTTCGCATCGCCCTGCACCGCGTCGAGGATGGAGCCCTTCATTTCGAGCCGGTCCAGCGACGCGGCGACGTGCGTCGCGCCTTCCGACACAAAGAGTTTCCGGAACAGTTCGCGCGGCGTGGCGATCGGCGGTACGCGCGTGCCGCTGCGCGTCCAGGACATGAGGCAGCCGCCGTGGATCCCGCTCTCGGATCCGAGGGCGAGGGACGGGAAACGCGTCGCGCCGCCCATCGTTTCCGCGGCGCGTTGGTCGAGGGTGAGATTGCCCTCGGGCATCCCCTTCGCATCGGCCGTACGCACGCCGCTCAGGAAGGAGCTAATGGCAAAGTGCCCGCCCTTCACGCCGTGATCGAGACCGGTGAAGATCGAGATATCCTTCCGGTGGGGCGCGAGGAATTCGAGATCGGTGGGCAACTCGTAGTTCGGGCCTGCGGCGGTGGGGAAAAACGCCGGCGGGTGGAAACCGAGCATGTTGCCGACACAGACCATGCGCTTCGGCCGCGCTGCGCCCGCGACTTTGCCCGGCAGGGTGCCGACGGCCGAGCCTTGGGCGAAGACACGCCCGCCGAGCGACTCCAGCAGGGGCAGGGCGAGACTGATGCCGGCGGCGCGGAGGAAGTGGCGCCGGGTGGAAACGGCGGACGGGAGACGGGAGGCGGACATCGGAAGGTGGGGACTGCGATTCGGGGCGGGAAGAGGGGCGAACGTGCGCGGGGTGGGCCGGCGGGGCTACGGGATGAGGACCGAAACCCGCACATCATCCAAGTAGTGCGGCGATGCTTCCGCGGACGCGTCGTCCGGCGGTTCCGCGCCGAGGATAAACACCAAACTCCGGGCCCCGCGGGGCAACGGCATCTTCAGCGAGAACGTGTGCCAGCCGGCCGCACCGGGCGCGGTGTCGAAACGCTGCGCCACCGACACCACGCCGTCGTCCTGGGTCTTCGGCCAGAAGCCCCGCGTGGCCTGTTCGGGCGTCTCGCTGAGCGCGAAGGCGCGAATCAGGTAGCGCGAGGCCGCGCCGGCGTTCGCCGCCTGAAACGAGGCCGTCACTTGCACCTCGGCGGTTTCGGCCGAGGTGGGCGGCGGCAGCGACGCGATATCTAGGACCTGATACACGCGCGAGGCGTAGTTCCTCACGTTCTTGTCCCGCGGGATCGGCTCCAGGCGCAGCATCCGTCGGCCTTGCAGCGGTTGCACGCCGTTCTCGGCCGTCACCAATCTGGCCGAATCCGCGCCCCATTGCCCGACCGCCTTGGGCACTCCCCGCGCCGCGATCGTGGCCGCGTTTTCCAACCCAGGATCGTACACCATCAGCGGCAGTTTTTTTGCGACCGTCGCGCGCTGCGCGACCAAGCCGTAAACGATGGAGGTGCAAAACATGCCCAACACGATCCCGGCGGCGGCGGCCGTAACCGGTCGCCACGCGAGCCAGCGCGCCGGGCGCGTCGCGGTCATCGTCGCCTGGGCCGGCGCGGAATCCAGCAACGAGACGATGCCGTCGTCCCGCAGGCGGTCGAGCAGCGCCTGCTCGTCCACCATCAGGCGCGCCATCGCGGCGCGGGCGGCGGGTTCACGGCGCAGCAGTTCATTGAGGGCGGTGCGCGCCGAGGCGTCGTGCGCATCGCGCGCCGCGTGCAGCAAGGCAAGCAGCCGGCCTTCGAGCGAAGTGGGATCGGGGTTCATGGCGCCAGACGGAGTTGCCGTTGAATGCAGATGCTCAGCTGCTCGCGCAGCCGCAGCAGCGTCATTTTCACCGCGCTCTCGCTGCGACCGGTGAGG
>JACCDS010008271.1_pt1 | contig 13692 bp, 8 predicted proteins | sample 7446441 | NCBI WGS metagenome assembly JACCDS01 (sample SAMN15323445, study PRJNA562643) | freshwater metagenome | isolation source: river surface water | place: USA:Blue River Watershed | collected 2017-08-17 | reverse complement strand
GCCGCCTGGCGGTGCAGTTCCGCATCGAGTTGGGCGGCCTGTTGGGTGCGTTGGTTTGGATCGGATTCCGCGCAAAAATCGGGGTAGCCCGACAAGCCGGTGAATCCGCTGACGTTGGGGCCGCCTGATTCGCCGTACAGCATTAGGTAGTTGCTGGGATCGGGATAGTCGGCAATCCAACTCGCGCGGTACAGCCCGAGGCGACCTTGAGCCTTGTCTTCGCGAAAGGTGGCCGACGGAAGCACCTGGACTTCGACCGGGATGCCGAGTTGGGTCCATGCACTTTGAAGAAATTCGGCCACATCGCGGTAGGATGCGGTGGTGCTCAAGATGAGGGATTGGATTCCGGGCTGGGGACGGCCGTCGGCGGTGAGTAGTCCGGCCTGAGTGAGTAGGATACGTGCGGAGTCGGGCCGGTAGCTCCACGGCGTCGTCCATTCTGATGCCGGTCGGTAGCCGGGCATGCCGGCGGGTAGGATTCCGCCGTGAGCCGGAACACCCAAGCCGTTTTTGAGGTAGCGAATGATTCCGTCGCGGTCCACCGCCCAGTTCAGGGCCCGGCGCACCCGCACGTCGGCGAGGTAGCTCGGATTGCTGGGGCCGTAGCGCACCACGAGAAATTCGGTATTGAGAAAGGGCGCCGTACGCTGCGTAAAACGCCCCCGCCACTGCGACTTGAGGCTGCCGTCGGGGTCGAGCCACTGGTCTTTGTAGCTGGGATCGATGCCCGTCAAAAAGTCGAGTTCGCCCTGTACAAACGCCATAAACGCCGATTGGCGGTCGGGCGTAAACGTAATACTGACGGCCTCGAGGTAGGGCAAATTCCGCCCTTTGGCATCGCGCTCGGCATAGTTGGGGTGGCGCCTCAATACCAGCTTTTGGCCGCGCTGCCAGGCTTTGAACTGAAAGGGACCCGAACCGACGGGGTGCTCGCTCAACGCCGCGCCGTAGCGCGCGATGGCCTGACGCGGAACCACCGCCGTGTAGGGCACGCTCAGCTTGCTCCAAAGTGCCGGATCGGGCGACATCAGGGTAAACACCAGTGAATCGGGCGTCGCGGCCCACACCGAGTCGAGGGATTCGAGCAGCCAGGCTCCGGGGGATGCCGTCGATGGGCGCTTCAGGCGCTGAAGGCTGGCGGCGGCATCAAAGGCGTCGAGGTGGTGCATTTGACCCTCAAAGCAGGGGTCGTCGTGGGCGACAAAGTCACGGCGGATGCGGATTCCGGCATACAGTCCGTCGGGCGTGGTGGCCCAAGTCTCGGCAAGGAGTCCGAGAAGCTGGCCCGTAGAGTCGGTCTCAAAAAGGGTCGAATACAGCTGGCGAATCACCCAGTTGTGGGCCTGATCGCGGGCAAAAGCGGGGTCGAGCGATGAGATTCCGCTGGCCTCGTTGTAGCGAAAGAGCATGCCTTCATGGCTCGTCTTTTCGGTCTGGCACTGCAGGGCAACGAGGGCCACTGCGCCGGCTGCGAGCAGGCGCCCGAGGCGCGCAGAATTCCAAGCAAAACGAAGCATTTCGGGCCAAAGATAGCCGCGAAAATTCGCTAAATTCGCGGGATGCTTCCCACCGGACTTCGCGCTTCGTTTCACACCCTTGGGTGCAAGCTCAATTTTGCCGAAACCAGTACTCTGGCCCGCGATCTGTATGCGGCAGGCTTTGTGCGCACCGACTTTGGGGATGCGTCTGACGTAGCCGTCATCAACACCTGTTCGGTGACCCAAGAGGCCGACAAAGAGACCCGCGGACTCGTGCGCCAAGCGCTCCGCGCCAACCCCGAGTGCTTTGTGGTGATTACCGGATGCTACGCACAGCTTCGGCCCAGTGAAATTGCCGCCATGGAGGGGGTTGACCTCGTGCTGGGAGCCAAAGAAAAGCCCTTTTTACGGCAGTTTTTGAGCGACCTGCGCAAGCGGCCCGAGGCCGAGGTCCACGCCTGCGAGATTCACGACGTCGACCAGTACCACGCGGCCTACAGCATGGGCGACCGCACCCGGGCCTTTCTAAAGGTTCAGGACGGATGCGACTACGTGTGCACCTACTGTACCATACCTATGGCCCGCGGCGTGAGCCGTTCCGCCCCACTCGACCAAGTGGTGACCCAGGCGCGCGAACTGGCCGCACAGGGCGTGCTCGAAGTGGTGCTCACCGGCGTCAACGTGGGCGACTACGGCAAGGGCGAGCACGGCAGTAAGCGCCACGACCACACCTTTTTGGACTTGGTTCAGGCGCTTGACCAGGTCGACGGCTTGGACCGGCTGCGGATTTCGAGCATCGAACCCAACCTGCTGCGCGACGAAATCATCGACTTTACGGCGCAGAGCGCGCGGTGGGTTCCGCACTTTCACATTCCGCTGCAGAGCGGCAGCAACGAGGTGCTGGGCTGGATGAAGCGCCGCTACCGCCGTGAACTCTATGCAGAGCGCGTGGCCCGCATCATCGACCGCATGCCCGACGCCGCGATTGGTGTGGACGTGATTGTGGGATTCCCTGGCGAAACCGAGGACCACTTTCTCGACACCTACCGATTTTTAGAGGAGCTTCCCATCGCCTACCTGCACGTGTTTACCTATTCAGAACGGCCCGGAACCGAGGCCATCGACCTCGAAGGCGTCGTGCAGCACACCGAGCGCAAAGCCCGCAACCGCCGCCTGCGCCTGCTGAGCGCCATCAAGCAGCGGGAATTTTACCAGCGCCACCTTGGCACGGTGCGCCGTGTGGTGTGGGAGCATTCCGAGCGCGACGGCCGCATGCTGGGCTACACCGACAACTACGTTCGGGTTGAGGCCGAATACGACGCTTCGTTGGCCGGAACCCGTGCGTGGGTCGAGCTCACCGAACTCACCCCGCGCGACACCGTGGCTACCCAGCCGGCCGTGGACCCCGCCCAAACTTCGGCCGTATGAACACCTCGGCCTTTACCGAATCCGTGCGCGCCGTCGGAGACTGGATCCGCAGCGAACGCCGCGAATTCAACGCCAACCACGTGGAGGCCAAGGCGCTCAACTCCCTCGTGAGCTACGTCGACCAGCAGGCCGAACAGATGCTCGTCGAGCGCCTGACTGCGCTGCTTCCCGGCAGTGGCGTGCTCGGCGAAGAGGGCGGCGAATCGTGGGTGGACGGGGGTGCCAACTGGATCATCGATCCGCTCGACGGCACCACTAACTTCATTCACGACCTACCGCCCTATGCCGTGTCGGTAGCGCTCATGCACGACCGCGACCTCGTATGGGCCGCAGTGTACGAGCTGGGCCAAGCCCGCATGTTCACGGCCGCCAAAGGCCACGGCGCCTGGTGCGACGGACGCCTGATGGACGTGCGCCACGGGGCTCCGCTTCGCGACGGACTGGTCGCCACGGGCTTCCCGTACCACGAATTTTCGCAGATGCCGAAGTACCTCGAGGCCCTGCAGGCCTGCTTCCGCAGCTCGCGCGGAGTGCGCCGCTTCGGTTCAGCCGCCACCGACCTCGCCTGGGTCGCCGACGGACGCTTTCAAGGTTTTTTTGAGCACGGACTCGCCCCTTGGGATGTCGCCGCCGGAATCCTTTTGGTGCGCGAGTCCGGCGGGCGGGCCACGGACTTTTTCGGCACAGAATTGGACGACTACGACCTCGTTCGCTGCGGAAGTATTACAGCAGGCAACCCCCACGCCTACGCCGACCTCATTCAACTCACCTCTGACGCATTTAGCCAACCATGACGCTGCTCGAAACCCCGATCCCCGGCCTCATCCTCATGCAACCCCGCGTGTTCGGCGACGACCGCGGCTACTTTTTTGAGTCGCTGCGCCGCGATGCGCTACCCGCCGGGGTGCCCGAATTCGTGCAGCACAACGAGAGCATGAGCAAGCGCGGCGTGCTTCGCGGGCTACATTTTCAAGTTCCGCCCCGTGCTCAGGGCAAACTGGTCTCGGTGGTGCGCGGGTCCGTCTACGATGTGGCGGTCGACATTCGCGTCGGATCGCCAACCTACGGCCAGCACTTTGGTCTGGTGCTCGACACGGTGTCAAAGCATCGCCTCTACATTCCGCCCGGGTTTGCACACGGATTCTTGACGCTCGAGGACGACACCGTCTTTCAGTACCTCTGCACCGACTACTATGCCCCTGAGGCCGAGGGCTGCATCAGCTACGCCGACGCCGACTTGGGCATAAACTGGGGCGGAATCTGGAATTCGACCGAGCCCTTTACCGTCAGCGCCAAAGACCAGATTGGTCAATCGCTTCACTCGTTTCAAAGCCCGTTCACGTGGTAGCACGGCTTCACCAGAAATGGGCATTTGCAGTTGGGCTCGTGGTTGTGGGCTTTGTGCTCGGCAGCCGCAGCGATGCCGTGCTCGAAGCCCTGGGCCGTGTCGCCACGACCAACGAAACCGTCGCGGTGCCCCTACCCCAAAAACTTGAGGTCTTCGGGGAGCCTCTGCCCTTGAGCGACGCCGACATTGCCGAGGCACTGAGCCGCGAACTGCACGCCAATACCTACTGGCATTCCAACACCCTGCTCATGCTGCAGCGCCGCCCGCGCTGGGAGTCCCGCGTGCGCGGATGGCTGCGCGAAGAAGGCGTTCCCGAAGAGTTCATTTACCTCCTTGCCGCCGAAAGCGGATTTCAACCGACGGCCTTTTCACCGTCGGGTGCAGCGGGATTCTGGCAGTTTATGCCGGCGACCGCCCGTGAACACGGGCTCCGCGTCGATGCCCAAATCGACGAACGCTACCATGCCGAGAAGGCCACCCGGGCCGCAGCGCGCTACCTCAAAAATGCGCACGCCCAAACGGGATCGTGGTTTTTGGCTGCCGCCGCCTACAACATGGGCCTGTCAGGTGTACTTCGCCAAATGGAACGCCAGGGTGAGCGCAGCTACTTTCGCATGACCTGGAACGAAGAAACTGGCCGCTACGCCTTTCGCATTGCCGCACTCAAGTTGCTGCTTGAGCATCCCGAGCACTACGGGTACCACGTTCGCGCTGAAGAACTTTGGCGCGAAGAATCCGGCCGGCGCGTATCAATCGACAGCAGCGTGACCCACTGGGGTCGGTGGGCGCAGCGAGAAGGTCTGAGCTACCGCGAACTCAAACGCTGGAACCCATGGCTCCGCGAATCGTTTTTTGACAACCCCGATTCCACGTCGGTTGAACTGGAGCTTCCGCTGAAGCGTTAACCCAAGACTATGAAGCTTCGAATCCTGGGGGCACGGGCCCACAACCTCAAAAACATCGACGTGGAACTTCCGCGCCGAAAACTCGTGGTCGTGACCGGTCTCAGCGGAAGTGGCAAGTCGTCGCTCGCCTTTGACACGCTGTTTGCCGAAGGTCAACGCCGCTACATGGAAACCTTCAGCAGCTATGCCCGACAGTTTTTGGGCACCATGGAGCGTCCCGACGTGGACCGCATCGAAGGCCTCTCGCCTGTTGTGGCCATTGAACAAAAGACGACCAACCGCAACCCTCGTTCCACCGTCGGAACCGTTACCGAAGTCTACGACTTCTTGCGCCTGCTCTACGCCCGCACGGCGACCGCCTACTCGCTAGCCACTGGCGAAGAAATGGTAAGCTACACCGACGATGCCATTCTCGAACGCGTCATTCACGACTTTGATGCACAGCGCATTGCAATTTTGGCTCCGGTGGTCAGGGCGCGCAAAGGGCACTACCGTGAACTCTTTGAAGGCCTCGCAAAGCAGGGCTACCTCAAAGCCCGAGTCGACCGCGAGTGGACCAACATCGACCGCGGCCTTAAGCTCGACCGATACAAAACGCACGACATCGATGTAGTCGTCGACCGACTCAGCCCGGGGGTCGACGATTCCGAACGCCTGAAGCGCAGCATCGCCACCGCGATGCGCCTCGGCCACGGAAGCATTACCGTAGTCAATTGGGACACCCAAGACCAAAAGCACTTCAGCCGCAACTTGATGTGCCCCACCACAGGCCTGTCGTACCCCGAACCCGAGCCCAACAGCTTCAGCTTCAATTCACCCAAGGGCGCCTGCCCGCACTGCGACGGGCTCGGAAGCGTGCGCGAGCTTTCACTCAACAAGGTCGTACTCAACCCACGGATTAGCCTGAGGGACGGAGCATTAGCTCCACTGGGAACCTATAAAGCATCGTGGATCTTTCAGCAGCTCGAGCACATCGGGTGGCGCTACGGCTACACGCTTGATACGCCGTGGAAGGACATTCCCGAAGAGGGACGCAACGCCATCATGCACGGCTGCAACGAAGACTTTACCCACACCCAAAAGGCAGCGGGAATCTCGCGCAAAATCAGCATCAAGTACGAGGGTCTCAAGCCATTCATCGAGGCGCAAGGCCGCGAAGGCAGCAAAAGCGTGCAGCGCTGGGCTGACGAATACCTTGACGACGGAATCTGCAGCCACTGCGAAGGTGGCCGCCTCAAGCCAGAATCGCTGATGTTTCGCATTTCTGGTCGCTCGATTGCCGATGTCGCAGGCATGCCCCTGTACGAACTCGCGCAGTGGCTCGAGGGCGTACACCAAAGCCTCCCCCCTGCCCAGCAGCGAATTGGCGGCGAAATCCTCAAAGAACTCAGCACGCGAGTGGGCTTTCTCAACGACGTGGGGCTCAGCTACCTTTCGCTAAGCCGATCCGCACGCACCCTGAGCGGTGGCGAGGCCCAGCGCATCCGCCTGGCGACTCAAATTGGCTCGCAGCTCGTGAATGTGCTCTACATCCTCGACGAGCCGTCGATTGGACTGCACCCACGCGACAACGACCGGCTGATTCGCAGCCTCGAGCGCCTGCGCGACCTCGGCAACAGCGTAGTCGTCGTGGAGCACGACGAAGAACTGATGCGCCATGCCGACCACATCGTCGACATGGGGCCGCGTGCCGGAATCCACGGCGGACGGGTCGTTGCCGAGGGAAGCTACGCCGAACTCATTGCCTCTGACAGCCTTACGGCCCAGTACCTGCGCGGTGACCTGATGGTTTCAGAGCCGCGCGATCCGCGCACCGGCAACGGCAAGTTGATGCGGCTCCTCGGCGCTACCGGCCGCAACCTTCAGGGTGTGGACTTAGAGCTTCCGCTCGGCAAGCTCGTGGTGGTCACCGGCGTGTCTGGCTCCGGCAAATCCACGCTGATCAACAAAACCCTACATCCCGCCATTGCGGGTCCGCTCCAGGGGTTGCTTGACAAACCCGAGCCATTTGAGAAGCTTGAGGGCCTCGAACACCTCGACAAAATCATCGCGGTTGACCAGAGTCCGATCGGGCGCAATCCGCGGTCGAATCCGAGCACCTATACCGGCGTGTTTAACGAAATCCGCAAGCTGTTCAGCGAGCTTCCAGAGGCAAAAATTCGCGGATACGCTCCCGGGCGCTTCTCGTTCAATGTCAAAGGCGGCCGCTGCGAAACCTGTGAGGGCGGCGGAATGCGCGTCATCGAGATGAACTTCTTGCCCGACGTGCACGTTCCCTGCGAAACCTGCCAAGGCCGTCGGTTCAACCGCGAAACCTTGGAGGTGCGCTACAAGGGCCACAGCATCAGCGATGTGCTCAACATGAGCATTGAAGAGGCGATGAAGTTTTTTGAGGCGGTTCCGCGCATCTACCGCGTCCTGCTCACCTTAAACAGCATTGGCCTCGGATACATCACCTTGGGCCAGTCCGCGACGACCCTGAGCGGTGGCGAAGCCCAGCGCATCAAGCTGGCCACCGAGCTCAGCAAGCGTTCTACAGGCCAAACGCTGTACCTGCTTGACGAACCCACTACGGGCCTGCACTTTGACGACGTCAAGGTGCTCATGGACGGACTTCACCGCCTGGTCGACCAGGGCAACACGGTGCTGGTGATCGAGCACAACCTCGACGTCATTCACCAAGCAGACCACATCGTTGACCTCGGTCCCGACGGCGGATCCGGCGGCGGCCGCATCGTTGCCACCGGAACCCCAACTGAAGTCGCAGCCAGCCCTGAAAGCATCACTGGCCGCTACCTTGCAGAATACATTAATCGTTTAAAAAGGTAAGCATGGCGACCAACGGATCTCGGCCGATCAAGACGGCCTTTAAGCACAAGTCCTGGAACGAGGTTCGCACCAACGACTCCTGGGCCATTTTTAAAATCATGGGCGAATTTGTGCAGGGCTACGAGCGCCTGTCGCGAATCGGGCCCTGCGTGAGCATCTTTGGTTCCGCCCGACTGCCCGAAGACCACGTGTGGTACCAAACGGCCCAAGACATTGCCGAAGGCCTCGGCGCCAAGGGATACGGAATCATCAGTGGCGGCGGTCCGGGCATCATGGAAGCCGCCAACCGCGGCGCCAAAGCCGCGGGCGCCCCTTCGGTGGGCCTCAACATTGAACTGCCGCACGAGCAGAAGCCCAACGACTTCATCGACCTCGACAAGAGCGTCGACTTTGACTACTTCTTTGTGCGCAAGGTCATGTTTGTCAAGTACTCGCAAGGGTTTGTCGTCATGCCCGGCGGATTCGGAACCCTTGACGAGGTCTTTGAAGCCATCACGCTAATCCAGACCAAGAAGATTGGCCGATTCCCCGTCGTTCTCGTGGGCCGCGACTACTGGGGCGGACTCGTCGACTGGATCGAAACCACCCTCAAAGGCAACGGCCTCATCGGCCCCGACGACACCAAGCTGTTTAAGCTCGTAGACACTGCTGAAGAAGCCATTTTGGCCATCGACGACTTCTACAGCCGCTACATTCTCAAGCCGAACTTCTAGGGCTTCAAGAGCTTCTGGGTCCACCGACGCCCCTGGGCGTCGGTGGTTTCGAGCACGTACAGTCCAGATGCCGTCGGGTACGGTAAGTCCAAGTACCGGTCGTGCAGCGTACCGCTCGAAATGCTGCGGCCGTCCATGCCCAATAAAGTCCAGTTGCGGTCGGCATCTGTCGGAGCGGTCAACATCCATCCCCGGTCGGACTGGCTGACGTTCCACAGGGCTTCGGCCTCGGGAACGGACCAGTAGATGTCCGCGTACAGGGTGTCGCGCACAAAGGCTCCGCTGCCCAAATTATAACTTTTAGATTCCGTAATAAAGTACACCGGACTCACCGTCGAAGGCCACACCAGCGAATCCTGAAGTGCGCCCGTTTGTGCGATGGTGATTTTGCCGGTGGCGTCGGGCCACAAGGTATCACCTTGGTTGTGCCAGTACACGTACTCCACGCCGTACATCATGGCCGACGAAGTATCAAACATTGCGGTGCCACCCACTCCGCCAAAGCGAATCAAAAGCTGGATTTCGGCGCGGCTCACCGAGGGGTATTCAGGGTCGAGCACCCACAGTCCGGTCTCGATGTCGCTCACCAAAATGTTTCCGCTGGGCAGGTACGGGTACGCGCCCCAGGCACCGTTGTAGCCGGTTCCGCTAAACTGCGGCGAAGTATCGTAGTACGCGACCAGCACCGGCAACTCCGGAAACTCGACGTCGAGCACGTGGCATCCGAACGTGTAGTACGACGTCACCAAGTGGTTGCCGTCCACGTGGGCGTTGTGCGGAATCAGCCCGGTTCCCGGCTGCACCTTATGGCGAAACAATTCATCCACATTGCTCAAGTCGTTGACATTGTACGCCGCGACGAATCCATTGGCCACTTCGTCGGTGGTGTAGAGCGTATTACCGTCGTCTGAAAGCCAGCAGTTGTGCGCAAAGTGGTCGGGTGAGTCAAAGCTGGCAAACGTCACAGGCTGGCTGGGGAGCGCGACGCCCACCACCTGAATGTCTTCCCACAGCGCGGCCCCATAAAGTGTGTCGTGGCGCGCAAATCCGTCGTGCAAGTAGTACGTGTTGTATACGCCTAAAACACTTGGATTCCACGGATCAGTGGCGACGTCGACGATGACCGCCCCACCCACACCGACGTTGGAACCAAACGCGTACAGTTTGCCCTCCTCGTCAATCCACAAGTTGTGTGCGCGGCGCAGCGTGTCGGTTGCACCCCCAGGCATCGGCACCGAAAGGCGCACAAACTTGTGGGTCATGCTGTCAAGGTTGATAATCAAGAGCCCGTTGGACGCGGAATTTCCCGCCGGCACGTCGTGCACCGCATAGGCGTAGTGGCTCCATGTCTTGATGTCGCGCCAAATGGAATTCGCCCCCGGAACCCAGAGCGAATTGGTAACGGCCGCGGGGTTCGTCACGTCGGCCACCAGCGTGCCGTTTCGGTTGCCCACCAACGCGAATTCCTTGGCGGTGGCAGAATCATAGTACCCCCACACGTCGTTGCAAAACGGCGAGGCCGCCAGTGGCCCCCACTGGGACACGGGGTAGTGGCCGACCCGCTGAAGGTTCAGGCTGTCGTTGCTGGGTTGGGCCCACGCGGTCACCGCAGCCACCATAAGGCTGAACGCTGTAAAAATTCGTTGATTCATGACTAAAAGTTAAGCGTAATCTGGCCGTCGTCTTCGGTGCCAAAATCCACGTCGGGTTCTGATGCGCCTCCGGTGATGCTCGGCGCTTGAGCGAGGTCAGACCACTCCACGGTGGTTCCCGGGGCGAGGCCTTCAGTTCCGGCGGGTAGCGCAACCTCTTCGGCCACGGGTTCTTCAACCTCGGGCTCGTCGCGTTCCGCCGAAACCAGCTGCACGTGCAGCACCGGCCCGGCGTGCAGCATGTTGCCCAGGGCCTTCCAGCCCTTCACGGCGATGAATTCTTCGAGTACGAGCTGCTCGTCGTCGCGCTCCTTGCCCTTCACCTTGCGGAACCGGATCGACACCGTCGACCGGTCGGCCGCCGTCAGCACATGCAGTGCAGACTTGGCGTGTTCGGTGATGAAGCACTCCCATCCGTCGCCGCGGGGCTCCAGCTCAAAGCGCTTGACCATGAAGCGCTCTTTGATTCCGTCAAAGTAGACCGCTGAAAGCGCACGCTTGGCATCCCAGCGCTCGAGGTAAAACGGAACCTCGTTAAAGTGCAGCAGCAGGTCGGGCGTCACGATGCGGTAGTTGCCCTTGGCGTCGACCTCGAGCAGCTTGTCTTCGCCGCGGAACCGACCCAGCGATCGGCCACGACCCTGGTCGTTGAGCTTGAGGACCGTCTCGTCAAACCAGATTTCGCGCGCGGCGAGCGTGCTGACGCCCTCGGACTTGAGTTCGATGCGCTTGATCGTATTCTTGGTGACGGTGTTGCCCCGCGCTGCCCGTCCGCGCACCGTGAGCTCGGTAAAATCAAAATCAAACCTCAGCTTTTTCAGCGAAGGCATGGCGCGCATGTGCACCGTGACCACTTCGGCCTCTCCGTTGGGGTTGACACTGAGGTAGAGCAGTTCAGAACCTTTGGTGCCCTGCGTAATCGGGTATTCCTTGTCCCGCGTCACACCGCTCACTGGGAAGCGCTTGGCAAACGACGCCCCACGGGCCCCGTCGCGGTAAATCGCATTGTAAATCGTGCGCTCATCGCCCTTTTTGAACACCGAAACGTGCACGATGTCGGTTCCCACAAACTTCTTGTCGCCGACTTTGGTCACCAGCATGGTTCCGTCGCGGCGAATCACCACCACGTCGTCGATGTCGGCGCAGTCGCCTACAAACTCGTCTTTGCGCAGCGAGGTTCCGACAAAACCCTCAGCGCGGTTCACGTACAGCTTGACGTTGGCCATGGCAACTTGCGTCGCGACCACTTGCTCAAATCCGCGCAACTCAGTTTTGCGCTCGCGCCCTGTTCCGTACTTCTTTTTTAGGTTTTTAAAGAACTCTACGGTGTAGTCGATCAGGTGCACAAGGTGGTGCTTGATCTCTTCAATCTGGCCTTCAAGAGCACGCAAGTGGTCGTCGGCCTTGTTTGAATCAAACTTCGAAATCCGCTTGATGCGAATCTCGGTGAGGCGCACAATGTCTTCGTCGGTGACGGCGCGCAGCAGGTGCTTGGTGTGCGGAGCCAGTCCCACGCGAATGTTTTCCATCACGGCTTCCCAGGTCTCGGCCTCTTCGATGTCGCGGTAAATGCGGTGCTCGATAAAGATCTTCTCGAGGCTGGCAAAGTGCCACTGCTCCTGAAGCTCGTGCAGCTTGAGCTCAAGCTCTGCCTTGAGCACCGCAACGGTCGTGTCGGTCGAGCGGCGCAGCATGTCACGAACGCCCATGAACACGGGCTTGTCGTCGATAATCACGCAGGCCATGGTGCTCACCGACGACTCACAGGCCGTGAACGCATACAGGGCGTCGACCATTTGGTCGGGCGACACGCCCGGCAAGAGGTGAATGACGATCTCGACGTGCTCCGCCGTGTTGTCTTCGATCTTCTTGATCTTGATCTTGCCCTTGTCGTTGGCCTTCACCACCGACTCGATGAGTGATGTGGTGTTGGTTCCGAACGGAATTTCCCTGATAATCAGGGTCTTCTTGTCTTCAACTTCAATCTTTGCACGAACCCGTACCCGACCGCCGCGTTCGCCGTCCTGGTAACCGCTGACGTCGGCGATTCCGCCCGTCGGAAAATCGGGGTAGAGCTGAAAACTGCGGCCGCGCAGGTGGGCCACCGAGGCGTCGATCAGCTCGTTAAAGTTGTGCGGCAGAATCTTGGTGCTCAAGCCTACCGCGATGCCCTCGACGCCCTGGGCCAGGAGCAGCGGGAACTTTACCGGTAAAAAAATAGGCTCCTTTCCGCGCCCGTCGTAGCTGGCCTGGTACTGCGTGATTTTGGGAGCAAAGGCCACGTCGAGCGCGAACTTACTCAGGCGCGCCTCGATGTAGCGGGGCGCCGCTGCGCTGTCGCCCGTGTAGATGTTGCCCCAGTTACCCTGGGTGTCGATGAGCAGGTTCTTTTGGCCGAGCTGCACGAGAGCATCCCCAATGGATGCGTCGCCGTGCGGGTGGTACTTCATCGTCTGCCCGATGACGTTGGCGACCTTGTGAAAGCGCCCGTCGTCCATCTCGTGCAGCGCGTGCATCAGGCGGCGCTGTACCGGCTTCAGTCCGTCTTCGAGGGCCGGAACCGCGCGCTCCAAAATGACGTAGCTCGCGTAGTCCAAAAAGTACTCGCGGTACATGCCCCGCACGCGGGATTCCACAGGCTTAATCACCTCGCCTTCGGGCGCGGGCACGTCGAGGGGGCCGCTCAGCTCGAGCGACTCGTCCGGAATCAATGCGTCCTCATCCGACATACGCGGGGTCGTCTTTTTCGATTTTCAGGTGGTCCATGATGAACTCCTGGCGCTCGGGCGTGTTTTTGCCCATGTAAAACTCAAGCAGCTGCTCGATTTGCTCCTTGCCGAGCATCACCGGCTCCAGGCGAATGTCTGCGCCGATAAACATTTTAAACTCACCGGGCGAAATTTCGCCCAAACCCTTAAATCGCGTGATCTCGGGCTTGCTTCCGAGCTGATCGATGGCGGCCTGCTTTTCGCCCTCGTCGTAGCAGTAGATCGTCTTTTGCTTGTTGCGCACGCGGAACAGCGGCGTCTGCAGAATGTAGAGGTGGCCTTCCTGCACCAGCTCGGGGAAGAACTGTAAAAAGAAGGTGATCAGGAGCAGCCGAATGTGCATGCCGTCCACGTCGGCGTCGGTCGCGATCACCACGTTGTTGTAGCGCAGGTCCTCGAGCCCGTCTTCGATGTTCAGCGCGGCCTGAAGCAGGTTGAACTCCTCGTTCTCGTACACCACTTTTTTGGTTAATCCGTAGCAGTTCAGGGGCTTGCCCTTGAGGCTGAACACGGCCTGGGTCTGCACGTCGCGCGACGCGGTGATCGAGCCTGAGGCGGAATCGCCCTCGGT
>JACCDS010312412.1_pt1 | contig 13693 bp, 13 predicted proteins | sample 7446441 | NCBI WGS metagenome assembly JACCDS01 (sample SAMN15323445, study PRJNA562643) | freshwater metagenome | isolation source: river surface water | place: USA:Blue River Watershed | collected 2017-08-17 | reverse complement strand
TGCGGCCAGTAATGAGGCTGCCATAAGCTTTAAAACAGAGTTCTTAGCCCCTGAAACCGAGACCTCTCCACGTAATGAGGTGCCGCCAACTATGCGGAAGCGATCGTGGGATGCCATAGGTGCAGTCTACTTATAAGGTAAGCCCATGGTTAATTTAACGCGCATTTACACAAAGACCGGCGATGATGGAACGACATCTCTAGGAGACATGAGCCGTACCTCCAAGAATGACCCACGTCTTGAAGCATATGCAACCGTTGATGAGGCCAACTCAACTATCGGTGTAGTTCTCTCGACAGATGAGTTAAGCGACGAAGTCCGCGCCTTATTGGTGCGCATTCAAAACGATCTTTTTGATGTCGGTGCAGATCTTTGTACTCCTGTAGTTGATTCACCTGCCTTTGAACCTTTGCGTGTCCTGGAATCACAGGTCACATACTTAGAAGAGCAGATCGATAAGTACAACGCAGATTTAGAATCACTTCGTTCATTTGTCTTGCCATCCGGAACTCCGGCAGCAGCTCACCTACATGTTGCCCGCACGGTGGTTCGTCGTGCAGAGCGTTGCACATGGGCAGCGATTCACGCATTTGGCGGGGGAGTCAATCCTTTGACAGCAAAGTATCTCAACCGCTGTTCAGATCTATTGTTTGTATTGGCTCGTTATGCCAACAAAGCAATTGGCGATCAGTTGTGGGTTCCTGGAGCTAATCGCTAGGGAGTAACTGTGTAGGTTGTTCCTGGAACTTTTTCCTGTGGAACATCCTTTCGACACGAGGCTTTAATGTTTGAAATCGAGTGTTCTAGCTCGATTGGTTCTTGGCTAATAATCAAAATTGTTGCGTACTTCTTCGCCCCAGTTTCTGGGTAAGTAGTTCTAACAGTTCCAAAAGTCTTAAGAGTCTTATCTTCCTCGGATACAACGCCACGTACCGTTGCTGTTACGACCCACCAAGTACATCCCGTCGTTGATGCAACCTGCACCGCACCACATGAATACTTTTCACAAACCGGAATGCCATCTACCTGCTTGGCTAGGGCACGGGTCAAGGTCTTGTCATTTGAGGCGAGACCAACAAGCTCTTTTGCTGTTGGGATCTTGGCGTAGGTATTTCCATCTTTGCTCTTCACAAAACCTTTTGGCGGCCAAACAGGTGAAGGAGATGGCGTAATTTTCGCTTTCTTGGTTGCTGCCACCGTAGAGCTTTGGGCGGAGTGAGCCGCTGGCGCTAGAACAATCAGCGCCAGAAAGAGAGCAATGAGCTTCTTAATCGCGATCCCACTTGAATTTACGGACGCTAAAGAACACACCGATGATCAACCAGATAACCAATACAACAAATGTTGTTTGAAGCTCCCATGACTCTGCTACCTCTTGAGATGCAAATGAATCTGGAAGAAAAACAGAACGCATTCCTTGTGTCAGCCATTTCAAAGGAAAAATTGCTGCAACTTGCTGCATCCATGTTGGCAGTTGTGTGAAGACGAAAAAGACTCCGCTAAAGAACTGCAAGATGATGACAATTGGAGAAACCACTGCCGATGCACCACGCCCGCTCTTTGGGACGATAGAGAAAGCGATACCTAGCGCGGTTGAACATGCACTGCCAAGCAAAACCAACCAGGTAAAGGTAAGCCACTTAGTAGCATCTGTTGGCATATTCAATCCAAAGAAAGCAACACCAAAGCCCAAGAGAAGCAAGATTTGAATAACCATGCTGACAAAGATCAAGATTGCTTTTCCAATGAAGTAACTTGAAGCCGGCATTGGAGTACCACGCAACCGCTTTAGTGCACCAAAATCACGCTCCATTGGAATCGTGATCGCTAGTGCTTGGAAGCCAGTATTTACAAGACCTGAAGCGATCATTCCTGCGACAAAGTACTGAGAAAAGGTAACTCCGGGAGCAATCGTTTCCTTGAAAACAGAACCAAAGATTGCCAGCAAGATAACTGGGAATAACAATGTAAATACAACCGACTCACGTTGACGAGCAAACTGCCTGATCTCTAAACCACCGCGGCGAATACCCAATTGAAGAGCGCTTGGAACTTTATTCATGTACGCCTCCAATCATCTCAAGGTAAATGTCTTCTAAGGAGGGACGAGTAACCACAAGCTCTGGGACCTCACCATTAAATTTTGCTGACAGCGATGCAACTAAGGCGGTCGGATTATCGCTCTTTTCAGATTTAATCTGATCTCCATCTCGCCACTGAACAGTTGCTTGAGATGTTGCTCTTCCGCCTAATTCTGCTGGAGTCGAAATTTCCACAATCTTGCCTTGATTAATTACCGCAACCCGATCTGCTAGCGCTTCGGCTTCATCCAGATAGTGGGTGGTGAGCACAATCGTTGCGCCATCGGTACGAAGCTTTTTAATCAACGACCAGAAAGCACGTCGAGCTTCAGGATCAAAGCCTGTTGTTGGCTCATCGAGGAATATGAGCTCGGGGTTTCCGATAATTCCCAAAGCAACATCTAGTCTTCGTCGCTGGCCACCTGAAAGATTGCGAATTAAAGCGCCCTCTTTTTCCTTCAATCCGACTGAATGTATTACTTCTTCGACATCGCGTGGATTTGAGTAGTAACCACTGAAGTGATTTATTGTTTCAAAGACTGTTAAATCACCAGCGTCTGAAGAGCTTTGTAAAACGATACCGATGCGGTTTCGCCATTCTCTCGATTCATGACCTTTGGTAGTTGGATCAAAGCCCAATACTGAAACCGATCCAGAATCACGATCTCTAAAGCCTTCAAGGATTTCAACCGTTGTTGTTTTGCCGGCACCGTTAGGACCCAGAATTGAGAAGATCTCGCCTTGTTCAATAGAGAGATCTATACCGCGCACAGCATGGACATCGCCGTAGCTTTTGGTGAGGCCTTTTACTTCGATGAGGCTCATACGAGAACTTTACTATGCGAAAATACACCTGTGAGCCCGCGTAGAAATTATCCAAAGAAGCGACAAAAGCCCGAGGAGCCTCGGGAGATCAATATCGCCTCACCGGGTGAGAGCGTCGAAGAACACAGCGATGGCGTTTACATCGTTAGACGTTTAACGGGTTCAGGCTCAACCAAGCCATATCGATGCCCAGGGTGTGATCAATTAATTCCTCTAGCTACTCCACATGTCGTTGCTTGGAAAGAGTATGACGAAGAAGGTCGACGACACTGGCATACAGCGTGTTGGGCGAAAAAAGATAAGCGCCGTCCAAACACAGAGCGCACTCGAAACGCGCCACGCTATTAATTACTTTAAAACTTTTTAACCGAGACGTCCCTTTAATAACCGTGAGGCCTTGACGATCAAACGATCGGTTCCAGCGGTTCTCTTAAAACTCAAAATCTTCAGTGGCAGATTAACTCGAGTGCGCACCACTGTTCGAGCGTAGGTGTACTCCAATAATCCTTCAGGCCCATGGATACGTCCGTAACCACTGTCCTTAACGCCGCCAAATGGAACAGATGAGATAGCAGCAAATGAAAATGTTGAATTGATTGCAACCATTCCGCAATGCAACTGCGATGCGATTTTCTTTCCTTGCCGCTTCGACCAAATATTTGCTCCTAGGCCATAGCGAGAATCATTGGAAAGTGCGATGGCTTCCTTCATTGATTTAACTCGATTGATGATGATGATAGGTCCAAAGGTTTCTTCACGAACTGCCGTAGAGCTTTCAGGGACATCAACCAAGATAACTGGTTGAACAAATGGCTCTTGTACTGATTTCATACTTCCGTATGCAACTTTCCACCATCTTTAATGGCAGCCTTAATGTGAGATGTGATGACACCTATTTGAGATGGCATAGTTGAAGCGCCGTAATTTCCTTCACCCGGGGCTCCCGCCTTTAATGTGGAGGCCAAAGCAATAGCTTTTTCAATGAACAGGTCTGCGACTTTTTCATCGACATACACGAGTTCTGCACCGATACATGATTGCCCCGCATTAGCCATGGCAGACCAGATTGTTGCATCAACAGCTCTATCTAGATTTGCATCTGATGCCACAATGACTGGATCTTTTCCACCGCACTCTAAAACAACGGGCGTCATTTGGGTGGCACAGGCGGCCGCAACTAACTTTGCGGTTCGAGTTGAACCTGTAAAGGAAAGTTTGTTGATTTCCGATGTACACAAAGCATTTCCTGTTTCACCCAAACCTGTAATAGTTGTAAAGATCCCACCAAAAGGTGCGATTGAGTTAAAGCTTTCAGCCATCCAGACTCCAACGCCGGGGGTGTACTCACTTGGCTTAAAGACAACGGTATTACCCGCAGCTAATGCGTAAGCAATTGAGCCGATTGGAGTAAAGATTGGGTAATTCCAGGGTCCGATTACTCCAACAACTCCTACAGGTGATCGCTCAACTGTTGCTGACATGTTTGCCATTAACGCACCTGGCGCACGATGCGATGTGCGCATAATCTCTTCAGCGTGACGTGCTGCCCAGCCAATATGGTTAACCGCATTCGCAACCTCTAGCCGAGAATCACTTAATGGTTTTCCAGTTTCTAGGGTGATTAGCTCGGCGATCTGCTCAATGTTGTTAATGATGTAGCTGCTCCAAGCGAGCAAAGTTTTCTTTCGGCCATTAAACCCAAGTTGAACCCAACCCTCGGATGCCTGACGTGCCTGTGCAACGACCGAACCAACCTCTTTAGGAGTAAAGATCGGATATCGCCCAACAACCTCGCCATTTGCAGGATTAAATGAGTTAAATGTTTTTCCCATGTCATTAAGCCTAGCCGTGTATCGATAGGATTTGAAGTATGAGCCAGACGGTACGTCCTAGCAGTATCTTTGACGCAACCAGAACTCCTTTTCACGTTGTTACCGAAGATGGTGTCGATTTGATCGGTGAAGTTGCATCACCAATTGGCGCTTCAAAAGGTGCAATTTTGTGCCTACATCCCCTGCCTACCGCCGGTGGCATGATGGATAGTCATGTTTATAAAAAAGCAGCAAACCGTTTACCCGCAATGGCTGGAATCACTGTGGTCCGCTTTAATACACGCGGAACAACGAGTGAAGCAGGTAGTAGCACCGGTCAATTTGATAACGGTAAAGCAGAGCGTTTTGATGTCGAGGCGATGCTTTCTTACTGTTTAGACACATTGAAACTAGAAAATCTTTGGGTTACAGGATGGTCCTTCGGAACAGATCTCGCCCTTCAGCATGCAAAAGACCCACGCCACAAAGGATTGATTCTCTTAAGTCCACCGTTGCGAACAACCACCAAAGAACAGTTGGAGTATTGGAATACAGATTCTCGACCAATCACCGCATTGGTTCCAGAGTTAGATGATTACCTACAACCAGATGCTGCACGCGAAAGATTTGCAGTTGCACCTTCGATCAGAATTGTGGCGGTTGATGAAGCCAAGCATCTCTGGGTGGGTGAACCCGCAGTGCACAGAGTTTTGTCAGAGATCGTTTCAATAGTTACAGGTGTACCGACGGTACTTCCAGAAGAGTTCTAGCTTTTCCTTGTTTTAGGCGTTATTAGCGCGAGGAATAACCACTTCATCCAGAATCAGGATGATTGAAGCTGCGACTGGAACTGCAAGTAATCCACCAACTAGACCCAATAGTGATGAACCAATAAGTGCTGCGATGATCGTGACCGCACCTGGTACAGATAATGTGCGCTTCATAATTCGTGGAGTAACAACGTAGTTTTCAATCTGCACATAGACCACGTATGCAACAAAAGCTACTAATCCGATAACGAGCGATTGCGTTAATGCGATTAAGGTAAAGATTCCACAACCAATGAAGTGGCCAATCAAAGGAATCAGTGCGGCCACAAGGACGATCATGCCGATTGCAATTGGTGAAGGAAGACCCAGAATTGTTCCCAAAATAACCACAAAAACCGCGGCCATAGCGGCAATCAAAATCTGGCTACCTACAAAGGAGCCCACTCGCGCGATGATCGCATGGGTTAACAGACCTACGCGATCGCGGCGGCTAGCCGGAACTAAGGAAAGCCCTAGATCGATTGCTTGTGGGAGAGATGTGATGAAGTACAAGGTAAGAACAAGAATTGTTAGTGCAGTGAAGAATCCAGATAGAACTGATTTTCCAACACCAATAACACCACCAAAGGTAGAGATTAGCAAGGTTCCATCTGAAGTAATTGATTTCAAACGCTCCTGCAGGGTATCAATCAAGCCATACTGGGTATTGAGTTGGTTGATCGTTTCATTCTTCATAAGATCCTGAAGAAGCTGGGGAGCGTTTTCAATCAGATGGGTTCCTTGGCTTATTACTGGTGGAACAACAACTAATGAAAAGAAAATTACAAACAAAATTACAGATGAGAAAATAACAGTAACCGCCGCGCTTCGAGATAAATTTCTTCTCCTTAACGCTTCAACCGCTGGATTAAGTCCAGTTGCAAGAAATAGCGCAATCAAAATCAAGACAAAGATTTGACTAACGCTTGCTAATGCTCGCATCAAAACAATCGCAGTGAGTGCGCCTAAGGTTGCGATGAAGCCGAAGTAAAAAGGGTGAGCACGATTGATTGGTGCACCCATGGTTCCGTAATTAGCGGCGACCTTTTCTGCCTTAGGTGGTCTAGCTGCTGCCTTCTTAATGCGCTCTGAAATAGCCATAGGGCCATTCTAAAGTGAATACATCACACATATAGAGACGTGGTGTTCATGTTCCTGACACATTTATACGAGAGAATACCGACCATGGCATTGAGAATTACAGGCTTGGGTGAGGAGATCGCCGCGGTTACAGGACTGCCCTGGCATCTGCCTTTGGAGGAGTGGCCTGAGGACCCTGCCCTTGCCGAAAAGCGCGGTATTTCACGACATATTGTGCGATTAGTTCGAGCCAGCAATGACCCAGATGCTGAGGTTTATGCGGTTAAAGAAACGGTATCTGAGTTTGCAAATCGAGAGTACAAAATACTTCGAGAGCTTTCACACCTTAATGCTCCTTGTGTTGAACAGGTTGCGGTAGTCGAGGGTCGAGTCGATGCAAATGGCGAAGAGCTCCCTTGTGCAATCGTCACTCGTTTTTTGCCGTACTCACTTCCATATCGAGTGCTCTTATCTGGCGCGGTAACCCCTCACGAAATCACAACGATGGCAAGTGCTTTGGCATTACTTTTAGTTCGTCTTCACCTTCTCGGTTTCTGGTGGGGCGATTGCTCGCTTTCCAATACTTTGTTTCGTCGCGATGCCGAAGGCTTCGCCGCATACCTAGTAGATGCTGAAACTGGCGAGTTTCAAAAAACACTTAGCGATGGACAGCGTGAACATGATTTAGAGATCGTGCATTTCAACGTTGCTGCAGAGCTTGAAGACTTAGCTCTGTCCGGTGTCTTGTATCCCGGAATGGATCCAGTACGTGCATCTGAAGCGGTTATTCGACGCTACCGTCGCATTTGGTCGGCGCTAAAGGAACGTCAACTTTTGGATCCTAAGGATCGACATGCAGTAGAACGCGCAATGCGTCAATTACATGATCTTGGCTTTGCTGTTGAAGAGGTTGCAGTAACTATCGATGGTGAAACTCAGATGATTTCTTTCCAGCCAAAGTTGGTGGCTGCCGGTTATCACACACAGCGTCTCCGAGAATTGATGGGACTTGAAACCGAGGAGCTACAAGCAAAAAGAGTTTTGGCATCCTTTGATAGATATAGAGCTCGTGAAAATAAATCCGGACTTACACCGCAAGAGATGGCGAAGAAGTGGTTACTCGAAGTCTTTGAACCAGTAATTGCTAGAGTTCCAGAGAATATGCGTGGACGTGTTGAGCGGGCACAGATGTTCCACGAAATCCTTGAAAATCGCTGGTATTTGAGTGAAAAAGCGGGCTATGACGTTGGGTTAGAAGCCGCTACAGACAATTATTGTTCTGAAATCCTTCCATTACGCCGTGACTCAGGCGTCGACATAGTTATTGAATAGATAGGATGGCAACATGAGTTTGCCACCTAATTTCGGGCAAGCCTTTGATTTAAGTTCACTGACTAAACCAAAGGTCGATCCAACCGTTCCTTTGCCAGGCATTGATGTTTCAGTTGAAAATTTAAGTAGCGACATACTTCCTTTGTCTCTAGTTCGTCCAGTTATTGTGTTGATGTGGTCTCCTCGTTCTCCAGAATCTGTTGAGATGGTTAAGTTATTAGGAAAGCTTGAGACAGATTACAAAGAGGCTTTTGCGCTGGCACGAGTAGACATCGAAGCACAGCCTCAAGTTGCACAAGCTTTTCAGACCAAATCGATTCCATATGCCGTTGCAATCATTTCTGAGCAGATGGTTCCATTGTTTGAACAGTCGTACCCTGAAGCTCAAGTAAGAATGGTTCTAGACAAGGTCTTAACCCTTGCTTCAGAACAAGGTGTGGGCCAAGCACCTGTGGAGCAGATGGAACCCGAAGAGGTCGAAGCAATGGATGCGCTTGAGGCAGGTAATTACATTGCTGCAGAGGCGGCTTATAAAAAGTGGCTTTCACGCAAACCTGCAGAAACTCTTGCAAAACTAGGATTGGCCCAGACCCAGCTATTGATTCGTACTGAAGGATTAGAACTCAATGCGGTTCTAGAGGAATCAACTAAGAATCCAAGTGATATCGATCTTCAATTAAAGGCTGCAGATGTGGAAATAGTAAATGGCGGGGTAGAAGCAGCATTTACGCGACTCTTGCACGCGGTTCGTGCCACTTCCGGTGATGATCGCACCAAGGTGAAGGATCACCTGCTCAATCTCTTTGCTTTGGTTGATCAGAGCGATCCTCGATTGGTGGCGGCTCGCAAAGAGCTTGCCAGTGCACTCTTTTGAAAAGAGATTTGGCGGTTGAGCAAGAACTCAACCTAATTAAGGGACTTTTCTTTCTCTTTGGACTATTAATCATGTCCTGGGTGCCTCGATTTCCAGAGGTAAAGGCAAATCTTGGGTTAACTAATGGCGAGTTTGGCTCGATAGTGAGCATGGGAGCAATCGGCAACCTTGTTGCTCTTCTAACGGTGGGACATCTTGTCCATAAATATGGTGCTCGATGGATACTGCATATCGGCTCATTCCTACTTGGAATCAGTCTTGTTTTTCTAACTCATAGCACTTCAAGCTTATTGTTTTTGATCTTTATCATCATTCAGGGTGGAGCAATTTCTGCTTTCCATATCTCCATTAACTCTCAAGGTTTTCACTTTCAAGATAGAACCAAGAAACAGATCATTACCTTATTGAGCGGCTTTTGGAGTAGCGGTGCACTGATTTCATCGATCATCGCAGGTTTCTTAGTTGATCGAGTCGCATTAGGTACTTACACAAACGTTCTCTCGCTTTTTTGTTTCACGCTAATGACCTACATCATCATCCGCATCTCTCCGAACCTGGTGAAGGCAGATGAGAACCCCGACTCGGATCACCGCGTGCGTGACATGTTTAAGGGATTTAGCATCGATAAGCAGGTATCTGCCGCGCTATTGCTTGTCATCATGTTGGAGTATGCCGTCAGCGATTGGGCAGCGATATTTGTCAAAGAGGATATGAAAATTGCCGGAGGAATTCACACTCTGCCATACATTCTTTTCACGCTGGCGATGATCATCGGGCGATTGAACTTGCACAATCTCTTGCCTCATTACAGCATCGATTACCTTGTTATAAGGGCATCTCTGTTGTCTGGACTCTCATTTATTGCAGGAATCCTCGCTGTATCCGTCGTTGGAACAACAAATAAAACCCTAGTCATCATCATTCTTTCCATCAGCTTTACCTTGGCAGGTTTGGGCTCATCCTTCTTAGGGCCTTCTGTCATGAATGCAGCAAATACTCGCTCAAAGTTCCCATCTAGCGTGGTTATTGGCCAAATCGGAGTCATCAACATCATTTTGGTCTTTGTAGTCCGTTGGATAATTGCATGGACGGCGCAAGCAACATCTTTGACGATTGCTTTATTGATACCTTCAGTTATGTTGTTAACAGTTCCTTATTTAGCAAAGATCTTTAAGAACGCTTAAACCAAACGGTTGCAAGCGGCGGTATCCGCACAGAAGCGATCTGGGATGGACCGACAATTAGTTGCTCATTTGAAACGCCGCTGCCGCCATACGCTAAATCATCTGTATTGAGTACTTCGCGCCAGATTCCAGCATTAGGAAATGGAAGTTGGTAATTCTCATGGGGAACTGGAGAAAAGTTAGTAACGCTGACAATTGATGAAGCGTTGTCATCCCAGCGTGCAAAGGCAACAACATTTGCCGCTCCATCATTACCAACAAGCCAGGTAAAGCCTTCAGGGTTAGTGTCCTTTTCCCATAGCGCTGGAGTTGATTTGTAAATGCTGTTGAGTTCAGCCACGGTTTTTTGAACTCCCTGGTGCTCTGCATACTCAGTTAAGTGCCACTGCAAACCAGCGCTTTCATTCCACTCATCGTTCTGGGCGAATTCGCTTCCCATAAACAACAACTTCTTACCGGGGTGGGCCCACATGAATCCATAGAGTGCGCGTAATGTCGCAAGCTTTTGCCAGCGATCTCCTGGAAACTTATTTACAAGCTGACCCTTGCCATGAACTACTTCATCATGTGACAAAGGAAGCATGAAGTTTTCACTCCATGCATACAGAATCGAGAAAGTTATCTCGTTGTGGTGATACACGCGATGGATTGGTTCATGCGACAGATACTGCAAAGTGTCATGCATCCAACCCATATTCCATTTGAAACCAAAGCCAAGGCCACCACCTGAAGTATCACCAGTTACACCAGACCAAGCGGTAGATTCTTCAGCGATCATCATGATGCCGGGGTGGGTTTTATAGGCGGTAGATGTTGCCTCTTGTAGCAACTGAACAGCCTCTAAGTTTTCACGCCCACCATGTTTATTGGGCACCCATTGCCCTTCTTCGCGCGAATAATCCAAGTAGAGCATCGATGCGACCGCATCAACTCGTAAACCATCGATGTGAAACTCTGTTAGCCAGTACAAGGCACTTGCAACAAGGAAGTTTCGAACTTCATTGCGACCAAAGTTAAAGATTAAGGTTCCCCAATCAGGGTGCTCACCTAAACGTGGGTCGGCATGTTCGTACAAGGCAGTTCCATCAAACTTTGCCAGCGCCCATTCATCCTTTGGAAAGTGTGCTGGAACCCAATCCAAGATGACGCCGATTCCCGCATTGTGCAGTGCATCGACCAAAAACTTGAACTCATCAGGTGAACCAAAGCGAGATGTTGGCGCAAAGAAGGATGTAACTTGATAACCCCATGAAGGTCCATATGGATGTTCTGTAACTGGCAAGAATTCAACATGTGTAAATCCTTGTTGCAGTATGTAATCTACTAGTTCCGTTGCAAGCTCTTTGTAACTCAAGCCAATCTTCCAGGAACCAAGGTGGACTTCATACACAGAAACCGCTGCACGCCATGATTGGAATTGAGAACGTTGTTGGAGCCAAGAGCTGTCATTCCATTGGTACCCGGATTCTTCAACAACAGATGCTGTAAGAGGTGGAATCTCTGTCGCTCGTGCCATGGGATCAGCGTGATCAACCCATCGACCATCTATACCGCAGACAGCGAACTTGTATTTTGTTCCAGCTGAAATATCAGCGACGAAGATTTCCCAGATTCCGGAAGAGCCAATGCGGTGCATTTTGTGAGAGTTGCGATCCCAATAGTTATGGTCGCCAATGAGTGAAACTGCTTGTGCGTTTGGGGCCCACACAGAAAAAGCAGTGCCCAGCAAGGCTCCTGACTCATCCCGCTTTACTTGTGCGCCTAATGCTTTCCATAACTGCTCATGGCGACCTTCAGCGATTAAATACAGGTCAAGTTCGCCTAAAGATGAATGGGGATTTAAGAAAGATGCAGGCTGATGATTGTCATCATCATGACCTTTGAATAACTTTGAAAATACGCCCACTTTAAATCTTTACCGAAACAATATGCGCGACTTTTCCAACAGGTCGTGTTGGATTGAGAGAAACATATGTGTGAGGGTTCCAAGTCATTGTTGAGCCATCAAGCAAGTCTTTTACTTCAAACTCATTTGCGTTGAGACCCAGCGCATCCATATTCCAATGAACAGTAGTTCCTTGAGCAAAGCTCGGATCAAGATTTACGACTACTAAGACCAGATCATTTCCTTCACGCTTTGAGTACGCGATGATCGCATCCGAATCCGTGTCATGGAATGTCAGATTACGAAGTCGCTGCAGAGCAGGGTGCGCTTTACGTATTGCATTGAGCTGTGCGATAAATGGAGCGAGAGTTAAACTCTTTTTGGCTGCACCCTCCCAATCGCGAACTTTGATCTCATACTTTTCTGAATCCATATATTCCTCGCCACCTTCTTTGAAGGCGCGGTGTTCATATAGTTCGTATCCGGCGTACATTCCCCACGATGGAGTCAGGGTCGATGCAAGAACTGCGCGCAATGCAAACATCGCAGGGTTTCCACTTTGTAAATGGAATGGGTTGATGTCAGGAGTGTTGACCCAGAAATTTGGTCTAAAGAAAGCACTTGTGCTCTGAGCTACTTCACGACCGTAATCCGTGAGCTCCCACTTGCTGGTACGCCAAGTGAAGTATGTATAGGACTGATGGAATCCAGCCTTACCCAATGAGTGCATCATCGCTGGACGAGTGAATGCTTCAGCTAAAAAGACCACCTCTGGGCTCTCTGCATGCACAATCGCAAGTAGATCCTGCCAAAAATGAACCGGCTTTGTGTGTGGATTATCAACACGGAAGATCTTTACGCCCTTGGAGACCCATAAACGGATTACACGCAAAACCTCATTGCGAATACCTTCGTAATCATCATCAAAGTTAATGGGATAAATATCTTGATACTTCTTTGGAGGATTTTCCGCGTATGCAATCGTTCCATCGGCTCGCTTGTTAAACCATTCTGGGTTGCTCTTTACCCAAGGATGATCTGGAGAAGTTTGGAGCGCTAAATCCATAGCGATTTCTAGACCTTGCTTACTTGCCGCCTTAACAAAATCCTCAAAATCCTTCATGGTGCCAAGTTCAGGATTGATTGCATCATGTCCGCCATCTGAATTTCCGATAGCCCATGGAACACCGCAGTCATCTGACTGTGCATCTAGGGTGTTGTTCTTACCTTTGCGATGCGCAATACCAATTGGATGAATCGGTGGAAGATACAAAACATCAAAGCCCATCGCAGCAACTCCCGGCAATCGCTTTGCAGCGGTAGCGAAAGTTCCGCTAACGACGGTTCCATCTGGATTTCGAACTGCGCCTTCGCTGCGAGGGAAAAACTCGTACCAAGATCCAACAAGTGCACGATCACGGTCGGCGCGAACCGGATACTTTTCAGATTCTCCAGTTACTGTCCGATATTGCGAAGTACTTGATGCCTTGATGACAAAGTAAAAATCGCCTTCAGTTGGAACGGTGAACTGACCTTCATATCGATCTGTGCCCGGCCACTTCTGCACTAATGGCTGACAATCAACCATCTTTTCTTTTGAGTTGTACAGACAAACTTCCGCAGTAAGGGTTTCATGCCCTTCAATAATGATTGTTGCCGCTACTGGGATGCTCTCTTTTGCAATTGCCTTTACCGCAACAAATTCTCCCCCGAAGTAAACCGCGGGGGAGATATCTGTGATTGGAATTCTAGAGATCAACCTGAGCCTTCTGTATTGCCAGCATCTGCAGCTGAGACATCATGGATACGATA
>JACCDS011936971.1_pt1 | contig 13696 bp, 14 predicted proteins | sample 7446441 | NCBI WGS metagenome assembly JACCDS01 (sample SAMN15323445, study PRJNA562643) | freshwater metagenome | isolation source: river surface water | place: USA:Blue River Watershed | collected 2017-08-17 | reverse complement strand
GCTGCAGGCCTACCACGACAGGCTGGACCCCGAAGAACGGGTGGCCACGCTCACCAGTGTGGAAAACGCCGTGAAACGCATGACGCGCATGCTGGACGACGTGCTGGTCATCGGCAAAGGCGATGTGGTCACCAACGGCTGCAGCCCACAACCCCTGGCCCTGGCCCGCTGGTGCGAGCGCCTGATCCGAGAGGTGAGCGATGCCACGCCTGTGGGGCAAGGCACGCGCCCGCACATCAGGCTCGATGCCCCGCCCGACGAAGGCCTGCTGGACGAAACCCTGTTGCACCACATGGTGGGCAACTTGCTGTCCAACGCCATCAAATACTCGCCACAAGGCGGCGACGTGCTGCTGCGCGTGACCCTTGAGCCCGATGCGGTGCGGTTCGAGGTGTCGGACAATGGCATTGGCATCCAGGCACCCGACATGAAGCGCCTGTTCGAGACCTTCTACCGTGCCAGCAACGTGGGCCAGATTTCAGGCACCGGCCTGGGCCTGGCCATCGTGAAGCGGGCGGTGGACCAGCACGGTGGCACCATCAGCGTGCGCAGCGAAGCGGGCGTGGGCACGTGCTTCACCATCGTCATCCCGCAGCCGGACGGCAACGGGACAGCAAGCCCCACACCGGCAGCAATGGCTGACACGGCCACCGCGCCATCCACCACACCACCCACACCCCAAACGGACACACCATGAAAGCCATCTGGAACAACGTCGTCATTGCCGACAGCCCCACCACCGTGGTGCTGGAAGGCAACCACTATTTCCCCGAAAGCAGCCTGAACCGCGACCACGTGACCTTCAGCAACCACCGCACCACCTGCCCGTGGAAGGGCCAGGCCAACTACTACTCGCTGCTGGTCAATGGCGAACTCAACCCCGATGCAGCCTGGTACTACGCCGGCCCCTAGCCCGAAGCCGAAGAAATCAAAGGCCACGTGGCCTTCTGGAAGGGTGTGAAGATCGAGGCATGAGATGACGCCCCATGCGTCACGCTTGCGTGCCGGGGCTCTCTTCATTCGCTGCCCGCCAAGGGGGCGGTCAGGAACTTCGGAACGGCTGTACTGACATGAAACAACCCCCAGCCCCCACATCACCCCAATCAGCCATGCCCTTCAGGCAGCGGCTGTACACCATCATTTTTGAAGCCGACACCCGCGCGGGCAAGCTGTTCGACGTGGTGCTGATTGCGGCCATCCTGCTGTCGTTGGCCGTGGTGGTGCTCGACAGTGTGGAAACCATCTCTGCCCGGCACACCCAGGCACTGACTGTGCTGGAATGGGCCTTCACCCTGCTGTTCACAGCCGAGTACGTGGCACGCCTGTGGTGTGCGCCCAACCCGTGGGCCTATGCCCGCAGTTTCTTCGGTGTGGTGGACCTGCTGGCCATTTTGCCCACGTACCTGGCGCTGTTTTTCCCGGAACTGCACGCGCTGATCGACGTGCGGGTGCTGCGCCTCATCCGTGTGTTCCGGGTGTTCAAGCTCACGCACTACCTGGCAGAGTTCACCCACCTGGGCAAGGCGCTGGCGGCCAGTGCACGCAAGATATTGGTGTTCCTGACCGTGGTGCTGATGGTGGTGCTGGTCATGGGGACGCTGATGTACGTGGTGGAAGGCCCGGCCAACGGCTACACCAGCATTCCTGTGGGTGTGTACTGGGCCATCACCACGGTCACCACCGTGGGGTTTGGTGACATCACCCCCAAAACCGACCTGGGCCGCGCGCTGGCCTCGGTGATGATGCTGATGGGCTGGGGCGTGCTGGCTGTGCCCACAGGCATCGTCACCGCTGAAATGGTGGGCCACCGGGCTGCGCCAGGGCGCGTCACCACCCGCTCGTGCACCAACTGCCTGGCAGAGGGTTTGGGCGCCGATGACCGTTTTTGCAAACACTGTGGCACCGAGCTGCCAGCCTACCAACGCGACCCCGTTTGACGTGCCTGCCGCACGAAAACCGCTGCGTTTGCCCCTAACATGTCAGCCTGACCACAACCCTATGGAGGCCAACATGGCAAAAGGCGATCAGCGCTCCGAAAAAATGGCAAAAAAACCCAAAAAAGACACCTCGGCACCCAAGGCCCCCGTATCGTCAGACCGGCCCATGGCCCCTGTCACGTCAGTCGCCCCCAAGGGCAAGCTGAAAAACAAACCCGGCGCGTGACCGGGCCGTTGCCCCCGCATGTGCAGCCGGTGGCGTTGCCGCACGCCTACCGGTTGCTCAACCACGGGCCCACCGTGCTGGTGAGTGCGGCGCACGGTGACCGCCTCAACGTCATGGCAGCGGCATGGAACATGCCGCTGGACTTTTCGCCACCCAAAGTGGCCGTGGTGCTGGACAAAGCCACGCTCACCCGCGAGCTGATCGAGCACAGCGGCTGGCTGGCCCTGAACGTGCCACCGGTGGCGCTGGCCGATGCCACGTTCACCGTCGGCTCGGTCAGTGCGCGGGACGACACACCCACCACCCAGCCCGACAAGTTCACCGCACTGCAATTGGCACACTGGTCAGCACCAGCCAGCATTGCTGGCACGGCCCCGCCTGACATGCCCATGCAGTCCCCCCCATTGGTCACGGGTTGTGTGGGCTGGCTGCTGTGCCGCCTGATACCCGAGCCCCACATGCAACAGACCTACGACCTGTTCGTGGCAGAAGTGGTGGCCGCATGGGCAGACGAACGCGTGTTCACCCATGGCAAATACCGGCCTGTGGCCGACACCCCACCCGGGCTGCGCACCCTGCACCACATGGGCGCTGGGCTGTTCGTGGTGCCGGGCCAGCAGGTACAAGCCAGCCTGCTGACACCTGCCCCTGACTGAGCAACCCGTTGCACCTGCCTGCCTTGACGGTGACAAATCAACCCGTCACCCGGGTGTCGAGCAGGAGCCAGTTAGACACCCTAGTCTAGGGTGACTGCGCACGGGTTGGGTGCGATACTTTTCGGATGGCTGAACACGCACACACGGTTGACGGGCTGGAGACCCTGAGTGGGGTCGACGGCGTTTTCCTGAACATCGAATCAACGGCGACGCCCATGCACGTGGGCTCGCTGCACCTGTTCGAAACGCCGCCCGGCCACCGAGGGAGCTTCTACACCGCCGTTCGCCGCATGATGGCCAGCCGCATGGTGCCGGTGCTGCGCAGGCACCTGGTCACGATGCCGCTGGGCCTGGCCAACCCGGTGTGGCGCCAGGGTGAGGTGGACCTTGACCACCACATCCGCCGCGTGCGCCTGCCCAAACCGGGCACCTGGGCCCAGATGGAGGCCGTGGTGGCCGACCTGCACGCCGAAGTGCTGGACCGCACCCGCCCGCTGTGGATGCTGTACGTGCTGGAGGGCCTGGCCAGTGGCGACAAGGCCTACTACATCAAGGTTCACCATGCCATGCTGGACGGCCAGGCAGGCGTGGCGTTGGCGGGCGCGCTGTTCGACACGTCGCCCACCGCCCCTGCCCGCCGGGCCACACGGGTTGCACCAGCCACTGCCGATGCGGTGCCTGGCAAACTGGCCGTGGCGGCAGCCGCGTTCCGGCACGATGCGGCGCAGTACATCAAGTTGGTGCGCGAGCTGCCCAGTGTGGTCAAAACACTGGCGGGTGTCATCAGGCCATCCCGCCGAACAGCCGTGCCCGGTGGGGACACCGATCAGGCTGCGGGTGGCACACCCCCAAGCGGCCCGGCCGTCAGCCTGCGGGAACTGAAACGAAGCGTGGCACTGGGGCCGCGCACACCGTTGAACGTGGCCATCACGCCCGAGCGCGGGTTTGCGTCTGCCGAAGTCCCCCGTGCCGACCTGAAAGCCATTGCCAGCGCCCACGGTGCCACGGTCAACGACGTGGTGCTGGCGGTGTGCAGCGGGGCATTGCGCCGTTACCTGAAACGCCATGCTTCGCTGCCGCGCAAGTCGCTCATCGCGTCCATGCCCATTTCGCTGCGCGAACCCGGCAACACCGACATGCGCACCCAGGCCACGCTGAGCCTGGTCAACCTGGCCAGCCACAAGGCCGACCCGATCGAGCGGCTGCTGGCCATCCGCGATTCGGCCGGTGCCACCAAGGCGCTCACGCAGCACAGCAAAAGCGTCATCCCCACCGACATACCGCTGCTGGGCACGCCCTGGCTGCTGGGCGCGCTGGCGTCGCTGTACGGGCGCAAACGGGTGGTTGACAACCTGCCATTGCTGGCCAACGTGCTGGTGTCCAACGTGCCCGGCCCGCCCGTGCCGCTGTACGTCGCCAGTTACCGGATGACCGGGTACTGGCCACTGTCGATCGTCGAACACGGCGTGGGGCTGAACATCACGCTGGTCAACTACGCGGGCACGCTGTACCTGGGCTTCGTGGCCGCACGCAACGCGGTGCCCGATGTGCGCGAGCTGGCCGACGACTTCATGGCTGCTTGGGCCGAGTTGAAAGCCTGCCAGCCCTCGCCTGTCGACGCGTCGCCCGCGCCGAAGCCACCACGCAAGCGCACGGCAGCACGCAAGACCACCAGCAAGCCCATCCAGGCTTAACCGGAGCCCGTCCGCCATGTCCCTGTCACAAGCTGCTGTCGCTCGCCACCCGCACACGGGCACGCCCAGCGTGCTGCACACCCTGCTGGAGCCCCGTGCGCTGCTGGAAATGGCGCTGCTGCCAGCGTCGCTGCCCCTGCTGATGCAGGCACCGCGCGGCGACGGCCACCCCGTGCTGCTGGTACCGGGCTTCATGGCCGATGAAAAGTCGCTGATTGCCCTGAAGCTGTTTTTGCAGCAAAAAGGGTACGACGTGCACACATGGGGCCTGGGCCGCAACCTGGGTTTCCGCAGCAAGCACGCCAGTGCGTTGCCACAGAAAATCCGCCACCTGCACCACGTCACGGGCCGCAAGGTCAGCCTGGTGGGCTGGAGCCTGGGCGGTGTGTTTTCGCTGTTCGGTGCCGAAAGCACGCTTGACTGCGTGCGTTGCATCATCACCCTGGGCAGCCCGGTCAGCGTGGACGCATGTGGCAGCCAGTCGCCACCCACCGTCAAGGCGCTGTACCGGCTGGTGTCTCACCGGCTGGGGCCCAACGCCCACGTGATGCTGCCCCGCGCCAAGGCGTTGCGCGAGCGTCGGCGCCTGCCGCTGCCCACCAGCTGCCTGTATTCGCTGGGCGACGGCGTGGTGCCCCCGCAAGAAGCCACCATCGACGGCGACCCTGCCCTGCACGAGAACATCCAGGTGCCCGGCAGCCATGTCGGTCTGGGTTTCAACGGCATCGTGCTGGCCATCGTGGCCGACCGCCTGGCGCAGCCCGAAGGCCAGTGGCAGCCGTTTCAGCCCCACGGCCTGCTGGCCCATGCCTGGAAAGCAACAGGACAGTCATGAAACAACTGAGCGAACAGGACGCCGCGTTCATTTACTCGGACAACGCGCACGCCAATTCCAACGTCACGCTGCTGCACATTTACGACCAGTCCACCGCGCCCGGTGGCATCGTGCGTTTCAAGCACATCCGGGCACACGTGGAAAGCAGGCTGAACCAGCTGCCTGTGTTCCGCGAAAAAATCCTGCGCGTGCCGCTCGACCTCGACTACCCCTACTGGGTCGAGGACGAGTCTTTTGACATCAACTACCACGTGCGCCACATTGCCCTGCCCAAACCGGGCGACTGGCGGCAGTTCTGCATCCAGGTGTCGCGCATTCACGCCAGGGCGTTGGACCTGCAGCGCCCGCTGTGGGAGATGTACGTCATTGAAGGGCTGGACAGTTTCCTGGACTTGCCCCAGGGCAGCTTTGCCGTGCTGGTGAAGGTGCACCACGCGGCCATCGACGTGGCCCAGGGCAACCAGATCACCACCCTGTTGCACGACCTGTCACCCCACGCAGCGCCACCTGCCCCGGCGGCCCCCTGGTTTCCCACAGCCGCGCCGGGCAATGCGGGCTTGCTGGCACGGGCCTGGTTCAACATGGTGACCTTCCCGCTGCGCATGGCACAACCCGTGGTCCGCAACTGGACCACGCTGAAATCAGCCGCTGCCACACTGGCCGGCGACCTGATGGGGCGCAGCCACGAGTTCCCCATGACGCGGTTCAACACCGAGGTGTCGCCGCAGCGCGTGTTCGACACCCGCCGCTTTCCCTTGGCCGACTTCAAAGCCATGCGGCAACTGGCCAAGGGTGCCACGGTGAACGACGTGGTGCTGGCCGTCTGTGCCGGGGGCTTGCGCCGTTACCTTGAACAGCAAGGGGAGTTGCCTGACGACAGCCTGGTGGCGGCCACCCCAGTGGGCGTGCGCAGCGAACCGGACGGCACGGGCACGGCCCAGTTCGCCTGGGTGCGGTTGCCCATCGGCACCGACCTGGCTGACCCCGTGGAACGGCTGGCTGCCATCCGCGACGCCAGCGCCTCGTCAGACATCATGGCCAGGGCCGTGGGTGCACAGGAGTTGCAGGCACTGGTCCAGCAAGCCCCTGCCGCTGCCGTGGCGGTGACGAGCAAGCTGCTGCGCTCGGCCGCCAGCCAGCTGGGGAACTGGGTGCCGCTGGCCAACTGCGCCATCACCAACGTGCCCGGCCCAGGCGCACCGCTGTACCTGCACGGCGCGAGGCTGACGTACGTGTCAGCCATCATGCCGGTGTCAGATGGCATGGGCTTGGTGTATTCGGTGACCAGCTACAACGGCCTGATGGTGATTTCGTTCACCGCATGCGCTGAACAGCTGCCCGACCCCGATGCCTTTGCCCAATGCCTGCGTGACAGCTTCCAGGCATATTTGGCGCTGTTGGCGCCACCCCCTGCGCCCAACGTGCACCGTGTGCGCAAGCCCAGGGTTCGCAAGTCTGCAACGGCTGCAGTTTGATTCAAATGCTTTGAACGATACCGTGAAAGGCCAAGGCTGCGCGTGCCACGGCCAAGGTGCACCATACACACCTTGCCAACCCACAGCACCATGCAACGTCGCACCGCCTTTCAGATCGCCGCCGCCGTTGGTGGCTCATTTGCCATGTCACAACTGCCCTTCGCTGCCACACCCTCGCCAGTCAACGTACCAACGGGTATCGACACACTGACCGGCCTGGCCCACCTGCCTGGGCTGACGCCCAGCCCGCGCATGCCGGTGCTGTTTGTGGGCCACGGCAGCCCCATGAACGTGATCGAGGACACCCGCTGGCGCAGGGGCTGGCAGGCACTGGGCCAGCAGTTTGGCAGCGGCCCCGGCGCCAAGTACCCCAAACCGCAGCTCATACTGGCCATTTCCGCCCACTGGATCACGCGCGGCTGGCAAGTCACCGGCATGGCCCAGCCCGCCACCATTCACGATTTTGGTGGCTTCCCGCAAGCATTGTTCGACATGCAGTACCCCGCACCGGGCTGGCCCGCAGTGGCCGACGGCATCAGCGCCGCATTGCGCAACCCACCTGTGGACGTGGACGAACACCAGTGGGGCTTGGACCACGGCACCTGGAGCGTGCTGCAACCCATGTTCCCGGCGGCAGACATCCCGGTCATCCAGCTCAGCATGGACTACAGCCACCCACCGCAAGAACACCTGGCACTGGGCCAGCAATTGCGGGCCCTGCGCGAGCAAGGTGTGCTGATCGTGGGCAGCGGCAACACGGTGCACAACCTGCGCGCCATGGCCCGCACAGCGGCTGACAACCAGGCACACGACTGGGCCATTGAATTCGACAACTTCACTGCGAAGCACATCAGCAGCGGCAACCATGCCGAGCTGGCCAACTTTCAGGCACTGGGCAACCTGGCCAAAATGGCCCACCCCACGCACGACCACTTCCTGCCGCTGCTGCACGCAGCCGGTGCGGTGCACGACGGCGAAACCCCTCGCTTCTTCAACGAAGGGTTTCAGATGGCGGCCATTGCCATGCGCTCGGTGGTGTGGGGCTGACGGCAGCCGTCAGAACAAGTCACCCTGCCCGCGCAATGCGGCGGGCCGAAAGCGGGACACGTCCAACGGTTCGCGGCTGCGGTGGTAGCCCAGCCGGTCGCAGGCTTTCACAAACCGTTGGTGAAGCAGGTCGGCCCAGATGCCCTGGCCCCGCATGCGGGTGGCAAAGTGGGCGTCGTAGTCTTTGCCGCCGCGCAGGTCTTGCATGCGCGCCATGACGCGGGCGGCCCGGTCGGGGTAATGCAGCGCCAACCAGTCGCGGAACATGGGTGCCAACTCCCACGGCAGGCGCAGCACCTGGTAGAACGCACGGCGCGCACCGGCATCCCACGCGGCGGCCAGCACCTGCTCCATGTCGTCGTTGATGAACGGAATCTGTGGCGACACGCTCACCCCCACGGGCACACCGGCCTCGGCCAGGGTGCGGATGGTGCGCAACCGCCTGTGTGGCGCGGCGGCACGGGGCTCCAGCACCCGCGCCAGCTTGCTGTCCAGCGTGGTGACGGTGACGTACACCGCTGCCAGCCCTTGTGCGCCCATGGGGGCCAGCAGGTCAAGGTCGCGCTCCACGCCGCTGCCCTTGGTGACCATGGCCAGCGGATGTCTGGCGGTGGCCAGCACCGCCAGCACGGCACGTGTCAGCCGCAGTTCGCGCTCAATGGGCTGGTAGGCATCTGTCACGGTGCCAATGGCCAGCAGGTCGGGCCGGTAGCTGGCCGCCAGCAATTCGTGGCGCAGCACGTCGGCCACGTTTCGCTTGGCAATCAGCCGGGTTTCAAAGTCCAGCCCCGGTGACAGGTTGAGGTAGCTGTGGGTGGGCCGCGCGTAGCAATAGACGCAACCGTGCTCGCAGCCTCGGTAGGGGTTGAGGCCCAGGGTGAAGCCGATGTCGGGCGAGTCGTTGCGTGTGATGGCCGTTTTGGCGTCTTCCCAGCTGACGTGGGTTGTGGGGGCTGGCGATACGTCGTGCCCCAGTGCGTGGTCTTCAGCCGAGCCCCAACCGTCGTCAAATGCGGTGCGCACGTCACGCTCGAAGCGGTGCGGCTGGCTTTGCGCCAAACCTCGGCCTTTGATGGCATGCAGCGGAACGAGGAAGTCGGGCATGGATAAATACTGTTTATTTAAACAGTATTTATAACCCACAACCTGAAACGTGGCTGCCGTCAGCCCTTTCTATTCGAACCCATACAACGCGGTGGGGTTGCTCACCCGCACCTGGTGCCAGGCTGGTTCGCTCACCCACTGTTCCAGGGCCTGGGCAAGCTGGGGGTAGTGGGCATGTGCTTCGTGGTTGGTGCAGGGCCAGTCGCTGCCCCACAGCAGTTGGGTGGGCCCCAGTTCGGCCTCCCACAGGCGGGCCAGTTGGGGGGCATCACGCCCGGCCAGCCGGTACACGCCGCTGAGCTTCACGTGCACGGGGCACGCGTGCGAGCGGCGCACGGCAGCCTGTACCGTGGGGTCTTGCGCCGACACCCGGTCTGGCTTGCCCATGTGGTCCAGCACCACGGGCAGGTGCGCGGGCAACCAGGCCAGCACCTGGGGCAAGGCCCCCACATCGGTGTGCAGCTCCACGTGCCAGCCCAAAACAGCCAGGGCCTCCCACAGTGTGTGCGCACTGGCCCACGGTTCTGCGGCGTGCGAACGCCCCGCCAGGTTGAGCCGTATGCCCCGCACGCCGACGTCGTGCATGCGCTGCAACTCGGCCAGCGGCACATCGGGTTGCACCACCGCCACGCCACGCAGTGTGTCGGGGTGGGCCCGAAGCGTTTCGAGCAACAGGTGGTTGTCGGTCCCCAAAAAACTGGTTTGCACCAGCACACCGCGTCCCACACCTGCGGCCCGGCTGTGTGCTTGCCACATGGCCAGCGTGGCGTCATAGGCAGGCACATAGCGGGCGCCGGGCAACCCCACCCCAGCCTGAAAAACGTGAAAGTGGGTGTCAACCGCGCATGCGCCGTTGTTTGACAGGTGTGTGAACATGCTTTAAATTCTAGTCCTCTAGATGACTAGATTCAACTCATGCCACACGCCACCTTGACAGCCACCGACACCCCACCGCCCGGCCAAAGCCGGTACGGCTGGCTGGCTGGCGCATTGCGCAGCCGCATCCTGCAAGGCGAATGGGCACCGGGCGACGCCATTCCACCCGAAGCCGTGCTGGCCAAAGGCTGCGGCGTGGCACTGGGCACCATGCGCCAGGCGCTGTCTTTGCTGGTGTCCGAAGGCTTGCTGGAGCGCCGCCATGGCAAGGGCACGTTCGTGACATCGGGGCTGGGGGGCGCATCCATGATGCGTTTTTTCCGCTTCCGCACGAGTGGCGAACTGCAAGCCACACCACGCTCGCGCATCCTGAACATGCAAGTTCGGCTGGCATCCGAAGACGAGGCCGACAGTTTCGGCCTGCCCGCAGGCAGCAGCGTGCTGGCACTGGAGCGGTTGCGCAGCGTGGGCGAACAGCCCTGCCTGCTGGAAAGCATCGTGCTGCCCCTGCCCCTGTTCGCGGCCCTGGCCGATTCAGACACCCGCCACTGGGACGACCTGCTGTACCCCATGTTCCAGCGCGTGTGCGGCGTGGTGATTCACCGAGCGCAAGACCAGCTGTCGTTCACGCAGCTGAACGCCGCGCAAGCCCAGCAGCTGGAACTGCCCCCCGGGCACCCCTGCGCCCGCGTGCACAGACAGGCCTTCGACCTGGCCAACCAGTGTGTGGAGCTGCGCATCACCCTGGGCGACGCGTTCTCGTTCGAATACACCGCACAGGTTCGCTGAGACCAACCGGCACACACCCATCGCATCACCGCTTCCCACATCAAAAAAACGGAGACACCCATGACATTCGCCACCGCCACGCGGCCATGCCAGACCAGCGCATGGCCCCACGCCAACCGCCTCCCCCCTTGCCCGACCATGGCCCGACCCCATGCACGTGCACCCCGCCTGGGGTGGTTTGCCAGCGGGTTGCTGGCCCTTGCCACCGTCTGCGCACCACCCACGGCCTGGGCTCAAACCGGTGCATGGCCCACCAAACCCATCACCCTCGTGGTGACTTACCCACCCGGTGGCGGTGCCGATGCCATGGCCCGCCTGCTGGCCCCGCGCCTGGGTGAAGCCCTGGGACAAAACGTGGTGGTGGACAACCGCCCGGGGGCAGGCGGACAGATCGGTGCCAGCGCGGTGGCCAAGGCCACGCCAGACGGCCACACGCTGATGTTGGATGCCTCGTCCTTCGCGGTCAACCCGGCGCTGTACCCCAAATTGCCCTACGACGGCGCCAAGGCGTTTCGCACCATCGGTGTGGTGGCGCTGTTCCCGAACGTGGTGCTGGTCAACCCGCAGTTCAAGGCCAAGAACGTGGCTGAATTGATCGCAGCGGCCCGCAGCGGCAAAGATGCCGTGGCTTACGCGTCTTCGGGCAATGGCTCCGCACAGCACCTGGCGGGCGCATTGTTTGAATCGGCCACGCAAGTGGACATGGTGCACGTGCCCTACAAAGGCGGTGGCCCTGCGCTGAACGACGTCATCGGTGGCCAGGTGCCGCTGTTTTTTGGCAACCTGGCTTCCACACTGCAACATGTGCAATCGGGGCGGCTGCGCGCGCTGGCCGTCACCAGCGGCAAACGCGCGAGCATGTTGCCCGATGTGCCCACGCTGGCAGAGTCGGGCGTGCAAGGCGCAGACATTCACGAATGGAACGCCTTGTTTGCCCCATCCGGCACCCCGGAACCGGTGGTGGACAAACTGGCCCAGGCACTGCAAAAGGCCATGGACGCCCCGGACGTGAAAGCACGCATTGCCCAACTGGGGGGCGAGCCTTTCAAAGGCGACCCGAAGGCAGCACAAGCATTCATACTGAGCCAGATGGGCACCTGGGCCCGCATCGTCAAAGAACGCCACATCACCACCGATTGACACCCCGGCACCGCCGTCAACTTCACACGCACACAACCATGTCACACCTCCCCACCACCCTCGACCGCCGAACCCTGCTGCAACACCTGGGTGCCATGGCCGCAGGCCTGAGCGGCCTGTCAGCCCACGCGCAAGGCAGCAGCACCTGGCCCACCAAACCCATTCGGGTGGTGGTGCCGTTTGCACCGGGCGGCAGCTCTGAAATCGTGGCCCGCGCCATCACCGGCGAAATGGGCAAAACCATGGGCCAGAGCATGTTTGTCGACAACAAGCCCGGCGCGGCAGGCAACATTGCCATGCAGGAAGTGGCCCATGCCACCGACGATCACACGCTGATCCTGGGCCACATCGGCACGCTGGCTGTGAACCCGTTCATCTTCCCCAAACTGCCCTACGACCCCATCAAGGACTTCACGCCCATCACCCTCATTTCCAAGGTGCCCAGCCTGTACGTGGTGCACCCCGACCTGCCCGTGAAAAACCTGAAGGAGTTCGTGGCCTATGCCAAGTCCAAACCGGGGCAGCTGAACTACGGCTCGGCAGGCAACGGCAGCGCCGGGCACCTGGCCTTCGAGTACCTGAAGATGGTGACCGATACCTTCATGCTGCACGTGCCCTACCGCGGCACCGGCCCCATGCTGACCGACCTGATGGCCGGGCGACTGCAAGCCGCATCGGTGGGCGCACCCGCGTTGTTGCAGTTCATCAAGGCGGGCAGGTTGCGCTGCATTGCCACCGGCACCACCGCACGCCTGCCCCAGCTGCCCGACGTGCCCACCGTGGCCGAGCAGGGCTACAAAGACTTTGAAATGACGCAGTGGTATGGCCTGATGGCGCCCAGCAGAATGCCCAAGGCCTACATCGACAAGCTGGAACAGGAAGCCATCAAGGCTGCACGCGGCAAACTGGTGGCCGACAAACTGGCCCAGGAACCCGCACTGGCCGTGGGCAACACCAAGGAAGAGTTTGCGGCCTTCATCAAGGCCGAGCAGGCCCGCTGGAAGCCGGTGATTGCCCGCGCGCAAATTCGGCCTGAATGAAGCCCCCACACCAGGCGGGCAAGCGCCTCACGCCGCTGCCCCGCTGAACCGGTAGCCATTGCGGCCTGCCTGCTTGGCCGTGTACATGGCTTGGTCGGCCATTTGCACCAGTTCAGCCGATTCGCCGGCATGGTCAGGTCCGATGGCAATGCCCAGGCTCACCGATACCTGGGCAAGGTGGCCATCCAGATCGAACGGCTGGCTCAGGCTGGCAACGATGCACTGCGCCACGCGCTCGACGCTGGCAGCGCTTTCAATGTCCGTCAGGATGACGGTGAACTCGTCACCCCCCAGCCGGGCAACGGTGTCTGACACGCGCACGCAGGCCAGGATCCGTTTGGCCGCCTGGCGCAGCAGCAGGTCGCCCTTGTGGTGCCCGAGGGTGTCGTTCACGTCTTTGAAGCGGTCCAGGTCCATGAAAAACAAGGCCAGCTTGTTGCCACTGCGCCGCAGTTTTTTCAGCTCGACGTCCAGCCTGTCCTGGAACATGCGGCGGTTGGGTAACAGCGTCAGCATGTCGAAGTTGGCCTGCTGCCACAGCAACTCTTCTTTCTTTTTGTTCTCGGTCACGTCCGAAAACAAGGCCACGCGCCGGTAGGGCAAACCGTCGTCGCCGTACAGGGTGTTGATGGTGAGCCATTCCACGAACAACTCGCCATTTTTGCGGCGGTTCCAGATTTCGCCTTGCCATTTGCCTTCGGCCTTCAGGGACTCCCACATCAGCCGGTAAAAATCCGGCCCCTGCAAGTCAGATCGGAGCACCGAGGGCTTTTGGCCCAGCACATCCTCCCGGCTGTAACCGGTGAGGCCCGTGAACGCGGGGCTGACGTCCACGACGACGTGGCCCGCGTCGGCGATCATCCGCGCCTCGCTGCTG
>JACCDS010159184.1_pt1 | contig 13697 bp, 13 predicted proteins | sample 7446441 | NCBI WGS metagenome assembly JACCDS01 (sample SAMN15323445, study PRJNA562643) | freshwater metagenome | isolation source: river surface water | place: USA:Blue River Watershed | collected 2017-08-17 | reverse complement strand
TAAGAACTTCTACCTGCAGCAATCAATTGAGAAGGTTTAACCCCCAATTGATTTGTTAAAACACGAACAATTGAAGTTGAACGTTTAACACTTAAGTCCCAGTTATCTAATAAAATTTTATTGCTAACGTAAGGTACATTATCCGTATGTCCTTCTACCATACATTCAAAATCGGGTTTGTCGTTAATTACTTTTGCTACTTTTGCTAACACTCCTTTGGCTCTGTCAGTCACCTCATAACTACCACTTTTAAACAATAGTTTGTCAGCAATAGAAATAAAAACCACTCCTTTCTCAACATTGATTTCAATATCTGGGTCTGATAATCCAACTGCACTTTTTAAACTAGTAACAACAGCTAAAGTTACACTATCTTTTTTGGTCAAAGCATCTTGCATTCTGCTGATTTTTAAATCTTTTTCTTTGATAGATTCTAATGCTTTTTCAATGTTTTGAGCTCCTTTTGTTGATAAAATAGCCATTTCTTTCGAAGTTTCCATTAGATTTTTATTTTGATCTTTCAAAGCAGCAGCTGTAGCTGCTAAAGATGCTTTTTCTTCTAAACAGGAGTTCAATTTTACAGTACAAGTATTTAATAAGTCTTGAGTCTCTTTGTTTTTAGCTTCTAGTTCAGCATATTTCTTTTTAGAAACACAAGAACTTAAAAGAGCTAACACCGATAAAGCAATTACAACTTTTTTCATAAATGATGATTTTATTGGATTAATTGATTGTAAGCAAATTTAGTTTTTAAAATTTATTTGAGCGTAATTATATCGTTAAAAAAACGAATTTTCTTTACAAAGTAGCTATAAACGATACTTTTTACGATATAGTATTCTTTTTGTTGAAAATTACTTCGTTTAGCATAATTTTCAGAATATCGAGCATAAAATGCAAAGTGTGCTTTTAGAATTGCCCAAAAGTGTTTTATTTTTCCCTGTAACAAAAATTGAATTCCTGCTATTCCGTCCAACACCATTCGGATAAAAAGTATTCGATACAAGTCTTTTTGTGGTAAATTCTTGGTGAGCATCAACAATGAATTCCTAAAATTCAATTCGGTTTTTTTTGGATTCCCTTGCTGTAAAGTAGCACCACCCACATGATATACCTTTGATTCAAATAAATACTTAATTGTATATCCTTTATTTTTAACCCTCCAACACAGATCAATTTCTTCTTGGTGTGCAAAAAAGGAGGTGTCAAATCCATTTAATTCATTGTACACTTGACTCCTAATAAAGAAACAAGCTCCTGAAGCCCAAAAGATTTCTTGATTGTTATCGTATTGACCATTGTCTTTCTCTAAAGTGTCAAATAGGCGACCGCGACAAAAAGGATAACCGTATTGGTCAATATAGCCTCCTGCAGCTCCTGCATATTCAAAATAGTCTTTGTTCTTGAAGTCTAAAATCTTCGGTTGAATAATGGCAGTTGTAGGTTCGTTTTGAAATACTTTGATGATAGGCTGTAGCCAATTTTCGGTCACCTCAATATCTGAATTGACTAAAGCATAAACATTGGCATCAATATGTTGTAATGCTTCATTATATCCTCCCGCATAACCCGTATTAGTTGGATTTACAACAATAGAAACCTCAGGAAAATGAGCCTTTACAAAAGCCACTGAATCATCTGTAGAAGCATTGTCGGCAACATAAACAGTTGCTTCTTTGGAAAATTGAATTACAGAAGGTAAAAATTGTTCTAGTAATTGTTTTCCATTCCAATTGAGTATAACAACTGCTATTTTCATCTAGATTCTATTTAATTGATAGTGGGGTAGTTCTGTTAAGAATTGGTATTTTTTATTTTCAAAATCCATTTGGCAAAAGTAATGATTCAAGCCATTAGTCACCATTAGATAATTTGATTTCAAAGTCATATTATATTGAGCAATTTGATCGAAAGTACTTTGTGAAATAGTCACTTCAGGGGCTTTACATTCGATTAATATAAATATAGAACCATCTGAATTATACACCACAACATCGTATCTTTTTCGTAATCCGTTGACTTTTAAAACTTTTTCAACATTAATCAATGATTTGGGATAGTTTTTTTCGGCCATTAAAAATTGAACAACGTGCTGACGAACCCATTCTTCGGGAGTAAGAATTATAAATTTTTTCCTGATGGGATCAAAAATAGACACTTTATTTTCGCTATTTTTGAAACGGAAAGAATAGGATGAAAAATTCAATTGTTGCATTCGCCAAAATTACTATTTTAAATTTCAAATTTCCGAATAAAGACCTAACCAAAACAACTTTTTGTGGACGAAGTAGTAAAAATTGTAAATGATATTAAGGCAGGAAACATCAAACCAATCTATTTTTTGATGGGAGAAGAGCCGTATTATATCGATAAATTATCTGATTTTATTGAACAAAATGTCCTTTCAGAAGAAGAAAAAGGTTTCAATCAAACGGTGTTGTATGGTCGTGATGTTTCAATTGACGATATTATTTCGACTGCTAAGCGCTATCCAATGATGGCCGAACGTCAAGTAGTGATTGTTAAAGAAGCTCAAGAATTGTCTCGAACAATTGATAAAATAGAGAGTTATGTAGAAAATCCAATGGAATCAACGGTCTTGGTTTTTTGTTACAAATACAAAACCTTGGATAAACGTAAAAAAGCAACGAAATTACTAGCACAAAAAGGGATCGTTTACGAAAGTAAAAAGTTGTACGAGAATCAAGTTGGCGACTGGATAAAACGTGTCTTGGCTGGTAAAAAATACTCTATCGAACCTAAAGCTGCTGCTATGTTGGTAGAATTTTTAGGAACTGATTTGAGTAAAATTAATAATGAATTGGAGAAACTACAAATTATACTTCCGGCAGGAAGTACAATTAATCCACAGCACATTGAAGAGAATATAGGTTTTAGTAAAGACTTTAATAACTTTGAGTTACTGAAAGCTCTAGGATCTCGAAATCAAGCTAAGGCATTCCATATTGCGCACTACTTCTCAGAAAATCCCAAAGCCAATCCTCTAGTGGTTACTACAGGGATTGTATTTGGTTTTTTTGTCAAGGTCTTGAAATACCACGGATTGAAAGATAAAAATCCTAAAAATGTAGCTGTTGCTTTGGGAATTTCAACTTATTTTTTAAATGATTATGATGTTGCTTTAAAAAATTATCCAATGAAAAAAGTGAGCCAAATTATTACTTCTCTAAGGGAAATCGATGTAAAGAGCAAAGGAGTTGGTGCTAATTTGTCTCAAGCAGATTTGTTAAAAGAAATGCTATATACAATTTTTAATTAGTTCAAAATTTAGATATTTGTACCTCAAAATTTAAAATTTCAAGTTATGGGAATGAATAAGAATACCATTTTAGGATGGGCAACTTTACTAATGATTGTTATGGGACTTTTGCTGATATGTCTTGGAGCCTTCAGATATGACGACGTTGCAGGTTGGGGCTTTGCTGCTGTCGGAGTGGGGTTTTTAGCTAATGCTTGGGTATTTAGCTCATTGAAAGGTAGAGTATAAATCCAAATATTCGCTATTTGTATTAGGTATTCATAAAATAATTTCCCATAGTATAGTTGAATTTATTTCTAATGATTGTTTTTTTGGATTTGAAAATAGGTTTTAATAAAAAAGCTATTCGTTCTGTTTCTTTTAAATAAGCATCGTTACCTAAGCTAGATTCAATTTCATGATAAAAAACATTGGGTTTAATTTTTCTCAATTTTAGAAACGTAATTCTATTTTCATCGGCAGAGAATAATCCATAAGCTTCAATTCCAATGAGATGAATATTGGCTTTTATGGTATTGGCAATGGATAAAAAATCCCTTCTATTGCGAGTTAAATCATTACTTAAGAGTAAAAAATTCATCAATCTATATCCAGCAATTTGGCACTTATTATTGGTAAATACACATTTTTCAATAGGGCTTATGGAACTAACTTCTAAATTAGTTCTCTTAAAAATTTGATTTACATATTCTTGATTTCTATACCGTAAATTAGCAATATAACGCGCATCTACAATTGGATCTTCCGAATTATTTAGAATTTGATCTTGAATCAAAACATTAGCAATCACTTTATCAGTGGCTTTCCAATCGGACGCAATTGGAATTAGATTTTCAATTCGGTTCGGCTGTAATGCGGCCATTTCCCATGCTATTGCTCCACCTAAACTACCGCCAATAACAACAAATACATTTTTTACTTTTAGATGAAAAAGACCTTCCCAAAAAATTGCTGCAATATCTCTGATAGTAAAATCTCGATAATTAGGGATTAATGCCTCGTAATTGTCTTCAAATCCATTTCCTGGAATATTGAACGATATGATTGTATATATGTTGATGTCAATCGTTTTGTTTTCGCCAATTAAACCATTCCACCATCCGTATCGTCCGCTCACAGTTGCATTGCCTGTTAACGAATGATTTACAATAATGATAGGAGCAGTGCCAAGGGGTTGTCCAACAACTTCATACGATAACGCAATATGTTCTAGTTGTTTCCCTTTTTCTAAATTGAAATCAAATAAATCAATGGTTCGGATGTTTTTCATAGCTCAAGAATTTTGATATGAATAAAACTACTAACAATCAAAAAGCGCTATATACTTTTTCTTTGAGTGACGTAATTAATCGATAATCGGCATCATTTCATCCTAAAACCTAATAATTTCAACTAGAGTTATTGCATTATTTTTATTTAAAACTATCTTTGTAGCTACATCAAATTTTAAAATAAAAAACAAACAATATGTCAGACGATAAGAAAGTAATATTCTAAATGTCAAAATTGAGTAAGACGTATTCAAGTAGCAACAAACAGGTATTAAAAGATATTTATCTAAGTTTCTTTTACGGAGCTAAAATTGGTATTCTAGGATTAAATGGTTCTGGTAAATCTTCGCTGTTAAAAATTATTGCAGGAGTTGATAAAAATTACCAAGGAGATGTTGTTTTTGCTCCTGGATATACAGTTGGTTATTTGGAACAAGAACCACAATTAGACGATTCTAAAACAGTAATCGAGATTGTTCGAGAAGGTGTTGCTGAAACGATGGCCGTTTTAGAAGAATACAATCAAATCAATGATTTATTTGGTCTTCCAGAAAATTATGAAGATCAAGACAAAATGGATAAATTGATGGATCGTCAAGCAGCTTTACAAGACAAAATAGATGCTTTAGGTGCTTGGGAAATCGATACCAAATTAGAAATAGCCATGGATGCGTTGCGTACTCCAGAAGGCGATACTCCAATCAAGAATTTGTCAGGAGGGGAACGCCGTCGTGTAGCTTTATGCCGTTTGTTATTGCAACAGCCTGACGTATTGCTTTTGGATGAGCCAACGAATCACTTGGATGCTGAAAGTGTACTTTGGTTAGAACAACACTTAGCACAATATGCCGGAACTGTAATTGCAGTAACGCATGACCGTTATTTCTTAGATAATGTAGCGGGTTGGATTTTGGAATTGGATAGAGGAGAAGGTATTCCATGGAAAGGAAATTATTCTTCTTGGTTGGACCAAAAATCAAATCGTTTGGCTCAGGAAGAAAAAGTAGCGTCTAAACGCAGAAAAACTTTAGAACGTGAGTTGGATTGGGTTCGTCAAGGTGCCAAAGGGCGTCAAACCAAACAAAAAGCGCGTTTACAGAATTATGATAAATTGTTAAATGAAGACCAAAAACAATTGGATGAAAAATTAGAGATTTATATTCCAAATGGCCCTCGTTTAGGAACCAATGTAATTGAAGCTAAAAATGTAGCTAAAGCTTTTGGAGATAAGTTGTTGTATGATAATTTGAACTTTACATTGCCTCAAGCCGGAATTGTGGGGATTATTGGGCCTAATGGTGCTGGTAAATCGACTATTTTCCGAATGATAATGGGAGAAGAAAAACCAGATGCTGGAGAATTTACTATTGGTGAAACCGTTAAAATTGCTTACGTAGATCAATCGCATTCGAATATCAATCCGGACAAAACCATTTGGGAGAATTTTTGCGATGGGCAAGAATTAATTATGATGGGCGGAAGACAAGTGAATTCTAGAGCGTATCTCTCTCGTTTTAACTTTGGCGGAAGCGATCAAAATAAAAAAGTATCGATGCTTTCTGGTGGAGAAAGAAACCGTTTGCACTTGGCTATGACCTTGAAAGAAGAAGGAAACGTTTTGTTATTAGATGAGCCAACGAATGACTTGGATGTCAACACGCTTCGTGCCTTAGAAGAAGGGTTAGAGAATTTTGCAGGATGTGCAGTAGTAATTTCGCACGACAGATGGTTCTTGGATAGAATTTGTACCCATATTTTGGCTTTTGAAGGAAACTCTGAGGTGTATTTCTTTGAAGGAAGTTTCTCTGACTATGAAGAAAACAAAAAGAAACGTTTAGGAGGGGATTTAACTCCAAAACGATTGAAATACAGAAAATTGATACGAAGTTAATACTTTTAATTTCAATAAATAAAAAGAGGATATCACACAATATCCTCTTTTTTTACCTCTTTATTTCTTTTTACCAGAATTCATCATTATTAGCACGGCTCCAACTAACCCTAGTATTACCAAACCAAAAACAACTATCATAATAAAGGAACCGTTTGCCCAAGAGTATAATGGTAAATTTCTCATAATTAAGACTTTTAAGATAAGCCAAATTTAATTCGATATAACAGGTTATTTTATGACATTTGTCATATAAGACAATTTATTCTAAAAATTTAGATTGTAATTCTTGTGAAGGAACTAAACAACTTTCTTTTTTACCCCACCATCGGTAGCGATTTCTGGCTATGTAATCATAAATGGTATTCGTTACAGCTGTTGGAAGCCATTTAAAAATGAGTAAACAATAAAAAAATCCTCCAATACTTTTTACAATTTCAAAAACAGCTTCTGATTTGTAATAATAGGCTTTATTTGATTCATATAGAATAATACTATCTATTTTTTGTTTGGAAATCGGAAGCTGTTGAAGTAATTCTTGTCCCAAATCCGATTGTAAAGAGACAAACCGAAAAATGTCTTTTTTATCTCTTTTGATAATGAATTGCACCGAGGTAGCACACAAGTTGCAAAGTCCGTCAAACAAAATGATTTTTTTATATTGAGGGAGGTTTTGCATTTTATTTTTTTACAGCTTCAACTAATTCTAATTCATCTAAACTTACCTTGGAGGTAAATAATCCGTAATTGACAGTAGCTTTGTTTTTCTCAATACTATCAATACTTCCCACGGCTTTTCCGTCAATCATTCGGACACGATCGCCCACTTTAAGAATTGGACGTGGTTTTTCAATTACAACTTTAACTTTTTTAGCTTTCTTTTCTGCACGAATTTCTTCTACCTGAACAGTCACTTCTTTAATTATTTCTTTTTTCTTTTCAGCAATTACCTTAGTTTCTTTTGCAGTTGCTTTTTTACGTTTGGAATTTTCTATTTCAACAATCTTTAAAAATTCACCGATTAGCTCTTTTTTATTTTTATTATTGAAATATTTCTCGGCTATATCTTCAATTTTTTGGCCAATGTAGATTGTCTTTTGATTGCTGTCATACAATTCCTGATAACTCTCTAATTTTTGTTTGATTTTGAGATTGATAGTCTCCATTTTTTTACTTTCCTCACGCGCTTTGGTTTCTTCTTCTTTCAGTGTTAAGGACGTTTTTTCTAATTTAGAGCGTTCTTTTTGAAGTGTGGCAATAGTTTTATCAAAACGTACTTTACCTACTTCAATTTTCTTTTTAGCACGATTAATTAAACCATACGGAATCCCATTTTTTTGAGCTACTTCAAATGTAAATGAACTTCCCGCTTGACCTAAAACCAATTTATACATAGGCTCTAATGATTTTTCATCAAAAAGCATGTTGGCATTGGTAGCAAATGGCAATTCGTTAGCCAAAATTTTTAAATTAGAATAGTGGGTTGTAATGATTCCAAAAGCTTCACGATGATAGAATTCTTCCAAGAAAATTTCTGCCAATGCTCCTCCTAATTCTGGATCCGAACCGGTACCAAATTCATCTATCAAAAACATCGTTTTTTTGTTGCATTTTTTCAAGAAATAATTCATGTTTTTTAAGCGATAGCTGTACGTGCTTAAATGATTTTCTATCGATTGGTTGTCACCAATGTCAGTTAAAATTCTATCAAACAAGAAGGTTTCGCTGCGTTCGTGAACCGGAATCAACATTCCCGATTGGAGCATTAATTGCAATAAACCAACCGTTTTTAAAGAAATAGTTTTTCCTCCCGCATTCGGTCCCGAAATGACGATGATTCGGTTTTCTTGTTGCAATTCGATAGTTTGCGGATACGTTATTTCGTTTTTTTCTGCATTAGTCAAATACAAAATAGGATGGAAGGCATCTCTAAAATACAAGCGACGTTCATCGGTTATTGTTGGTAAAATTGCATTGATTTTGTGGGCATATTTTGCTTTGGCAGCAATAACATCAACATCACTTAAGAAATTTTGGTATTCGATAAGTAAATCCAAATACGGCCGAATTTTATTCGATAATTGTTTTAAAATCCGAGTAATTTCTTCCTTTTCTTCGTATTCTAAATTGCTTAATTCACGAGAGTATTTTAAAGTAGTTTCGGGTTCGATATAGGCAATACTTCCTGTCTTGGAACTTCCTAAAATCGATCCTTTTACTTTACGACGATACATTGCTAAAACGGCTAAAACACGACGATTTTGAACAAAACTTTCTTTAATTTCATCTAAGTAACCTAGCGAATTATATTGGCTTAAAGCTACACCAAAACTTTGATTAACTTTTCCACGAACCACATTCATATCTCTACGAATGTTCAATAAATCAGGCGAAGCATTATCTTTAATTTCTCCGTATTTATCGACTACTTCATCGACCATTGTAATGATATCTTTGGTGAATGCTACTCTTGAGGCCCTGTTATTTAAGTTAGGATAATAATCGTGGAATTTTCTCAAGAAATTCAACAAGAAATTAACGGTACTGGATAAGTTGGCAATTTTTCTAAAACTTCCTACTTCCAAGAAACTATCTTCAATGCCTAAAAATTTAATTTCGTGAGTGATTGCGTCAAATCCGTGATTGGGTATCGCATTATTATTTTGAAAGGACGACACATATTCCGAAGTCTGCAACAAAGCTTCTATTAAGCTTTCTTTGTCTTTGAAAGGCGTGATTTCAAGTGCTTTCTCTTTTCCAATATCAGTATTACAAATAGCCGATATCGTTTCTAAAACGGTAGGGAATTGTAAATCTTGTAAGGTCTTTTCGGTAATGGATATCATTGATTAATTTGTTGCTAAGGAGCAAAGTTACAAAGTTTAAGAAGAGTTTCTTGAAGAAAAAGTATAATTTTATGCCCACTTATAATTAGTACTATGCAACTCCAATTGAATTCAAAATGGCAAGCTATTTTAGCAGAAGAAATTCAGCAACCCTATTTCAGTGAATTACTAGGAATAGTGGATTTGGAGTATCAAAATCACACCTGTTACCCTCCTAAAGATTTGATTTTTTCTGCTTTTGAACAGTGTAGTTTTTCGCATACCAAAGTAGTGATCATTGGTCAAGATCCTTATCACGGAAAAGGAGAGGCGAATGGCTTGTGTTTTTCAGTCAATGATGGTATAAAAATCCCACCTTCTTTGCGTAATATTTACAGGGAATTAGTAGATGATTTGGGTAGTATATTTATACCTAATTCTGGGAATTTGGTGTCGTGGGCTAATCAAGGCGTTTTGTTATTGAATGCTGGATTGACCGTTAGAGAGGACTTGCCGAATAGTCATAAACATTTGCAATGGGGTCAATTTACAGATGCCGTGATTCAAAAAATATCGGATGAAAAAGAACATGTCGTTTTTTTACTTTGGGGCAGTTTTGCACACAAAAAAGGAGCTAAGATAAACCGAGAAAAACATTTGGTTTTAGAATCCGGACATCCATCGCCTATGAGTGCCAATCAAGGAAAATGGTTTGGGAATAAGCATTTTAGTAAAACCAATGCGTATTTAGAATCTAAAGGTCTGAAACCAATAAATTGGTTGAATTTATAAAAATCTAAACCATTAAGAAATTAAGGTAATTAAGGCTTAATGAGACTTAATACCTTAATGGTTCAAAAGTTTAAATTAAATGATTAAATTACTTTTTAGCTATATCTTCTAAAACCGCTTTGTCAGAATAGTTGGTTATAGTAAGTATAATTTCTTGATTTTTTATTGTTTTGCCTTCAATAACATATTTTTTCCCTTTTCCTACAGCAATGTTACTTTGGTCAAAATCAACATCACCATATTGTAATGTGTTTTTAATATCAGTAGTATCTATCCAAGGTTCGGCTAGAATTTGAGTTGCCTTTGGAGAATAATTAAATGGTTTGTTTCTTAAATCATTTAAAACGCGTGCATTTGGGAAATAATTACAACGGGTATCTTTTCCGCTAAACACCATTGAAACGAAGAACAGCCCCATAATAAGGCCCACAAAATAATACGCAAAACTTTGAAAGAATTTCATACACTAAATTTTTAGCAAAGGTAAAGGAAACTTAATTTAAAAAACAATTAAATTAATATCGCTATCTGGTAGGCCAAACCAATCGCTAATAGCTTTGTTGGTCAATATTCCGTGGTACATATAGACACCGTTTTTTAGCCCTTTGTTACAGCGAATGGCGCTTTCAATACCGCCATCTTCGGCAATTTGCATCAAATAAGGCGTAATAATATTACTGATGGATAGTGAAGCGGTTTTTGAATAGCGAGAAGGGATGTTGGGAACACAATAATGCACCACATTGTTTTTGATAAAGGTTGGTTTTTCGTGAGTGGTTACCTCTGAAGTTTCAAAACAGCCTCCTGTATCAATACTGACATCTACTATGACAGCGCCTTTTTTCATGTGTTCCACCATGGTTTCGGTTACTACCACAGGACAACGTTCTATGCCGCGCATAGCGCCAATAGCTACATCGCAACGTCTTAATGCTTTTAGCAATGATTTAGGCTGAATTGTAGAAGTGAAAATACGTTGGTTTAAATTGTTTTGCAAACGACGTAATTTGGTAATTGAATTATCAAAAACTTTGACATTGGCACCCAGCCCAATAGCAGTTTTTGCAGCAAATTCGCCTACTGTTCCAGCGCCTAAAATAACCACATCTGTAGGAGGAACCCCCGTTATATTGCCAAATAGTAAGCCTTTTCCAAATTGATTGGTAATCATCAATTCAGCTGCAATTAATACCGATGCTGTTCCCGCAATTTCGCTTAAGGATTTGACTGCAGGATACGTACCATCTTCATCTTTAATGTATTCGAAAGCCAAAGCGGTTATTTTTTTCTTTGCCAAAGCTTCAAAATATTCTTTTTTTCTGGTCTTAATCTGAATGGCCGAAATGACAATAGTATTTTGATTCATCATTTCGATCTCTGGCAAACTTGCTGGTTCTACTTTTAGAATCATCGGGCAACCAAATACTCTTTTTGGATCTTGAGTTATCTCGGCTCCAGCATCGGAATATTCCTTGTCAGAATAACTCGAACTTTCACCAGCACCTGACTCAATCATCACACGATGTCCATGGCAAGTCAATGAATTTACAGCGTCAGGTGTCAAGCAAATTCGGCGTTCTTGATGACTGGTTTCTTTTGGAATACCAATAAAAAGTTCGCTTTTTTGCTTTGCAATTTCGAGTTTCTCTTCCTGAGGCAATAATTGTTCTTTAGTAAAAGGTGATAGCGACATTGTTGATTCAAATTAAGAGGTACAATTTAAGTATTTTTTTCTACATCTGAATGATTACAAATGGATTAACTTTAAATGACGTTTTCCGTCAGGAAGTAATTCAATAGTTATTATCGAATGATGTTCTGGAATAAGGTTTGGAATTTTTTCTGCCCATTCGATAAAACACCAATTTTCCGAATAAAAATAATCATCGGCTCCCATATCCAAAGCTTCCATTTCATTTTTCAACCGATAAAAATCAAAATGGTAAACAATTTGATTAGCAGTAGTTTCGTATTCATTAACTAAAGAAAAAGTTGGACTACTTGTTGCGTCTAATACTCCAAGCTCTTTGCACAATTGTTTAATTAAAGTCGTTTTTCCAACACCCATTTCTCCATTAAAAAGGATCACTTTATTTGGTTGTTGGGCAATGATTTGTTGGGCAACCAATTCAAGTTTGTCTATGGTAAATACTATTTCCATTTATCGGGGATTAAAAACCAAAAAAGGGACAATCATTTCTTCTATCGAAATGCCTCCATGCTGGTACGTATTTTTATAATAACTAACATAATGATTGAAGTTGTTGACATACGCCAAAAACAAATCATTTTTTGCAAAAATATAAGAACTACTCATATTGATGCTAGGCAATCCTATTTTTTTAGGATCTTTTACAGCGTAAACATCTTTGTTTTCGTAGGTAAGGCTTCGACCTGTTTTGTAGCGTAAATTCAAGCTCGTATTTTTGTCTCCCACTACTTTTGAAGGATTTTTAACATTAATAGTGCCGTGGTCTGTGGTAATTATTAACTTAAATCCCATTTTTTGTGCTTGTTGAATCATACCTAAAAGAGGTGAATTTTTGAACCAACTTAAGGTTAGAGATCGATACGCTTTATCGTCAGGAGCTAATTCTTTAATTACCTCCATTTCAGTTTTAGCATGAGAAAGCATATCGACGAAATTATAGACAATTGTAACTAAATCATTATTTTTTAACGATTTGAAACTTTCTACTAATTTACGTCCGCTAGCCAGATTAGTAATTTTAAAATAATCCTGTTTGATGTTCAATCCGAGACGTTTTAACTGTGCAGTTAAAAACTCGGCTTCAAACATATTTTTTCCTCCTTCGTCGGTATCATTTTTCCAATATTCTGGAAATTGTTTTTCCATTTCTAAAGGCAATAAACCTGAAAAAATAGCATTTCGAGCATATTGAGTTGCTGTGGGCAAAATAGCATAATAAGGTATTTCTTTTTCTAATTTATAATGATTACTTACAGCATTCTCTATAACTTCCCATTGATCGTAACGCAGGTTATCAATAACAATAAAAAGTACGGGTTTGTCTTTTTTTGTAATTTCTGGAACAACTAATTCTTTAAACAAAGTATGAGATAAAACAGGACGATTGGCTTTTGGTTCAAACCAAGATTCATAATTTCGTTCGATAAATTTTCCAAATTGAGAATTAGCCTCTATTTTTTGAGATTCCAAGATGGAACTCATTCCAATATCATTGATGTTTTCGAGTTGTAATTCCCAAAAAATCAATTTTTTATACAATTCAATCCAATCTTCAAAAGAATTTACGGTAGCCATTTCCATGGTGATCTTTCTAAATTCTTTTTGATAATCTAAAGTGGTTTTTTGAGAAATTAAACGAGAGTGGTCTAGATTCTTTTTTAAACTTAACAGGATTTGATTCGGATTTACGGGCTTTATTAAATAGTCGGCAATTTTAGAACCAATGGCTTCTTCCATAATGTATTCTTCCTCGCTTTTGGTAATCATAATCATAGGCACGGATGATTTTTTTTCTTTCATTTCTGAAAGCGTTTCTAATCCACTCATTCCTGGCATATTTTCGTCCAAAAACACAATATCAAAATTATTTTTTTCAAAAATAGCAATAGCGTCCAAACCGTTATTACAAGTTGTAACACTGTAATTT
>JACCDS011039741.1_pt1 | contig 13698 bp, 13 predicted proteins | sample 7446441 | NCBI WGS metagenome assembly JACCDS01 (sample SAMN15323445, study PRJNA562643) | freshwater metagenome | isolation source: river surface water | place: USA:Blue River Watershed | collected 2017-08-17 | reverse complement strand
GCGGCGGGCGTCCTTGGTCGCCTGGCGCTGCGCGGCGTTGAAGTAGGCCGGCACCGTTATCACGGCCTCGGTCACTTCTTCGCCGAGGTAGTCTTCGGCGGTCTTCTTCATCTTGCGCAGCACTTCGGCCGAGATCTGCGGCGGCGCGAGCTTCTTGTCGCGCACACCGACCCAGGCGTCGCCGCTGTCGGCCTTCATGATCTGATACGGCATCAGGCTGATGTCCTTCTGCACTTCCTTTTCTTCGAACTTGCGGCCGATCAGGCGCTTCACGGCGAACAGCGTGTTCTTCGGGTTCGTGACCGCCTGACGCTTGGCCGGTGCGCCGACGAGGATCTCGCCGTCTTCCTGATATGCAATGATCGACGGCGTCGTGCGCGCGCCTTCAGAGTTCTCGATGACCTTCGGCTGGCCGCCTTCCATGATGGCGACGCAGGAGTTGGTCGTCCCGAGGTCGATGCCAATGATTTTGCCCATGATGATGTCCCTTCTGATTCTGAAACTGGTTAGATGCCCGGATGCTGCCGATATGCGGCGGCGGCGGTGAAATTCAAGTCACAGTGCCTGTCAGGCCTGCGATACCGTGACCAGCGCGGGCCGCAACAAGCGGTCGGCGATCATGTAGCCCTTCTGCAGCACGCTGACGATGGTGTTGGCTTCCTGCTCGGCCGGCACCATCGAGATCGCCTGATGTTTCATCGGATCGAGCTTTTCACCCTGCTGCGGGTTGACTTCGACCAGCCGGTTTTTTTCGAACGCGGCATTGAGCTGCTTGAGCGTCATGTCCACGCCTTCTTTCAGCGATTCAACCGACGGTGTGTCGATCTTCAGCGCCATTTCCAGACTGTCTTTCACCGGCAGCAAGGCTTCGGCGAACGATTCGACTGCAAATTTGTGCGCTTTCGCGATGTCCTCTTGCGCGCGGCGGCGGATATTGTCGGCTTCGGCCTTCGCGCGCAGGAAGGCATCCTGCATTTCAGACAGCTTCGCTTGTGCGTCAGCCAGCTGCGCTGCCAGTTGCCCGGCCAGTTCAGGGGCCTCACCGGCGGCCGGCTGCTCGTCCGCCAGCGGCTTGTCAACGGCGTCGGGCGTCGTCTGCAGCGTTTCTGGCGTCGGGTTCTGTTCGCCTTGCGTCATAAAATCTCCAGGAAATTCAATGGCTTGAAAAAACAATGGCTTCCATATGGGGATGGCAGCGGGCTTTTCAAGGCTGGAAATCGCAAAACCCCAAAAAAATCCGGGGGCCACTGGCCCCCGGCGTTTACCCCTTGTCGCTGCTGCCTCGAGGCTCAGTCGACAGCTCCGAACGCCAGCGCCTGTGCGCGACCGGTCTCGGCGTCGGCACGGCGCGCAGCCTGCACGTCCGGGGCCGTCGACATCGGCCACCCGCCCGTGTGGGCTTCGACCAGCTCAGCCATCGCAGTGATCCAGCGCGGGTCTTCGTTCAGGCAGGGAATATAGTGGAAGGACTTGCCGCCGGCGGCGAGGAAATCTTGCCGCGCCTCCATCGCGATTTCCTCCAGCGTCTCCAGGCAGTCGCTGGTGAAACCGGGGCACATCACGTCGACTCGGCCAACGCCTTGTTTGCCCAGCTTCTCCAGCGTCGGCGCAGTGTACGGCTGCAGCCATTCAGCCTTGCCGAAGCGCGACTGGAAAGTGACCAGGTAATCGTCCTGCGCGAGCCCGAGTTTCTGGGCCAGCAGACGCGCGGTCTTGTAGCACTCGCAATGGTAAGGATCGCCCAGCAGCAACGTGCGCTTGGGCACGCCGTGGAAGCTCATCACCAGCTTGTCAGGCCGGCCGTGCTGCGCCCAGTGCGTGCGCACGGTAGCGGCCAGCGAATCGATGTAGCCATCATCATCGTGGTAATGCTTGATCAGTCGCAGCTCGGGCAGGTTGCGCACGCCGGACAAGTGCGCAAACAGCGCATCGAACACCGACGCCGTGGTCGTGCCCGAATACTGCGGATACGCCGGCAGAACCAGGATGCGATCGCAACCTTCGGACTTCAGCTGGTCGATCACGGACGGCAGCGATGGGCTGCCGTAGCGCATGCCATAGGCAACGCGCACCGCGTGGCCGCGCTCGGCCAGCTGCTGCTGCAGCAGTTGCGCCTGCCGCTCGGTATGCAGCTTTAGCGGCGATCCGTTATCGGTCCAGATCGATGCGTACTTGTGTGCCGACTGCCGTGAACGCAGCGGCAGGATGATGCCATTCAGGATGAACCACCAGATCGCGCGCGGTATCTCGACCACGCGCGGATCGGACAGGAATTCCTTCAGGTACGCGCGCACGGCCGCAGGTGTCGGCGCGTCAGGCGTGCCAAGATTAGCCAGCACCACACCGACCTGTCCGAGCGAACCATGCCGATGCGAGGGTTCCGGGTTGAATCCCATCGTTGAATGCCTTTCTGCTTATGTTTGTGGGGGATCGCAGCGGCCAGAAAGCCTAGGAGGCAAGCAGCTCGCGCGCGTGCTTGCGCGTGGTCGCCGTGATCTCGAGGCCGCCGAGCATACGCGCAATCTCTTCAACGCGCTCGGCACCGGCCAGCGCCCCGATCCGCGACACGGTGCGTCCGTCGGCAACCTGCCCTTTGCTGACCCGAAAATGATGCGATGCCTGACTGGCCACCTGCGGCAGGTGGGTTACGCACAGCACTTGCCGGTCTTGTCCGAGTTTCTTCAGCAGCCGACCGACCACCTCGGCCACGCCGCCGCCAATGCCGCTATCCACCTCGTCAAAGATCAGCGTCGGCGTCGCGGTGGCGCTCGACGCAATCACCGAGATCGCCAGCGAGATGCGCGCCAACTCGCCGCCGGACGCAACTTTCACCAGCTGCTTGGGTGTCGTGCCGGCGTGGCCGGCGACCAGAAATTCGACCTGCTCGACACCCTGCGCGGTCGGTGCGCAAGGCGACAGCGCAATCTCGAAGCGTCCGCCTGACATGGACAGCTCCTGCATCGCCGCAGTGACTGCCGCCAACAGTGCCTTAGCCGCCTTTGCGCGGGCTTTGGATAACTTGCCGGCCAGCGCGTGATAGGCATCGGCCAGCTTCTGTTCTTCCGCACGTAACGCGTCAAGATCGGTTGCATCAGCCAGCTGGCGCAGCCGCTCGGACAGGTTCACGAACTCCTGAGGCAGGTCGTCCGGTGCAACATGGAATTTGCGTGCAGTCGAGTGCAGTGCATCGAGCCGCGCTTCCACTGTGCGCAGCCGCTCCGGGTCGAGCTCGATGCGGCCAAGATAATCATTCAGTGCATAGACTGCTTCCTGCAGCTGGATACGCGCCGGTTCCAGCGCCTCGAGCACCGGCTTCAGCTTGTCGTCGATGTCAGCCAGCTTGCCCAGCTTTTGCTCAATACCCGCCAGCTGCGACAGCACTGGTGCCGTCTCATCTTCGGACAACAGATTCAGCGCCTGCTGCGCGCCCTCGATCAGGCTGGCCGCATGTGACAGCCGGCTGTGCTCATTACCGATCTCTACCCATTCGCCGGCGCGCGGCGCGAGCTTTTCGAGTTCGCCCACCTGCCATTCGAGGCGCTCGCGCTCAAGCAACACGTTCTTTGCGTCACGCTCGAATTCCTCACGCTGCTTCGCCAGCGCGCGCCATTGTTTGTACGCCGCCGCGACCGCTTTCGTGTCATCTTGCAGGCCGGCCTGCGCGTCGAGCAGTGCGCGCTGTGCATCGGCCTTCAGCAACGACTGGTGCGCATGCTGGCCATGAATATCGACCAGCATTTCGCCCACCTCGCGCAATTGCGTAACGGTCACTGCCACACCGTTGATGAAGGCTTTCGAGCGGCCGCTGTTATCGATCACGCGCCGCAGCAGCACACTGCCATCACCCGCGTCGAGCGCATTGTCGGCCAGCCAGGTCTTCAGCTCGGGCGCAAATTCCCCACAGAATTCGGCACTGACGTCGGCCTTGGCCGCGCCTTCGCGCACGACGCTGGCATCTGCGCGACCGCCCAGGGCCAGCGTCAGTGCATCGATCAGGATCGACTTGCCGGCACCGGTCTCACCGGTGAACACCGTGAACCCGGACGACAGATCAAGCTCGATTGCATCGACGATCACGAAGTCGCGAATGGCCAGCGTGCGCAGCATAGGGAGGAAGAAGTTGAAAAATCGTTATTTTAGTTGACCGACTGATGACGGATATTCGTTCCAGTGCAGCTTCTCGCGCAAGGTGTCGAAGTAACTCCAGCCCTGCGGATGCAGAAAGGTCACCACATGCTGCGAGCGCTTGACGACGACACGGTCATGCACCTGCAACGTGGTCAGCGACTGCATGTCGAAGTTCACGCTGCAGTCGCGGCCGCTGGCCAGTTCGATCTCGATCACGCGGCTGTCAGACAGCACGATGGGCCGGTTCGACAGCGCATGCGGCGCAATCGGCACCATCACGATACCGCCGAGCTGCGGCTGCAGAATCGGTCCGCCGGCCGACAGCGCATACGCGGTCGATCCGGTCGGTGTGGCGACGATCAGGCCATCGGAGCGCTGGTTGTACATGAAGTGACCGTCGACGTTCACGCACAGCTCGACCATGCCGCCGCCGGCACCGCGTGCGACCACGACATCGTTGAATGCCACGCCATGAAAAATCGCCTTGCCCTCGCGCAGCACCGTGCCTTCTAGCAGCGTGCGCTGCTCGGAAGTGAGTTTGCCGTCCAGCATATCGGCCAGCACCGGCAGCATGCGGTCCGACGCAATATCGGTCATGAAGCCAAGCCGCCCCTGGTTGACACCGATCAGCGGGACACGGTAAGGCGCCAGTTGCCGCGCAATACCCAGCATCGTGCCGTCGCCGCCGACCACGATGGCCAGTTGCGCGTGTGCGCCGATCTGTTCGGGTGTCATCGACTCGCCGTCGGGACGGCCGAGGTCGCGCGCGGTCGCAGACTCGAACGCCACACGATGGCCGCGCTCCTGCAGGAAGTCGGCGAGCCGGTTCAGGTCTTCAGCAGCGGAGGTGTCGCCGTGCTTGCCGATGATGGCAATCGTGCGGAACGCGGAGGGGTGGGTCATGGCGGCGATTAGACCATAATTGGGCTGCCGGCTGGAATCACGGACCATCGGCGGCTAGAATAAAGTCATGCAACTCGATAACCGCGCACAAACCCTGCTGAAAGCGCTGGTAGAGCGCTACATCGCCGACGGCCAGCCGGTCGGCTCACGCGCGCTCGCCAGGATCTCCGGGCTGGACCTGTCGCCCGCGACGATACGTAACATCATGGCCGATCTGGAAGAGCTCGGACTGGTCGCCAGTCCGCACACCTCCGCCGGCCGCATTCCGACGCCGCGTGGCTACCGGCTGTTCGTCGACAGCTTGCTGACCGTGCAGAGCATCGATGAGAGCGCTGTCGAATCACGTCTGCAATCGGGCACCTCGTCGCACAAGATCATTGCCAGCGCTGCGCAGGTGTTGTCGCAGCTGTCGCAGTTCGCCGGCGTGGTGCTGGCGCCGCGGCGCGACAGCACGTTCCAGCAGATCGAATTCCTGCGGCTGTCGGAGAAACGCATACTGCTGGTGATTGTCGCGCCGAATGGCGATGTGCAAAACCGGCTGCTGCTGACCGAAACCGATTACACACCGTCGGAACTGGTACAGGCGGCAAACTACATCAACCAGCACTATGCCGGCCTGCCCCTCGACGAAGTGCGCGTCAAGCTGACCGACGAATTGCGACAGCTGCGCGACGACATCACGCGGCTAATGCAGGCGGCGGTGGAAGCCGGCAGCGACGCCATGCGCGAGGATGATGAAGCCGTGGTCATCTCTGGCGAGCGCAACCTGCTGTCGGTGACGGATCTCGCATCGAACATGGGCTCGCTGCGCAAGATGTTCGACCTGTTTGAACAGAAAACCAGCCTCGCCACGCTGCTGGACAATTCGAGCAAAGCGAATGGCGTGCAGATCTTCATCGGCGGCGAATCGAAGCTGGTACCTCTGCAGGAAATGAGCATCGTCACGGCGCCATATGAGGCCAACGGGCGCATCGTCGGCACGCTCGGCGTGATCGGCCCGACGCGGATGGCTTATGAGCGGGTGATACCGATCGTGGACATTACCGCGCGGCTGCTGTCGAACGCGTTATCGCATCCTTAGGTTTTTTGACGGCCGGCAGGGCCTCCGATGCCGGTGCCTTTTTACCAGTAGCGCTCAGCGATTGCGGTGCGGGCAGTCCTGCTTAGTGCAATTGCCGTACAGTGCCAACGCATGCTCAGATAGCTTGAAACCGTGATCGGCCGCAATCTGTTGCTGGCGCCGTTCAATTTCTTCATCAAAGAATTCTTCAACCCGGCCGCAGTCGAGGCAGACCAGATGGTCATGGTGCGCGCCCTGGTCGAGCTCGAACACGGCCTTGCCAGATTCGAAATGATTGCGTGACAACAGCCCTGCCTGCTCGAACTGCGTCAGCACACGGTATACCGTTGCCAGCCCGACATCGAGATTCTCAGCCAGCAGTAATTTATAGACATCTTCGGCCGACAGGTGACGGACGCGGCTGTTCTGGAAGATCTCGAGAATTTTCAGACGCGGCAGCGTGGCCTTCAGACCGCTGGACTTCAGGTCGACATGATTCGGCGGCATGATTTCGGTTGGAGGGACGGGAACTGCTTTATCATATGGCGTTTTGAGCCAGCGGGTATTCTACCCTCGTCATCATGTTCGTGCTGTCCGATTGCCTTTTCTTACGTCCCGCCGCGCTTGCGCTGGCTGCTAGTGTGCTGTTGTCCGGCTGCGCGGTGCGTAACCTGTTCGCGAAGCCGGACGACACGCTCGAGCCGGCCCCGGCCGGCGTCACGCAAAAAGTGGAGAACAACCGGATGTTCGGCGTGCTGCCGATCTACCGGCCGAACATCCAGCAGGGAAATTTCGTGTCGCGCGAAATGGTCCAGCAACTGAAGGTCGGTATGACGCCTGAACAGGTGCGCTTCGTATTGGGCACACCGCTGATCGTTGACGTATTCCATGGCGAGCGCTGGGACTACCCGTTCCTGATGAAACGCGGTGACGGCACGCTGACCACCAGCCATGTGGTCGTGCGCTTCAAGGAGGGCCGTGTCGACAGCTTCGACGGTGGCCAGGTGCCTGAAGAAAAACAGTACCTGAAGCTGATCGCCGCGCCAGAAAAAAAATAAACGGAACTTCCTCGCAATGAATGCAATGAAAATCGCGGTCGCCGGCGCATCCGGCCGCATGGGCCGCATGCTGGTCGAAGCCATCGTCGCCGACCCGGACGCACAGCTGGCCGGCGCGCTCGATGTCGCCGGCACACCGTGTATCGGCACCGATGCTGCGGTCTTTCTCGGCAAACCGGCCGGCGTGATGATCGAATCCGATCTCGCCAAAGGTCTCGCCAATGCACAGTTCCTGATCGATTTCACCCGTCCGGAAGGCACGCTGAAGCATCTCGACTACTGCGCCGCGCACGGCATCAAGATGATCATCGGCACCACCGGCTTCGATGACGCCGGCAAAGCAGCAATTGCTGCGGCCGCAAAGAAAACCGCGATCGTCTTCGCACCGAACATGAGCGTCGGCGTGAACGTCACGATGAAGCTGCTGGAGCTGGCCGCAAAGAGCTTCTCGCATGGCTACGATATCGAGATCATCGAAGCACACCACCGCCACAAGGTGGATGCGCCGTCGGGTACCGCGCTGAAAATGGGCGAGGTGATTGCCGATGCGCTCGGGCGCGACCTGGACAAGGTCGGCGTGTTCGCACGCGAAGGCGTGACCGGCGAGCGTGATCCGTCGTCGATCGGCTTTGCGACCATTCGCGGTGGCGATATCGTCGGAGACCATACGGTGCTGTTTGCCGGTATCGGCGAGCGCATCGAGATCACCCACAAGTCGTCCAGCCGTGTCACCTATGCGCACGGCAGCCTGCGTGCGGCTCGCTTCCTGCGGGACCATGACACCGGCCTGTACGACATGCAGGACGTGCTCGGCCTGCGCTGAGCGCGGCGTCCCGGGGACCTCGCAGACAGGCTACGCAGATGTCGAGGCAATCCGCAATGTCCGCCGCACTGGCGGTCGTCCTGCACGCGGCTGTTGTGCTGCTGGTGGCAACGAGCATGCTCGAGCCGGCAGACAAGCCGCCGGTCGAAACGCCGCCTGTGGTCGTCGAGCTGTTGTCGCCCCCCACACCGCCGTCCTTGCCGGAGCCGCCCAAACCGCAGCCGCCGAAGCCGCAACCACCGAAACCCCTGCCGACGCCGGCGCCACGACCGGAGCCCAAGCCCGAGCCACGGCCTGAACCCTCCCCTGAAGCCAAGCCCGAGCCCAAGCCTGAAACGCGCCCAGAGCCCGTACCCCAGCCGGCGCCGCCGGTACCACACGAGCCGGTAAAGCCGACGCCGCCGACACCGCCCGTACCACCGCCACCACCACTTCCACGCACCGAGGTCAGCATCTCGGCAAGCTACAGCGCGAGCAATGTGAAACCGACCTATCCGCGTATGTCACTGCGGATGAATGAACAGGGTCAGGTGACGCTGCGCGTCATGGTCAAACGCGACGGAACCGCCGGGACAGTCGAAGTAAAATCCTCCAGCGGCTATCCGCGGCTGGACCAGGCGGCCATCGAGGCCGTCAAGACCTGGCGCTTCAATCCGGCCACCGTGGATGGCAAGCCGGTCGACGAGTGGTATATCGTGCCGATCCCCTTCAAACTGAACTGAGCGAACCACAGCATGAACGACACCCTGACCCAGAACCTCGGCTTCGCCCACTATTGGGCACAGGGCGATGCCGTCACCCACGGCGTGGCCTATGCGCTGCTGCTGATGTCGGTGGCCAGCTGGTACTACATTCTGTCCAAGGCGTGGATCTCCTGGCGTATCCGCAAGAGCGCCAGCGCGGTCGAGCGCTTCTGGGATGCGCCGACGATGGACGATGCGATCGCGCTGCTCAACCACGCCGACACCGAGCATGTGTATGCGCCACTGGCAACGCACGCCAACGAAGCGGTCCGGGTCAAGGCCGGCAGCAGCTCCCTGAATGCGAACGTGGACCCGGGTGAACTGGTCACCCGTACGCTGCGGCAGCAGATCAACCGCGTGTCGTCACGACTGGAAAGCGGCCTGACACTGCTGGCGTCGGTCGGCTCGACAGCGCCATTCGTCGGCCTGTTCGGCACGGTCTGGGGCATCTATCACGCACTGGTGGCGGTGTCGTCGGCAGGAACCATCCAGATCGACAAGGTCGCCGGTCCTGTCGGCGAGGCGCTGATCATGACCGCGCTTGGCCTGGTGGTCGCAATCCCTGCGGTGCTCGGCTATAACGCGTTCACCCGCGTGAACCGCATTACGTTGGCTGAGCTGGACGCCTTCGCGCATGACCTGCATGCGTTCCTGACCACTGGCTCGCGCATCACCAGCGCCGGCGGCAAGAAGTCCTGACAAGGAGACGGCGATGGCATTCGGCAGCTTCAACGACGACGGCAAGCAGGCACCGATGGCCGACATCAACGTCACCCCGATGGTCGACGTGATGCTGGTGCTGCTGGTGATTTTCATCATTACCGCGCCGCTGTTCACGCACGCGATCAAGCTCGAACTACCGAACGCGGCATCGGCGCCGTCGCCGGAAAAACCGGAGACGATCACACTGGCGATCAACGCGGAAGGCCGGCTATTCTGGAATAACGCGCCGGTGACAGCGGGAGAGCTGGCAACCCGCTTCGCGACCGCATCGCGCAAACAGCCGCAACCCGAGCTGCAGCTGCGCGCGGACAAGGGCACGCGCTACGAGGTGATCGCGCAGGTGATGGCTTCGGCGCAGGGCAATGGCATGACCAAGATCGGTTTCGTCACCGATCCGAAGGCCACAGCGAAATAAGCCTGAGGCGCCGGATCCCGGCCCTGCAGGCCGGCTCCAGCCTCTTTTCCCCGGCCGCCCGGCCACTGCATTTTCCCTCCCTTCCAGCCGGTATAATCGCCGGCTACGCTTACACTCACCATCCACCCGTCATGCAAGACAAATACACTCCCGCCGACGTTGAGCGCGCGGCGCAGGAACACTGGCGCGCGATCGACGCTTACAAGGTCACCGAGCACGCGCGCGATGCGCAGGGCCGCGAGAAGAAGAAGTTCTATGCCTGCTCGATGCTGCCCTACCCGTCGGGCAAGCTGCACATGGGCCATGTGCGCAACTACACGATCAATGACGTGATGTCGCGGCAGCTGCGCATGAAGGGCTATAACGTGCTGATGCCGATGGGCTGGGATGCGTTCGGCATGCCCGCGGAGAATGCAGCGATGGCCAACGGCGTGCCGCCGGCGCAGTGGACCTACGCAAACATCGAGTACATGAAGAAGCAGATGCAGGCGATGGGCCTTGCGATCGACTGGTCGCGCGAAATGGCCGCCTGCAGCCCGGACTACTACAAGTGGAATCAGTGGATGTTCCTGAAGATGCTCGAGAAGGGCATCATCTATCGCAAGACCGGTACCGTGAACTGGGATCCGATCGACCAGACCGTGCTCGCCAACGAGCAGGTGATCGACGGCCGCGGCTGGCGCTCGGGCGCGCTGATCGAGAAGCGCGAGATCCCGATGTACTACGTACGGATCACCGACTATGCCGAAGAGCTGCTCGAGCATGTCGAGAACAAGCTGCCCGGCTGGCCGGAGCGTGTGCGCATCATGCAGGCGAACTGGATCGGCAAGTCGACCGGCGTGCGCTTCGCATTCCCGCATCAGGTCAAGGGCGATGATGGCCAGCTGCTAAACGACGGAAAGCTATGGGTGTTCACCACCCGCGCCGACACGATCATGGGCGTGACCTTCTGCGCCGTCGCACCGGAACACGCGCTGGCCACGCACGCAGGGAAGAACAATCCGGCACTGGCCGCGTTCATCAACGAGTGCAAGCAGGGCAGCGTGATCGAAGCCGACATGGCGACGATGGAAAAGAAGGGCATGCCGACCGGCCTGTTCGTCACCCATCCGCTGACGGGTAAGCAGGTCGAGGTCTGGGTCGGCAACTATGTGCTGATCACTTACGGCGATGGCGCCGTGATGGGCGTACCCGCGCATGACGAGCGCGACTTTGCGTTTGCGAAAAAATACCAGCTGCCGATCGAGCCCGTGATCGCCATTGACGGTAAAACCTACAGCACAGACGCCTGGCAGGAGTGGTACGCCGACAAGGAGAACGGCGTCTGCGTTAACTCCGGCAAGTACGATGGCTTCGGTTATCAGGCAGCCGTTGATGCGGTTGCTGCCGATCTTGCCGCGCAGCGCATCGGCGAAAAGAAAATTACTTACCGTCTGCGCGACTGGGGTATCTCGCGCCAGCGTTACTGGGGTACGCCGATCCCGATGATCCGCTGCGCGCACTGCGGCGATGTGCCGGTGCCAGAGAAGGATCTGCCCGTCGTGCTGCCTGAGGACTGTGTACCGGACGGCAGCGGCAACCCGCTGAACAAGCACGAGCAATTCCTGAAAGTCGATTGCCCGACCTGCGGCAAGCCGGCACGCCGCGAGACAGACACGATGGATACCTTCGTCGATTCGTCGTGGTACTACATGCGCTATTGCTCACCCGGCTCGAATGATGCGATGGTCGATGTGCGTAACGACTACTGGATGCCGATGGACCAGTACATCGGCGGCATCGAGCATGCGGTGCTGCACCTGCTGTACGCGCGCTTCTGGACCAAGGTGATGCGCGACTTCGGGCTGGTGAAGTTCGACGAGCCTTTCGTCAACCTGCTGACGCAGGGCATGGTGCTGAACGAAACCTACTACCGCGAAGATGCGTCGGGCAAGAAGACCTGGTTCAATCCGGACGATGTCACACTGCAGTTCGATGACAAGGGCCGGCCGGCGTCGGCGACGCTGACGAGCGACGGCCAGCCGGTGCAGCTCGGCGGCACTGAGAAAATGTCGAAGTCGAAGAACAACGGCATCGACCCGCAAGCTATCATTGACCAGTACGGTGCCGATACCGCGCGCCTGTTCACGATGTTTGCGTCGCCACCTGAGCAGACGCTGGAATGGTCGGGCTCGGGCGTTGAGGGTGCGCACCGCTTCCTGCGCCGTGTCTGGACTTTCTCGCATGCGCAGTCGGCGTCGATCGCGCCGGTATTGAATGCTGCGTCATCCGACCACGCCGACATCAAGGCGCTGCGCCGCGAAGTACACAAGGTGCTGCAGCAGGCCGACCATGACTACGGCCGTCTGCAATACAACACAGTCGTGTCAGCCTGCATGAAGATGCTGAACCTGCTCGAAGGCGCGAAGCTCGACGGCAGCGCCGCTGCCAATGCAGCAATGGGTGAATGCCTCGGCATTTTCCTGCGCGTGCTGTATCCGGTGGCGCCGCATGTCACGCATGCGCTGTGGGCAGAGCTCGGCTATGCGGCCGCGCACGGCGACATTCTCGACGCACCGTGGCCGCAAGTGGATGCTGCTGCACTGGAGCAGGCCGAGATCGAGCTGATGGTGCAGGTCAATGGCAAGCTGCGCGGCAAGATCACTGTCGCGAAGGACGCCGACAAGGCGACTGTCGAAGCGGCTGCGCTGGCTGATGAGAACGTGAAAAAATTTGTCGAAGGCCCGCCGAAGAAGATCATTGTCGTACCGGGCAAACTGGTGAACATCGTCGCCTGAGGAGAGAGCCTTGAACCGTCCACGTCGCCATCTTGTTGCCGCGCTGCTGGCTGTATTGCTGACCACATCGCTGGCCGGCTGCGGCTATTACCTGCGTGGCAGCACGCCGGATTCGCAGCTGCCGTTTGAATCGGTCTATGTCGATGCGCCGTCCGGCACGCCGCTCGAGCGCGAGCTGCGCACCGCCATCCGGTCGCAGCGCAGCACGCAGCTGATCGACGATCCGAAGGCGGCGATGGTGGCATTGCGGGTACTCGACGAGAAGCAGGAACGCAAGGTCCTGACGCTAAATTCGCAAGGTCAGGTTCGCGAATTCAGCCTCACCTACCGGATCCGCTATGAACTGGCGAATCAAAAAAACAAGAAGCTGCTCGAGCCGACCGAGATCGCGCTGCAGACCATCCTGTCCTACAGCGAATCGCAGGTGCTGGCAAAAGAGCAGGAAGAGAAGCTGATTTTCGACGACCTGCGGCATGATGCGATCAGCCAGATCATGCGCCAGCTGGCGCAGGTCAAGCCGGAATAAGCACGCCGATGCAGCTGCGCGCCGAGGCACTGGATGTACACCTGGCCAAGGGGCTGGCGCCGCTGTACGTGATCACCAGCGACGAGCATCTGCTGGCGCTCGAGGCTGCCGACCGCATCCGTGCGAAAGCGCGCGCATCCGGCTTCACCGAGCGCGAAGTGCTGGTCGCGGAGCGCTTCTTCAAATGGGGCGAGCTGCTGGCGGCGAATCAGGCGATGTCACTGTTCGGCGACCGCAAGCTGATCGAGCTGCGCATTCCGGGCGGCAAGCCCGGCAAGGATGGCGGACAGGCGCTGCAGGATTATGCGGCCGCCTGCACGGCCTCGACTGAGGCCGGTGACACGCTGACCCTGATCACGCTGCCCAAGTTGGACTGGGCCGCGCAAAAGAGCGCGTGGGTCGGCGCGTTGCAGCGCCCTGCCGTGTACATCGAGATACCGAACGTCGAGCGACACCAGCTGGCGGACTGGACTGGCCGCCGGCTGGCGGCGCAGGCCCAGAGCGCGGACCGCGCTGCGCTGGACTTCATGGTGGAGCGTGTC
>JACCDS012267241.1_pt1 | contig 13699 bp, 11 predicted proteins | sample 7446441 | NCBI WGS metagenome assembly JACCDS01 (sample SAMN15323445, study PRJNA562643) | freshwater metagenome | isolation source: river surface water | place: USA:Blue River Watershed | collected 2017-08-17 | reverse complement strand
TCGCTTTGGCTCGGGCCTCGGCAGGGGTGACCATGTTGCGGCGCACCAGATCGATCAGGCTCTGGTCCAGCGTCTGCATGCCAAAACCCATCCCGGTCTGGATGGCCGAATACATCTGCGCCACCTTGTTCTCGCGGATCAGGTTGCGGATGGCGGGGGTGCCAATCATGATTTCGTGCGCGGCCACCCGGCCGTTGCCGTCAGAGGTTTTCAGCAATGTCTGCGAAATCACCGCCACCAGCGATTCGGACAGCATGGCCCGGACCATTTCCTTTTCTTCGGGCGGGAACACGTCCACAATGCGGTCGATCGTTTTGGCTGCGCTGGATGTGTGCAGTGTGCCGAACACCAGGTGACCGGTTTCGGCGGCCGTCATGGCCAGGCGGATGGTTTCCAGATCGCGCATCTCGCCCACCAGGATCGCGTCCGGGTCTTCGCGCAAGGCGGAGCGCAAAGCGTTGGAGAAGCTCAGCGTCATCGGGCCGACTTCGCGTTGGTTGACCAGGCATTTTTTCGACTCGTGGACGAATTCGATCGGGTCTTCGATCGTGAGCACGTGGCCGTACTCGTTTTCGTTCAGGTGGTTCACCATCGCGGCCAGCGTGGTGGATTTGCCGGAACCCGTGGGCCCGGTCACCAGCACCAGGCCGCGCGGCTTGAGTGACAGTTCGGCAAAAATCTTGGGGCAGTTGAGCTGCTCCAGCGTGAGGATTTTGCTGGGAATGGTCCGGAACACGGCCGCTGCGCCCCGGTTCTGGTTGAATGCGTTGACGCGAAAACGCGCCAGACCTTCGATCTCGAACGAGAAGTCCACCTCCAGGAATTCCTCGTACTGCTTGCGCTGAGCATCGGTCATGATGTCATACACCATGGCGTGCACCTGCTTGTGCTCCAGCGGCTCGACGTTGATGCGCCGAACGTCACCATGCACCCGTATCATCGGCGGTAAGCCGGCCGAGAGGTGCAAGTCCGACGCTTTGTTCTTGACGCTGAAGGCCAGCAGTTGAGTGATATCCATCCCGGTTCCCTAAGAGTGCGGCTTCTCCCATTATGGCAACGATTTCGGACAATCTCCAACAAGTTCACGCCCGCATGGCTCGTGCCTGTGTGCAGGCCGGTCGGGACGTGGCCAGTGTGCGCTTGCTGGCGGTTTCCAAGACCTGGGGCGCGGATGCGGTGCGAGCGGCTCACGCTGCCGGCCAGCGCGCGTTCGGCGAGAACTACGTGCAAGAAGGTGTGGACAAAGTGCGCCAGTTGCGGGACGAAGGCCTGCAGGCGCTGGAGTGGCATTGCATCGGCCCGATTCAGAGCAACAAAACGCGCGCCGTGGCAGAGCACTTTGACTGGGTGCACACGGTGGACCGCCTGAAAATCGCCCAGCGCCTGAGTGAGCAGCGCCCACCCGCCTTGCCACCGCTGCAGGTTTGCATCCAGGTGAATGTGGATGGCGGCGCCAACAAGTCGGGCGCAGCCCCGGCCGATGTACCAGAGCTGGCGCGGCAGGTGGCCAGGTTGCCGCGCTTGCGCTTGCGTGGCCTGATGTGCATTCCCGAGCCGGCTCCCGACTTTGAGGCCGCGTGCGCGGTGTTTCAGCAGGCGCACCGCTTGTGGACCGAAGTGCAGGCCGATCTGGCGCCCACTGGGGTCGTGATTGACACCCTGTCCATGGGCATGAGCGACGACCTGGAGGCTGCGATCGCCAGCGGCAGCACCATGGTGCGGGTGGGCAGCGCCATTTTTGGCGCCCGGAATTACCCGCCGCCCTGAGCGCTGTTGCTGGCTGGCACGGCACAGGGGAGGGCGAAGCTGAACGTGCTGCCTTGGCCTGGCGCACCCTCAGCCCAGATGCGCCCGCCATGCCGCTCCACAATGCGGCGACAGAGCGCCAGCCCAATGCCGGTGCCTTCAAATTCGGTGGCGCGGTGCAGGCGCTGGAACACGCCGAACAGCTTGTCGGCGCGGCGTGGATCGAAGCCCACGCCATCGTCGCGGACCCAGAACACGGCATCGGTACCGTCGCGGCGCCATCCAATCGCGATATGTGCTGGCTGACGCGGGCGGCTGTATTTCAGCGCGTTGGCCAGCAGGTTGTCCCACACCTGGCTCAGCAGCAGTCCGTCCCCCTGCACTTCGGGCAAATCGTCGGGCAGGGTCCAGGCCACTTCTCCGTCAGGGCGGCGCAGTGCGGGGTCGTGTTGCACCCGGTTCAAGCTGGAATGCAGCAGGTCGCCCATCGCCAGGGTGCGGCGCTGCAAAGCGGCCCGCCCCAGGCGGGAAAATGCCAGCAATCCTTCGATCAGCAAACCCATGTGCTGTGCCGCATCGGCCAGGCGCTCCAGGTCTTGCAGCGCATCTGCCGGAGCCTGCGGGCCGAGGTCTTCGCGCAGCAGCGCCACGTAGCTGGTGATGTGGCGCAGGGGGGCACGCAAGTCGTGTGACACAGAGTAAGAGAAGGCTTCCAGATCCTGGTTGATGTCTTGCAGTTGCCGGGTGCGCTCATCCACACGGGCTTCCAGGGTGTGGTTGAGTTCCTGCAGCATGTCGATCAGCCGTTGACCCTCTGTCACGTCGCGCATCAGGCAAGCGTAGCCTTGCAATTCCCCAGTGACCTCGTCGTGCAGCACGGTGAGCAGGGTGTTGGCCCAGAAAGCGCTGCCATCGGCGCGCCGTTGCCAGCCCGGCGTCTCGCTTTGTCCCAGCAGGGCGGCGCGTTCCATGCCCAGCAACATGGGGTCCTCGGCCTGGGACGCGGTGGCCTGGCCTGTGACCTCGCTCACTGGATGGCCCAGCACCTGATCCGCGCGGTGGCCCAGCAAGCGCTCGGCGCTCGGGGGCCAGTCGTTGATGTGGCCTTGGGCGTCCAGAAAGAAAATGGCCGCATCGCGCAAGCCTTCGGCCATCAGGCGCAAGTGGACGTCGGAGTCTGCGCGGTTGCTGGTGTGGGGGGCATTGGTGAGTCGCTGTGCCGTCGCGTCCTGCAGGTACACGAAGGCACTGCTGACCCGGCCGTTGATGCGTTCGGCCTGGGCGCGCAGGCGCAGTTGGCGAGGTCCCAGCGTGGGATGCTGCAGGCACTCCTCGGCATCGGTATCGGTGCCGCGCAAAGCACTGGCCACATGCGGCAAGACGGCTTCCCACAGCGGCGGCAGGAGCATTTGCTCCAGGGGCAAGGGCAATGTCCAGGCAGGGAACTGGCACCACGGCTGACACGCGAGGTTGGCGAGCACACAACGCAATTGCGGGTCCACCACCAGCACTGGTTCCGGCCACTGCTCCACCAGGCGGCCCAGGCGCTCGCTGTCAGGGTGATCGCCCTCCCTCGGCTCAGCCAGTGGCGCTCCATCCTGCGCCGGGCACAGCGCATCGAAAAACGACTCGGACAACGCGTCGTCGATCGGGGGTGGACTCATGGCTACACTGTACCCTATGGCCCAGCGAGGTTGGGTCGGCTGAATACATTGGGGTGCATCATGTTATTCAAGTGGTTGTTGGGCAAATGGTTCAAACGTCAGACGGATCTGGTCGGGCCTGGTTCGGCCACGTCCCAGGTGTCATCGGCCCCGTCAGGGGGGGCTGCCGCAGCTGCTGCAGCGAGTGCGAAACCCAAGTTCACGCCCAAGCAGTGGGCCATTCCCCCCGCGCTGGCGGGTTTTCAGCGGCAGGAGGTGTTCGATCTGCCGGTGGACCAGGTGGCGGCCCTCAAACTGCGGGTGGCGCAACTGCCCCGGCCGCCTCAGGACATTGAGCAACTCCTGTCGGAGTCATTCTTACAAGGCGCGAGCGGCGATCAGCTGGCCGAGGCCATTCTGAAGCACCCTCACCTGGCTGCTCGCCTGCTGGCTTTGGTGAACTCGCCGTTCTACGGATTGGCCCGGCCGGTCATTGATGTGCCCTCGGCCATTGTGTACCTGGGGTTGGACACCGTGCGCGCGGTCGCGGTGCAATGCTTGCTGGAAGACGCATTGCGTCCGACCGATCCCGACCTGGCTCTGCTGTTCGACCGTTGGTGGCGGGCCAGCAGCCTGGCCAGCCAGTGGGTGCTGAAGCTGGGCAAGCACGTGGGTGTGACCGACCCTGGCGGTCTGGTGACCCTGGCTGTGCTGTCGTTTGTCGGCCACATGGCCGCTTTAACCTTGCGCGACCCCAAGGACACCTTGCGCGACAGCGCGCTGGATTTCCTCGATCGCACCCGCTCCGAGCAGGAGGCCCTGGGCCTGTGTGCCGGTGAACTGGGCTGCCTGATGATGGCCGAGTGGAACATGCCCGTCTCTATCGTCGAGCAGGTCCGTTCGATTGACCGCATCCTGGTGATGCAGCCACGCAACCTGTCGCCCGAACAGGGTTTGCGCGTCGCATTGACCTATTACTGTGCCCGCGCTGCCGAGCGCTTTGCCAGCGGGCAATGGGATCGCCTGGAGCAAGCCGTGCCTGGCGAACTCGAGGGCGCGGAATTCTTCCACCTGCAAACGCACTTCATGCTGCAACCCCGCCTGGCCCAACTGGCGGTCGATATCCAGCAGCCGCCGCTTCAGCCCGCGTTGACCGAGCTGATCGAGCGCGCGAAGGCCTGAGCCCGACACGACTCGGCCGCCGCCTGTCAGAAGCGCGGCAGGTCGGGGTGTCTGATTTGTCCAGCCCTCACCAGCATCTTGCCGTATTCGGCGCAGCGGTGTTTGGTGGGGATGACCTTGCCGGGGTTGAGCAGGGCTTTGGGGTCGAAGGCGCGCTTGAGTGCGAGCATCTGCTCGTTCTCTTCGCTGCTGAACTGAACGCACATGCTGTTGAGTTTTTCCACGCCCACGCCGTGCTCGCCGGTCACGGTGCCGCCCATGGCCACGCTGGTTTCCAGAATGTCGGCGCCAAACAGCTCGCAGCGGTGCAGCTGGTCTGGGTCGTTGGCATCAAACAGAATCAGCGGGTGCAGGTTGCCATCGCCGGCGTGGAACACGTTGGCGCAGCGCAGCTGGTACTTCTTTTCCATTTCGGCAATCGCCAGCAAAATATCGGCCAGGCGCTTGCGCGGGATGGTGCTGTCCATGCACATGTAGTCGGGGCTGATGCGGCCGCTGGCAGGGAAAGCGTTTTTGCGTCCGCTCCAGAAGCGCAGGCGTTCGGCTTCGTTCTGGCTCACCGCGATGGCCGTCGCGCCGCATTCGCGCAACACCGCGCTCATGCGGCCGATTTCCTCTTCCACCTCTTCTGGCGTGCCATCGCTTTCGCACAGCAAAATGGCTTCGGCCGTCAGGTCATAGCCGGCGTGGACGAAGTCTTCCACCGCTGCCGTCATGGGCTTGTCCATCATCTCCAGCCCCGCCGGGATGATGCCGGCACCGATCACGGCAGCCACCGCATCGCCGGCTTTGCGTACGTCGTCAAAGCTGGCCATGATGCAGCGTGCGAGTTGTGGTTTCGGCACCAGTTTGACCGTGACTTCGGTGGTCACGGCCAACATGCCTTCGCTGCCAATCAGCACGGTCAGCAAATCCAGCCCCGGCGCGTCAAGCGCAGTACCCCCAAAGGTCACCGGCTCGCCCTCGATGGTGTAACCGCGCACCTGCAAGATGTTGTGTACCGTGAGGCCGTACTTCAGGCAATGCACGCCGCCCGAATTTTCGGCCACGTTGCCACCGATGGTGCAGGCAATCTGGCTGCTCGGGTCGGGCGCATAGTACAGGCCATGAGGCGCTGCCGCTTCGGAGATGGCGAGGTTGCGCACGCCTGCCTGCACCACGGCGGTCTGCGCCAGCGGGTCGATGGACAGGATGCGGTTGAATTTGGCCAGGCTCAGGGTCACGCCCAGGGCGTGGGGCATGGCGCCGCCCGACAGGCCGGTGCCAGCTCCGCGCGCCACCACCGGCACTTCCAGCAGGTGGCAGGCGCGCAGCACCGCTTGTACCTGGTCTTCCGTTTCAGGCAAGGCCACGCACAGCGGACGTTCGCGGTAGGCGGTCAGCCCGTCGCACTCGTAGGGTATGGTGTCTTCCGGCGTGTACAGCAGTGCGTGCGCGGGCAGCACCGCTTGCAACGCATGTACCACCTCAGCTTGCCGGGTGGCCCGGTCCAAGGCGGCTTGCTGACGGGTATGGGTGGGCGCATTCATGATGGACCAGTGTAGGCCAACCCTTCAGCCGTGGGTTGAAAAAACCTTCACAGGTTTGTGAATCCGGCCCAGTGCCGTCAGTCCATCGACTTTTTCAGCCATTCGGCGAAGGCGGCACATTCCCAGCGGTCCATGGTGCCCGTGCGCCAACACAGGTAGTGCGCGTGGGGGCTGGGCACGGGCGCGCGAAAAGGCTCGCTTTCGCCGAGCTTGACCAGCGAACCGTTCTCGACCCACGGTGCGCCCAGCTTGAGCCGCACCAGTGCCACACCCATGCCGGCGGCGGCACCGTCGCACATCAGCCCAATGTCGTTGAACTGCGAGCCGTCGGTCGGCTCGGGCCAGTCCAGGTGCTGAGCGGCGAACCAGGTGCGCCAGGGTTCCAGCGGGCTGCGCAGCAGCGGCACGCCCTCGAGGTCGTCGGGGCTGACGAATGGGCCGTGCTCGCGCACAAAGGCGGGCGAAGCCAGCGGCACCACCGCGTCTTTCACCAGGCAGAGGTGCTCCACATCGGCGTAGCGGCCGGTGCCAAAGCGGATGGTGAGGTCGGCGTCCTCGGCCACCACGTCCAGCAGCGGGATGCTGACTTGCAGCGTCAGGTCGATCTCGGGGTATGCCTCGGCAAACAGCTTCAGCCTTGGCATCACGATGGAACGCGCGAACGTGGGCGTGATGGCCAGGCGCAGCTTGCGCCGCCCCGGGTTGGCCTGTCGGCTCGGAAAGCGCTGCAGGGTATTGAGCCCCTCACGCACGTGGGCCAGGTATTCGCTGCCTTCGGTGGTGAGCGAGAAGTCGGCCCGGCCGAACAGCTTGACGCCCAGAATCTGTTCCAGCTGCTTGACGCGGTGGCTCACCGCACTGGGCGTGACGCACAGTTCTTCGGCTGCTTGCGTGACACTGCGCATGCGCGCCAGTGCCTCGAAAGTCAGCAGACACTGGATGGGTGGGATGCGCACAGCCATGACGGGCGCTTCAGCGGAACACCACGGTCTTGTGGCCGTTGAGCAGCACCCGGTGCTCGCTGTGCCACTTGACGGCGCGGGCCAGCACCTGGCTTTCGGTGTCGCGGCCGATGGCGGTCAGGTCGTCCACCGTCATGCTGTGGTCCACCCGCGCCACGTCCTGTTCGATGATCGGGCCTTCGTCCAGATCGGCCGTGACGTAATGCGCAGTGGCGCCAATCAGCTTCACGCCCCGGTCATGCGCCTGGTAGTACGGCTTGGCGCCCTTGAAGCTGGGCAGAAAGCTGTGGTGGATGTTGATGGCCTTGCCCGCCAGCTGGGTGCACAGGTCGTTGGAGAGGATCTGCATGTAACGCGCCAGCACCACCAGCTCGGCCTGTTCTTGCCGAATGATTTCCAGTTGCTTCGCTTCCACCTGGGCTTTGGTGTCGGCTGTCACAGGCAGGTGATGGAAGGGAATGTTGTAGCTGGCCGCGAGCTGGTAGAAGTCTCGATGATTGCTGATGATGGCGCGGATGTCCAGCCGCAGCAGGCCGCTTTTCCAGCGGAACAGCAGGTCGTTCAGGCAGTGGCCTTGCTGGCTGACCAACAGCACGGTGCGCATGGGGGCGTTCAGGGCGTGCAGGCCCCACTGCATGGCGTGGTTGTCTGCAAAGGCCTGGACCTGCTGTCGCAGCGCGTCGGTGGGCAGGCGGTTGCAGGCAAACTGCACCCGCATGAAAAACAGGCCGGTGTCGTGGTCGTTGTACTGGGCGGCTTCTTCAATGTTGCCGCCGTGTTCCAGCAAAAAGCCCGACACCGCGTGCACGATGCCGGGTTTGTCCTTGCAGGACAGGGTCAAAACGTAAGTGGCGTTCATGGTGCGCCGATTGTCGCAGGCTCCGCAGGCGTCCTGCGCGGACCGGATCAGCCGTCCTGCGTGATGCGGGTGATCAGTTCCTGCAGCACCGCATCGGCGCGGTCGTTGTCCACCTGGCAGGTGCCAGCGGCTTCGTGCCCGCCGCCGCCGTAGGCCAGCATCAGCTCGCCCACATGGGTGCGCGAGCTGCGGTTGAGGATGGACTTGCCGGTTGCAAACACCGTGTTCTGTTTTTGCACACCCCACATGGCGTGGATGGAGATGTTGGCTTGCGGGAACAGCGCGTAGATCATGAAGCGGTTGGCCGCCCAGATGGTTTCTTCCTGGCGCAGGTCCAGCACCACCAGGTTGCGGTGCACGGTGGCGCAGCGGCGGATCTGTTCTTTCGCACGGGCTTCGTGCTCGCGGAACAGCTCCACCCGTTCCACCACGTCGGGCAGTGCCAGAATCTGCTCGATCGTGTGGTTGCGGCAGTACTTGATCAGGTCCATCATCAGCTGGTAGTTGCTGATGCGGAAGTTGCGGAAACGGCCCAGGCCGGTGCGCGAATCCATCAGGTAATTCAGCAATACCCAGCCGGTAGGGTTAAGCACCTCGTCTTCGCTGAACTGGGCCGAGTCGGCCTTGTCCACCGCGTCCATCATGTCGTCGCTGATGGTGGGGAAGGTCGCTTTGCCGCCGTAATGCTGGTACACAACGCGCGCGGCCGATGGCGCATCGGCCTCGATGATGTGGTTGGCCCGTTCGCCAGTGTTGCGCAGCGTTTCGGACGCGTGGTGGTCGAACGCCAGGTGCGCACCCGGCACGTAGGGCAGGTTGGTGGTGATGTCGCGCTCGGTGATGGCGATCTTGCCGTCCTGCATGTCCTTCGGGTGGACGAACAGGATGTCGTCAATCAGGTCCAGTTCGTTGAGCAGCACGGCGCAGACGAGGCCGTCAAAGTCGCTGCGGGTGACCAGGCGATAGCGTTGTGCAGACATGGCTTTCCTTGGGAGCGGAACAACAGGACGGTGGCGGGCACAGCCACCATTTCGAGCATTATGGCGTGGCCGCAGTGGCTGGCGCCGAGGTCTTGCCTTCCAGTGCCCGCACCAGGGTGTGCAGCAAGCGGTTGGCAGGCACTTGCAGGCCGTGCACTGCGGCCCTGCGTAGCACGTAGCCGTTCAAATGGTCGATTTCAGTGGGTTTGCCCTGCATCAGGTCCCGTGCGGTGGACGACATCTGCGTTGCCATGGTGCGTGAAATCGCCTCGATCGCGGGCCACGTCTCGCTCGGCAACCGCACCCCATCGGCCGCGGCCACTGCCAGGCATTCGCGTTCAATGTCGCGCATCACTTCCCAAATGCCCGGGTTCTGCACCAGCTGTGCGTAGGGTTGCCGTGTCAGTGCGGAGAGGGCGTTGTACGCGCAGTTGATGACCAGCTTCAGCCACAGGTCCCCCAGCACCTGGTCGGACACGGTGACGCCGATGCCTGCCTGTCCGCAGGCGGCCACCAGTGCCGGGGCCTGCGGACAGGGGCTGATGACCAGTTCGCCCCGACCATGGTGTTGCACATGCCCTGGCCCGGCCATGCCAGCGGCCACGTACACCACCGCCGGCGTGACGGGCTGTCCGATGACTTCTGCCAGACGCGGCGCGTTGTCCACCCCGTTCTGCAGGCTCAGCACCAGCGCGTGCGGCGCCAGGTGCGGCCGAATGGCAGCGCCCGCGCTTTCGGTGTCGGTGGACTTGACGCAGAACAGCACCACATCGGCCCCGGCCACGCCCTCGGGCGAGGTGGTGGCATGCACCGGCACCTGTTCGTCGAACGACAGCGTCTGCAACCGCAGCCCGTGGGCCTGGATGGCGGCCACGTGCGACGGGCGCGCAATTAGGGTGACTTCGTGGCCCGCGCGGGCGAGCATGCCACCGTAGTAGCAACCCACCGCGCCAGCACCCATGACGGCAAATTTCATGGCAGTTCGGCGTGGATGAACACGCCTGCCAGCTTACCAAAGGCCGCGATAATGCCGCGTCGTGGCGTTGCGGCGCGTTATGAGGAGGGCGATATGAATGTTCCGGTGGACGTGGTGGTGATGGCAGCGGGCAAGGGCACCCGCATGAAAAGCCGCACGCCCAAAGTGCTGCACCGCCTGGCAGGCAAGGCCCTGGTGAGCCATGTGCTGGATTGTGCGGCCCAGGTGGGGGCTCGGCGCGCAGTGGTCATCACTGGCCATGGAGCCGATCAGGTGGAGCCTGCCGTTGCCGCCTGGGCGGGTGGTGGCCTGGCGTTGCAATGTGTTCGCCAGGATCCGCAGCTGGGCACTGGCCACGCGGTGCAGCAGGCCGCTCCGGCGTTGCCGGACGACGGCGTGACGCTCGTGTTGTCGGGCGACGTGCCATTGACCCAGCCCGACACCTTGCGCGCATTGCTGGCCTTGTGTGCGGGCGAGCACCTGGCCCTGCTGACGCTGGACATGCCCGACCCCACGGGTTACGGCCGCATCGTGCGCAACGCGGCGGGCGATGTTCAGGCCATCATCGAGCACAAGGACGCCAGCGATGCGCAACGTGCCATCACCGAGATTTACAGCGGCATCATGGCCGTGCCCACCCGCCTGCTGCGTGGCTGGCTGGCGCGGCTGGACAACCGCAACGCCCAGGCCGAGTACTACCTGACCGATGTGGTGAAGTTCGCCGTTGCCGACGGGGTTAGGGTGCTGGGGCACCGCATCAGCGACGCCTTGCAGGTGGCGGGGGTGAACAGCCCGATTCAGCTGGCCGAGTTGGAGCGCGCCTACCAGCGCCGCCTGGCCGATGGTTTGATGGCCGACGGCGTGCGCGTGGCCGACCCGGCACGCATCGACGTTCGCGGCACCTTGCAGTGCGGGCAGGACGTGGACATCGACGTGAATTGCGTGTTCGAAGGCAGCGTGACGTTGGGTGACGGCGTGCGCATTGGCGCGAACTGCGTGATTGCGAACGCGCGCATCGAGGCTGGCGCGGTGATTCACCCGTTCACCCACATTGACGGCGAAAAAGCCGGTGTGAGCGTGGGCGCGGGCGCACTGGTGGGGCCGTTCGCCCGCCTGCGCCCGGGTGCACAACTCGGGGCCGAGGTCCACATCGGCAACTTCGTGGAAGTGAAGAACAGCACCCTGGCCGCCGGGGCCAAGGCCAACCACCTGGCCTACCTGGGTGACGCCACGGTGGGCGCGCGCGTCAATTACGGGGCGGGCAGCATCACCGCCAATTACGATGGTGCCAACAAGCACCGCACCGTGATCGAGGACGATGTGCATGTTGGCAGCAACTGCGTGCTGGTGGCGCCGGTGACCCTGGGTGCGGGCGGCACGGTGGCCGGTGGTTCCACCATCACCAAGGACACACCTGCGGGCGCGCTGAGCGTGGCGCGGGGCAAGCAGGTCAGCATTCCCAACTGGAAGCGCCCCCAGAAAGCCCCGAAGGACTGAGGCACCCGGGCGTCACCAGCCCCAGAGCAGTGACGACGCGACCCAGGCCGTACCCTGGCCGTTGGGTTGCTGTACCTGCACCCAGTCGCCCTGACGACGGGCGGTGCGCAGCACGTCCCCATACACCGCTTTGCCCACCACGGCGTGCTGGGTGCCGGGCCCGGCACGCAGGTTGATGCTCGTGCTTTTGACAATGTGGTGCGGGGCGCGTGCCGTCACGCTGCTGGCAATCCAGCCCTCGTCGCCCTCAAAGTCCTGCACGCGCAGCCAGCTGCCCCGTGTTTCCAGCACTTGCAGCGGGTAACCCTGGGTCAGCTTCCACAGCACCTCGGCTTGCAGGTTGGGCGCGGCGCGCAGGTTGACGTTGGCGTTGCGGACGCTGACCAACTCCTGTGCCCAAGCGCTGGCGCACAGGGCGGCGCCCAGGGCGGCGGCGATCAACGGGCGGGCGATGGGCATCAGTCGCATGCGGGTCCTCCTTGCAAGTACAGTTTCCAAAATTATGCGCTTGTTGTGCCGCGCGTTCCCGTGGGCGTTGTGGGCAGTGGCGCCGCCGGTGCAAATTTCGCCCTTTTGACGCTGAAAAACGCCTTCACGTTGCGCACATTGGCCTGCTGGGTGAACAGGCGCTGGGCGCTGGCTTGGTAGTCGGCCATGTCGCGCACCGCCAGCACCAGCACAAAGTCGGGCCCGGGGCTGACGCGGTAGCACTGCTGCACTTCAGGGTGGGGCAAGATGAAGTGCTCAAACGCGTCCAGGTGCTCGGCGCCTTGCCGGTCCAGGCTGATTTCGACCAGCGCCGTGAGCCCGTAACCCAGGAATTCGGCCAGTCGCTCGGGTTGCAGCAGCGCCACCTGCCGCTCAATCAGTCCGTGGGTGCGCAAGGCCTGCACACGGCGCAAAGCTGTGGCCGGGGACACGTTGCAGTGCCGTGCCAGCTCCAGGTTGGAGCGGCTGGCGTCGGTTTGCAGGGCGTCAAGGAGGCAGAGGTCGATCGAATCTGGGAAATATTCTTTCACTTTGGGTATCCTGTAAAAATAAAAATAAAACCTGTTGATGTAATGAAATGTTATTTCATTCTAATGCCTAAGAAAATTTCATATTTCTTTTCAGCCTCCTTAGCATCGGCACCGAGTGCAAACAAGGAGTGTGTGATGTGTGGAATCGTCGGGGCGGTGGCGCCTTTCAACGTGGTGCCAGTGCTGGTGCAAGGTTTGCAGCGGCTGGAGTACCGTGGCTATGATTCGTGCGGAGTGGCCGTGTACCGCCAGGGCGATGGCGCCGACTCGGGTTTGTATCGCGCGCGCAGTACCTCACGCGTGGCCGAACTGCAAGCGCAGGTGAGTGCCGAAGGCTTGGCTGCCGGCACCGGCATCGCCCACACCCGCTGGGCCACCCATGGTGCGCCTGCCGTGCACAACGCGCACCCGCATTTCAGTCACGGCCCTGGTGCCGACGCGAGTCAGCGAGTCGCCCGCGTGGCGCTGGTGCACAACGGCATCATTGAAAACCACGACGAGCTGCGCGCCGAGTTGCAGGCCAAGGGATATGTGTTTGAAAGCCAGACCGACACCGAGGTGATCGCCCATCTGGTGGATACCCTGTACGAGGGCGACCTGTTCCAGGCGGTGCGCGCTGCCGTGTCCCGACTCCATGGCGCGTACGGCATTGCGGTCTTCCACAAAGACGAGCCGCAGCGGGTGGTGGGCGCTCGTGCTGGCTCCCCCATGGTGTTGGGCGTGGGCCGCAGCGAGGGTGGCCAGCCTGCAGCCCACTACTTGGCCAGCGACGCGATGGCCCTGGCCGGCGTGACCGATCAGATTGTTTATCTGGCCGAAGGTGACGTGGTGGACCTGCAACTGGGCCGCTACTGGATCGTGGGCCGTGACGGGCAGTCGCTGGATACCGCCCAGCGCCCCGTGAAAACCGTGCATGCCCACAGTGGCGCGGTGGAACTGGGCCCCTACCGGCATTACATGCAGAAAGAAATCTTCGAGCAGCCGCGCGCCATCGCCGATACGCTGGAAGGCATCGAGGGCGTGGCTCCCGAACTGTTCGACGGCCAGGGCGACCAGGCCACCGCCGCCTGGCGCGTGTTCAACGAGATTGACAACGTCCTGATTCTGGCCTGCGGCACCAGTTACTACAGCGGCTGCGTGTCCAAGTACTGGCTGGAAAGCATCGCGGGCATACCCACACAGGTGGAAGTGGCCAGCGAATACCGCTATCGCACCAGCGTGCCCAACCCGCGCACATGGGTCGTCACCATCAGCCAGAGCGGCGAAACCGCCGACACCCTGGCCGCGCTGCGTCACGCGCAAAGCC
>JACCDS010128069.1_pt1 | contig 13699 bp, 13 predicted proteins | sample 7446441 | NCBI WGS metagenome assembly JACCDS01 (sample SAMN15323445, study PRJNA562643) | freshwater metagenome | isolation source: river surface water | place: USA:Blue River Watershed | collected 2017-08-17 | reverse complement strand
GCCGCCTACGCCAAGGCCAAGAACATCGCCGGCCACAAGGACAAGCCCCTGACCAACGACCCGATGGAAGCCACCTACATCGGCATCAACATGTGGAAGCAGGCCGTGGAAAAGGCCAAGACCACCGATGTCGACAAAGTGATTGCCGCCATGGCCGGGCAGACCTTCAAGGCCCCGAGTGGCATCACCTCCAAGATGGACGAGAAGAACCATCACCTGCACAAATCGGTGTTCATCGGTGAAGTGAAGGCCGACGGCCAATTCAACGTGGTGTGGAAGACGGACGGCCCGGTCAAGGCCAAGCCCTGGAGCCCGTTCATCGAAGGCAACGACAAGAAGCCTGACGAGCCCGCCAAGAAGTAAACAGAGGCTCGCGTCCCTGACAAGAAAGGGCGCACTGGTGCGCCCTTTCTTTTGGCTGAAACCATCCTCTCGATTGTTTGCATGAACCGATTTCAACGATTTTTCACTGCGCTGCTGCTGGGTTCCCTCAGCTTGACAGCCCAGGCATTGACACGGGAGCAGGCGCGTGCCATCGCCACCGGTCAAACCGATGCCCGCATTGAAGCCCTGAACAAAGCCTTGACCGATGCCGATGAGCGCACGGTCGGTTTTCTTCAGGCCTTGGCCGATGATGCCGTCAAAGTCACCGCCGACCAGGTGATCATTGTTCGCAACGACAAAGGCACCGACCCGGTGTCTGGTGCTGAAGTGACTGTTCCCGCCGATGCCGAAGACGTGGTCAGCAACAACCGCCTGCGCAGCGAGTTGGATGCCGCCATGGCCGGCTTGCGGCTCTTCAGTGCCGACGACAAAGTGCGCATGGCCGCCGTGCAGGCCATGATCAAAGAGCCGGATGCCAGCAAGCTGGCCCTGGTGGAACGTGCCATCGGCGCAGAAAAAAACACCCGCATTGCCGAGCAGCTGGAATTTGCCCGCGCCGCCGTGGCCTTGACGCATGAAGACAAAGCGCAGCGCTTGGCAGCCGCCAAAACGCTGGCCAACAGCAAAACGCCAGACACCCAGCGCTTGTTGAACCAACAGTTGACGCAAGAGACCGATGCGGCCGTGCGTGCCCAACTGGAAGCCAGCTTGCGGTCCTTGCAAGCGGCACTGGCCTGGGGCGAGCGCCTAGGGGCCTTGTTCACCGGCATCAGCCTGGGCTCCATCCTGCTGCTGGTGGCCTTGGGCCTGGCCATCACCTATGGCTTGATGGGCGTGATCAACATGGCCCATGGTGAGCTGATGATGATTGGCGCCTATGCCACCTATGTGGTGCAGGGGCTGTTCCGCACTTACCTGCCTGCTTATTTCGACGCTTACCTGCTGCTGGCCATCCCGGTGTCTTTCATGGCCTCGGCCCTGGTGGGCGCGGCCTTGGAGCGCACGGTGCTGCGTCACCTGTACGGCCGGCCCTTGGAAACCTTGCTGGCCACCTGGGGTATCAGCTTGATGCTGATGCAAGGCGTGCGCTCTCTGTTCGGCGCGCAAAACGTCGGCGTTGAAAACCCGCAGTGGATGAGCGGCGGCTTGCAGGTGTTGTCCAACCTCACGCTGCCCTGGAACCGCCTGATCATCATTGGTTTCGCGGCGGCGGTGTTGATTGGCATGGCCTTGCTGATTGGCAAGACGCGGCTGGGGCTGTTTGTGCGGGGCGTGACGCAAAACCGGCCGATGGCCTCGTGCATGGGCGTGAACACGGCCCGCATCGACACTTACGCTTTCGCCCTGGGCTCGGGCATCGCCGGTCTGGCGGGCTGTGCCCTGAGCCAGATTGGCAACGTGGGCCCCGACCTGGGCCAAAGCTACATCGTGGACTCGTTCATGGTGGTGGTCCTGGGCGGCGTGGGCCAGCTGGCCGGAACGGTGTATGCCGCGCTGGGCCTGGGCATCATCAACAAAATCCTTGAAGGCTGGGCCGGTGCTGTGCTGGCCAAGATTGCCGTGCTGGTGTTCATCATCGTCTTCATTCAGAAACGTCCGCAAGGCTTGTTCGCGATGAAGGGCCGCAGTGCGGAGGCATGACATGACAACTTTGCAAATTCCTTCCACCCCCTTGATGAGCCGCAGTGGCTGGAGCGCTTTCATGGTGGCGCTGCTGGTGGTCTGCGCCCTGGCGCCCGTGCTGAACCTGATGGTGCCGCAAGGCAGCGCCTTTCACCTCAGCGATTACGCCATTGCCCTGCTCGGCAAAATCATGTGCTACGCCATTTGTGCCCTGGCCATGGACTTGATTTGGGGCTACACCGGCATCTTGTCGCTGGGTCATGGCTTGTTCTTTGCGCTGGGCGGCTATGCCATGGGCATGTACCTGATGCGCCAGATTGGCCGCGATGGCAACTACAAATCCGACTTGCCCGACTTCATGGTGTTCCTGGACTGGAAAAGCCTGCCCTGGCATTGGACCTTCAGCGACAGCTTTGTCGCCACCTTGATTTTGATTGTGCTGGTGCCTGGCGTGATCGCCTGGGTGTTTGGCTACTTCGCGTTCCGCTCGCGCATCAAGGGCGTGTATTTCTCCATCATCACCCAGGCCATGACCTTTGCCGCCATGCTGCTGTTTTTCCGAAACGAAACCGGCTTTGGGGGCAACAACGGCTTCACCGACTTCAAGCGCATCCTGGGCTTGCCGGTGGCCACGCCTGAAATGCGCATGACTTTGTTCGTCATCACAGGCCTGACCTTGCTGGGCTTCTTTTTGTTGGCCAAGTGGCTGGTGCGCAGCAAATACGGCCGCGTGCTGCAAGCCATTCGTGACGCCGAAAGCCGCGTGATGTTCTCGGGCTACTCGCCTTTGCCCTACAAGCTCAGCATCTGGACGCTCTCTGCGGTGATGTGCGGTGTGGCGGGTGCGTTGTATGTGCCGCAAGTGGGCATCATCAACCCCAGCGAGATGAGCCCAGCGCAGTCGATTGAAATTGCCATCTGGGCGGCTGTGGGCGGCCGCGCCACCTTGATCGGGCCCATCGTGGGCGCCTTCCTGGTCAACGGCATGAAGAGCTGGCTGACCGTCACCGCGCCCGAGTTCTGGCTTTATTTCCTGGGGGCGCTGTTCATCGCCGTCACCCTGTATTTGCCGCAAGGTGTGGTGGGCTTGGTGCGCAAGCTCAGCCAGCGCCGAGGAGACGCGTCATGACGCCCGATTTGATGGAAGCGGGCGCGCAGCGCACCCAAGCCTTGCAAGCGCGCCAAGAAGCGGGCGCGACCGACTCCGGCGGGCGCAGTGCCAGCTATGGCCGTGTGCACCAGGCCGGCGAAGTCGACCTGACCCATGGCCGCATCCTGTACCTCGAGGATGTGTCGGTCAGCTTTGACGGCTTCAAGGCCATCAACAAGCTGTCACTCGACATTGCCCCGGGCGAGTTGCGCTGCATCATCGGCCCCAATGGCGCCGGCAAGACCACCATGATGGACATCATCACCGGCAAGACCCGGCCCGACCGGGGCACGGTGTTCTTCGGCAGCACCATCGACCTGTTGCGTTACAACGAGCCGGAAATCGCCCAGCTCGGCATCGGCCGGAAATTTCAAAAGCCCACGGTGTTCGAGCACCTCAGCGTGTTTGAAAACCTGGAACTGGCCCTGAAAACCCACAAGGGCGTGCGCGCCTCCATGTTCTTCAAATTGGACTCGGCGCAGTCCGACCGCTTGGCCGACGTCATCGACACCATCCAGCTCAGCGACAGTGTGTTTCGCCAGGCGGGCAACCTCAGCCATGGCCAGAAGCAATGGCTGGAAATTGGCATGTTGCTGATGCAAGACCCCAAATTGCTGTTGCTCGACGAACCCGTGGCCGGCATGACCGACCAGGAAACCGCGCGCACAGCCGAGCTGTTCCTGACCCTCAAGGGCAAGCACTCGCTGATGGTGGTGGAGCACGACATGAGCTTTGTGCGCACCATCTCCGACATCGTCACCGTGTTGTGCGATGGCGCCGTGCTGGCGCAAGGCACGCTCGATCAGATGCAAGCCGATGAGCGGGTGATTGAGGTTTACCTGGGCCGCTGACGCAAAGCGGCCCTCCCAAGAGATACAAGCATGCTGAAAGTTTCCAACATCCAACAGTACTACGGCGGCTCGCACATCTTGCGTGACGTCAGCCTGAGCGCAGAGCGGGGGCAGGTCACCGTGTTGCTGGGGCGCAATGGCGTGGGCAAAACCACCTTGCTCAAATCCTTGATGGGCCTGGTGCCCATCCGCCAAGGGCAGATCGAGCTGGAAGGCCAGCCCTTGCACCACGCCACGCCCTATGAGCGTGCCCGTGCGGGCATCGGTTATGTGCCGCAAGGGCGCGAAATTTTTGCCCGCCTCACGGTGGAAGAAAACTTGCGCATGGGCTTGGCCACCCAGCCTGGCAGCACCCCCATCCCGGCCGAACTGTTCGAGCTGTTTCCGGTGTTGAAGCAAATGCTGCATCGCCGTGGCGGTGACTTGTCGGGCGGTCAGCAACAGCAGTTGGCGATTGCGCGCGCCTTGGCGGCAGGCCCCAAATTGCTGGTGCTGGACGAGCCTACCGAGGGCATTCAGCCCAGCATCATCAAGGACATTGGCCGCGTGATCCGCATGCTGGCCGACCGCGGCACCATGGCCATCGTGCTGTGCGAGCAGTACTACGACTTCGCCGCCGAGCTGGCCGACCAGTACCTGGTGATGGAGCGCGGTGAAGTGATTGCGCGCGGCCCCGGCATCGAGATGCAAGACAAAGGCATTCGCCAGATGGTGGCCATTTAAGCCTTGCAAGGTTTCAGCATTCGCTATGCTTGGCGCATGCGATTGTTTTTTGATTCTTTCTGGCGCGCGCTGGCCTACACCCTGCACTTGCGGGTGATGTTGTTGTCGCTGGTGCCCTTGGTGCTGCTCATGGTCGTGGCCCTGGGCTGGGGCTACTTTTACTGGGAGCCTTCCGTGGCCTGGGTGCGCGACGGCTTGGAGGGATGGCCCCTGTTGCAAAAATTTCTGGGCTGGGCGGCGGCCTTTGGCGCAGCGCGCGTGGGCGCGGCCATGGCACCCCTGATCGTGATTTTTGCCATCACCCCATTGTTGATCTTGCTGTGCTTGCTGGCGGTGTCGCTGATGATGGGCCCCGCCTTGGTGGACATGGTGGCCAAGCGCCGTTTTCGTGACCTGGCGCGCCATCATGGCGGCTCCTTGCTGGCCAGCCTGGGCTGGACCTTGGGCTCCACCCTGATCGCGTGTGTCCTCATGGTCTTGTCCATGCCCTTGTGGTGGATTCCCCCCTTCATTTTCGTGTTGCCTCCCCTGATTTGGGGCTGGCTCACCTACCGCGTGATGGCCTTCGATGCCCTGGCTGTGCATGCCAGTCGCGAGGAGCGGCTGGAACTGTTGCGGCGTCACCGTTTCTCGCTGTTGCTGATGGGCGTGCTCAGCGGTTTCATGGGGGCGGCCCCCAGCCTGGTCTGGGCTTCGGGCGCCTTGTTTGCCGCAGCCTTTGTGGTGCTGGTGCCGGTGGCGATCTGGATTTACGCCGTGGTGTTTGCCTTCACCGCACTGTGGTTCGCCCACTTTGGCCTGGCCGCGCTGCATGACCTGCGGCGCGAGTCGGACGCTGCCAACGCGACAGGCGCGCTGACGGGCGACACGCTACGATCTCTGCATGAACCCAAGCAACCCCCACCCTGACACCTCCCGTCCCGACTTTGGCGTGATCATCGTTGGCGACGAAATCCTCTCTGGCAAGCGCGCGGACAAGCACCTCACCAAGGTCATCGAATTGCTGGGCGCGCGGGGCATCAGCCTGGCCTACGCCGACTATGTGGGGGACTCGCCTGAGCGCATCACCCAAACCTTGAAGCGTGCGTTTGACAGTGGTGACATTGTGTTCTCATGCGGCGGCATTGGCGCCACGCCCGACGACCACACCCGCCAATGCGCCGCCAAGGCCTTGAACCAGGCGCTGGCCCTGCACCCCCAGGCCGAGTTGCTGATTCGCGAGCGCATGCAAGACGTTGCGAAAGAGCAGGGCCTGCCCTATGAGCCCAACCGCGAAGACAACATCCATCGCCTGAACATGGGCGTGTTTCCGCAAAGCGCCCAGATCATTCCCAATCCCTACAACAAGATTCCGGGCTTCACCTGTGTGTCCCCCGGCCGCGCGCTGCAGACCGGCGCCGTGCATTTCGTGCCCGGCTTTCCCGTGATGGCCTGGCCCATGATCGAATGGGTGCTGGACACGCACTATGGCCATTTGTTCCAAAAGGCGGCCTGGCTCGAAAAATCGGTCATCGTCTACGGCGCCCTGGAAGCGGCCTTGACCCCCCTGATGGAGACCCTGGAAGCGCAGCACCCCGGCGTCAAGGTCTTCAGCTTGCCCAGTGTGGACCATCCCGAGCATGGGCGGCACATTGAACTGGGCGTCAAGGGTGATCCCGACAAGGTCAAAGCGGCTTACCCGGCGATGCTGGCGGGCCTGCACGTTTTCGGTGCAAAATTGGGCCCAGAATTGGTGCGATCTTAAAGATGCACTAAATTGGTGCTATATTGGAGCGGCACGCAATCGGTGCCAGCGCACAGCTTTTTTTCGGAAAAACCAGCCATCCCAGGGCCCGATGCCCGCCCAACTCAGGGCAAAATAGAGGGCTGCGTTTTTCTGGCGCGGGCAATATGCGTGGCATAAAACCTGCTCAGCAAACACTATCTTTTTTTAACAACCCCTCTGCAGGAGAAACTGATGGCCAAGACCGTCGCCGACGTGATGAAGCTTGTGAAAGAAAACGAAGTCAAATTCGTGGATTTCCGCTTCACCGACACCCGTGGCAAAGAGCAGCACGTGAGCGTGCCCATGTCTCATTTCAATGAAGACAAGTTCAGCGAAGGTCATGCCTTTGATGGTTCTTCCATCGCTGGCTGGAAAGGCATTGAAGCATCCGACATGTTGCTCATGCCCGACGCCAGCACCGCCTTCATCGACCCCTTCTTCCAAGAAACCACCTTGGTGTTGTCCTGCGACGTGTTGGAGCCGGGCGATGGCAAGGCCTATGACCGCGATCCCCGCTCCATCGCCAAGCGCGCTGAAGCCTATCTGAAGGCCTCTGGCCTGGGCGATGCCGCTTACTTCGGCCCGGAACCCGAGTTCTTCCTGTTTGACGACGTGCGTTGGGGCAATGAAATGTCCGGCGCCTTCTTCAAGATCGACGACTACGAAGCCCCCTGGAACACCGGCAAGGTCATCGAAGGCGGCAACAAAGGCCACCGTCCCACCGTCAAGGGCGGCTATTTCCCCGTGCCCCCGGTTGACAGCACGCAAGACATGCGCGCCGAGATGGTCTCCATCCTCGAAGAAATCGGCATCCCGGTCGAAGTGTTCCACCACGAAGTGGCAGGCGCTGGCCAGAACGAAATCGGCACCAAGTTCTCCACCCTGGTGGAGCGCGCCGACTGGACGCAGAAGCTGAAGTACGTGGTGTGGAACGTGGCCAATGCCTACGGCAAGACCGCCACCTTCATGCCCAAGCCCCTGGTCGGTGACAACGGTTCCGGCATGCACGTTCACCAGTCGATCTGGAAAGACGGCAAGAACCTGTTCGCAGGCAATGGCTATGCAGGCCTGAGCGACACCGCCCTGTACTACATCGGCGGCATCATCAAGCACGCACGTGCCCTCAACGCCATCACCAACCCCACCACCAACAGCTACAAGCGTCTGGTGCCTGGCTTTGAAGCCCCGGTGAAGCTGGCTTACTCCAGCCGCAACCGCTCTGCCTCGATCCGCATCCCCCACGTCGCCAGCGACAAGGGCCGCCGCATCGAAGCGCGCTTCCCCGATCCCATGGCCAACCCCTACCTGTGCTTTGCCGCACTGATGATGGCGGGTCTGGACGGCATCGAGAACAAGATCCACCCGGGCGAAGCCGCCACCAAGGATCTGTACCATTTGCCCCCGGAAGAGGACGCATTGGTGCCAACCGTGTGTCACAGCCTGGACCAGGCCCTGGAGTACTTGGACAAGGACCGCGCGTTCCTGACCAAGGGTGGCGTGTTCACCGACAGCATGATCGACGCCTACATCGAATTGAAGATGGGCGAAGTGACCCGCTTCCGTCAGGCCGTGCATCCCATCGAGTACGACATGTACTACTCGCTGTGATCCAGCCGGGCTCAGCCACATGAAAGGGACGGCCCAGGCCGTCCCTTTTTACTTGCTCTTTTGTTTTTATGGCGCGCACCACATTTTGTAAATTCGTGTTTTGGGGGATGGCCTGCACAAGCCTGGGGTCTGTGCACGCGCAGGCCCCGGCGCCCGGCATTTGGCGCTGCGGCAATGCCTACACCAACCAGCCTGACCCCAGCCAAAACTGCCAGCAGCTGGAGAGCAGCACCATTACGGTGATTGAGGGAACGCGCGTGCAACAAAATGGTGCGCCTGTGGCGACGGGCGCCCGCAAGCTAGCGGATGTTCAAATCTCCACAGCAGAGCAACAGCGCCGCGATGCGCGCTCCCGCCAGATTTTGCAGGCGGAACTCGACCGCTTGCTGTTGCAGCAACGCAGCTTGCGCGCGCAGTGGGCCCAGGCCGATGAAGCAGAAAAAACACGCTTGCGCTTGCCCTTGGAGCGCCTGGAGGCCGATGTGGCGGCCGTGAAAAGAGAGATGCCCCCATGAACAAATCGCCCAAGACGCCTTCCCCGAGTCGCCCAGCCGCAGACGCCCGCTGGGCCGTGCTCGATTTGTTGGCCACGCTGACCTTGTTGGTGCGAGACGATGGCCTGGTGCTGTTTGCCAACTCGGCCACCGAAGATGTCATGGGTGTGCCGCGCCGCTCCATCGAAGGCGACTTGCTGCAGAATTATTTTGTCGACGCCTCCGCCTTGTTGCGCGCGCTGCAGGGCGCGCGCAAAGAGCAGTTTTCTGCCCTGCGTTACGACGCGCACCTGCAACGCGCGGGGCAAGAGGCTTTCCCAGTGCACGTCATCGTGGCCCCCGCCGATCGCCCGGGCGAGGTGCTGGTGGAGTTGCTGCCGCTGGAGCAGCAAGCCCGGCAGGACCGGGAAGCGCGCATCATCGACCAGGCCCAGGCCAACAAAGAACTCATTCGCAACCTGGCGCATGAAATCAAGAACCCGCTGGGCGGCATCCGCGGTGCGGCTCAGTTGCTGCAAATGGAAATTGAGTCGCGCGACTTGATCGAGTACACCCAGGTGATCATTCGCGAGGCCGACCGGCTGCAAACTCTGGTGGATCGGTTGTTGGCCCCGCACCGTCGCCCACATGTGGTCGCCGCCGTCAACATCCACGAGGTGTGTGAGCGGGTGCGCTCGCTGATCTTGGCGGAATTCCCGCGCGGCCTGCAGGTGGTGCGCGACTACGACGCATCCTTGCCCGAGTTCCGGGGCGACATGGAGCAACTGATTCAAGCGGTGCTGAACATTGCGCACAACGCTGCGCAAGCCTTGGTGGAGCGCATTGCCGAGGGGGATGGCGAGATCGTTTTGCAAACCCGCATTGCCCGGCAAGTCACGTTTGGCAAAAAACGCTATCGCTTGGCATTGGAATTGCATGTCTTGGACAACGGTCCTGGCATCCCGGAAGCGATCAAGGACCGACTGTTTTTCCCGCTGGTGTCCGGTCGGGATGGCGGGTCAGGCTTGGGGTTGAACCTGGCACAAACCTTTGTGCAACAACACCAGGGCTTGATTGAGTGTGACAGTGTGCCAGGGCGCACGGATTTCAAAATCCTGATTCCCTTGCCCTGAAATTTTGAATGTGGCTGCGCTTGACCTGAGGTGACTGACTGACATGAAACCGATCTGGATCGTGGATGATGACCAGTCCATTCGCTTCGTGCTTGAAAAAGCATTGTTGCGTGAGAGTTTGCCCACCCGCAGCTTCACCAGTCCGCGTGAAGTGCTGCAGGCCCTGGACGCTGCCACCGACGAGGATGGCCCGCAGGTGCTGGTCAGTGACATTCGCATGCCGGGAGGCTCCGGGCTAGAGTTGCTGACACGCGTTAAAGAGCGCCTGCCGGGCTTGCCCGTCATCATCATGACGGCCTTCTCCGATTTGGACAGTGCCGTCTCCGCCTTCCAGGGCGGGGCGTTTGAGTACTTGCCCAAGCCCTTTGACTTGCCCAAGGCGGTGGAGTTGATTCGCCGCGCCGTAGACGAAAGCCAGCGCGAGGAGTTTGCCGGCGACAAAGTAGACATCACCCCCGAAATGCTGGGCCAGGCGCCCGCCATGCAAGATGTGTTTCGTGCGATTGGCCGTCTCAGTCAAAGCAATGTCACGGTGATGATCACTGGCGAGTCGGGTACTGGCAAAGAGTTGGTGGCGCGTGCGCTGCACAAGCACTCGCAGCGTGCGTCAGGCCCGTTTGTGGCCATCAACACGGCAGCCATCCCCAAAGATTTGCTGGAGAGCGAGTTGTTTGGCCATGAGCGCGGTGCCTTCACGGGCGCGCAAACCATGCGCCGCGGCCGCTTTGAGCAAGCCGAAGGCGGCACGCTGTTTCTGGATGAAATTGGCGACATGCCGTTTGACCTGCAGACCCGTTTGTTGCGGGTGTTGAGCGATGGCAATTTCTACCGTGTGGGTGGCCACAGTGCCATCAAGGCCAATGTGCGTGTCATTGCGGCTACCCATCAGGATTTGGAACAACGCGTCAAGGAAGGCGCCTTCCGCGAAGACTTGTTTCACCGCCTGAACGTCATTCGCTTGCGACTCCCCGCCTTGCGTGAGCGTCGCGAGGACGTGCCCATGTTGACGCGCCACTTCCTGCAGCAAAGCGCGCAACAGCTCGGCGTGGACCCCAAGCGTATTTCCGATGCCGCGCAGAATTTGTTGCTCGGCTTTGGCTTCCCCGGCAACGTGCGCCAATTGGAAAACATTTGCCACTGGCTGACCGTGATGGCGCCCGCGCAAGTGATCGAGCCCAAGGACTTGCCGCCGGAAGTGCTGATGCCCGTTGCTCACTTGCCCGACAGCGTCTCGGCGCAAGAGGCCGGTAGCGTCCTCACAAGCTTCAGCCCAAGCACCGCGGAGGCCGACGCCAAAGCGGTGGCTTACAGCAGCACCAGTGCCACTGTGCCCCCCGTGGCCTTGAATGTGCCCGGCGCCGATTGGGAGTTGGGCCTGGAAGCCGAAGCCATGGCCTTGTTGGTCTCCGGTTGCCCCGATGTCTGGGATGTGCTGTGCCGCCGCTTTGAAGCCAAGCTGATTCTCACAGCGCTGGCCAACACCCGGGGACGTCGCATCGAGGCGGCACAAAAGCTGGGCATTGGCCGCAACACCATCACCCGCAAAATTCAGGAACTCAACCTGGAGTGAGGTGCGTCAGAGCGCGAGCGTGACGATCACCGGTGTGTGATCGCTGGGGCGCTCGTTTTTGCGCGGCGCTTTGTCGATCACGCAGGCTTGCGTGACTTCTTTGAGGGATGGGCTCACCAGCACGTGGTCGATGCGCAGGCCGCGGTTGCGGCGAAAGGCCATCTCGCGGTAATCCCACCAGGAGTAGCTTTTCTCGGGTTGCTCGAACAGCCGAAATGCATCGCACAGGCCCAAATCCAACAGGCCCTGGAAATGCGCGCGCTCTTCGGCCGTGCAATGGATGGTGCCGGCCAGGCCCACCGGGTCCCACACATCGCGGTCGTCGACCGTGATGTTGAAGTCGCCCATCAGCACCAGTTTGGGGTGTTGTTGCAATTCTGTGTGAAGCCAGGCGCGCAGCGCGTCCAGCCATTTCATCTTGTAGACGAACTTGTCGCTGTCGGGGGCTTGCCCGTTGGGGAAATAGGCGCCGATCACGCGCACCCCTTGCACCGTGCCGGTGATCACACGGGCCATGTCATCCTCAAAGCCAGGGATGTTGCGCACCACATCGCTCGCGCCTTGCCGGCTCAGCAAGGCCACGCCGTTGTAGGTTTTCTGGCCAAAAAAATCCACCTGGTAGCCCGCCGCTTCGATGGCTTCGCGTGGGAACTTGTCATCGGTGGTTTTGGTCTCTTGCAGCACCAAGGCGTCGATGACCTGCTCGGCGGCTTGTTGCTGCAGCCAGTCCAGCACTTGCGGCAAGCGCACGGACAAAGAGTTGACGTTCCAGGTGGCGAGTTTCATGGCAGCACTGTATCAGCTCGCAACCTCGTATGATCCGCCAATGAAACTTTCTCCCCGCGCCACGGGACTCACCGCTGCCGTGGTCACGGTGATGATCTGGACGTCCTTCATCATCATCGCCCGCGCCTCCACCGCCTACACCCTGCGTCCGCTGGACATTGTGTTTGTGCGCACCTGCGGCGCTGCTGCTGTGCTGCTGCCTTGGGCCTGGTGGCTGATGCGGCCGGCACGCCAGCGCGGCGAAAAAGTGGGCTCTTTGTGGGGCCTGTCGCCCTTGCCCTGGCGCATCACGGTGCTGACCGGTTTTTTTGGCAGCATGATGTACGGCCTCTTGGCTTATTCAGGCTTCTTCTTTGCCCCGGCGGCCCATGCTTCGGTGCTGATGCCCGGCAGCTTGCCCTTGTGGACTTCGGTGCTGGCCTGGGTGTTGTTGCGCGACCGCATTGGCAAAACCCGCGCGCTGGGCCTGCTGTGCATTGTGGGCGGCGACTTGCTGGTGGGCGGCGCGAGCTTGCTCAAAGCCTTCGAGGGCGGCCAGGTCTGGGTGGGCGATGTGTGCTTCATGACCGCCGCTTTTTGCTGGTCGGTTTACGGCGTGCTGGTGCGCCGCCATGGCCTGGACCCGGTGCGCGCCACCATGGCCATCACGGCCTTCACCACCGTGGCCTTTTTGCCGGTGTATGGCGGCTTGGCTTGGGCCGGCTGGGTCGAGAGCGGGCTGGCGCTGGCCTCTTGGCAAGAGCTGCTGTTTCAGCTCATCTTTCAGGGATTGGGCACAGTGGTGATTTCAGGCATCACCTTCACGCTGATGGTGCGCCACTTTGGGCCGGTGCGCTCCACCATGATCACGGCCATCGTGCCAGGCTTGTCGGCATTGGGGGCCGTGCTGTTGCTGGGCGAGCCCTTGTACTGGAACCTGGTGGCGGGCTTGGCGTTGGTGACCGTGGGCATTTTGTTCGGCGTGCTTTCCACCCTGAAAGCCACGCCGAAATGACCATGCCTTAAATGTGCATCACGGCGGCACCGCCGATGACCACACCCACCGCTCCCACTGCGTACATGGCTTTTTTCAGCCAGTCCTTGCGGGTCAGCAGGGCAATGGCTGCCAGCGCAATCGAGACTTGCAGCGCTGTGGTGGCCTGAGCCCAGCGGTGGTGCTGGTGCATTTGCTGGTCTGACTTTTCATCCCATGATTTGGCTTCGGCTTCGAGCTTTTCAGCGTCTTTCTTGATGTCGCCTTTTTCACCCTTGTAGCGCTTGATCTCGCTTTCGTAGAACTCTTTCTTGGCCGGGGGGGCCAACTCCAGCGCCAATTCGCTCAGGTTTTGCTTGCTGCTCTTGGCCTGATAGTAGTTCCACTGATTGGAGGCTTCGGTCTTCTTGATGGCCGCATTGTTTTTGTACAAACCGGCATTGGCTTGGGTGGCGCCGCCCATGTAACCAAAGATGGCACCCACCGTGGCAATGATGGCCGTGAACATGGCGATCTGGTTGGTCATGCCCGAGTTGTCGTCGTGGCCGTGGCCGCCTTGGCCCGCATGCTCGAGCTCGTGGTCGTGCGGGCCGTGTACGTGAAAACCGTGTCCGGACATGTCAATTTCCTTTGCGTTCGAGGGTGATGAAACTGTAGGGC
>JACCDS012385347.1_pt1 | contig 13702 bp, 11 predicted proteins | sample 7446441 | NCBI WGS metagenome assembly JACCDS01 (sample SAMN15323445, study PRJNA562643) | freshwater metagenome | isolation source: river surface water | place: USA:Blue River Watershed | collected 2017-08-17 | reverse complement strand
GCTTCGGTCAAATCCTGTGCGCCCCAGCCTGCCAGGCTGGCAGCCTGCAGTTGTTCGCAAAGTTTGCGTTCGCCCAATGCGCCGTCAAAGGCCCAGGCGGGGCGCAGGGCCAGGCTCAGGCGGGCTTGGCCCCCGTTGGCAGCCAGCGCGGGCCACTGGCGTTGCACTTCCTGCAGGTGCTGCTCGAAGCTGGGGCTCACCTCGGCGCTGTGCAACAACTCACTGGGGCCGATGCGCACAATCCACGCACGCAATTCGTCGGCAGGGCAATGGGCGAGATTCAGCACGCCTTGGGTGACGCTCAGCCATGCAAGGCCACAGGTGGCGCGCGCACCCTGGTGCACGGCCAGCAGCAGCGATTCGCTTTTGTCGTTCAGCAGTTCGGCATCCGTCAGCGTGCCGGGGGTGACGACCCGCACCACTTTGCGCTCCACCGGGCCCTTTGAGGTGGCCGGGTCGCCAATCTGTTCGCAAATGGCCACCGACTCGCCCAGTTTGATGAGCCGTGCCAGGTAGGTTTCTACCGATTGGAACGGCACGCCCGCCATCACCACCGGCTGTCCGGCCGACTGGCCACGCTTGGTCAGCGTGATGTCCAACAGCCGTGCCGCCTTTTCGGCGTCTTCGTAAAACAGTTCGTAGAAATCCCCCATTCTGTAAAACAGCAGCGTGGAGGGAAAGTCCGCTTTTAAAGATAGAAATTGCGCCATCATGGGCGTGTGCCCGGCCAGTTGGAGGGCCGAGGCAGTGCCTGATGCGGGCGTTGAAGCGAGGGCGGGGGTGTTCACCAGATTCTTTCAGAACGCGCTGTGGGTAAGCAGTGACAGCGTTGTGTAACGGCGCTTTGGATTGTCCGCGGTTCGTATACTACGAAAAATGGTTCATCCCTCCCATCAGGCAGAGTTCCGCCAGTCGCTGATCTGGTTGTCGGTTTTGCTGGCAAGTTTGGGCGTGGTGCAGGTGCTGCCACCGCCCGATATCGCGCGCGGATTGGCGGGTTACGTGCCCCTTCACACCGCGATGGAGGTGTTGGCCATGGCAGTGGCTGCCATGGTGTTTGGTATCTCCTGGGCCACTCAGCGCTACGGACACAATGGGCGTGCCACGGTGCTGGGTGTGGCGTTTTTTGGGGTGGCGGTGCTGGATTTGTCGCACACGCTGTCTTTTGCCGGCATGCCCGACTTTGTCACGCCCAGTGGCGCTGAGAAGGGCATCAACTTCTGGCTGGCAGCCCGTTCGTTGGCGGCCCTGGTGCTTTTGTATGTGGCGTTCTCGCCACCGGCGTGGAGCGACTGGTGGGGGCGCCAGTCCCGTTACATCGGTTTGACGGGCGTGGTGTTGGTGGTGATTGCGGTGCACGCCGCGTTTCTGTTTCGCCCTGACTGGATGCCCCGGACCTTCATTCCCGGCGAGGGCTTGACCGCTTTCAAAGTCTGGTTCGAGTACGGGTTGATCGCCGCCTATATCGCCGCCGGATTGGGTTTTTGCCGGCATTTGCGCGATGAACGTGTGTTCGGAGCTTCGCAGTTGGCGCTGGCGTCTTTCACGATGGCCATGGCGGAGTATTTCTTCACGCTGTACGCCAACGTCACCGACATCTACAACGTTGTGGGTCATGTGTACAAGATCGTGTCTTACGGGTTCCTGTACCGCAGTTTGTTCGTCGAAACGGTTCAAAAGCCCTACCAGGATTTGCTGGCCTCTGAACTGCACCAGCGGGCCACGCTGGAAACCTTGCCGGACCTGCTGTTTGAGGTGGATCCTCAGGGCATCTACCTTGCGGTGCACGCGACCGAAACCGGCAAGCTGGCCGCGCCGGCGCAGGATCTGATTGGACGTTCCTTGCGGGATGTGCTGCCACCCCAGGCCGCCGACATATGCCATGCGGCCCTGGCGCAAGCCGAGGTTGCAGGCACCAGCCGTGGCCAGCGGATCGCGTTGCCGGTGCCTGAGGGCATGCGCCACTTCGAGCTGTCGGTGGCCAGAAAGGTGTCGCCACAAGACCAGCGCGTGAGCTACCTGGTGATGTCGCGTGACATCACCGAAACCGTTGACAACGAGCGGCGTGTGGATTTTGAAAACCACTTGAATGCCGCTTTGCTGGATCTGCAGCAACCCCGAAACGGCGAAAGCGACGAGGACTTTCTGCGCCGTGGCCTGGCACTTGCCCAAGATTTGACGGGCAGTTTGTGGGCAGGCGTGCATTGGGTGCATGAAGACGAGCAACGATTCCTGCAGAGTGTCTGGTCAGGTGAGGCAGACATTCAGCAGCTTGAGCGCGATCACAGCTTGTGGTGGGCCTGCCTGGCACCCTGCCTGCAACAGCGGCAGCCGCTCCTGAACAACGCTGTGGCCGATTCGCCCGAAGGTGTGCATTGGCCTTTGAATGTTCACCGGCTGGCCAGTGTGCCCGTGCTGGATGCTTCCAGAGTCAGGATGTTGCTGGTGGTTTGCAACAAGCCTGGTCCTTACGAAAGTCAGGACCAGCGGGGTCTGCAGGTGCTCGCCGACGCCATGTGGAACCACGCCAAACAGCGCAGGCAGGAGGCCATCATCCACCGCTTGTCCGAGGCGCTGGACCAGAGCCCTTATCCGGTGGTGATCACCGATGCGTATGCCGCGATCCAGTACGTGAACCGAGCGTTCACCGAAGTCAGTGGCTACCCGTCCAGCGAAGTGCTGGGACGCACGCCGGCGTTGCTCAAATCGGGCAAAACCCCGTTGTCCACCTACACCGATCTGTGGGCACACCTGAATCAGGGGCAGCCCTGGCAGGGCGAGTTCATCAACCGTCGCAAAGACGGGCAGACCTACATTGAACGCGCATCGGTTTACCCCGTGCGCGACCCGCAAGGCCATTTGACTCACTTTGTCGCTCACAAAGAAGACATCACCCTGCGCCGTGCGGCCGAAGATCGCATTCGTGCCCTGTCTGACTTCGACACACTCACCGGCTTGATGAACCGCAAGGCGTTTGACGAGCTGCTGACCGCCGCCTTGGCACAGGCTGCACACAACCACGATCGCCTGTCGTTGTTGTGGATCGACCTCGATAATTTCAAGGTGATCAACGAGACACTGGGTCACGCGGCAGGTGATGAGCTGCTGGTGGAAATGGCCAATCGCCTGCGGGCTTGCTGGGGCGGGCAAATCAGTCTGGCCCGATACTCGGGTGACACTTTTGTGGCCCTGGTGCCCAAGGCAGATCAGGCCACCGTGACCTTGATGGTGCGCGATGCCTTGTCCGAAATCCAGCATTCGCTGCTGGTTCAGGGCAGTTTGATATCACTCGGGGCGTCGGTCGGGATTGCGGTGTTCCCCAACGACGCTCAGACGCCGGGTGCCTTGGCGTCGGCGGCCGAAGTGGCCATGTACCAGGTCAAGCAGGAAGGTCGCAACGGATTGCGATTTTTTGCGCCCGAAATGCAGGTCAACAGCCAGCGCTCGCTGGAACTCGCGGCCAGCTTGAAGGATGCCCTGGAGCGCGACGAACTGTTCCTGGTTTTTCAACCCCAGCTCGCGCTGGGCAGCGGTCAGTTGGTGGGGGCCGAGGCGCTGTTGCGCTGGCGTCACCCCAAGTGGGGGGCTGTGTCACCGGCCGAGTTCATTCCGATTGCCGAGCAGACGGGGTTGATCGTGCCCATCGGGCTGTGGGTGATGGAGCAGGTGGCTGAACACCTCCGCCGTTGGGATGGTATGGGTCTGCCGCCGCTGGTGGTGGCCGTCAATGTGTCGGCGGTGCAGTTTGACCGCCCGAATCTGGTGGACGAATTGCTGGCGGTTGTCCAGCGCGTGGGTGTGTCGCCCAGCCGCATAGAGGTCGAGCTGACCGAAGCCGTGGCGTTGCGCGACCCGGAACTGGCGGCCGTGACCATTGACCGTCTGCACGACATCGGGTTCAGGGTTTCGCTGGACGACTTTGGCACCGGCTACTCGTCGATGAGCTACCTCAAGCGCTACGCCATCGACAAGCTCAAAATTGACCAGTCGTTTGTGCGCGACCTGGCCATCAGCGAAAGCGATCGGGCCATTGTCACAGCCATCGTTCGGGTGGCGCACAGCCTGAAGATGGTCAGCATTGCTGAAGGGGTGGAGACGGCCGAACAGCTGGCCTGGCTGAAAAGCTGCGGCTGCGATGAAGTGCAAGGCTACCTGTACAGCCGGCCGTTGGCGTTGCCGGATTTCGAGGCCTTTGTTCAGGCGCAGGTTCAAGTCGCCTTGGCACCGCAGGCGAGCTCTCCTATACTCCAGTAATGAACCAAACGGTACATTCCACGGCGCGCAAGCCGTCTGCCCGCTCGACCCCTGCGCGTGCCACCTCGCGCACCAACGACCCCGAGCGCACCATGGCCAACATCATGGAGGTGGCCATTGCGGAGTTTGCTGAAAAAGGTCTGGCTGGCGCACGCATCGATGAAATCGCGGCCGCCACCCACACCAGCAAGCGGATGATCTACTACTACTTCGACAGCAAAGAAGGGTTGTACCTTGCCGCGCTCGAGGAGTCGTACCGCCGCATGCGTGCCATTGAGGGCGAGCAAAACCTCGACAGTCTGGAGCCGATGGCCGCGTTGCGGCGGCTGGTGGAGTTCACTTTTGACCACCACCTCAGCCACGAAAACTACATTCGGCTGGTGATTTCGGAAAACATGAACCGGGGTCAGTTCCTGGCGCAAAGCACCACCATCCAGCAGCTCAACGTGCCGGCCATTTCGGCGATCCAGAAGCTCTACGAGCGTGGGCTCGCCAGCGGTGTGTTCCGCCCGGGGCTGGATCCGATCGACATCCACGCATCGATCTCGGCGCTCACGTTTTTCAACGTGTCCAACCGCCACACCTTTGGCTTGATTTTCAAGCGTGACTTCCGCGACCCGGCTGTGGTGGCGCAACGTCGAGCCAGCATCGTCGAGATGGTGGAGCGCTACCTGCGCGCTTGAACTGGCGACGCGGCGTGTAGCCGCACAGCTCAGCCTAAAACCTAAGGGAAAACCCCAATCCACAAAAAACTAACCAGTTCGTACATTTCAGGTCTGGATTTCACAGGAAGCCCGTCATGTTTGAAAAAATCATCGGCCACTACTGCCGAGCTCTGTCGGCCCTGATGGTCATCAGCCTTGCGTTGATGGTTGTCATGGTGTTTGGCAACGTGGTCATGCGCTACGCATTCAACTCGGGCATCACGCTGTCGGAAGAACTCTCGCGATGGTTGTTCGTGTGGATGACCTTCATGGGAGCGGTGGTGGCCCTCAATGAACGCGCTCACCTAGGCACCGACTCGTTGGTGGTCCGCTTGCCGGTCGTCGGTCAAAAAGTTTGCTTGGGGTTGGCGCTGGTGCTGATGCTTTTCATCGACTGGCTGATTTTCAAAGGCTCGCTGGACCAGGTGCGCATCAACTGGGATTCGACCAGCGCCGTCATGGAAACCTCAATGGGCTATTTCTACGGCAGCGGCGTGGTGTTCGCGACCCTGGCTGCGCCCATTCTGCTGTTGAACCTGTGGCGGCTGCTGTCAGGCCGCATGGCAGACAGCGAGCTGATCGGCATTCGCGAGTCTGACGACATGCCCCACGGCAACCCGCACCCCTGAACCGAGCCCTCCGGAGACCCTAGCCATGACCATAGCCATCTTCCTGGGTTCGCTCATCGCCGCGATGATGATCGGCGTCCCCATCTCCTTCTCGCTGCTGCTGTGCGGTGCTGCCCTGATGTGGCACCTCAACATGTTCGACGCGCAGATCCTGGCCCAGAACCTGATTGAGGGTTCCAACAGCTTCCCCTTGCTGGCCGTGCCGTTTTTCATGCTGGCCGGCGAAATCATGAACGCGGGTGGCCTGTCCAAGCGCATCGTGGCATTCGCCATGTCGCTGGTGGGCCATGTGCGAGGCGGTCTGGGCTATGTGGCCATCATGGCCGCGGTCATCATGGCCTCGCTGTCGGGTTCAGCGGTGGCCGATGCCGCCGCTCTGGCCGCACTGCTGCTGCCCATGATGCACAGCGCTGGACACGACAAAGCGCGCTCCGCAGGCTTGCTGGCGTCAGCGTCCATCATTGCGCCCATCATTCCACCCTCCATCGGGTTTGTGATTTTTGGTGTAGCGGCCAACGTGTCGATTTCCAAGCTGTTCATGGCCGGCATCTTTCCGGGTTTCTTGCTGGGTCTGACACTGTGCCTGGTCTGGTGGTGGCTGGCGCGCAAAGAAAATGTGACACCGCCTGCCCGCAAAACCCGCGCCGAAGTGTTCCACGCGCTGCGCGATGCCGCATGGGCGTTGGGCTTGCCGGTGATTGTGGTGATCGGGCTGAAATTTGGCGTCTTCACCCCAACCGAGGCCGCTGTGGTGGCTGCCGTCTATGCACTCCTGGTGTCGATGGTGGTCTACGGCGAGCTGAAGCTGGGCCAGTTGTACGGCCTGTTTCTGGCGGCGGCCAAAACCACCTCCGTCATCATGTTCCTGGTGGCTGCAGCCATGGTGTCAGCCTGGCTGATCACCGTGGCCCAGTTGCCCGACCAGCTGGTTGCGTTGCTGGAACCACTGCTCGACAGCCCGACTTTGCTGATGTTTGCCATCATGGCGCTGGTGATTGTGGTCGGTACGGCCATGGACATGACCCCGACCATTCTGATTCTCACGCCAGTGTTGATGCCCCTCGTCAAGGCAGCCGGTATCGATCCGGTGTATTTTGGTGTTCTGTTCATCATGAACAACGCGATCGGGTTGATCACGCCGCCAGTGGGCACGGTGCTCAACACGGTGGCTGGCGTGGGCAAGGTCAGCATGGACGACGTGACCAAGGGCGTCTGGCCATTCATGCTGGCACAGTTCGGTTTGATGTTCCTGATGGTCCTGTTCCCGCAGATCGTCATGGTCCCGGCACGCTGGCTTATCGGCAACTGATTTTTTTGTGACCCGTGAGTTGGTACGCCACGGGTCGCTTTCAATCCCGCGTACCGCTTCCCATCCTTTGGAGACACCATGAAACGTCTGATGCTCAAAACCCTGGTGGCCGCTGTGGCCTTGGCCGCTTTCGGTGCCGCCCAGGCCCAAGACAAAACCATCAAGTTTGCGACCCAGAACCCGAAGGGTCACCCCATTGTGATGGGGATGGAAAAGTTCAAGGAAGTGGTGGAAGCCAAGAGCGGTGGCAAGATCAAGGTCAATCTGTTCCCGGGCGGCACGCTGGGAAGCGACCAGGCCAACGTATCCGCCATCCAGGGCGGTACGCTTGAAATGGCGTCCATGAACTCGGGCATTTTCGCCAGCCAGGTCAAGGAATTCGCGATTTACGACTTCCCGTTCATGTTCAACAACGAGAAGGAGGCCGACTTCATCGTGGACGGCCCCTTCGGCAAGAAGCTGCACGACAAGCTGACTGAAAAGGGCATCGTCGGTCTGGCCTATTTTGAGCTGGGCTTCCGCAACATCACCAACAGCAAGCGGCCCATCACCAAGGTGGAAGACCTGGCAGGCCTGAAACTGCGCGTGATTCCCAACCCGATCAACGTGGACTGGGTCAAGGCTCTGGGCGCCAACCCCACACCGCTGCCGTTCCCCGAGGTGTATGCGGCGCTGGAGCAAAAGGCGATTGACGGCCAGGAAAACCCGCTGACGGTGATCAACGCCAACAAGTTCTACGAAGTGCAAAAGCACGTGGTGCTGTCCAACCACCAGTACAACCCGCAATCGGTCGTGATCAGCAAGAAGTTCTGGGACGGCCTGGACGCCGGGCAGAAGAAGATCGTTTCTGATGCCGCTCAAGAGGCCGCCAAGTTCCAGCGCGCCCAGGCCCGCTCGCAGGTGGCGAGCGCCCTGGACAACATGAAGAAGGGCGGCATGCAAGTGACCGAGCTGCCCGCAGCAGAGGTGAGCAAGCTGCGCGACATGATGCGCCCGGTCACGGCCAAGTACGGGGTCAACGTGGGTCAGGACACCCTGAAAGAGCTGCAGAACGAGCTGGCCAAAGTTCGCAAGTAAGTCGCTGGGCTGACCTGTGAAGCGCCCCACCCGTCTGGCCGTAGCCGGCGCCGGAATGATCGGACAGGCCCATATCCGGGTGCTGCAGGCCAGTCCGGGCTGTGTCCTGTCTGCCGTGGTGGACCCGTCGCCCGCGGCAGTGGGGGTGGCGGCGCAAGCGGGTGTGCCCCTGCACGAGACGCTGGACGCGCTGTTTGCCCACGACAGGCCCGACGGCGTCTTGCTGGCCACACCCAATGCGCTGCACGTGCCCCAGGCGCTGCAGTGCATCGAGGCAGGCTTGCCCGTGCTGGTGGAAAAACCCATCGCCACCACCGTGGCCGAGGGCCAGACGCTGGTGGACGCAGCCGAGCGGAGTGGTGTGCCGGTGCTGGTCGGTCACCACCGCGCGCACAGCCCGATCATGGCGAAAGCGCAACAGGTGGTCGCCTCTGGCCAACTCGGGCGGCTGGTCACGGTCATGGGCAGCGCCACCTTCTACAAGCCCGACCATTATTTCGATGATGGCCCCTGGCGCCGCGAGGTGGGTGGAGGTCCGATCCTGATCAACATGATCCACGAGGTGCACAACCTTCGCATGTTGTGCGGCGAGATAGTGGCAGTGCAGGCGTTCGCATCCAACGCGGTGCGCGGGTTCGCGGTAGAGGACACAGTGGCCATCAACCTGCGCTTTGCCAATGGTGCGCTGGGCAGCTTCATGCTGAGCGACACCGCGGCCTGTGCCCGCAGCTGGGAGCAGACGAGCCAGGAAAACAAGGTCTACCCCAGCTACGACGACGAGGACTGCTATGTGGTTGTTGGTACCAATGGCAGCCTGTCGGTGCCCACCATGCGTCTGAAGACCTACCCTCGACCCGAAGACCGTTCCTGGTGGAAGCCGTTTGAAGTCGGCATGGTAGAGATGGTGCGTGACGACCCACTGAAACACCAGATGGAACACTTTGGGGCTGTGGTGCGTGGCGAGGCCCAACCGCTGGTCAGCGCGCGCGATGGCTTGCAAAACTTGAAAGTTACCGAAGCCATAGCCCACGCGGCACGCACTGGCCGCGTGGTGGAACTGGTCTGAACTGTTCTCTTTTCGGAGTCCCGAATGAAAAAAATCCTGATCCTCAACGGCCCCAACCTGAACCTGCTGGGCACCCGCGAACCGGCCCAGTACGGCTACACCACCTTGCCCGACGTGGAGGCCTTCTGCAAGGCTCATGGCCAGGCCATTGGTTACGAGGTTGAGTGCTTCCAGAGCAACTGGGAGGGCGCGCTGCTGGACAAGATCCAAGAGTATGGTCGCCTGTACAAGGCAGGTGAGGTGCTGGGGGTGGTGTTCAACCCCGGCGCCTTCACGCACACCTCGATCGCGCTGCACGACGCCATCAAGGGCGTGGACCCGATGCCGGTGATCGAGTGTCACATCTCCAACGTCCATGCGCGCGAAGAATTCCGCCACCACTCCTGGGTGTCGCCGGCTGCCGCAGGCATCGTCATAGGCTTCGGGGTGGATGGCTACCTGGTCGCGATGGATGGTCTGGTGCGCAAGTTCGTCCAATCCGCCGCCACCCAGAAGCCTTAAGCATCGACGCTGAGTCCTTTTGCAGTGCGGGATTTCCCTTTTTAAGATCGATCACCGAACATATTTGATCGATGATCGATCTGGTGTTGGGCGCGTTTGTGCACCGCGTTTGAGTTGCAGCCCTAAAGTCACCGACAGTTTTTCACCGCCTTACACGCCCACCGCGATACCCACCATGATCAACGGCCACACCGAACTCATCGTTCACATCGGTTATCCCACCCACAGCTTCAAGGCGCCGATGATCTACAACCCGTATTTTGAGGCGTCAGGCATCAACGCTGTGGTCGTGCCCATGGGCAGCAAACCCGAGTCCTACCCCGAACTGCTGCGCAGCGTTTTCACGCTGGAAAACATTCGTGGCGCACTCATCACCATGCCGCACAAGGTGGTGACGGTGGGACTGCTGGACGAGGTCTCCCCCACCGTGCGGGTGGCTGGGGCGTGCAATGCGGTCAAACGCACGGCCGACGGACGTCTCGTGGGAGACCTGTTCGACGGTGAAGGCTTTGTGCGTGGCGTACAACGCAAAGGCCTGGTCCTCAAGGGCGCGCGCGCTCTGGTGGTCGGCAGTGGCGGCGTCGGCAGTGCGATTGCCGCGTCGCTGGCCGCGGCGGGCGTGGGTACCATGGGTTTGTTCGATGTCAACGCCGCTTCTGCCGAAGGGTTGGGTGCGCGGCTGAAGGCCCAGTACCCTGGTATCGAGCTGAAATTGCACACCAAAGATCCACAAGGCTACGATCTCGTGGTGAATGCCACGCCACTGGGCATGAACGAGGGTGACCCGCTGCCGATCGACATGGATCGCCTGTCGGCCGATTGTTTTGTGGGCGAGGTGGTGATGCGCACCGAAATGACCGCGTTTCTGACCGCCGCTCAAGCCCGCGGCTGTCGCATACAGGTCGGTTCGGACATGCTGTTCGAGCAGATTCCGGCTTATCTGGAGTTCTTTGGCTACCCCAGCACCACCGCCGAACATCTGCGTTCGCTGGCACGTCTGAGCTATTGAAAAGAGGCACCCATGAGCGATTTCCTGACCAAAACCACTGCATCGCGCGAACCCCTGCAAGCATCCTTCAGTGACGCTTCCAACCCGATCGGGCTGGACGGGGTGGAGTTCATCGAATACGCCACCAGCAAGCCGCAGGCACTGGGCCAAGTGCTGGAGATGATGGGTTTTCGGCCCATCGCGCGGCACCGTTCGCGCGAGGTGCTGTTGTACCGTCAGGGCGACATGAACATTGTGGTCAACGCCCACCCGGATGAAGCGCGTGCCGCCAGCCATGGCAGCGAGGTGCCCAGCATCTCGGCCGTGGCGCTGCGGGTGCGCGATGCCCGCGCCGCCTACGACTACGTGCTGGAGCGCGGCGCGTGGGAGGTGCCCACTCACGCCGAGGTGATGGAACTCAACATCCCCGCCATCCATGGCGCGGGCGGCAGCCGGATCTATTTCGTGGATCGGTACAAGGAATTTTCCATCTACGACGTGGACTTTGTGCCGATTCCGACGGTGGATCAGCACCCGCCCGCCACCGCTGGCGTCCACTTTTTTGGCATTGTCCAGTACATCGGTCCTGACCGCAGCTACGACTGGATCGAGTTCTACACCGAGCTGTTCGGCACCCAGCTCATCCCGGACGAAGAGCGCTACGGCATCATGCCCAAGGGCAAGTTGCTGCGCACGCCCGCCTTGGTTCAGGCCAACCGGTTCATGCTGCAACTGATCGAGCCCGAGCCCAACGTCTATGACGCCAACGAGCGGCTGCAGCGCATTGGTCTGGGCGTACCAGACGTGCTGGCTGCGGTGCGAGCCTTCCGCGCTCTGGGGGTGGAGTTTGTAGAGACCGAGGCTGCCCACACCGAGGCGCGTGGCGCCATCACCAAAACCTACCTCGGTTCCGTGGTGTTCGAGCTGGTCCACAGCGACGCACCGGGGGCTTGACCATGCGCCGCAGTCATCCTGTCGACAAAACCATCGCCACCTTTGGCATGGACACGATCACCCTCGCGGGGCCACTCGAGGCCAAGCTGGAGGCGATGAAAGACGCCGGTTTCAGCCAGGTCATGCTCAAGGCCAACGATCTGGTGGGCCACCCCGACGGCTGGCGGGCGGCTGTCAAGGCGGTGCACGCCAGCGGTTTGCGGGGCACCGGCTTCCAGGTCTTGCGTGACTTTGAAGGCCTGAGCGGTCATCTCCATCACTACAAGGTGGACATCGCCAAGATGATGCTGGAGATGTGCGCCGCGCTGGGCTGCAATGTGCTGCTGGTGTGTTCGTCCACGTCGCGGCACGCCAGTGAGGACCTCGACCACATCGCGCGCGATCTGCGCAAGCTGGCGATGTTGGCCATTCCCTACGGCATCAAGATCGCCTACGAAGCCCTGTCCTGGGGCCGCACCGTCAATGAATTCACCACCGCGTGGGATGTGGTCACGCGTGCCGATTGTCCCAACCTGGGCTTGGGCATCGATTCGTTCCACATCTTTGCCGCAGAAACGTCGCTCGATGAGATCGATTACCTGCAGCCCGACAAGATTTTCCTGGTGCAGCTGGCCGATTTCATGTGGCAGGAAACCAAGACATTCGAAGAGCGCATGACCACGGCGCGCACCTTCCGTGTGTTTCCTGGCGAAGGGGTGCACAGCGAGCAACTGGTGCAACTGGTGCTCAAGCTCGACCAGCTGGGCTACCGTGGAGACTACAGCTTCGAAGTCTTTAACGACGACTACGTGCAAATGCCGCTGCCATTTGTGGCGGAGCGGGGCCGCAAGTCGGCCTTGTGGCTGGCTGAAGATGTGCTGAGATTGTCGGTGCCGCTGCCCAATGCGATGCGCCTGCGGCCGGCGGCGTGATCTTTGGGCTTTGAGCGGCCCGGATCAGTCGCTGGCCAGGGCGCGCTGGTCGCGCTGCACCTGCATGATGAATCGTTGCAATGTGTGCTCAGCGCCCGACGGCAGCTTGACGAACCGCAATCCCACCTTGTGGCTCTGGTGCCCGGTGCGTGTCACCACGGTGCTGCGGTAGCGCACCTCCAGATCCACCACAAAGCGTCCAAAGTCGCCCAGATCCAGTTCGCACTCCGTGACCACCGAACCCTGGCCCAGCACCAGTCCCGGTGCCATCGGATCGGTCAGCCGCAAACCGCCCAGTGAAATGTCGAGCACGCTGGCGTTCACCGGCTCCGCCTCGGGGGTTGCGCGCAGTCGGCAAGCGGCGCGATAACCGGCCGGAATGTTGACCCGGTGAAATTCCCGGCGCTGCAGGCGGTGCAGACGGGTAGGAGGGGCGCAAGTGAAGGCGGGCAGCTGATCGTGCTGGCTCATCTTCAGGGGGCCAATCTGGCAACGCATTTCAACGCCGTCCAGAAAGCCAGTCAGCACCACCGCAGCTTGTTCCAGCAAGCGCCGGTTGCTGCGATCGTCGGGTCCGGTGTCGAGCAGCAGAGCACCGTTGTCCTCCACGGCCAACACGGTAGACACCACGGACGCATCTGGCCCGTAATGCAGCAGCACCCGTTCCCCCTTGCGCACCAATCCCCGGAAGTGTTGCCGGATTTCGAGCGGCGACTGGAGCCAATATGGACTGAGCTGCCCTGGCAGTTGCCCCCAGGGAAACGCCTGACTCATCATGTATCAGAACGGCGCGTCGTCTTGGCCGGGTTCGGTGAGCTCGGTGTTGGCGCTGGCTGGGGCTTGCTGACGCACCGCCGCCTTGTCACCCGCGCTGGCAAATTTGCTGTACTTGCCCAGGGTGCTCACCAGCTGGCCATAAATGCGGGGGTTGGCGGCCAGACATTCCCGTTGTTCCAAAAAGTCGGCTTCGCCAGTGAAGTTACCGACCAGACCACCGGCCTCGGTCACCAGCAACGAACCCGCGGCGACGTCCCAGGGGCTGAGCCCGGCTTCAAAGAAACCATCGGCAAAACCGGCAGCTATGTAAGCCAGGTCCAACGCGGCCGCGCCAGGGCGGCGCACGCCAGCCACTTTGGGCATCACGTCCTGCAACATCTGCATGTAGGTCTGGAACTGGTCGCCCGGGCGGAAGGGAAAACCGGTGCTGAGCAGGCAATCGCGCAGCGTGGTGCGCTTGGCCACGCGGATGCGGCGATCGTTGAGGTAAGCGCCCCGGCCCTTGGTGGCGCAGAAAAGGTCGTTGCGGGTG
>JACCDS011083870.1_pt1 | contig 13702 bp, 12 predicted proteins | sample 7446441 | NCBI WGS metagenome assembly JACCDS01 (sample SAMN15323445, study PRJNA562643) | freshwater metagenome | isolation source: river surface water | place: USA:Blue River Watershed | collected 2017-08-17 | reverse complement strand
GAACAAGACCGACGTCAAGGACGGCATCATCACCTACAAGATCGCTGCGCATGCGGCCGATCTGGCCAAAGGCCATCCGGGCGCGCAGATACGCGACAACGCGCTGTCGAAGGCGCGCTTCGAGTTCCGCTGGGAGGACCAGTTCAATATCGGCCTCGACCCGGACAAGGCGCGCGAATTCCACGACGAGACGCTGCCCAAGGATTCGGCCAAGGTTGCCCACTTCTGCTCGATGTGCGGCCCGCATTTCTGCTCGATGAAAATCACGCAGGACGTGCGCGACTACGCAGCGAAGCAGGGAATCTCTGAAATCGATGCGCTGAAGCAGGGGATGGAAGTGAAGGCGGTCGAATTCGTGAAGAGCGGCGCCGAAATCTATCGCAAGCAATGACGATTGCCATCGAGCTCAATGGCGAAGCACGCGAGCTGAGCGACGGCTACTGCGTGCAGGACCTGATCGATGCGCTGTCGCTGACGAATCAGGCGCTCGCGATTGCCGTCAACCGTGAGGTGGTGCCGCGTGCAAGGTGGCGCGAACATAAATTCACGGGCGGCGACAAGGTGGATATCGTCAGGGCGATCGGTGGCGGTTGATGCCTCTGCCGACTTACCAAGGAATCTGAACATGAGTGGCATTAATCCCGACGTCGGCCTCACCATCGCCGGCAAGACTTACCGCTCCCGACTGCTGGTCGGCAGCGGCAAGTACAAAGACCTCGATGAAACCCGCCGTGCGACCGAGGCGGCGGAGGCCGAGATCATCACGGTGGCGATCCGGCGCGTGAATATCGGCCAGGATCCGAACGCGCCAAATCTGCTCGACGTGGTGCCGCCGTCGAAGTACACGATCCTGCCGAACACGGCCGGCTGCTATAACGCAAAGGACGCGGTGTACACGCTGCAGCTCGCGCGCGAACTGCTGAATGGTCACAAGCTGGTGAAGCTCGAAGTGCTTGGCGATGAGAAGACGTTGTTTCCGAACATGCCGGAGACGCTGAAGGCGGCCGAGACGCTGGTAAAAGATGGCTTCGATGTGATGGTCTACTGCAGCGATGATCCGATACAGGCCAAGATGCTCGAAGACATCGGCTGCTGCGCGGTGATGCCACTGGCGTCACTGATCGGGTCCGGCATGGGCATCCTGAATCCTTGGAATTTGTCACTGATTATCGACAACGCGAAGGTGCCGGTGCTGGTCGATGCCGGTGTTGGCACTGCGTCTGACGCGGCCATTGCGATGGAACTTGGCTGCGATGGCGTGTTGATGAACACCGCCATCGCCGGTGCGAAAGATCCGGAGCGCATGGCGCGCGCGATGAAGCTGGCGGTAGAGGCGGGTCGTGAAGCCTTTCTGGCGGGTCGCATTCCGCGCAAATTCGCCGCATCGCCGTCGTCGCCGATGGCAGGTCGCGTTGTATGACAAAGGCGGTCGTGCTGGTGTTTGCCGGGCTCGATCCGAGTGGTGGCGCCGGCATACAGGCAGACATACAGGCGATCAGCGCGGCGGGTGCGCACCCGCTGCCCATCGTCACTGCGCTGACCGTGCAGGATAACCAGCACGTGCATGCGGTGCATCCTGTCGAACCTTCGGTGTTGCGCGAGCAGGCACTGGCATTGATCGGGCAGCACACGCGTATCGATGCGGTCAAGATAGGCATCGTCGGCAGCGCGGCGAATGCGCAGGCGATCGCCGAGGTGATCACGATCTTGCGGGCGTCGAGCAAAGACCTGCCGGTCGTACTCGACACGGTGCTGGCCAGCGGTCATGGCGATGTTCTGACCAAAGGCGATGCGGTGCAGGCGCTGGCGCCGTTGCGCAAGCTGGCAACGCTGCTCACGCCCAACCTGCCGGAGGCACGCGCCTTGTGCGGCGTTGATGATGTCGAAGCGCAGGCGCAGCGCTTACTCGAAGACGCGCCGCATGTATTGATCAAGGGCGGGCATGGTGCCGGCGACACCGTTGTCAACGCCTGGTTTTGCGCTGATCGTCAACGCAAATGGCCATGGTCGCGCCTGCCGGGTGAACATCACGGCTCCGGCTGCACGCTGGCGTCGGCGATCGCCGCGCGTCTTGCGCAGCGCATCAGCATGGAAGAGGCGCTCCATAGCGCGCAGCGATATACGCAGCGTTGCCTCGAACAAGCATTCAGGATCGCGGACGGACAGCTGATTCCCGATCGCATCAAGGAGATGTCATGAACGGCCTGTACCTCGTCACGCCCGACTGGGATGATACCGACCAACTGGTCGCCGCCAGTGAGCAGGCGATTGCAGGCGGCGCGACGCTGCTGCAGTACCGGCACAAGACGGCCGGCGATACGCAACGCGTTGAGCAGGCAGCCGCCTTGCTGACGCTGTGCCGTCGCATGAACGTGCCGCTGATCATCAACGACCATATCGATCTGTGTGAGCAGCTGGATGCCGACGGTATCCATGTCGGTGGTACCGATGCGTCGGTCGCCGACGTGCGCGCACGGGTTGGCAAGGACAAGATCGTCGGCGCGTCCTGCTATGGCGATCTGCAGCTCGCAAGGAGTGCGGCTGCCGCTGGCGCAAGCTATCTCGCTTTTGGTGGCTTTTATCCTTCGCGCGTGAAGAAGTACGAAGTAAGCACGCCACCGGACATCATCACGCGTGCGCTGGCCGAATTCGACCTGCCTGTGTGCGTGATCGGCGGCATGACCGTCGATAACAGCCGCCCGTTGGTCGCGCTCGGCGCGCATATGGTCGCTGCGATCAGCAGCGTTTATTCGGTGGATGATCACCGTTCAGCCGCATCTGCCTTCGCATCGCTTTTCCGATAAGCGACTCATCGGAGTGATCATCGAAGATCACTCCGCTCCTCCCGAAATATTCAGTCGTCCTCCATCGGAACCCGGTCTTTTCTCCTGCTACTCAGCAGCCGCCTCGCGCGCCTGCGCACGTCGAATTAGCGGAGATCGATTTGAAGTTGTCCGACCTGCAGTACCTGATGCATCAACTCGGCCCGGCCACACCGGAGATCATCACTATCGTCCAGGAATCCATCGATAGCTGGATGGTCGAGTTCGACGAAGGCGTCGCGCTGCAGGTCGCGTGGGAAGAGCGTTCCGGTCGTGCGCTGATGAAGTGTGCGATCGGGCAGCCGGATGAAGGCGCGCGCGAAGAAATCTACCGATCCCTGCTTAACGCAAACCTGCAGCTGACCGGCGTGGCCGATGTGAAGCTCGGACTCAGCGATGTCGATGAAGACGTGATGCTGATCGGCGAATATGAAATCGGGGAAGAGCCTGTCGAAGGTCTCCGCAAGCACCTGTCCGAATTCCTCGGATACGCCGAAAGCTTTTCACAGATGATCGCAGGCTCCTGGCCGGAAGGTTCGCTGCCAGAGCTGCAAGCGGTCGCCGCCATGAATCACGATCGGGCCTGAACTTCACTACATGAATGGAGCTGACAGATGAGCATGCCAACATCGAATGCATTACCACCAAGGTTGCTGAAGCCGGTCTCAGGCAAGATACAGAACGATGGTGCGGCCTTCGTGCCGCTGAGCCCGCACAAGGGCATGCGAAATGCATCAGTCATCTATCAGGCGATCAGGGAGATGCCCGACAAGGCGCTGGTTCGTGGCGACTTCGATAAAAGGTCGCGCCCGCTGATCTACTTTCCGGAGCGACCACCCAAGAAGATAGGCAGGCTGGAACCTCCTTCAGGCATCGCCAGCAATCCGTGGAATGATCCGGAAGGCCAGCCGGCGAACATCCGCAAGCCGAATCAGCGGGCAGTCGAGGCGCGCAATGCCGCGCATGACCGCGCCGAGCTGGCCAGTTTCCTCAAATCCATCGTCGAGGCCGCGTACGTGGCCGCGCCGCCCAGGTCGCTGCTGCTGCAGGCAGCGACGGACCTGAAATACAAGACCCTGGAAATCACTGCAGACGGTCGTGAATTCTCAGTCGGCGATCTGCGCAAGCCGCTGAAAGTGATCGCCCGAGCCTACGAGCTTCGCAACCTGAAGGGCATCAGTTCGCCGTACCGGCAGCGTCCGGCACATGACGCCGAGCTGCAGGCAAAGCGCCTCAGGCAATTTGCCGTGATCGACAAGTCCCGGATTCAAAAGCTCTGTGATGCGTTCGAGGCTGCTGCCGACGAGCAGGACGGCTTGGGCGCAGTACAGGAAATGCAGAATTTTCTGAAAAAATTTCGCATCCAGCATGAGGCAGAAAGCATAACCTTGCCTGCCTACGTTCGCCAGCATCGGATTTCGCACGACGTTTTGCGTTTCGCACAGTGCTGGATGAAGCTGATGGAGCCCGATAACTCGGCGATACGCCAGAAACTTTGCACCGAAGCCTGGTCGCTGGAGATGGACAGGATCTGCCCGATGGTCGTGAAGGAATACAAGGCGGTCAGGCGAGAGCGGCGCCGCGGCGTCAGCAGCGAGGAGTGGAGTGAGGTCGAAAAATCATCGACGGTCTTTATCCGGCAGGCAAGCATGCCGCAGCTGAGCCGGAGTTCTCAGACGGCACCCGTCGCTGAAGAAAAAATCGACGGCAGCAAGGCGAGCAAGTCTGACAAGAGCGAAAGCAGCGAACCAAAAATCGCCTTCCTGAGTCCGAAAGTCGAGATCAAAAAATTCCTCAGTTACAGCGAGATCAATCTTGCAACGGGCGTCACCCTGCCGCCGGAAGGGCGGTCGAGCACTGAAAATGTTACAGGCAATGCAGACCATGTCAGTCAGGAAGAGCAGTGAGCGCTGCTCGCTGCTGACCCCGCAAGCCGGCGCTTGAGCCCGACGCGCCGGCATATAATCGCGGGATGCAAAACCTCCTGCACAACCTCAATCCCGAGCAGCTCGCCGCCGTCACCCTCCCTCCGCAGCCCGCACTGATCCTCGCCGGCGCCGGGTCCGGCAAGACGCGCGTGCTGACCACGCGCATCGCCTGGCTGATCCAGACCGGGCAGGTGTCGCCGGCGGGCATCCTCGCGGTGACCTTTACCAACAAGGCGTCGAAGGAAATGCTGGCGCGTCTGTCGGCCATGTTGCCGATCAATACGCGCGGGATGTGGATAGGCACTTTTCACGGCCTGTGCAACCGGCTGCTGCGGGCGCACCATCGCGACGCCGCGCTGCCGCAGACTTTCCAGATCCTCGACTCGGCGGACCAGCTGTCCACGATCAAGCGCTTGCTGAAGCGGCTGAATGTCGACGATGAAAAATTTCCGCCCAAGCAGCTGATGTACTTCATCAACAGCGCGAAGGACCAGGGCTTGCGCGCCGATGCCGTCGAAGCCAGCGATGACTTCACCCGCAAGTTCGTCGAGCTGTATGCCGCCTACGACGAGCAGTGCCAGCGCGAGGGCGTGGTCGACTTTGCCGAGCTGCTGCTGCGCAGCTATGAACTGCTGTCGCGCAACCAGCCTTTGCGCGAGCACTATCAGGCGCGCTTCCGGCATATTCTGGTCGACGAGTTCCAGGACACGAACGACCTGCAGTACAAATGGCTGAAGCTGATCGCCGGGCAGCACAACGCGGTGTTCGCGGTTGGTGATGATGACCAGAGCATCTATGCATTCCGCGGCGCGAATGTCGGCAACATGTCGGCATTCGAGCGCGAATTCAGGGTGCAGAACCTGATCAAGCTCGAGCAGAACTACCGCTCGCATGGCCACATCCTCGATTCGGCCAACCTGCTGATCTCGCATAACGCGCATCGCCTCGGCAAGAACCTGCGCACCGACGCCGGACATGGCGAGCAGGTGCGCGTCTATGAGGCGTCGAGTGACCTGCAGGAAGCGCAGTGGCTGATCGAAGAGACTAAGAGCCTGCTCAACGAAGGCTGGTTGCGCAGCGAGATCGCAATGCTGTACCGCTCGAATGCGCAGTCGCGCGTGATCGAGCATGCGCTGTTCTCTGCCGGACTGCCGTATCGCGTGTATGGCGGCCTGCGATTCTTTGAGCGTGCCGAGATCAAGAGTGCCATCGCCTACCTGCAGCTGATCGACAATCCGCACAATGATTCGGCCTTCCTGCGCGTGGTGAATTTCCCGACGCGCGGCATCGGCGCGCGCTCCATCGAGCAATTGCAGGATGCGGCGCGCCAGTACGGCGTGTCCTTGTATGCGGCGGTACCCTATGTGGCCGGCAAAGCCGGATCCTCGCTCGGCGGCTTCGTGAAGATGATCGAGGCGATACGCTTCGAAACCCAGCAGCTGCCGCTGCCCGAAATGGTGCAGGTGATGAGCGAGAAGAGCGGCCTGATCCTGCACTACCAGTCCGAAAAGGAAGGCGCGGACCGTATCGAGAACCTCGAACAGCTGGTTGCTGCGGCCACCGTGTTCGTGTCCGAGGAGGGCTTTGGCCTCGATTCGCCGGCGCTGCTCGGCCCGCAGGCGCAACCGGCGGCGAACGTGCTGGTGACGACCGGCGACGGCACCGAAGTCATCGATGCCGACGTGCCGCTGGCGACCGTGATGTCGCCGTTGTCGGCTTTCCTGTCGCACGCATCGCTGGAAGCCGGCGACAATCAGGCACAGGCAGGGCAGGACGCGATACAGCTGATGACGGTACATTCGGCAAAGGGGCTGGAGTTTGATGCGGTGTTCATCACCGGCCTTGAGGAGGGGCTGTTCCCGCATGAAAACAGCGAAGAGTCCGACGGTGGCGTCGAGGAAGAGCGGCGGCTGATGTATGTGGCGATTACGCGTGCAAGAAAGCGCTTGTACATGAGCTTTGCGCAGACCCGGATGCTGCACGGTCAGACCCGCTACAACATGAAGTTACGCTTCTTCGACGAACTGCCGGAAGACAGCCTGAAGTGGCTGTCGCCGAAAGTGCAGGCGCACTGGTTCGGATTGCAGCAGCAGAAGGCTGCGTGGGTCGATTCACCGGAAACCGGCAGTAACCAGATCGCGCAGAAAATGAATCGCGACGTCGGCTGGCGCATCGGCGAAAACGTGCATCACGCGAAGTTTGGCGACGGCGTGATCGTGAACATCGAGGGCAGCGGCACGCAGGCGCGTGCGCATATCAATTTCGGGCGCAACGGCATGAAGCTGCTGGATCTGGGGATTGCGAAGCTGGAGCGAGCCAGCTAGCGCATTCCGCAATTATTCATCGAGCGACAGCGTGTATTTTCCGCTTGAAAGCGATGTCGCTGCTTTCGGACTGTCCAGCATGTCCTCTGCAGGCCTGGATCGCATTTGTTCAATGGCCCGTGGAATGAGATTTTCGTTGAATTTCCCTCCCAGCTCAGTGTTTTTGTTGATGCACTTGAAGGCCTCCGTCAGTGTCACACTGTCTTTTGCTTTCTTTATGCCGGAAAAAAAGTCGATAATTTTCTGACCCAGGCTGCGCGGCTTGTTTTCTCTTTGAAAAAGCGTCGTCGTTTTTACGCCATCAGTTTTCGTGGTTTGCTTGAACCAGTTTTCGCCAGAGACCGCTTCATTCTGTATGTTTTGCGGAACCCGTATTTGCACGCGGTGCGTCATGATGAAGTCTCCTGTAACTTCCTTTGTTTACCGAATTCAATTCCTCAGCCGTCATTTTCCCCGGAAAATTTTTGTTGTCTCAGTGAGACAACTTTTCAACGAATTTATCGAAAGACAAAAATTGTCGGGGTGAGGTAACTACGTGGCACTGAGGAGAAAGTGGTTCCGGCTGTTCAAATACGGCGGTAAAGGCGGTGTAGAGCGAGCGCTACCATCACCAGCAGCAGTACGCCGGCGCGCGTGCATTAACTTCTGACGTCAGCAGAAGAAGCTGTCTGAGCGTATGCGGTCAGGTCTTTGCGCAATTCGGCAATGACGCGTTTCGCGGTCTGCCGGCTCCTGTCGCCAATCGACGGCAAGCTTTGCAACAACAGATCCGGGTAAGAGGCAACATAAGTGAGCCGCACACGCGATTCGGGGGTAATCGTTTTATTCTCGACGTACCCGACCAGGGCCAGCGCGGCTGAAGGCGAATAACTGCTGTCGCTGCGAACCCTGAACAGAAGATCCGATGCCAGCTTGTATTCGTCTTGTGGAATGTCTATCGACAGTTTCAGCTTTTCAAGCAAGGTTCTGGCGTCGAGTGCGTCGTCAACCGAGATGACAGACGGCAGCAGTGAAATAACCGTTTCTCTGTCGAGCGCTGCATAGTGATCGGCAAAATGCGTGAGGAATCGCCGCAGCAAGGGGCGATTCATGTCAGTCAGTTTACGCGTTTCGGCAAATTGCCCGAATGCGGCAATACATTCCTTTTCCCCGACCGGAAGGCGAGCCAGTAACCGATCGCATGCGGTAGCAAGTTCGCTTTTGTGTTCAGGCTCACGGAAACCGCCGAAGGTGCTTACCGCATTTTCATAGGCATCGCCATACGCGTCCTGAAAATCGATTAGCACCGCTTCCAATGCGACAGGCAGCCGGAGGGCGTGCATCTCTCCGAGCAGCAGGTCGATCTGTCGTTTGTCATGGCGGTGGAGCGGGACGGAGGGATCGCGCACGAAAGCAATGAACGCTGTCAGCGCCTTCTGTCCGGTCTGATTCAGCTGGCCCAGCAAGCAGCGACACGCCGCTTCGAGATGATCGGGATTCCTGAAGTGAGCTTCGGTGAGTTTGCCGAGATTTCCCCTGACGTAAACGTTCTTGAGCGCCGCCTCGGCGAGGACGGTGGCAAATTCATCTTCCGAAACGCTTCGGAACGGGGTGCTTTGTATGTCTTTCAAAAGACACTTTGCGGCTTCGAGGTCTTTGATGCCTTCTCTGGAAAGAAAGTCCATCACGTGATTTCTGGCGCTCAGCTTCATTATTGGCTGGAGCAGGTAATGCACTATTTTGTCGCCGAGGGTTTGGGGTGCATGCGAAGGATATATCAGCCGGGCCTCGAGACCCGCAGCCGAAAACAGGTCGATACGGGCCAGAAGCGGCCTGTCCCGGCGGGCAATGGCTTGATCAGGCTGGTGCATGGAAGGGGAACGGGCGTTACCTGCTCATTGGTTGCGAAAAACTGACGGAGCCACCGATTCCGCAGGAGGAATCAAGCGTGCACTGATCAGTACAACGAGACTTAGCTTTGTTCCGGCCGTTCAAACACGGCGGTATAGGTGGGGTAGAACGAGCAGTACATCACCAGCGTGAGGATCACCGACAGCGGCATCAGCAACATCACGGTAACGAGATTCTTGCCCAACAGCAGGCTGAGCACGGCGCTGATGATCGCTGGCAAGGCAAGGCCGGCCACGATCCAGCCCAGCGAGTAGGCAAGGAAAGCCCTGCCGCAGCGGCGAACCGCGAAGAAGCTGTAGAAAATCGCCTTCAACAGACCCATGCGCTGCCACATCAGCAGCGGTGCCGCATGCCAGAAACCCATGGCAAACGGCAGGTAGACCAGCGCCGCGAACAGCATGGCCAGCGGCAGATCGTTGACCGCGACATCGTCGTTATCCGGCCGAATCTGACCGGACATCAGTTTCCAGAAGGTGCCGCCGTCGATCAGCGACGATGCGGCAACCGCGACGACCCCCGCGATCAGGTACAGCGCGCCCAGCCGCAGCAAACTGCCCAGTGCCGGCGAGCGGAATGCCGTCAGCAGCAGCGCGGGCTTCACCTTGCGCCCGGCGTCGATGTCGACACAGGCCTGCATGAAAGCCATCGTGAACGTCGGCACCAGCAGCAGCGGCAACAGCTGCCCGACGGCCGGGATCAGCGATAGCGAGAACATCAGCAGCATGTACAGCAGGAACAGCATGGACAGCTCGGCCGGTTGCTTGCGGAATAGCGCGAAGCCCTGCCGTATCCAGCCGATGCCGGTGCTGGCCTTAATCTTTTGCATCAAGCCAGCGCCTCGACGGCGTACCCGATCCGGTGCCGAAGGATGCGTTCGAAATGCGCCGGATCGTGCGGCGTCAGCATCTCGGCTTCACGCGGCAGGTAGAAGTCATACAGTCGCGACAGCCAGAAACGCAAGGCGCCGGCGCGCAGCATCGCCGGCCAGGCCTCTTCCTCTTCCGGCGTGAACGCGCGTACCGAGCGGTAGGCATCGAGCAGCGCTCGCACGCGCGCCGCGTCGGTCTCGCCGGTCTCGAGGTCGATGCACCAGTCGTTGACGGTGACGGCCACATCGAACAGCCAGGTGTCGCAGCCGGCAAAGTAGAAATCGAAGAAGCCGGACAGCTTGTCGCCGTCGAACATCACGTTGTTGCGGAACAGGTCGGCATGCACCGGACCATTCGGCAGCGCATGGCAGAGCGCCGACGCGGCGAAAGCGTCCTGGAAATGCATCTCTGAGCGCAGCAGGTGCTGCTTGTCGTCGGACAGGTAGGGCAGCACGACCGGCGTGGTCTCGCGCCACCAGGCCAGGCCGCGCAGGTTGGGCTGGTACAGCGGATAGTCCTGCGCCGCGAGGTGCATCTTCGCGAGCATGGCGCCCACTTCGGCGCAATGCACCGGTCGCGGCGAGGGCACCCAGTCGCCGCGCAGGCGCATCACCAGCGCGGCCGGCTTGCCGTGCAGCGAATGCAGGATCTCGCCATCATCGCTGGCTATCGGCGCCGGTACCAGTACGTCGCGCTCGGCGAGGTGGCGCATCAGGTTCAGGTAGAACGGCAGCTGCTCGAAGCTGAGCTTTTCGAACAGGGTCAGCACATATTCGCCGCGCTCGGCGCTGACGAAGAAATTGCTGTTCTCGATGCCGGAGGAAATGCCCCTGATCGCCTTGACCGCGCCGATCGGAAACTTGGCCGCCCACGGAATGATCTGTTCCAGGCTGACCGGGGTGAAAACTGCCATAAATAGTCGCGTCATTGCCCGGCGACGCCGGGCAGGTGGATTTATCGGTTCGGGGGCGGAGCGGCGCCGCGTTCCTGCGCAGGCGTCGAGCGGAACTTGATGATTTCCCAGGTCGCTGCACGGCCGCCTTCCTGATAGTGCGGCATCTGCTCGGCCGGGGTCACATGATAGACGTTGTCGCCGCGCTGTACACGTACCGACGTGACCGCGTTCTGCTCGCGCGTCTGCGTGAGCTTCGTCGCGCCGTCCGGCACGCGGGAACCCGCCAGCGGATCGTCGAGCGGATTGTCCGCGATCGCGATCTGGCAGGCAAGGAACAGCAAGCTACCGATGCTGGCGATGCGGGGGTGACGCAGGCTGGCTTTTGACGGTTTCATCTCGATTCGGGCAATAGGCGCCGCCAAACGGGCGCAATGGTGTCCATTCTAGCAAACCGCGCCGGCCGAGCAGGGCGGGCGGGAAACTCTGCGATAATCTGCGGCATCCTCGCGGGCAGGCTCGCGGCATCCCATTCCCCTCGTTTTCCCATGAATAAAACCCTGCTGCTGGTTGACGGTTCGAGCTATCTGTACCGCGCCTTCCATGCCATGCCCGACCTGCGCAACCCGGACGGTGCGCCGACCGGCGCGATCTACGGCATGATCAATATGCTGAGGCGCTTGCGGCAGGACTATGACGCGGCTTATATCGCCTGCGTATTCGATGCCAAGGGCAAGACCTTCCGCGACGACATGTATCCGGAATACAAGGCGCATCGTCCTTCGATGCCGGAAGATCTTGCGAAACAGATCGAGCCCATTCACGAAGTCGTGCGCGCGCTCGGCTGGCCCATCCTGATGGTCGAGGGCATCGAGGCCGACGACGTGATCGGCACCCTGGCCTGCGAGGCCACTGCACACGGGCTGAAAACCATCGTGTCGACCGGCGACAAGGATCTTGCGCAGCTGGTCAATGATCAGGTCACGCTGGTCAATACGATGAGTAACGAGACGCTGGACCGCGCCGGCGTGATCGCGAAATTCGGCGTGCCGCCGGAACGCATCATCGATTACCTGACGCTGGTCGGCGATACCGTCGACAACGTGCCCGGGGTCGACAAGGTCGGGCCGAAGACGGCGGTGAAATGGCTCGCGCAATACGACACGCTGGATGGCGTGATCGGCAACGCGAAGGACATCGGCGGCGTGGTCGGCGAGAACCTGCGCCGCGCGCTTGAGTGGCTGCCCCTGTCGCGCCAGCTGGTCACCGTGAAGTGCGATTGCGACCTGTCTGGCCACCACGTGTCCATCCTCGAATCCTTGCAGCAAAAATCCGAGGACAAGGCGGCGCTAAAGGCCTTCTTCGAGAAAATGGGTTTCCGCACCTGGCTGCGCGAGTTGAACGCCGAGCTGGCCTCGGGTGGCGACGCCAGGCCCGCTGAGGACGTCGACGCGCAGCGCGCGCTGTTCGCTGCCGAAGCGCCGGCGGAAACGCATTACGACACCGTGCTGACCGAAGCGCAGCTGGACGCGTGGCTCGCGAACATCGATGCTGCCGCACTGACCGCAGTCGATACCGAAACCACATCGCTGGAAGCATTGCGCGCGGAGCTGGTCGGCATCTCGCTCTGCTGTGAACCGGGCCGTGCCGCCTATATCCCGGTGGCGCACCGCTACCCGGGCGCGCCCGATCAGCTCCATCGCGATCAGGTGCTGGCAAAGCTGAAACTCTGGCTTGAAGATGAGTCGAAGCCGAAAGTCGGCCAGCACATGAAATACGACTGCCATGTGTTCGAGAACTATGGCATCCGCGTACAGGGCATCGTGCATGACACCCTGCTCGAATCCTATGTGTTCGAGTCGCACAAGACGCATGACATGGACAGCCTCGCGCTGCGCTGGCTGGAGCGCAAGACCATCAGCTATCAGGACGTCTGTGGCAAGGGTGCGTCGCAGATCGGTTTTGATGAAGTGGGCATCGAGCGAGCGAGCGAGTACGCCGCCGAGGATGCGGACATTACGCTGCAGCTGCATCAGGCGATCTGGCCGCGCATCGAAAAGCACGACGGGCTGCGTTTTGTGTATGAAAAGATTGAATTGCCGACCGCACGCGTGCTGCAACGCGTGGAGCGCAATGGCGTGCTGATTGACGTCGATCTGCTGAACGCGCAGTCGCATGAGCTGGGCATCAAGCTGCTGGCACTTGAGACGCAGGCGCACGAACAGGCCGGTCAGCCCTTCAACCTGAATTCGCCGAAGCAGATCTGCGAGATTTTCTTCGACAAGCTGAAGCTGCCGGTGGTGAAGAAGACCGCCAGCGGCGCGCCGTCGACTGATGAAGAAGTGCTGCAGAAGCTGGCCGAGGACTATCCGCTGCCGAAGCTGCTGCTCGAATATCGCGGGCTGGCCAAGCTGAAGTCGACCTATACCGACAAGCTGCCGAAGATGGTCAATCCCGACACCGGCCGCGTGCATACCAACTACGGGCAGGCCATCGCGGTGACGGGACGCCTGTCGTCGAACGAGCCCAATCTGCAGAACATCCCGGTGCGCACCGCCGAAGGCCGCCGCATCCGCGAAGCCTTCATTGCGTCGCCGGGCAATGTGATCGTATCGGCTGACTACTCGCAGATCGAGCTGCGCATCATGGCGCACCTGTCGGAAGATCCGGCGATGCTGCGCGCATTCGCGTCCGGCGAAGACATCCACCGCGCGACCGCGGCCGAGATCTTCGGTGTGCCGCTTGACGAGGTACAGGCCGAGCAGCGGCGCGCGGCCAAGGTGATCAACTTCGGCCTGATTTACGGCATGAGCGTGTTCGGGCTGGCCGGCAACCTCGGCGTCGAGCGCTCGGCTGCGCAGATGTACATGGACAAGTACTTCACCCGCTTCGCCGGCGTGAAGCGCTTCATGGACGACATCCGCCAGCAGGCAAAGTCGCAGGGCTATGTCGAGACCGTGTTCGGCCGCCGCTTGTG
>JACCDS010551382.1_pt1 | contig 13705 bp, 14 predicted proteins | sample 7446441 | NCBI WGS metagenome assembly JACCDS01 (sample SAMN15323445, study PRJNA562643) | freshwater metagenome | isolation source: river surface water | place: USA:Blue River Watershed | collected 2017-08-17 | reverse complement strand
GATGTAGTCACCTGCCCACTTAAAGTAATCACAGGCTTGTTGAAGCATCCACTTACCGATTCAGGTTTGGCCCAATTCCTTGCGGATCATGCCAAAGCAGCAGGCAAGTAAGTCAATCAAACCAATTCATATTCATCCTACCCACTGGGACTATGTACATCATTAAGGTTAAAGGAAAAGCAAAAATTCCCGACTACATCCAGGTTCGGGATGAAAATTTTGTGCTGGTGGCCTACTTTAGAGCGGACCGCCCCATGAAAAGTGTGGAGAAATTTGGATTGGAAGGAAAAGAAGAACAACTCGAAGAATTAATCAAATCCCTCCCATTTGGGAAACTTCAAAAACTAGAACTCTAAATCCATGGATTTCAGTACACACCCTGTGTTGTCCGTAACACAGGCCACCATCTTTCAAGGAGAAAATCCCGTCCTCAATGAGGTCAATTTTTCCGTGGAACAACATGAATTTGTATTTCTAATCGGCAGAACCGGCAGTGGAAAAAGCTCTTTACTCAAAACACTTTATGCTGATCTCCCACTAAAATCAGGACATGCCGAAGTAGTAGGCTACTCTCTTTCCCAAATCAAAAATAAAGAGGTTCCATTTTTGAGAAGAAAAATTGGAATCATCTTTCAGGATTTCCAGCTATTCACAGACCGATCTGTTTTTGAAAATTTGGCGTTTGTATTGAAAGCAACTGGCTGGACAGACCCCATTTTAATCAAAGAACGAATCGGTGACGTATTGCTCCAAGTAGGACTGATGGAGGCACTCAACAAAATGCCTCATCAACTATCAGGGGGCGAGCAGCAGCGTGTCGTGATTGCGAGATCACTACTCAACAATCCTTCCATCCTACTTGCGGATGAGCCTACAGGAAACCTAGATCCAGATGTAGCAGACGGAATTTTCAAACTTTTCCAAGACATCAACAAAAAGGGAACAGCCATCTTGATGGCAACTCACAACCATGACCTGCTTCGAAAATACCCTTATCGCGTGTTGAAATGTGAAAAAGGAAAATTACTAGATAGCACCATAGATGAGGTATCCTTTGGATCAGCACACTAGCATTCCATCAGAAAGTTTAAAAACAAAAAATGCCGACACCTCTAAAGAAGTGTCGGCATTTTTTTTTGATTGGGATAAATCTTAGTTAGTCTTCCCTATATTTTCTTTTGCTTGGTTGAAGTTCGGCTCCAAAGCAAGTGCCTCCGTGAAAGCTGCTTTGGCCTCTGCTTTTGAATTTTGATCCAAGAGCACCAAGCCTTTCAAATTCAAAGCAGCCGCCTTGATATCCACCTGCTGCGTTTCTGTTTCAGAGATAGCAAAGCCAATTTTTTCATCTGCCTTGGCTACTTTCATGAGCATATTCAGGGAATTCATGGCTTCTGCGTAGCGCTTCATGGAATACTGCAAGTAGGCAGATTTATACAAACTAAAATTATCTCCTGTCAGCAAATGTAAACTCTCGTAATACGGCAATGCACGATCAAAAGCGCCCAACTGCTCCAAAGCATACGAAGCAATTTCTAAAGCTCCGACATTTTTATCATTGAGTTTCAGGATATCCATGGCTACCAAGGCAGCAGAAGTATATTGACCGGACTCAAAGTACAAACTACCCAAGGCCTCCATAAAGCGAAGGTCCTCTGGATTTCGAACAATCAAGCTGTAGAGTTTTTCCTTTGCAACCTCCAAATCGTTGTAACGAAGCGCTGCCTGGTAAGCCATCTGGTCTACCATATTGAGTGCACTCTTTACTTTGGGATCAAACTTCGGAATGGAATCGGTAGTGGTTTGCGCCATACTGATACCAATACTTAGGATAAATAAGGAAACGAAAGCGGCAATTTTCAACATAAGTAAACGAATAGTTAAGGTTTTTGAATGGGGTAAAGTCCTTTTTCTTGAGCGATTTGAAGCATCAGTTGTCGAGCCTCTTCCGGGTTATTTTGGATTCGCCCCTCCAATATAGCTTCTTTGATTTCTTCTTTTATCTCTCCAATGATTTTTGAAGGAGAAATACCGAAAGTCTCCATGATTTCTTCCCCACTTACGGGAGGCTGAAAGTTGCGAACCTGGTCTTTTTCTTCCACCTGTTTGAGCTTCTCTTCTACGCGATCAAAGTTCTCCAAGTACTTCTGTACTTTCTTGTTGTTTTTGGAAGTGATATCCGCCCGACACAGGGCCATCAGGTCATCGATATCATCTCCAGCATCAAATAGCAACCTACGCAAAGCCGAATCCGTGACCTCATCCTTCACCAAGGCAATAGGACGAAGGTGTAGGCGAACCAGCTTCTGCACATATTTCATGCGCTCATCCATCGGAAGTTTTAAGCGCTTAAAAATTCCTGGAGTCATGCGCGCCCCCTTATCCTCATGCCCATGAAAGGTCCAGCCCACCTTGGGATGAAAACGCTTGGTGGCCGGTTTGGCGATATCATGAAGAATGGCTGCCCAACGAAGCCAAAGACTGTCGGTCGCTAGACAAAGATTATCCAACACCTGGAGGGTATGGTAAAAATTGTCTTTGTGGGATTTATCGTCTACCGAATCTACCCCTTGGAGCTCCACCATTTCGGGAAAAAACTCATGCAAGAGTTTGGAAGCAAATAGTAATTTAAACCCATAGGAGGGCTTGGGAGTCAAAATGATTTTATTGAGTTCGTCAATAATACGCTCAGCAGAAATAATTTGAAGCCGAGCTGCATGAGTGGTTAATGCAAAAAAGGTGTCCGACTCAATGTCAAAATCCAATTGAGCCGCAAATCGTACCCCACGCATCATTCGAAGTGGATCATCGGAAAATGTGATTCCAGGTTCCAGAGGGGTTTTGATTCGTTTCGCTTTGAGGTCCTTGATCCCGTCAAAAGGATCCATCAATTCCCCGTAATTTTCCGGGTTTAAGGAAATCGCCATTGCGTTGATCGTAAAATCTCGGCGCTCCAAATCCTCCAACAAGGTACCATCTTCTACGAGCGGCTTCCGTGAATCTTGACGGTAGGATTCCTTTCGTGCACCCACAAATTCAAGTTCCCACTCGTCTAACTTCAGCATGGCCGTTCCGAAATTCTTAAACACGGATAAAGGCACATGAAATTCAAAAGTTTTCGCAACCTCCTGAGCTAGATGAATACCAGACCCCACGCAAGTAAAATCAATATCCTTACTGGGCCGTCCCAAAATCAAATCTCGCACATATCCGCCCACCACATAGGTCTCCAAGCCTTCTTTCGCAGCCACTTGAGCAACACGAGCAAAAATTGGATGGGCATCTAACTTTTCCTTCAGGTTCATCCCTTCCTAATTTTTACCTCACCCTCTGGTCCTAAAAATAATTCCTTCATCCCAGCATGAAATAGAGGAAAGAGAAGCGTTGTCTTCACGTCTACCTCCACATTTTTCTCCTCAGTGAACAAGACGGGATGCGCAATTTGAAATAAGAGTTTATTCCAATTGGGCTCGCGAATCAAAGAAAACCGAACCAATCCATTGACCACTGCACCTTTAGGCAAAAGGGGATTGACCGGACTTTGGTAGATAGTGGGTTTGGAAGCGAAATCAACGATATCTAAAGAAACTTCGGAGAAGGACACGCAAAGCGTACGGATTTGAAACAAATCAAAAAGTAGGTAAATGCCATCTTCCACAATTTCGGTTTCGGCAAGCGTTCCCTTTCGCAAACAAAAAATTTTTCCACTTCCCTCTTGAAGGTATACTTTTCCTTTTTCTTTAAGTGGGGTAAGAATAGCAGCATGATCTAACATGGTGCAAAAATAAACAGATTATCTGGCTAGACTATCAAATCGAAAAACATTCCCCGTCAGCAACCAGAAAGGTAAGACCTCAAAAGCATAGCTAGGAATCCAATCTGTTTCACGTTCAAACAAAAAAGGATAGCCTTAGCTATCCTTTTTAAAATTAGTTAGGTGATAATTACCCTCTCAACCAATTGATGAAAGTTTGGTACCCCACTCCGATTTCACGAGCAAAAGCTGCTTTGGTTTTTTTACCAGCAGACTCCACTTTTTTCCATTCTTCTAGGATTTTACCCTTTTCTACATCTGAAAAAGATCTACGTTTTCCTTCAGACTTACCTGTAGAACCACCATTCAAAGAAGCAATCAATTCATTTAAATCAGCTAAGAATTTGCTATCTGTAAGGAACAAACCAGCAGCTTCTAATTTCTTTATTACTCCATCCTTTGGATTTACTGGAGTCACGGCAATACCTCTGGATGCAGCTTCGTGAAGGTCAATTTTCTTGCCATCAGCAGTTACATACACAAACCCATCGGATTTCTTTAAATCTACAATGGATTCTTTAATTAGTTCTCTCATGTTTTTTGTTTGTTTTATAGTTTAAAAATGACTCGCAATTTAGAATGAAAAATACTTGCTGCCAAAAATAAAAGCATAATTTTTAACACTAATTAATAGTTCCTGCTATTGTATGTAAAATAGACGGGTCTATACCAATTGACCATTCCTTCAAGCTACACTAAAACTACGTTTTGAAAACATTCCTCCCACTAAATTAGAAAACAAATCCCCCTTCTATATATCCCTAATCGGAACAACTGGAATTGAATAAATCTCGAAAAACCATTGATTTGAAAGAAAATAGAAACAAAAAAATCAAATTAAAATTGAAAATCTAGCAAAAATACAATCTGTCTCGAGTTATTCTATCGCCAACTTATTAAATTAATATATTTGAAATTTTTATAGGATTCGTATAAATGAAAAATACAAAAATTAACCAAGGAGTTTCCCGGATAATTGGATAAAATATAGCACAAACGGAAAATCAAGTTAAATGGTTTTAAAGAAATTTATAAATTGAAATTAGGCCTACATTTAGTCCAAGACTAAAGTGAAAAAAATACAATCATTCTAGATTTATCGGCGGTGGTTTAAAGTTTCTCCAAGGGCGCTTATTTTTTCTTTTGAGGTTTTCCTGAATCCGAAACTCGAATTCAGAACCAGACAATCTGAATTATTTCCTTAAAAATTACAAAGGCCTTTTTACGGGCAATTCACGAAAATTCCCTACCTTTATACCCCATAAGAATTCAACTTATTTCAACCCCTCCACCACTTCTTATGGCTTCACAAACGAAATACATTTTTATCACCGGAGGAGTTACTTCTTCCTTAGGAAAAGGAATCATTGCCGCCTCACTTGGCAAATTGCTTCAATCCAGAGGATTAAGTGTGACCATTCAGAAATTTGACCCCTACTTAAACATCGATCCAGGGACCTTGAACCCTTACGAGCATGGAGAATGCTACGTAACGGAGGATGGCGCAGAGACTGACTTGGATCTAGGTCACTACGAACGTTTTTTGAACGTAGAAACTTCTCAAAGCAACAACATCACGACGGGAAGGATTTACAACAATGTGATTACCAAAGAGCGCAAAGGCGAATTTCTTGGAAAAACAGTACAAGTTATCCCTCACATTACCGACGAGATCAAAAGTAATTTTTACAAGCTTGGTCAGGATGGGAAATACGATGTAGTCATCACCGAAATCGGAGGCTGTGTAGGAGATATTGAATCCCTACCATTCATCGAAGCCGTACGTCAAGCTCGTTGGGACTTAGGCCCAGGGAATTTCCTAGTGGTTCATTTGACCCTGATTCCTTACCTGAAGGCAGCTAAAGAGTTGAAAACCAAGCCTACTCAACATTCTGTAAAGCAACTTCTGGAAGCAGGAATTCAGCCAGACATCCTCGTTTGCCGCACGGAACACCCGCTCCCACAAGATGTCAAACGCAAGCTAGCGCTCTTTTGCAATGTCCAGCTAGATAGTGTAATCGAAGCCATGGATGCCGAATCCATCTACGATGTTCCACTGCTAATGAAGAAAGAGAAGCTCGATGAGCGCGTACTTTCAAAACTCAACCTAAAATCCAAATCCAAGTTAGATCTCAAGGATTGGAAAGACTTTTTGGGCAGATTAAAGAATCCTACAGCAGAGGTGACTATTGGCCTTATTGGTAAGTATGTCTCACTTCCGGATGCCTACAAATCCATAATTGAATCCTTTACCCATGCAAGCGCAGCATCCGAATGCAAGGTCAAATTAGTCCTGCTCTCTTCTGAAGAAATAAACAAGGACAATTACAGCTCCAAATTGAAATCTCTGGATGGTATTTTAGTTGCCCCTGGTTTTGGAGAACGTGGATTCGAAGGAAAAGTAGCAACGGTAAACTATGCTCGTGAGAACAAAATCCCTTTCCTTGGTATTTGCCTGGGTATGCAAGTCGCCGTTATCGAATTTGCAAGAAATGTACTCGGTCTTGAACATGCCAACTCCACGGAAATGGACCCAGCTACACCTCATCCGGTGATTGCACTCATGGAAGAGCAAAAGAAAATCGACCAAATGGGCGGAACTATGCGCCTTGGTTCGTATGCTTGTGATCTCAAAAAAGGCAGCAAAGCAGCCTTGGCCTATGGCAAAACCAAAATCCAAGAACGCCACAGGCATCGATATGAATTTAATAATGCCTACCTAGACCAACTTGAAGCAAAAGGAATGCTTGCTTCTGGAAAGAATCCAGAAACAGGATTGGTGGAAATAGTAGAACTCCGAAATCACCCTTGGTTTGTAGGGGTGCAATTTCATCCTGAATACAAAAGCACCGTATTGAAACCACAGCCTTTGTTTGTGGATTTCATACAAGCAGCACTTGATAAAAAAAATAACAAATAACTGGAGCCTAGCCCCAGCCTTAGCAAACTACCATGGATAAAAATCAAGCAACAGGTTTGATCCTTTTTGCAGCAGTCATTCTCACCTACTCGTTATTTTTTGCGAATAGTCCAGAAATCCCTGTGGCAGAAACCAGCCCTACAGCCACAGTCAACAATGCAGAAGCGTCCAAGGCTTCTTCAACTACACCCGAAGTAGCGCAGCTTCCAGATAGTATACTCAACCTGGAGCGTCAAGCAAAATTTGGCGAACTTGCCCCATTCACCGTTGGTGAAGAAAAAAAGGTGGTTCTAGAAAATGAAGTAGTCAAAATCACCCTTTCCAATAAAGGAGGAGGTATCGAAGAAGTACTCCTCAAAAATTATGTGAGCTGGAAGAAAGAGCCTTTGTACTTATTAGATAGTACCCAAACGAGCCTCAACTACAGCCTCGACACTCGACTAGGCCCTATCAATTTGAATGAATTGTATTTCGTGCCTGTGGTAAGTACAGAAGAAGTAGAAGGCATCAAGCAACAAACGGTAACCTTTACTGCAAGCAGTCCTTCCGGCCAATTGATTCAAAAATACACGTTGAAGGGTGGAGAATATGCCCTAGAAAAGAATTTTGAAATCCAAGGTCTACAGGGAATAATCACAGCAAAGGCTCTCAAAATTGACTGGAAAGATGATATCAAATCCCAGGAAAAAGACTTAGCTGAATCCAGAAGAAAAACACAAGTTAATTATTACCTCGCTGAGGGAACCTATGAAAACCTGGGACTCAGTGACGATCCCGAAGAGGCTAAAGTGGCTGAACCTGTGAAGTGGGTTGCATTCTCCCAGCGTTTCTTTACTGCGGGAATTATTGCAGATTCTGTTTTCCAAGAAGTGAATTTAAGTCAGAGCACTCCTGCTGACTCCTCATTAGTGCGTTCGATGAGCGCCAGCCTTTCCCTACCCATTCTCAAGGGTCAGGCAAACCACACCTATTATTTTGGCCCAGATCAATACAAAACCCTCAAAGGAATAACACCTGGTTTTGAGGAAAATGTGGACATGGGTTACTTTTTTGTTAGCTGGGTAAACAAATACATTGTCGTTCACCTTTTTGAATTCCTGGAGAAGTATTTCAATAGCTACGGAATCATTATCATTTTAATTGTTCTCCTCATCAAACTCGTACTATTCCCCTTGACTTACAAGTCTTACATGGGGATGGCCAAGATGCGTGTGATCAAACCAGAGATTGATGAATTGAAGGAAAAATACGGTGACGACCCCACCAAAATGCAGCAGGAGCAAATGAAGCTCTTCTCTCAACTTGGAGTAAGTCCTCTTTCAGGTTGTCTTCCCTTGTTGCTGCAGATGCCGTTCTTGTTTGCCATGTTCTTTTTCTTCCCAAATGCCATCGAACTCAGACAGGAATCTTTCTGGTGGGCAGAGGACCTCTCCACTTACGATGAATTCATCAAACTCCCGTTCACCATCCCATTCTATGGAGCACACGTGAGTTTGTTCACCTTGTTGATGACTATTTCACAGGTACTCTATGCGCACTTCAACAATCAGTTGACCACTGCTACAGGCCCGATGAAAAATCTAGGATACGTCATGCCAGTCATGTTCATGTTTGTATTGAACTCCTACCCAGCAGGACTTAGTTTCTATTACTTCGTATCGAATATCTTCACTTTTGGGCAGCAAGCCTTGATCAAACTTTTTGTTGACGATGCAACAATCCGTCAAAAAGTGGAAGAAAATAAGTTGAAAAACGTAGATAAAAAGAAATCGAAATTTCAACAACGCCTTGAGGATGCCATGAAAGCGGCTGAAGCCAAGAAGAAAAAGTAAAAAAAAGGAGCTGTAACTAGCTCCTTTTTTTTCCTCTATGTTTAAGAACCTTCAACACCTATTGGAGAGAGCTTATGGGATTCCTTATACTTTTTTAACAAAAGTGCCATCCAAAAAAAGTAGATTCCTGCCAAAATTGGACCTGAATTTGCTTAATATTGACTTCTAAATTCTGGTCATACACACCATGGGAAAAATTATTGCCGTTGCGAACCAAAAAGGTGGAGTTGGAAAAACTACCACAGCAATGAATCTGGCAGCTAGTCTTGCCGTTTTGGAGTTCAAAACGCTTGTGATCGATGCCGACCCACAAGCCAATACCACATCAGGTCTTGGTCAGGATCCAAAAACAGTAGAAGCCAGCATTTACGAATGTATGGTGGATGGAATCGATATTCATTCCATCATTGTAAAGACCAATTTGGAGCATCTGTATCTAGTCCCTTCCCACATTGATTTGGTTGGTGCCGAAGTTGAAATGATCAACATGGAAAACCGGGAAGAGAAAATGAAAGAAGTCATCGCCTCCCTGAAGGATGAATATGACTTCATCATTATTGACTGCTCTCCTTCACTAGGCTTGATTACCATCAATGCCTTGACTGCCGCCAACTCTGTGATTATCCCAGTTCAATGCGAATACTTTGCATTAGAGGGCTTGGGAAAACTTTTAAATACCATCAAAATCATTCAAACTCGTCTAAATCCAGACCTAGGAATTGAAGGTATTTTATTAACCATGTACGATGTCCGACTGCGCCTTTCCAACCAAGTCGTGGAAGAAGTTCGGGTTCATTTCAAAAACATGGTATTTGACACCATCATTCCACGGAATGTTCGTCTTTCTGAATCTCCAAGTTTTGGGCTTCCCGTCATTTCATTTGATGCTGATGGAAAGGGAGCCATTGCCTACTTGAACTTAGCAGGAGAGATTGTACAACGAAATGGACTTCAAAAAGCAACGAATTGATCATGTCTGATTCAAAATCACCAAAGAAAAATGCTTTAGGAAGAGGCTTAGGAGCCCTTTTGGAAGATAGTCCTGCCAAAGGCAAGGGACAAGAAATTTTACCTGAAGTTCAAAAGGCTGGAATTTTTGAAATTTCGCTCAGTGAAATTCAAGTAAACCCCTACCAACCGCGAGTTCATTTCGATAAAGATGCACTGCAGGACCTATCGGATTCAATCAAGGTTCAAGGCATCATTCAGCCGATTACGGTACGTAAGTTGGGGCCTAATGAGTACCAATTGATATCTGGTGAACGACGATTTCAAGCTTCCAAACTAGCAGGACTTACCCGAGTTCCTGCCTATGTTCGCACCGCCAATGACCAGCAAATGCTGGAAATGGCATTGATTGAAAATATACAGCGCGAGAACCTCAATGCGCTCGAAATTGCTCAATCCTATCAAAGACTTCTTGTGGAATGTAACCTTAAACAAGAAGAATTGGGTGATCGTGTAGGCAAAAATAGAACTACGGTCAACAATTACCTGCGTTTACTCAAACTCCCTCCGAGCATTCAAGCTGCTATCCGTGATCAGCAGGTATCCATGGGGCATGCCCGAGCATTAATCAATATCGAGAATGTGGATAAGCAGCTTGCCCTCTTCAAAAAAATCATTGCCGAAGAATTGAGCGTTCGACAAGTTGAAGCCTTGGTCAAAGCGCTAAACGAGGGCAAACCTGAAAAACAAGGAGCAAATGCTGGATTAAACCCCGTTCGAAAATACGAATTGACAAAAATCCAACAGCGACTAGCTAGCCATTTCGGAACAAAAGTTGCGCTAAAGGCAGATCAGAAAAATAAAGGGGAAATTAAAATTCCTTTTTCTTCTGCCTCAGATCTCAACCGCATTCTGGAAATCCTAGAAATCATCTAACCAGTGAAACCTCATTCCTGCCGTACTCCCTCCATCAAAAAGCTTCTCTGGAGCTTATTGCTGACCGTTTGCTGCTTAGGAATTGTTGTTGGCACGGCACAGGGACAGACAGATTCGCTTGGAAGGGCAGTAAAAAACCTTGAAACGAAGGAAAAACAAGAGAAGACTATTCTCCCAAAAGACCCCAAAAAGGCAACCCTCCTTTCGGCAGTATTGCCTGGTGCAGGCCAGGTGTACAATAACAAAAGTTGGAAGGTACCCATCTTGTATGCAGGCATACTCACCGACCTCTACTTCATCAATTACAATCACAGGAGATACGAAAGTTTTCGGGATGCACTTTTTGCCTTGGATAGAAAAGAACCGAATCAATTCCCTTCCTTAAACCGTGCGTCTTTGGTTCGGAATGTGGATTATTGGAGACAAAATAGGGACCTAACCCTACTGCTGTTGTTGGGTATTTATGCCCTCAACTTGGTAGATGCCAATGTGGATGCGCACCTTTCGGGATTTGATATTTCTGAGGATTTGGCCCTGCAAGTAGCACCTCAGCTTGGCACAGTTTCTGCATCCAATTCCATGGGAGTTTCACTCACACTTCGATTTAAGTAATGAATATTGTACTACTTGGTTATGGCAAGATGGGCAAGCTAATTGGGGAATTAGCTCTTGAAAGAGGGCACCAGCTAGTAGCCAAGATTGATCAAACTAACTTGGAGCTACGCAATACTTTGGATCCAAAGACCATTGATGTAGCAATTGAATTTAGCCAACCCGAGGCTGCAATAGATCATATCCAATGGGCCCTTAACCAAGGAATCCCAGTACTCTCTGGGACAACAGGGTGGTTAGACCGCATGCCCGAAATCAAAGCGCTGACACATCAGCTACAAGGTACTTTCTTTTATGCTTCCAATTTCAGCATCGGAGTCAATGTGTTTTTTAAAGTCAATGAGCTACTTGCTCAATTGATGAATGAAACCCATGGTTACCAAGTAGGAATTGAAGAAATTCACCATACGGCAAAAAAAGACGCTCCTTCTGGAACTGCAATTACCTTAGCCGAAGGAATACTTAAGCATTACTCCAAACTAAAATCCTGGAATTTGGTCGGAGAAAATCCCAACAGCCCAGATTCTTTACCAATTACTTCCAAACGCATCGATCCTGCACCGGGTACCCATCATATTCGCTATACTTCTGTGATTGATGACCTAGAAATCATTCACACCGCTCATAACAGGCAGGGATTTGCTTTAGGAGCTATCCAAGTGGCTGAGTGGATTTCAGGGAAAAAAGGAGTACTTTCAATGGACGATTACCTATCTTTTTAATACAAAAGCTACCTAATGAGCAAAACTAAACCGAAAAAATCAGCCTTCCGCGAGTGGATTGATGCGCTGGTATTTGCTGTAGTAGCAGCCTCACTTATCCGATGGCTCCTACTCGAACCCTTCACCATCCCTACGGCATCTATGGAAAAAACCCTTCTTGTAGGGGATTTCCTATTTGTAAGTAAAATGCATTACGGAACCCGAATTCCAAAAACACCTTTGCAGGTTCCACTTACGCATCAGAAAATCTGGGGTACAGAAATTCCTTCTTATTCAGACTTGATTCAACTCCCCTACTACCGATTGCCTGGATTTTCCTCTGTGGAACGCAATGACGTAGTCGTGTTCAATTATCCTGTGGAATTCAATTTTCCCAATGACCTGAAAACCAATTACATCAAACGCGCTGTTGCGGTTCCTGGAGATGAAATTGAGGTTCGAGAAGGAGAACTTTTTGTGAACCAAAAAGCGTCGCCAAAACCTGAGGAAATGCAGTATTCTTATGAAATCACCACCAATAGAAGTTTGACGGTAGACTTTCTGAAAGATTACGGAATCAACCAAGAGAGCTTTTATGCCGCTCCTGACGGAAGCCGCTACCTAATTTGGACTACAGACGCCAACATCGAAAAGCTCAAGTCCTCTCCTGTGGTCACTTCCGTTACTAAATCCCTTCAGCCAAAAGGACAAGCAGAGTCAGGAATTTTTCCAAATGGCTCCAATTTGACTTGGAATAGGGATAATTACGGTCCTTTATTGGTTCCGGGAAAAGATCAGACGCTAGAAATGACGCCTGACAACGTGATGAAGTATGCCTTTACAATTGAAAAATACGAGGGGCATGAAAAGGTAGAGGTGAAAGCTGGTGTTTTGTACATCAATGGCAAAAAAGTAGACCGCTACACCTTCAAGCAGAATTACTACTTTATGATGGGAGACAATCGCCACGACTCCCTAGATTCCCGCTATTGGGGTTTCGTACCCGAAGACCACGTAGTAGGAAAAGCTTGGTTCCTGTGGCTATCCCTGGACAAATTTGAATCGATGTTTTCCAAAATACGTTGGAATAGATTCTTCAAAGGAATTTCTTAAGGAAGAGGCCCCGAAAAAAAATCGGGGCTTCTTTTTTACCATGAAATCGGCGCTTGCCCCGTAGCAAGCAAATAATCGTTGGTCTTGGAAAAATGCTTGCAACCCCAGAATCCACGATGGGCAGCAAGTGGACTTGGGTGAGGTGCCTTCAGGATGCAATGTTTTTTCGAATCAATCAGCGCTTCTTTTTTCTGTGCATAGGCTCCCCATAAAAGAAATACTACTCCTTCTCGCTCTTTACTAATGGTTTGGATGACTGCATCCGTCACTGTCTCCCATCCTTGATTTTGGTGGGAACCGGCTGAATTTGCACGGACGGTAAGCGTGGCATTCAATAAAAATACACCTTGGGCCGCCCACCGACTTAGGTCCCCATTGGGAGGCATGGGAATTCCCAAATCTGTTTTTAGCTCTTTAAAAATATTCAACAAACTTGGAGGGAAGGGTTGTCCAGGGGCTACTGAGAAGGCAAGCCCATTGGCCTGCCCTTCCCCATGGTAGGGATCCTGACCTAAAATAACCACTTTGACAGCTGGCAATGGGCAATGCCAAAAGGCAGAAAAAATCTGCTTTCCAGGAGGAAAAACTTGATGCTTCTGATACTCCTGCTTCACAAATTCAGCAAGCTTTAAAAAGGGTTCACTTTGAAAGATTGGGCTTAAGGCAGTTTTCCAAGTGGGTTCAATGGCAACATCCATCGTGTAAGGGTTGATTTGAGAAATAGAAATTCTAACTTAGTGGTTCTATCAGCAATACCATGGTCTCTGCGATTACCAAAGGAATTCAAGTGAGTGTTGAAACGACCTATCAGCCGGATTTTTCAAATCCGCAG
>JACCDS011102281.1_pt1 | contig 13706 bp, 7 predicted proteins | sample 7446441 | NCBI WGS metagenome assembly JACCDS01 (sample SAMN15323445, study PRJNA562643) | freshwater metagenome | isolation source: river surface water | place: USA:Blue River Watershed | collected 2017-08-17 | reverse complement strand
GGTCAGTCCGTAGATGTCGATCGCATCGATGCCGAGTTTTTTCTCGATCTCGGCGCGCATGCCCTGGCCCCAGGGCTCGGCGCCGAAGATGCCCACCTGCAGCGAGATCTCCTGCGGCGACACGCCCAGCCGCTCGAATTCCTCGGCGATCACCAGCGAATACGACGGCGTGACCATGATCGCGTCGGGCCGGAAGTCGAGAATCTGCTGCACCTGCTTTTCTGTCTGCCCGCCCGACATCGGCACCACACAGCAGCCGGCACGCTCAATGCCATAGTGCGCGCCGAGGCCGCCGGTGAACATGCCGTAGCCGTAGGCGTTGTGCACCATGTGGCCGGCACGCAGGCCGGCCGCGCGCAGCGAACGTGCGACTACCTGCGCCCAGTGGTCGAGGTCGTTGTGCGTGTAACCGGCGACCACCGGCTTGCCGGTCGTGCCGGATGATGCATGCAGCCGCGCCAGCTGCTCGCGCGGCACCGCAAACAGGCCGAACGGATAGTTGTCGCGCAGGTCGGCCTTGGTCATGAACGGGAATTTTGCGAGGTCGGACAGCTGCCGCAGTTCGTCCGGGTGCACGCCGGCGGCCGCGCATTTCTGCCGGAACGCCGGCACCCGGTCATAGCTGTGCCGCAGCGTCCACTGCAGCCGCTGCAATTGCAGCGCAGCGATCTCGTCGCGGCTGGCGGTTTCTATCGGCTCGAGCTCTCCGGCCCGTGGCTCTCTGGTCAGCATCCTGGTCTCCTCTCTGGTCCGGCCGGGTCAGGCTTCTGTGCGCCCGTCGATCACCTGGCCGCCGATACGCGCGCTCTTGCCGCGGAACAGCGCAATCAGCTGGCCGTCCGTGGTGTGCACGCAGACGTCGTACACTCCGGTGCGCCCGCCCTGCGAGCGCTCGACTGCCTCGGCCTCCAGCGTGTCGCCCTCGCGCGCCGGCGCGATGAAGTCAATCTGCGCGGCCGACGCCACCGTGTTCTGGTTGTAGCTGTTGCACGCGTAGGCGAATGCGGTATCGGCCAGCGTGAAGATCATGCCGCCGTGGCAGATCCGGTGCCCGTTCACCATGTCGCTGCGCACCGTCATCGCCAGCGTTGCCTGACCGGCGTCGACCTTCACGACCTGCATGCCCAGCGCCTGCGCGGTCTGGTCGCGTGCCCACATGGCGGCGGCGGTCGCCGCTGCCAGTGCCGACGGGTCGGTTGGTATGTCCCTCTGTTGTTCAGTCATGGATCTTCCTGCCCGAGTAAAAAGCCTGTTGCAGCAGCGGCGAAATACGGTAGCGGTCTTCGCCGTAGGCCTCGCCCAGATGCGCGAGCACACTGCGCACGGTCGCAACGCCGAGCGCGTCGGCCCATGCGAGCGGGCCCTGCGGATAGTTCACGCCCAGCTTCATCGCTGCATCAGCAGCGGCGGCGCTGCAGACGCCCTGATTCACCGTATCGGCCGCTTCATTGGCCAGCATCGCCACGGTGCGCATGACCGCAAGGCCCGGCACATCGGCGAAGCGCGACACCTGCAGGCCGGCCGCCTGCAGCAGCGCCGTCGCCGCCGCAGCGGCCGCGGGCGTGCACTGCGCAGCGGCAGCGATCGCTATGCGTGGGGTCTGTGCATAGTCGAGCGCCAGGTCGAGCAGCACCAGATTTTTCAGTCCGAGGTCCGCCGCGCGTCGCGTTGCGCTGCGGCCGTCAGTGACATACAGCACGGTATCGCCGGCAACCGCGATGCGGCCGTCGGAACTGCCGCCGGTGGTGAAGGGCACGCCGGCCGCCGCCAGGCGCTGCGCCAGCGCGCGTGCAGCTGCCGAGTCGCCGCAGACGGCAATGCTTGCCGGCAGCGGCTGGGCCGGCTCGGTGGCGGCGGTGGCGGCCACTGCACCTTCGCGATAGTCATAAAAGCCGCGGCCGCTCTTCTTGCCGAAGAAGCCGCCGTCCACCAGTTCCTGCTGCAGCAGCGACGGCAGGAAACGCGGGTCGTGATAGAACGCGCGCCAGACGGACTGCGTCACCGCGAAGTTCACGTCATGGCCGATCATGTCCATCAGCTGGAAAGGGCCCATGCGGAAACCGCCGGCTTCGCGCATCACCGCGTCAATGGTCGCGTAGTCGGCCGCACCTTCCTGCACGAGCCGCAGCGCCTCGGCATAGTACGGACGCGCGACACGGTTGACGATGAAGCCCGGCGTCGATTTCGCGTGCACCGGCACCTTGCCCCAGGCGGTCGCGGTGGCGAACAGCGTGTCGGCGATCCGGCGCTCGGTGGCGAGGCCGCTGACCACTTCCACCAGTGCCATCAGCGGCGCCGGGTTGAAGAAATGCAGGCCCGCCAGCCGCTCCGGCCGGCGCAGTGCCGAGCCGATCGCGGTGATCGAGATCGACGAGGTATTGGTGCCGAGGATGCAGTCGTCGGCGACGATCGCCTCCAGCGCGCTGAACAGGGTCTGCTTGGCCTTGAGATCCTCGACGATGGCTTCGACCACCAGCGCGGCGTCGGCGAGTTCGCTCAGCTCGGCCGCTGCCACCAGCCGCGCGCTCGCGGCCTGTGCGGCCGCGGCGTCCATGCGGCCCTTGTCGGCCAGTCTGGCGAACTGCGCGCGAAGGCCATCAATGGCGCTGGCTGCAGCACCGGCGCGCGCGTCCAGCAGACGGACCGTGTGGCCGGCGGCCGCCGCGACCTGCGCGATGCCGGCGCCCATCGCGCCGGTGCCAACGACTGCAACCACGGCAGCGGAGGAAAGGGGAGCAGTCATGCAGTGAGGTCCTGTGTCAGTTTGGCCATCGGTGTGCGCACCGTGATCGCCGGTCCGGCCGATCAACGGATCAGACGATACAATACAGTATTCTTGATCACAATAAACGTATCAAAAAATTCAGCAGATGAAGGTCAGCGGGATCGGGCGGCCGCCGTGGCCGCCTGCTTCATCCTTTCAGCCCTTGTATGAGCGAGGGCGGGACATCGCTGCCGGCGATCTGGCGGTCGATAAAGAGATACGGTTAATTTATATTTGGATTTTTAAACGTATCACTTCTGCGGAGGTGCCACAGTGCTGCCGTGGTCGGCCATCCACTGGCTGAAGTCCGCGGCAGGCATCGGCCTCGCGTACAGGTAGCCCTGCGCTTCGCCGCAGCCACGCTGCTGCAGCCACGCGGCCTGCGCGGCCGTTTCGACACCTTCGGCAATGGCGCGCAGCCCGAGGTCGGCCGACATCGAGATCACCGCCTGCACAATCGACGCGCTGTCTGAGTCGCTCATCAGGTCGTGCACGAAGCTCTGGTCGATTTTCAGCTTGTGGATGTTGAAGCGCTTCAGATAGGACAGCGACGAATAGCCGGTGCCGAAATCGTCGATGGACAGCCGCACGCCGAGGTCGCGCAGCGACTGGATCAGCGCGATCGAACGTTCGGGGTCGTCGGCCACGGCGCTCTCGGTCAGCTCGATCTCCAGCGCCTGCGCGGGCAGCTCGCTGTCGGCCAGCACCTGCGCTACCTGCGCGACGAAGCGCTCCTGCCGGAACTGCAGCGCCGACACGTTTACCGCAACCACCAGCTGCGCATGCCCGGCATCGCGCAAGGCTTTGCACTGCGCGGCGGCTGTCTTGATGACCCACGCGCCGATCGGCAGGATCAGGCCGCTCTCCTCGGCGATCGGAATGAATTCCGCCGGCGAGCGCAGGCCGACGATGGGGTCGCGCCAGCGCAGCAGCGCCTCGCAGCCGGTCACGCGGCCGCTGGCCATCTCGATTTGCGGCTGGTAGTACAGCTCGAACTCGCTGTCGCGCAGCGCGCGGTGCAGCGCATTCTCGGTCTGCAGCGTCTTGCTGACATGCTGCTGCATCGTCGCCGAATGGAAGCGGAAGATGTTGCCGCCGTCCTGCTTGGCGCGGTACATCGCCACATCGCTGGCCTGCAGCAGGGTGTCGGCGTCCTTGCCGTCGGCCGGATAGGTGGCGATACCGATCGACGCCGACACGACCAGCTGCTGGCCATCCACCGTCACCGGCTGCGCCAGCGCTTCGAGCAGCGCCTGCGCCGTATGCGCAGCCTCATCCGCACCGGCGGCCGGCAGCAGCACCGTGAACTCGTCGCCGCCATGGCGGGACACGGTGGCGCCGTCGCCGACCGCCTGCACCAGCCGGCGCGCGACTTCCACCAGCAGCAGGTCGCCGACCGTGTGGCCGAGCGACTCATTCACATTCCTGAAGCGGTCGAGGTCGACGTACAGCACGGCCAGCGGGGTCCGGTGCCGCTGCGGATCGGTAAGCGCGCGCTCCATGCGGTCGTGCAGCAGCAGCCGGTTTGGCAGATCGGTCAGCGCGTCATGGCGGGTCAGGTGCATCAGCCGCTGCTCGGTCGCGCGGCGCTCGGTGATATCGCTGAAGATCGCGTAGTAATGCCGGATGCTGCCGTCATCGGCACGATCGACGTTGATCGTCAGCCATTCGAGGAACAGGGTGCCGTCCTTGCGCCGGTTCCAGACTTCGCCCTGCCAGCGGCCCAGCGTATTCACTTGCTGCCACAGATCGCGGTAGAAGGCCTCGTCGTGGCGGCCGGAAGAGACCATCGACGGTTGCTGACCCTGCACTTCTTCCTGCGCATAGCCGGTGATCTCGGTGAACGACTGGTTCACCGCCAGGATGCGCTTGTCGGGCCCGCAGATCATGATGCCCTCGAGGCTGTGCATGAACAGGTTCGCATGCAGCTTCAGCTCGGCGTCGCGCGCGCGCAGCTCGGTCAGGTCGGTATGGGTGCCGATCACCCGCAACGCATTGCCGGCATTGTCGCGCTCGATCACCTTGCCGCGGTCGAGGATCCATTTGTAACTGCCGTCCTTGCAGAGCATCCGGTGCTCGTTGCTGTAGAACTCGACCTCGCCGGCCAGCATGCGGCCGACATCGGCCAGCACGGTCGCCATGTCTTCCGGATGCACGCGGTTTTCCCACTCACCGAGGCCGCTGCCGACTTCGGCTGCGTCGTAACCGAGCATGGACTTCCATGTGTTCGAGAAGAACACGGTGCCGGTCGGCACGTGCCAGTCCCACAAGCCGAGTTCGCTGCTGTCGATTGCGTAGCGCCAGCGTTCCTCGGCCGTGCGCAGCCGGTCCTGGTCGCGCTTGAACTGCGTGATGTCCTCGATGAAGATCGCGACCGTCTCGACGCGGCCGCCGACCACGTTACAGGGGCGGAATTCCCAGCGCAGCCACAGCACCGAGCCATCCGGGCGGATCAGCCTGTCGTCCTCGCTGCGCGTAACCTCGCCGGCAAGCGCATGGCGGTGCGCGGCCTCCCATTTGCCCGCGTCATCCGGAAATGCGTCGCGATGCCGGTGGCCGTTCACCTGCGCTGCATCGAGTCCGAAGTCGCTGAGCCAGCGCTGGCTCGTCACCAGATACCGCATGTCGCGATCGACCAGCGCAACCGCGGCCGGCACGTGCTGCACGAAGGTCGACAGCAGTTGCTCACGGTCGGTCAGCTCGGCGGTCAGCCGCAGTTGCCTGCGCGTTTCGCGCTGTTCCAGCACATACAGCAGCACAGCGGTCAGCAGGACGAACAGCGTGCCCTTCCATGACTGTACGTTGGCCGGCAGCGCGGCGCCCAGCCATGCCTCGACGAGCCAGTCCGAGCCCCAGATCCACGCGGTGGCGAGGATCAGGTAAACCGAGGAAATTCTGAGGGCTGCTTTTCTCATGGCCTGTTGCCGTGTTCTTGCCGGGCTTCGCCCCGGCTACCGCATACGTTACACAAAAAGGTTCTCCTGCCCCGAGGCCAGCGTCCAGCGTGCCTTGCCGGCACGCTTGGCCGCATACATCGCGCGGTCGGCATAACTGACGAGGTCTTCGGGCGTCGTCGCGTCCGACGGATAGAGTGCCACCCCCATGCTGATACCGTAGTACAGCGCCTGACCATTCCAGCGCCCTGGCTGCTGCGCGGTGGCCATGATGCGTTCAAGGATGGGTCTGGCCTGGTCGATACGACTGATGTTCGAGAGCAGGATGACGAACTCATCGCCGCCCAGACGGAATGCGATATCGCTTTGCCGCAGGCTGTTCTCGAGCCGCTGCGCGACCTGAACCAGCAACTGGTCGCCGGCATCATGGCCGAGACGGTCGTTGACAGCCTTGAACTCATCGAGGTCGAGGAAGCAGACCGCAAAGCCGGTGCCCTGTTCATTGCTGTCATCGATCATTTGCTGGAGATGCTCGCGCAGCAGGTGCCGGTTGGGCAGACCGGTCAGCGCGTCGCGGTAGGCCACGGAGCTCAGGTGCCGCTGTATCTGCAGCAGTCCGCTTTCGCGCGCCGCGAATAGCCGGTAGGTCTGGCGCAGCAGCAGGCCGAGGATCAGCGTCAGGCCAGCGCCGGTGCCCATCAGTATCCAGGTCAACTGCGCCTGCAGCGCCATCAGTGCCGAATCATAGGAAGACGCGCGCAGCTGCACGCGCAGCGCGCCCAGCCTGACCGGCTGGCCCACCTCGACCCAGTGCTCGATGACGCCATTCTCGAGGCGGATGCGGGAAAAATTGTCGGGCAGGGGCGGCGCGCGGCGCTCGAATACCGCCGCCGTCTGCCGGCTCTCCGGATCGCGCCGCACATGGGAGACCGGCTTGCCGCCAGCATCCAGCAGCATGACCGACAGCAGATTCTCGGTCGACATGGCCTGCACCAGCCGCGACTCGATCGCGCCGTAGTCGCGCGTGATCAGGTCGTTGTAGACCGCATTCGCGAGTCCGGAGGCGACCAGCCGCGCCGCGCGCTCCTGCCCGGCCAGATGAATGTCCTCCGCCTGCCGCGAAAACCAGAGCACCAGGGCGATGCTGCTGATGACCAGCGCGAGGCCGGCGCCAATCAGCGACAGCCACAGTCGCCGTCGGGAGAGGGTCGGCAGCCGCTTGGGCAGCCGCGCGTCAGTCATCCGAGAGCACCACGAATTTCTCCAGTTGCAGCCGCTCCAGCCGCGCGTAGTCATTCGCGTAATCGGCGACCACGGGCTGCGGTATCTGCACACCGTCGAGCAGCTTGCGGCCGGCTTCGGTGGTGGCCAGCTGCATGAAGGCACGCACCAGCCGGTCGCGCTGGGCGCGTGGCACCCGCGCATGCGCAATGAAAGGATGGGGTGCGTAACTGGGTGTCTCGTACAGCACGCGCAGCCGCGCGCGCAGTGCTTCCGGCTCACGATCCATGGTGTTGTTGACAGCGCCCCCCGCCGGCATGTCGCCGAGCGCGACCGCGCGGAACACGTTCGCATGGGTCTTGATGTAGACCGGCGTGATGCGGATGCCGCGTTCGGCCAGTTCCGCCCGGATCAGCAGCGACGCCGCGAACGCATTCGGCGCAGGAAAAGCCACGGTTTTACCGTCCAGCTGGCGCAGGTCGCTGACACCGCCATCCTGCGCGACAACCAGCACACCGCTGAGTGCCGCCTTGCCGTCGCGGACCAGCGGCTCATAACTCTGCACACGTCGCGCCATCAGCAGATGGTAGGGATTGACGAAGGCGAAATCCGGCCGTCCGGCCAGCAGTTCCTGCTCGAAGGCGGGGATCGTGGTGGCGATCCTCAGCTCGAGGCACATGCCGGTCGCCTTGCCCAGCTGTTCCAGGAACGGTGCCCAGCGGCTGAACAGCGTTGCCGGGGCGAGCTGGGGCACGATGTCGACACGATGCACCCTGGGCGCTCCCTGCTGGCCCAGACAGTCGGCCAGCGCGGCCGGCGCCGGCCCGAACAGACAGGCGGCACACAGCGCGAGCAGGCGCAGTGGCGCGAAGCGGCGGTCGGGATTCATCGGCGAGTTCGGGTCGTTTGGCTGGCGCACGGATTTTGGGTCGGACGGTTCAGATTGCGCCGGCAAGCACGCAGCTCCGGCCGGCGGGTGCCTCGCTCTGCCGACGGCACCGACCGGATTATGACGCAGCTGCTTCCCGCAGTTTCATCGAAATACGCTCGGAATTCCCGCCAGTCTATGCTTCTATTAGTAATATGGATATAAACGGTCAAACATCCCGGCCAGCCGGCCGGATCCCGTACGCAGCAGAGGCCCGCAACAGGAGGGGAAATGGCAAAACAGACAAGATCAAGGCTGCGGTCCGTGCTGACCGGGAGGGCGTTCCTGATGCTCGCCGGTCTGGTTTTGGCCTACCTGATGTTTGCCTATCTGGCCGTCAATCCGCTGGCGCAGCGCGTGCTGCCCTGGTTGGGCGAGCGGGCGCTGGCCAGCAAGATCGCGGTCGGCGAGGTCCGGTTCGATCCGCTGGCGCTGGCGCTGACTGTGGAAGACTTTCAGCTGAGTCGCGCCGACGGTGCGCCGCTCGCCGGCTTCGGGCGCCTGTACATCGACCTGCAGGCCGACAGTCTGTTCCGCTTTGCGTGGCACCTGCGCGAGATCCGCGTCAGCCGTCCGGAGGTGAGCCTGGAGGTCGGCAAGGACGGCCAGTTCAACTGGGCCGAGCTGATCGCGAAGCTGAACGAAGACCCGCAGCCCTCCGGCACGATGCCGCGCGTCGTGATTGACCGGCTGCAGATTGACGAGGGCCGCGTGCAGTATGCGGAGCTGAACCGGCCGCAGCCGTTTCGCACCGCACTGGCGCCGCTCGCGCTCGAGCTCGGCCAGTTCTCCACGCTGCCGGAGGACCGCGGCGACTATTTGGTGGCGGCCGACCTCGCGGGTCTGGGCGGCCGGCTGCGCTGGAAGGGCAACCTGGGCGTCAACCCGGTCGCCTCGGCCGGTTCGGTGGAAGTGCAGGGGCTGAAGCTGGCCAGCCTGATGCGGCTGGCGCGCGCTACCGAGCTTCCGCTGACACTGGATGGCGGCGAGCTCGGCCTGCGCTTCGGCTACGACTTTGCGATTGTCGCCGGCAAGAAGGCGCCGTATCCGCAGCTGAGGCTGCGCCAGCTGGCCGTCACGCTGGCCGCGCTCGCCGGCGAACTGAATCCGCGCACTCGCTTCGCACTGCAAAGCGCTGGTACCACGCTGCCTGCGCTCGACCTGGGCATGGATGGCGGCGTGCAGTTGCGTCTGGCGCCCTTCGATGTCGAGGCGGTGGGCCTGCAACTGCAGCACGACGGACGGCCCCTGCTCACACTGGACAAGGCCGGCGCGAATGGCATCGCCTTCGATCTCGCCCGGCAGCGGCTGGCGCTGGGTGCGATTCACTTGCAGAACGGCGCGGTGCGCGCACTGCGCGACAAGGATGGCACGCTCGACTGGCAGCAGGCGCTGCCCGCAAGGGCCGGGACGACAGCCGCAGTGCCACCCGCCGCGCCACCCGTCGCCGCGGAGACGAAGGAAGGCGCCGGGGAGGGCGCGGCGCCGGCAGCGCACCGCCGTTCCTTCGGCTACGAGATCGCCGAAGTCCGGCTGGAGGACTGGAAGCTGGACATAGAGGACCGCTCGTTCGTTCAGCCGCTGCGCGCCGCGATCGGCCGTATCAACGCCGGGCTGCGCGTCGCTGACGACGGCCGCGGCCTGCAGATTCGCGAGCTGGCCGTGGCGCTCGAGTCGCTCAGCCTGCAGGCGGTGGGTCAGCCGCAGCCGGCAGCGCGGCTGGCGCGTATGGCCTTGTCCGGCGGCGAGCTGGATCTGGCGGCACGCCGCGTGAATGCGGCCGAGCTGGACCTGTCCGGCCTGCAGACCCGGGTGGTGGTGAATCCCGACAAGTCGCTCAACTGGCAGACGCTGCTGCAGCGCGCGCAGACGGCAGCCATGCCGTCGGAAGCAGCGAAAGAGCGTGCGAAAGAGAGCGCGAAGGCCGCTGGGACGTCCGCCGCAAAGGCCGTTGAAAAACCCGCTGCACAGGCAGCGACGAAGCCCGCCGCCACCCCGGACTGGCGCGTGGCGCTGGCGCGGTTGCGGCTGGACAAGGCGACGATTCATGCCGAGGACAAGAGCCTGTTGCAGCCGGTGGCCGTCGATCTGCAAGAGGCGTCGGTGGACCTGCGCGATCTGTCGCTCGACCCGCGCAGGCCGATTGCACTGCATGCGCGGGTGCCGGTGCGGCAGGGCGGGGAGCTCGAAGCGCGCGGCAAGCTGTCGGTCATGCCCTTGCGTGGCGAGATACAGCTGAAGCTGGCCGGCCTGCAGCTGAAGCCGTACTCGCCGTATCTGTCGCAGTTGGCGATGGTGAACCTGACGCAGGGGCAGGCGGCGCTGCAGGGCCGGCTGAGTTTCAGCGCAGCGAAGGCATTCAGCGCGCGCTTCAATGGCGGGTTTGATATCAACGGCCTGGAGATCGCGAAGGAGAGTGACGGCAGCGCCTTCCTCAGCTGGGACGCGCTGTCGAGCGATTCGCTGAGCGTATCGCTGGCGCCGAACCAGCTGCACCTTGGCGAATTGCGCATCGTGCATCCGACCGCGCGCTTCATCATCTACGAAGACCGGACCATCAACCTGCAGCGGCTGCTGCGTACGCCTGCCGCCACGGCCACTGCATCTGGTTCCGCATCGGCACCGGCCGGCGGCAACGCGGCGTCCGCTGATTTTCCGTTCGCGCTCGAGCGCATCCGGGTCAGCAACGGCGAGCTCGAATTTGCCGACCTGTCGCTGCGTCCGCAATTCGGTACGCAGATTCATGACCTCGACGGCGTGATCAATGGCCTGTCGAACGATCCCGCCGCGATCGCACAGGTGGAGCTCGACGGCAAGGTCGACGACTACGGATCGGCGCGCGTGCGCGGCGCGGTCCAGCCGTTCCGCGCCACGGAATTCACCGACCTGACAGTCCTGTTCCGCAATCTGGAGATGAATCGCCTGACGCCGTATGCCGGCAAGTTCGCCGGGCGCAAGATCGAATCAGGCAAGCTGTCGGTCGATCTCGACTACAAGCTCAGGCAGCGCCAGCTGGTCGGTGAGAACAAGGTCGTGATCAACAAGCTCAGGCTGGGCGAGCGGGTCGAGAGCCGCGACGCATTCAAGCTGCCGCTGGATCTCGCGATCGCGCTGCTGGAGGACAGCGATGGCGTGATCGATATCGACCTGCCGATCACGGGCAGCCTCGACGACCCACAGTTCAGCTACGGCAAGGTCATCTGGAAGGCGATCTTCAATGTGATCGAAAAGGTCGTTACCGCGCCGTTCCGCGCGATCGGCAAGCTGCTCGGTGTCAGCGCCGACCAGCTCGAGGCGATAGCATTCGATGCCGGCTCCGCGACCCTGTTGCCGCCGGAGCAGGAAAAGCTGAAATCAGTGGCCGGCGCGCTGGCGAAGCGCCCCGCGCTCGCATTGCAGGTCGCCCCTGCATTCGACCCGGCGGCCGACAGGGCGGCGTTGCAGGAACTGGTGACCCGGCGCGATGTGGCTGCGGAACTGGGCATGATACTCAGGTCCGGCGAGCCGGTCGGGCCGCTGGACCTGAGCAACGTGAAGGTGCAAACCGCAATCGTGAATCTGCTGAAGGATCGCACCGGCGAGAAGCGCAGCCTGAAACTGGTCGACAGCGTGAAAGACTACTTCCGCAAGCCGCAGCCGGAAGACCTGACCCGCTACGCGGCGCTGCTGGAGCGGCTGAAGGCCACGGTGAAGGTCAGCGAAGCCGAGCTGTCGGCACTGGCAATGGCGCGCGCACAGGCCATCCGCGGCTACCTTCAGGAAAGCGGCGGCTTGCCGGCCGGCCGTGTGCAGGTGGGCGAGCCGGCGACTGTGTCCGGCGACGGCAAGTCGGTGCCGCTGAAGATGACGCTGGGGACGGCGGCAGGGCTATAATCCGGGACTTTCGGCACTTTTCCGCTGTGCCATGCCGGTTACCAATGCGTGGCCGGCCTTCCAACCTCATCCCATGATGCGCCGATCCTTTACGCTGCTTTGCCTGATGCTTGCCCTTACTGCCACCACTGCCGCTCAGGCGGGCGGTCGCCTGCTGATCGGCGTATCGCTGGAGCTGCAGCCGGCGATGCAGCAGCTGGTTGCCGACTTCCTCAGCCAGTCGCGCGATGTCGAGGTCACGGTCACCTCCGGTACCTCGCGTTCCTTGTCGGCAGATATCAAGCGGGGCGTGCCCATCGATCTTTTTTTTGCCGCCAATGTCAGCTACCCGGCCCGTCTGGTCGACGAGGGCATGGCCGCCGGCGCGCCAGTGGTCTACGCGCGCAATGAGCTGCTGCTGTGGACCCGCTTGCCGGGCGCCACCCCAAGCCTCGACCTGCTGTCCGAGCGGCGCGTACATGTGGTGGCCATTCCGTCCAAGCACACCAGCCCCTTCGGCCAGCGTGCCGAGCAGGCATTGCGCGAGGCGCGGCTGTGGTCGGGGCTGCAGTCCAAGCTGGTCACGGGCGACAGCGTGGTCGATGTCGCGCGCTTCGTGAAAAACGGCAGTGCCAGCGCCGGCATCGTCACGCGCTCGGTGCTTCATCGCAGCGAGTTTGCCGGCATTGGCAGCTATGCCACCATACCGGCCGATCTGTACAAGCCGATCGCCCAGGCTTTCGTGCTGACCCGGCACGGCGAGGGCAATCCGGTCGCGCAGGCCTTCGCCGCCTTCGTGGTGGGCACGGACGCGCGCGGCGTGTTCGCCCGCTTCGGTTACCTGCCGCCGGATGACGGGGTGGCCGCAGCCCGGTAAGGCGGCCTTTCGGAATTACAAAGCAAACAGGCGCGCCGACATCTTTGCGGCGCGCGACGGCTGTGTGAACATCCGCACCTGCCGCTGCCGGCATTGCGCGCCATCGGTCGGGGCGGGCGATCCGGCCCTCCTTCCCATGGCGATGGGCGCTTCCGGGCAGGCCGGGCGCTGCGGCGACCCGCTTCGACGACACCACCATCCCGAACATGATGACCAGTATTCCCGCAACGATGAAAGCCATGGCCGCGACCGCGTTTTCGCTGGACGCGATTGCTCCGATCGAACTCGACGTCCCCCGGCCGAGGCGCGGCGAGATCCTCGTAAAGGTCTCGGCGGCCAGCCTGAATTACCGCGATCTCGCCGTCCTCAGCGGCAAATACATTCCCGGCCTGCCGTTGCCGCTGGTGCCGGCCTCTGATGCCTGTGGCACCGTGGTGGCGCTCGGCGAGGGCGTTACCGAATGGAAGGTCGGCGACCGTGTGGCGCCGGTCTACACGCAGGGCTGGCACGACGGCCTGCCCACCGTCCAGCAGCGCACCCGCCAGACGCTGGGCGCGCCGCTGGCCGGCGTGCTGCAGCAGTACATTGCGGTGCCGGCGCTCGATGCGGTGGCGCCGCCGTCTTCGCTGTCCGACGTTGAGGTGGCGACGCTGCCGATCGCCGCGCTGACCGCGTGGTCGACGCTGCAGGAGGGCGGCGTGAAGCCGGGCGACACCGTGCTGCTGCAGGGCACCGGCGGCGTATCGCTGTTTGCGCTGCAGTTTGCCAAGGCCGCCGGCGCGAAAGTGATCATCACCTCATCAAGCGACGAGAAGCTGTTGCGCGCCAAGGCGCTGGGGGCGGACGAGACCATCAATTACCGCAGCAATCCGGACTGGGAGCTGGCCGCGAGAGAGATTACCGGCGGGCGTGGCGTCGACATCGTTGTCGAGACGGCCGGCGCTACGCTGTCGAAGTCGCTGGCGGCGACCGCGTTCGGCGGCTTCGTCGGCGTGGTCGGATTTGTGGCCGGGCCGGAGGCCACGATTTCGCTGCGCCAGCTGTTCGGCCCGCTGATCCGCGTGCAGGGCATTGCGGTGGGATCGAAGACGCGCTTCGAGCAGATGAACCGCGCGATCGAGCAGAACGGCATCAGGCCGGTGATGGATTCGGTCTACGCGCTGGAAGATG
>JACCDS011074895.1_pt1 | contig 13709 bp, 8 predicted proteins | sample 7446441 | NCBI WGS metagenome assembly JACCDS01 (sample SAMN15323445, study PRJNA562643) | freshwater metagenome | isolation source: river surface water | place: USA:Blue River Watershed | collected 2017-08-17 | reverse complement strand
TTTTTTGATCCCACCGGCAATACAGTAGATCAATACTGGCTTGGCGTTGTATGGGCTGTAGCCGGGCTAGGGTGGCGCTGCGGGAAGGAGAAGGTTCGAACTTGGTCGATGCAGAGCACTCGTTATACAGAACTCGGCTTTGAAGAGGCATGGGAGGGTTTTAACCCAAACCATGTCCGCCCGGTAGGTATGGGGTCGTTGATAAAGTTTGCGAAAGCAAAAGGGTGGCGTGATACATCGAATTCGGGAGATTCTGTTAATAATGCGCGTTCTGAGTATCGTCTTCTAAGTCGTGAAGACATATTGGCTCTGCCCGTTACCCCATGGCGGGTAAAGAAAATTTTTCCCGAAACAGGTCTTGGCGCGATATACGGACCCAGCGCATCAGGCAAGTCCTTTCTTGCCATGGATATCGCCTGCTCTATCGCTATAGGTGAAACATGGTTTGGTCATAAAACGTACCCCTGCCCTGTTACCTATTTGATGCTCGAAGGAGAAGCGGGATTGGTCGCACGCATCAAGGCTTGGGAAGCTGGGAAAGGCGGATTGCTACCATCGAACTTTCACGCGATTACACAGCCGTTTCAGCTAACCAATCTTGGCAATCTGACAGATTTGCTTGCCGTGCTACCTAAGAACGGCGTTGTATTTCTGGATACTCTGAACAGGGCGGCCCCAACAGCTGACGAAAATAGCAGTGCGGAAATGGGTGGAATCCTTCAGGCAGCCAAGAATCTTCAGCTCGCGACAGATGGCCTAGTGATCGTTGTCCACCACACCGGCAAAGACGTAACCAGGGGTATGCGAGGACATAGTTCACTGTTTGCTGCGCTGGACGGCGCTATTGAGATCCAGCGTAGCGACGAGAAACGGAGTTGGAGTGTCGCCAAGTCGAAGGATGCCGAGGATGGTGCTGTGGTGCCGTTTCGACTTACACGACACGTCCTAGGTCAAGATGCTGACGGCGAGGAGATTACAAGCTGTACCGTGGAGCCGGATACGCCGCATATTTTCACTCCTCGCGAACCATCGGGGTCAACGCAAAAAGTTGCGCTTAAAGCAGTTCGTCAGGCACTGATGACTGCGACGCATTTTGGTATTGCTGGATGCGGCACGGGTACCCCATGCATGACGGTGGAAGATGCTAAAACGGCGATTGCTGCGGTACTGACCACTACCAAGCGAAATAAACGCATGAATCAGGCAAAGACACAGATCGACGCACTTATTGCGAGAGGCTTCCTCGGCACCGATATCGACGAACAGGGTGAGGGGTGGATCTGGAGACTATGACCCAAAAGTTCTGACCAAAATATCCCCCCTATATAGGGGGGATGGACATTTTGGACTTTGGTCGTGAAATAAAAATCTCAAAAAACAAGTTTTTGACTTTTCGGACATCTAACCATGAGGCCGCCCCTAATACCCATAACCTGCTGGGTGGTACCCCTTGCCGTCTGGGAAGAAGAGAGTTTTCTTTACCCTTGATGCCAAGAATTGGTCAAGGCGGCCGAAACACCCCCTCAGCAAGCATGAACATGCAGCGCCATAACGCTAATCAAGATGGACGCAGTCAGGTGTAGGGGGCAAGGATCCAGTCGCGTATTAAAAGTGCGCAAATGGCTTTTCGGTTCAAGGGGTTTTGCGTTTAAATTTTTCGTGCCGGTGGCTGACGGCCGTATCCGGCTGCGAAAATTGTCTAATCACGAATTCAACTGCCTCTTGCGTGGTTTTGATGGGCCTGTAGCCGGCGGGTTTCCGGCCACGAGTCCTCGGCGCAACAGTCAAGCCGGAGACATGCATTAGATCTTCCAGCTGCGCCAGCTCCGCCAGCTTCTTGCTGCGGTCTGCCCGCGCTTGGCGTGTTTCGTCCCCGTGCTTAACTTTGCCGCGCGCGATGCGCAGCCTACCTTCTTCTGTGGTTGGTCCCGAACTCCTCGCGCCGTGAAATCGACACACTCGCTTGCCTCGTTCAGCTGGAGCGCTACACTGCAGCTTCGTGCGTTTCGACATGGCTTGGCAACGGGCGCAACGGATATTCCCGTCAGCTGTAACTAGTTCTTGGATTTTGGACATATTCGTTGAAAATGCAACCTTAAGTTTCGCGCAATACAGGTTATCAATTATTATCCATTGGCAAAGCCACTCGCATTGATTTTTTGCGTAAAAGATAATATTTTTGTCAATTTTTTGATAACGCAAAATTATTTTTTCGCCAAATCTGGCAGCCTGGTATCGACGATTTTTAATTTATTGAGCTTCCAGGAGAGATAAATGACATTTTCATACGAAACCGAACCAAATAATTCGCTATATTATGCGAATGCAATACCAGAAGGAACTTCAGTCATTGGTCAAGTTAGCGCTTGGAACGACTACGACTTTTATGGGATTTTGGTTGCCTCCGCTGGCACAGTCGAGTTTAACTTCTCAGTATTAAATCCGAATTACGATCAATATTCAATCGATCTCTTCGATAATAATGGTGTGCTGCAGCGAACTTACTGGACTTCCCTAAGCGGTAATTACAGCATTTCTACGGCTGCAGCCGGTGCTGTGTATGCGAAGGTATCTTCATATTCAGGCCGATCTGAATATTTACTTTCAGCATCATTTGGCACCTCCTCAGGATCATTCGTAGAAGTGGAGCCCAATAATTCGTTTACAAGCGCTGATACTCTGCGTCCGGGGATTCCAGTAGTTGGCCAAGTAAGTGCATGGAACGACTACGATTTTTATGCAATTTTAGTTTCATCAGCTGGTATAGTCGATTTTGATTTTTCAGTATTAAATCCTGACTATGATCAATATTCGATTGAATTCTATAACAACAATGGTGTATTGCAACGAAGTTACTCGACCACATCAAGCGATAAATATAGCATTCCTGCGACCGGAGCCGGCGTAGTGTACGCAAAGGTATCTTCATATTCTGGCCGATCTGAATATTTATTATCAGCCTCTTCTCCTGTTGCTATAGATTACGCGAACCCGCCAATTCCAACCTATAGTTTGGAAAGCGCGTCAGATAGAATAATGGAAGGAGATAATGCAACCTTCGTTATTTCTTCAACTAATGTTGCTGGTGGTACGGTGCTGAGCTACACAATTACTGGCGTGCAGGCCGATGACCTCGTAAGTGAAAAACTTACTGGAACTGCTGCTGTTGGGGGGGATGGCAAAGCAACAATTAACATACCGACAGTCATCGATAAACTACTTGAAGGAAGTGAGACAATAGTCGTCACAATAAACGGAGTTGCAGCACAGGCAACGCTTACCGACAACATATCTATTTCCCAATTGCTTCTACACAGCGCCGGTAAGTCTCTTTATAAAACTGCATGGGGAGCCTATGCTATTGCTGATGGGGACTTAAATTTCGGCGATATTCCTGATAGTGCCATCTTGCTTAGAGCAAGTGCAAATAAAGCTTTTGTACCGAAAGGCATCACTACAATCGTGCTCGAAGGCGATGGGTCTTTCGGGCTGATTAGTCAACAAGGTACAGGTAGCAAGGCGAAGTACACAGAGCAATTATTCGACTCCTCTGGACTTGCTGTTGGTAAAGCAACAAAGTTAACTCTGAGTGATGTCTTATCGACTGAAATGCAAAACGGTACAGACATCAATGGTGATGATTGGCTTGGTGATGTTGTTGTGAGTGTGCTGGACCCTGAGGGCTATAAGGATATGCAAACTTATGGTCTTTACACAATCGTGTCTGGAAAAACGGTACTTGCAAGGGGAGGGTTAAATGTTGGAGATTCACATGATCCGAGTATTACACTTTTTTCGAGCGGCACGAAACCATGGCTTGTTCCAAAAGGATCTTTAGTGGAGGGTATTGCCTTTACTGATGGCGGCAGCTTAGGAATACTTACGCTCAAGGGTACGAATTACTCGGAGCAAAAATTCAATGTAGATACAGGTCTAATAATCGGCAAAGCTACTGTGCTAAGAGCAATGGATCTAGAAGTCAGAGAGTTCTACTACAACACTGACCTCACGGGAGACGGGCTCATTAGCTTGATTGGTCAAAGTACTACCCCGACAGGGTGGGATGTTTGAGGTAATTAATAGCAGTTTGGGTTGTATGTCAAATCTTTGACAGGTGCTTTGATGTTTTTGAAGTGGTTGCAAAACACTGTGCATGCAAACCGCACCTCCGCAATTAAAATTGATGGGGTGGGGTACGGTGGGGTCTGCTTGGTCGAAAGGGTTTGCTGGGCGCAGACGCACTACCTCAAGGTTCGCGAATGCATAAGACAATACGCTATGCGAAAAGGTGCTGCCGTGGTACGGGTTTGCCAAAAGCAGTTACTCATGTCGTATGAGGGTAAAATTGCGGGTAATTCCCTTGGCAGGTCTAGCTTATTCGCTATTTTCCAAGGTTTCCCCTTGTTGATTTGAATCCCCCTCTCCCGCCAGATTGCCAAGGGGATCAACGAGTCGCAGGCCAACTGCCTTGTTGTTCCCTTAATTCCCCCCCCCAGCTTCGCAAAAGACCTCTGCGTACTGGCTCTTGGCTCTTCTCCACCAACGGGGTGGGGCGTCCATCAGATACGATTGATCAGACCATCCCACTCGCAATGGGCAAGGGCGCGGGCTCTGGATTTTTCATTTCTGCCCATGTTTTCTCCACATCGTTGTCGGCGCTCAGTCGGCATTCAGTCAGCGCCTAATGCGACTCAGTTTTCTACTCAGTCAATCGATCTGAATCTTTCACATTCGCTGAAAGACTTGACACCTCAACATTCGTAGCGATTTGCGCAAGAGCCTTAAGCGACAAACAAACAGCAAAAATCGATGGCAAAAATGGTGCTGCCCTCGCAGGAAACGCGGGCATCGGGCTGGCGAAGCGTTCAGTCGTTGAGGCAGCACTGACGCAAAGTGACGGCTTGATCTTTCAGCGGGTGATGAGATCTTGAAAGCCGCTGCGCGGTGCAAATTTGACCCAGAGATGCGCTGACGCACTGATCGCTTTCGACACCGCTTTCAGTCACTGGCGGATACCTCAACAACCCCCAAGTGCCGCCCATGAATCGCTTATTGAAGCCATTGAGCAGCGGCCTTCGCAGCCCAAGCAGGCTAATGATCGTTGGCCGTTTCTGATGAGGCGGTCGCTGGGAATTTGCCTCGTGTGCTTTGGAGGGCTGGTCACCGAAGCGCAAAGGTGAAGGGACGGGCGGAGGAAGGATCGAGCAAGTTGAACGAGGAATACGGAGGTTCTGTTGTTGCCGCAAGAGAAGATTTTATATATAAAATATATAATTAATTAGCGTGAATATGAACGATTGTCTGTCTGCTTGTCATTTTTCTATTAAAAGACAACCGTCACGTTGCTGAAATCCAAACGAAACTCACAACTTGAATTTATTTAAACATGGCGCTCGAAACAGTAAGTGGCGGTGAATGGCTCGATCAGATATCTCTGGATGCCAGTCAGATAGCATTCGGATCGTATATGACATTTGGCGAACTTTCGGCTGAAACCTGGGATTCTGAGACTTATGACCCTGAGGCTGAAAAGACAGTCTTGAACTTCAAAAGCAGCGAGGGATCCACCATCAAATTTAGCCAGCAAGATACTGCTGGTGATCACAAGGCCACCCTCAGTATTACCGGGAAAAATAACGGAACGAAATTCTCAGCCAACTTTTCCGAGACTTCAAAAGCAGGCTACGAGAATTATTTGGATATCATAAGCTGGTCATACAAGGGTGATCAGAAATCGAAAGAAGATGATTTTGATTTCAAATTTGTCGAGTCGCAAAAAAGCGAATCATCCGATCAGGGTAGAATTTCGAAGGGGTCGGAAAATCACTCAACAGATGTTTATTTCCTGAATAAAGATTACGAGTTCAAATTTACTGTGTCCGGCAGTGGCGCATGGGCATTTGACCATGATCTCCAAATAAACACGCTGAGCAAATGGACAAGCACGATTTCGAAATACAGCTTTAAAGACAAGCTCGAGAACATTGCTCTGTCGATGTCCGGAAAATTCGTCACGGATGATGTGGCGGGCCAGGTCTTGGTAGATCTCAAGAATATTTATTACGCAAATTCCGAATATTCAGCGACGACCAAGAAATTTACAAAATCAATTACCACTACCGAGTGGGAAAGCATCGCTGAAATCAGCCCGGAAACTAATTCTTTCGCCCTAATTTCTGCGAACATTTCCTCGGTCAACGAATTTATTTCATCAGGAGACAACTCGATTGTCGCCACCTCAAAATCGGGAGTCGTCATTGACGCCGGCGCTGGCAACGATACGATTACCGGGGGCGTTGGCGACGATTTGATCGCGGGTGGCGCAGGTAAAGATAGCCTGACGGGTGGGAAAGGTAGCGATACGTTCGTATTTGATCTTCAGGATTATGATTTTACGTCGGTCACAACCGTGCTTCCTGATGTTGTAAAAGACTTCAAAATTTCAGAATCTGATTCAATTCAACTTAACGGTTTCGGCCCGCTGGCTGCCTTCAACAAATTGACGGATGCGATCGCTGCCAATAGTAACGCGAATGTCATCTACGAAAGTTCGACAGGAAAATTCTGGTACAACACGACCGGCGGCGAGGTTGCATTGGCCGGCTTGCTCAATTTTGCAACTGTCAAAGGCATTCCAGACGCTTACTGGCTCGCTTAATTCGATTAAAAATTCCGCTTGTAACTACCCCGAGGCTGCGAGCTGCGCATTTTATTAACCTGCTTTGACATCACGGCACCGGCTGTGTCTGCTTGGGACGAGTGGCAAGCGTTTCGCCACTCGCCCCTGGCTGCAGCGCCTTCACGGCGGTCCACATCAGGATGTGGAAGGGCGAGGTCTTTCTCGAGCAGGGTACGGCGTTGAGTCTCACCCAGCGGCAGGCACACCATGATCGCTACGTTGTCAGCGGGAAGCCAATGATCCGCAACTGGGGAAACTTGGGTTCCCCTTGACAGCCATGTCATCGGTTATGTGTCCTGCTGGCTTTGATCCCGACATGCGCTGGACTATGGCAAGCCTATTCCATTCGGCCACTGGCGGGGTTGGCCGTCGCTTGCCGATCGGTACTGTACGTTGATACTGTCTGCGGGGCTGTCGCTTTCCCTTCGAACGCGATGATTCATGTCGCGTACGGAAGTTTGCTATGGCAACGCCTGCTGATCCCCATGTGAATTTTCAAGCAGACGCTCAGGGGATTGCCAGGAAATTGTGATCATATTCGAGATGATGATTTCCATAATAAGAAAGAAAAATAATATTCAATATTATGAATAAATACATTTTCATCGCTGGAATGCAGAAATGCGGTACGACGGCACTTGCGCAGTGGTTCGTCGAACAAGGATTCGCCAAATATCTCTGTCATGGCGTAAAGGAGCCATATTTTTTTGCGCCTTACAACACGGCTATTTACGGCTCTGATGTTGGGCAAGTTTATTTGGATGCGAGTGTCGGATATGCAAATTCGATGGCGGCAATTGAAAGAATGCCGCACTATAATTGCAAAATAATTATTTGCATCCGCAATCAGCTTGAAAGAAGTTGGAGTTCATTCAAGATGGCAAATATTCTTGCGAAGGGAGGTGAGCAAACAAAAAAAATTGCAGCGCAATATCCTTATCTGCAGCGTGCCCGCGACGTAAATGGTATTGATTCAGTGCTTGAAATTATCAATTTGTTTTACCCAAGAAAATCAAGCGCATTCGTCGAGAAATATTTCAGGGAAGAGGTTGAGCGACTGACAAATTCCTCGTTCCTTGAGAGGGTCAACTACGAGATTGAATTTTTTTTGAGCAGGCGAGAATTTCCCTTCCTGTCAATAATTTCCGATAGCCTCTATTACAAGCCGGTTAAAAATTTATTGCAGAAATATCAACCGGAAGATCTGGTTGTTCTAACCCTTGATAGTCTGCAAGTTGATGAAAATCGAAGTTTGTTTCTTGATTCTGTATTGAATTCAAAAAAATCAACACCAGAAATCGGTAAAATATTTTCTCTTGGTGACGATGCTACCGACAAAGAAAGGCCGGATTTTAATTCGAGTGATTTTTCTATGCTGAAAGGCATCTTCAAATATGATCTTCATGAATTTCTGAAGATTTCCGAAAATACCTCGCTTGGCCATGCCTTAATTAATAAGGATCAACTGAATTTCCATTTCTAGAATCAATGACAATTTGAATAAAAAGCTGATTTATTAGCGGCTCTATGCGGTGGCAATCTCAGTTTTTGCCGAATACGACTAATTGCCTCAAAGTTCGTGCCACGCCTTAACCGGACTCGGTAAATCGTTCCGGTGGTCCTCGATCAGCGGCGTGAGCACTCCTGGATTGTCGGAGAAAACTTGCTCCTCTCGTTTCGAACGAGGAAGCGTGTTATCACGAGGAAGTCGCAAACCCTTGTTGCGGCAGACAAGGTCAATCAGATCCAGTCATTGGGCTTCATGTGCGACATGCCCTGCGAGAGAGAAATGCTTTCCTTGTTCAAGGTGATTGCGTAAGCCCATCGGTAAGCCTCGCGCATAAAAAACCTATCTCGTAGGCCGCTGGCGGTGTTGGCATCACCTGTCTGCTGCAGCTTTTTTCTGAATGAGCGGAGCGATCTTTTTGCCAATTCTGCAGCGATCTGGATAGACAACCTGGACAACATGGTCATCAGATCGAAACTCACCTCACCGACAATAGTGACTTCGGCTGAGCGGCAAGGCATCTCGCTACGTAATCTCCAGCCCGGCAAGCCGATTCGGAACCCGTTTGTCGAGCGCGCCAACGAGCCTGTGTGACAGACAACGCTTGATGCGTATTTTTTCGATTCGATGGTGCAGGCGCCGCAAACATCATCACGATGACGCGTTGAGAGGCACTGGATGCATTCCCATGAGTCGCGTGGCAGGAAGATGCCGATGGCGCACCGGCCAGGGCTGGCCAACGTAGCAACCTAAACGGTGACTTTGCCGACTTGAAGGCGAGATCTGCGCGGCGTCCACATGACCGGTCCCATCCTTACAGAAAAAATAATAAATCGTCTCATCATGTGCCAATATGGCAAAATTATAAAAAAAAGATCATTTTCCGCCCCAGCTGCCCAGCAGCGATGAGTGAGTGGGGTTCGTTGGATATTCAAAAAAAGCATGCTTAAAAAGATTAGTGTTGAACATCTGCGCCTCGGTATGTTCCTGCACGAAGTTTGCGGCTCTTGGCTAGATAATCCGTTCTGGAGGCAAAAATTTCTGTTGGATGATCCGAAAGATCTCCAGTTGATTAAAGCCAGTGCGATCAAGGATGTCTGGATTCACATCGGTAAGGGGGCGGACGTCCTCCCCGGTGAGGAAAGCGAAGCTGCTGAAGAAGCTGTTCACCGCGCTGAGGCGATTGCCGCATACCGGCAACGTCCGCGTCCGCCAAGGCTGGCCTTTGATGAAGAGGCTACGCGAGCTGCCCGGATTTGTGCCAAGGCCAAGCAGGCGGTCATGCGCATGTTCCAGGAAGCGCGCATGGGCAAGGCGATTGAGGTCGAACAGGTCTCCGAGCTGGTCGAGGAAATTTCGGACTCGGTGCTGCGCAATCCGGGGGCGCTGATTAGCCTCGCGCGCTTGAAGACCGCTGACGATTACACCTATATGCATTCCGTGGCCGTATGCGCACTGATGATTGCGCTTGCACGTCAGCTGAAGCTGGATGATGAGCAGACCTACGAGGCCGGCATGGCGGGCCTGTTGCACGACATTGGCAAAATGGCGACGCCGCTCGATATTCTCAACAAGCCCGGTCGCCTGACGGAAGCCGAGTTCGCTATTGTCAAAGAACATCCGGTGCAAGGCTATGAGGCTCTGAAAGATTCAGCGGGAATCAGCGATATCGTTCGTGACGTCTGTCTGCATCATCATGAGCGAATGGACGGCAGTGGCTATCCCGATGGTCTGGCGGGCGATCAGATCAGCCTGTTTGCGCGGATGGGGGCCGTCTGCGATGTCTACGACGCGATCACTTCAAATCGGCCCTACAAAAAGGGATGGGATCCTGCCAAATCGCTGAAGCACATGGCATCGTGGGGCGGTAAATATTTTGACCCGACGATATTTAATGCGTTCGTCAAGAGCGTGGGCATTTATCCGATCGGCTCGTTTGTGAAACTCGATTCAGGGCGGCTTGGCGTGGTTGTCGAACCGGGCGAAAAATCTCTGTTGAAGCCCCAGGTGAAAGTATTTTTTTCTGCGAAGTCGAAGACGTACATTACGGCAGAGTTGCTGGATCTGGCATCACCTGCTTGCAATGACCGCATCGCGTCGAGGGAGGATCCTGAAAAATGGGGCATTCGCGACGTCGAGCGATTCTGGACCAATCAAGTCTGAGGCAACGCCGGTCCGAATCACGGCGTATTCAGTTTTTTTGCCAGGAACTGTTGAGCCCGACCGGCTGCTAGAGTACCGATAATCCGCAATACCTTTTTTACTTCCGGATCATCCCCACCATGATCAGCCGACGTACTGCCGTCGGGAAGACGATGGATCGTCAGTCCGCATGGGATGTGATTGATACCAGCCAGCGCGCTGGCTGGTATGCGACCTAGTCAACGAACAATTTCTAGAATGAGCTTTGGATCGATGAGCTGGGTCACGCGAAATCTGAAAAATCTTCTGACCACAGCAATGGTCGGCCTGATCATGCTGATCGGTTTGCCGACGTTTTTTTATGTCACGACCCAGTACACCAAACAGCTGGTCGATGATCGTGGTGAAATTTTGTACAGCCTTGCCAACACCGCAGCGACGGTGATTGCCGAGAACCTGCGCGAGCGCAAGCGCGAAGTTGAACTCCTCGCAGAAACGCCGCTGTATACGCGTGCCCCGCTAGACAGTCCGGATTTCCAGCAAAGCCTGGATCGCTTACAGGCGTCTTATCCTTATTATTCCTGGATTGGTCTCGTCGATCTCGAGGGGGTGGTCAAGGTCGCTACCGGCGGTTTGCTGGTGGGCCAGAGCGTCGCACAACAGCCCTGGTTCCGGCAGTCTTCGGCGGGAACGTATATTGGGGACGTTCACAACGCAAAGTTGCTTGCCAAATTGCTTCCCGCACGACCGGACGGACTGCCCATACGGCTGCTTGATTTTTCGACGCAGATTAAAGATGCCGTGGGTAATCCTCGCGCGGTGTTAGGGATTCACGCGTATTGGGAATGGTCGAGCGAATTGATTCGCGTGGTGACGCCCAAAGGGGCGCAAGATGAAGCAATTGAATTTTTCATTGTTAATCAAGACAACACCATTATCTTTCCCAGTACAAAAGGCTCGTCCACCCAGGAGCTCAAGGCGCCACAGATTTCTGGAGAGGCCATGGCCGAACTTCATCCCTGGGGGCCGGATAGACACACGCGCTATTTGACCGCAGCCGCACCAGTCAGGATTGACATGCCGGGCGTGATGCTGAACTGGAAAGTGCTGGTGCGTCAGCCGGAGTCCAAGGTCTTTTCGTTGGTTCATGAACTTCAGCAAGCGATCTCGATCGTTATTTCTTCTGCGGTGGCGCTGTTCATTGTCATGGCCTGGTTTCTCAGCAGGTGGATCGGTCGGCCGATTCATCAATTGACGATCGCTGCAAAGCGAGTCTCTGAAGGTCGCGCCGCTGAATTTCATCTGGAGCTGCCCACGCAGGAAATGCGGGATCTCAGCGCGGCACTTCAGCAGATGTCCAGCGACTTGCTTAATCACCAGTACGAGCTGGAGGCGAAAGTCGTCCAGCGCACGGCGGAACTGGAAAAATTGAACACGGCCTTGTCTGAGCTGGCCCGCCGTGATGTCTTGACAGCGCTACCCAATCGACTGGCCGCGAACGAATTCCTGGAGCACGAGTTTAATTTGCTGATGCGCAGGCCAGTCCCCTATGCGGTACTCATGATGGATATCGATCTTTTCAAGAATATCAATGACACATTTGGTCATGCCGTCGGCGACGAGGTGTTGCGGCATATCGGTTCGTTATTGGCGACGACTTTGCGGGACAGCGATTTTGTCGGCCGAATGGGCGGCGAGGAATTCATCGCGGTGCTGCCGATGACGCCGTTGAACGATGCCGTGATGGTGGGTGAAAAGATCAGGAGCGCCATCGAAACTTCCCCCATCGCGCCCGTAGGCGCAATCACGATGAGTATCGGCGTAGCCATCGCAAGTGCGTCAGACGATTCCCCCGGTGATGCATTAAAGCGCGCAGACCAGCTGCTGTATCAGGCCAAACGGCACGGGCGCAACCGACTTGAATTCACAATGGATGCGGCAGCAGCGGCCGATCCGGCTTGATAGGGCGTCCGCGGTCATTTGACCGCCGAGATCCCTTGGTCGCAAGCCCTCGAAAATCGTAAGAAAAATCATCACTGTTATTATCGACATGGTCGATCATTTCGCAACCTCATCCTGACAGCAATCACCGTAAACCAGTCGCACTGCACACATCCCCGTCAATGGCCTCAGTCCAGTTGTCAAACCAGCTATTCATCGCCATCTTTGGGATGCTGCTTGCCGCACTGTTCGCCAGCACGGTGCGCGCCAGTGTCTATGCCGATGAGGGCGACACGCATCGCTACTGGCTGCGGTCGGTCGGCACGCGATCATTGTCGTTGTTCGCGATTGCGGCAGTGCCGTGGTTTGGTAGCTGGAGTGCGCTACTGGGTAACGTCCTGTTCCTGGTCTCAGCGGGCTACCTGGCCTTGCTTTTTCGCTCCTGGCGCAAACCAGTCAGCAACCGGCAACGTTGGTTTGTCATTCTATTTCCGCTCACGGTCGGCGTCGCCATCGAGACCGTGCGGCAGTTCAACCCGGATTTCGGCATACGCATGTTGTTGCTGGGTTCAGCCAGTATCTCCATCACCGCGTGGGAACTGACTGAACTTCGCAAACATATTCAAAACGATCGTGAGCCGATGTTGCGGGTGATCACTGCCGTTGTGTTCATTCAGGTGATGTTGTCGATCTCGTCGGTGGTCAGCAGTATGCTGTTCACCGATCGCCGGATCTCGTATGCCACTGAAAATAGCTCGGCATCCATGTACGTCATTTGGGCGACGATCGGTATTCACTTCATCATCTATTTTTTCATTGCGGCCTATATCTACCAGCGGGCGTTTCGGGCCCGGCTGCTAGCCGTCCGAGAAAAGAATGATGTAACGCGCCTGCTGGAAGAGCGAGAGCGGTTGCTGGCCTCGCTGATCGTCTCCAACCGTATCGCCACCACAGGTGCACTGTCCGCCTCGGTCGCGCATGAGATCAGCCAGCCGCTGACGGCGGCCACCTTGAAGCTGGCCCTCTTGAAGCGTCAGTCCGGCGATCAGCAAAATCAGACTGACACGTCGGCGGACTTGATTGGCGATGTGCTGGGTCACATCCATGAGTCGCGCGAAATCCTGAACTATCTGCGTCAGTTATTCCGGCAAGGCCCGAGAGAATTGCAGCGCTGTCGTCTGGATCAGCTGGTTGCGTCAACGATCTCCATCATGCGAGCAAACCTGAATGGCGTCGCTATCGAGGTGCGCAGCGCAGCGGCCCAGGATGTCACAGCGCATATCGTCGAGAAGGAAGTTCAGCAGGTGCTGGTTAATCTCATCAACAATGCACTCGACGCGCTTGCGACGACTGAGCCTGATACCCGGCGCATTCAGATCGATATCACTGGCGATGCCGAGCGGGTGATGATTGCCGTCGCTGATAACGGCGCGGGTGTTC
>JACCDS011176480.1_pt1 | contig 13714 bp, 11 predicted proteins | sample 7446441 | NCBI WGS metagenome assembly JACCDS01 (sample SAMN15323445, study PRJNA562643) | freshwater metagenome | isolation source: river surface water | place: USA:Blue River Watershed | collected 2017-08-17 | reverse complement strand
TACCGCCGCCTCGCCGGACGCATGATGGGGGTCAAGATCTCCGGCACCACCACCGTCAAGGACATGGCCCTCGAGAATGACAAGATCCTCGCCAGCCTCTCCCAGACCCTGAAGTCCGCCACCCCCACCGCCATCGCCTACCACAAGAACGATGGCACCTGCTCCGTCACCATGGAGGTGAATGACGCCGACATCATCCGCACCATCCAGCACTACTCCAAGAACGGAGGAGGCAAGACCGAGATCAAGGACGAGATCGAGACCAAGACCTTCTCAGAGACCGGCAACGGCGCCATGCGTCCCGCTGCGGATCCGAACGCTCCCAAGATCGCCGGTAGCGTCACCTCCGACTCCCCCTCCAGCGGCGGCAGCGAACCCTTCTACGAGACCAAGGCCGTTCTCAAGGAAGTCGTCCAGACCGGCACGATTGCTCAGTAAAGAGCTGTAGCTTCCTTCTGCCTCCATCATGACCATGAAGAAGCCCCCATCTCCTAACTCCTATCTCCTAGTTCCCATGCTGGCCCTTGCCTTGTCGGCCTGCGCCAGCCAGCGCGAAACGATGACCACCGCTTATCGTGGCGCGGAGGTTGTTTCGAGCGGACCCATTGCCGCAGATGACGCGGCTATGAAGCAGAAACCCGGCACCGTGAAGACGAAGCGGACCGCATCAGCTAGCTCCAAGTCTAACGGGACCGACACCGAGACCCAATCGAGCGAGACCACCACGGTAGTTGGGGCATCGGCTGTTGCTGCCCCTGACAGCGAGGTGAAATTCAACCAGTAGTTCCGTCAATGGCTCCTTGCGATCCATTTTCACGCGGCCGTAACGGATGCGTAGCAACGGACGGGCAAGCAAACGCGGAGCGTGAGGAGACTTTAAAAGCCGGAGAGAATCTTGTGATGCAGCCTGATACGGCTGTGTGCCTTATCAAGGGCATCAAAGAAGTATCCTCGCACGGCCTCATCGACCGCAGCACGCATCGCAGACCAGTCATCCCCCTGCGTCACGATCGGCTCCGTGAGGCACTCGGCGACATAGCCGCCATCCGCCTCTTGCGTCACCTCAAAGATCAGCTCCTTCACGGACCACCTCTTACGCCGATTTCCCAGTTGAATCAACTACTGCTTGGTTTTCATCACCACTCTGCGTCTCTGCGCCTCCGCGCGAGTTAATGCTTTTAACCATGATCTTCATACCACATCCCACATCCCTCTTCTCCAGATCCTCACGGATGTCTTGGTTCCCTAGATTCCAGCTTCCAGCTACGAGCTTCTTGATCCTCACTCTAGCTGCTAGCTCCCAGATCCTAGCCCCCAAGGCGCACGCCGGCGTTCTCGACGAGGAGGGGGGAGGCCCGGCCAAGCCAGCCGCTCCAGCCTCGGCACCTGCAGCACTGGCCCCTGTCCCCGCAGCCCCTGCATCTACTCCTAGCAACCTTCAGCCTTCTGTCTCACAGCCTACTTCAGCTCCTTCGGCTAAATCACCAACAGTCCAACAGCCTTCAGCCTCACAGCCTCTTTCTGAAAAGGCCGTCCCTTCGACTGTCTCCCCCCATAACCTATCACCTAATTCCCATACCCCGGCGAAGCACCCCCCCACCACCGACCTTAACAGCGTCCCAGACGCCTCTTCGGTTTCAGCCCCTAACAGCCTTCAGTCTAAACAGCTTCAGCCTTCCGCCTCCTCCGGAGGCGGCGACCCCTACATTTCCCTGGCTCAGGCTCTCGCGCAGGCTTCCGGAGGCAATGGGAAGATCAACGTCGGCATCGGGAACTTCGTCTACGAGGACACCGACCTCCTCTCCCCCTACTCCGCCATGTTGAAGGACGAGCTTGGGATCGCCCTTCCCAAGGCCGGCAAATTCGAGGTCATCACCCGCGAGCGGATCGCCGACCTCCAGAACGAGGGCAAGTTCCAGGCCAAGGACATCGTTGAGCCCGGCACCGAGGTGAAGAAAGTCCAGATCGAGGGCGTTCAGGGCATGATCCGCGGCCGCTTCTACTACCAACCCCCGAACCTCACCATCTACGCCGAGATCGCCTACCTCGACGGAGGAGAGGTCAGGAAGGTCAAAGTCGTCGTCCCCGCGAGCGAAGTCGCCGCCCGCATCTGGCCATCTGACGCTCAGAAGCAAAACCAGCCCGAAGTAGCCATCGCCCCACAGGCTTTGAAGGAAAGCACCGCCTCCGTCCAGGACGTCGAGAGCAAAGTCCGCAAAGTCCAGAAAGACTTCCCCATCGAGATCCACACCGTCGATGGGAAGCGCGGCTACGCCGAGGGTGAGACCGTCTCCTTCCGCTGCCGCTCCGGCCACAACGCCTACATTGCGGTCATCGACCACCAGATCGACGGCTCCGAGATCCTCCTCTTCCCGAATGCCTTCTGCACCGAGAACTACATCCCCGCCGGGAAGGCCATTGATGTTCCCGGCACGGTGAAGCACGGCTTCGAGATCCAGATCTCCCCCCCCTTCGGAAGCGATGTCGTCCAAGTCATCGCCTGCACGAGGAAGGAAGACCTCGAGAAAATTACCAGCACCTTTCCCAGTTCGACCCAAGCGAATCCCTACGCCGTCCGCACGCGTGGCATGAAAGTCGTCGCAGTGGACGAGGCCCAGAAAAATACCTCCATGGAGAGCCAACCTCCCCAGTGGTCTGAGGATCATGTTGTGGTAAGTACGTATCCGAAAGTGAATTGAGTAAGGAAAAATATGACACGAGAAAATGAATATTTGGATTTAGCCGATTTTAGAGCACGTATTGTTTTAAAATATGAAGAGGTGTTGAAAAGTCGAAAAGGTCTATCAGTAGATGATCTTCACTTGTGGGAAGATGAATTAATAAGAATTAGAGAAGCGTTTTCTGCATTGGAGCAAAGAATTCGTCTGAAAAGAGAAGAATTAGTGAAAAAATAATTTGCTGAACAAGGGCAATAAATTGAGACATCAAAAATGTCGCTTCTAAATAAAAAGATTTTTGGAGGAATAATAAAAAGTCTTCCAGTAGAAAGGCATGTTGTTGTAGTTCATGGAGACAAAAGGTGGCAGAAAGTGCTAAATGAAAAGTATTTAAAGGAAATTAGAAAGGGCTACATAATTAGCCGCAAAAAACTTTTAAGTCATAAGTACAAGAACAACGAAGATAAGTGTCTCGATATATTGCTTTGGGGATATCCAAGAGGGGGCAGGGGAAACAATATCAAAAAATCCATATCAGAAATAGCGAATATTGCTAAGATTGTCTCAAATAAAAAACTGACATGGAACGATTACTTGAAAAGCCTTAAAGGAACAGGGGTGGGAATCGCAACCGCCTCTAAATTTGCTTATTTCTTTAACCTAACTTTTGAGGGGCAAAAAGCTCTGATACTTGATCAGCAGATAGCGGACGTACTAGAAACTGGAGTGTGGGGAAAGGAGTTAAGTGCAGTAGGACCATATTCTAATTGGCCCAAAAGATACATTAGATATCTAAAGGAAATGAATTCACTTGCCGGAAGAATTGAGTCCACGGGAGATCAATTAGAACTCGCTCTATACTTATTTGGAAAAGCATTCCGATGAAACAATATAGCCTCCTGCTATTTACCCTGATAATCGGCGTAGCCTCATGCCTGGGCCTTCAACCATCAGATCCCGATTGGAAAAAAGCCGTTCTGTCTTATGAAGACGCCAAGTCAGCTGCCGACGCTGGTGATGCCTATGCACAGGCAGTAATCTCGATTTATTACGGAATCGGTTGGAAAACAGATAAAAACCCCCAGCAGTCTCTTATGTATGCTGCCAATAGTGCAAAAGGCGGGAACCCTCTTGGCCTCTATCGCTTGGGCAGTATTTTGAGGAATGGTGAGGGAATAGCAAAAAATGAGTCGCAAGGACTTGAGCTTCAGAGGCGATCTTTGCAGGGTCTGCAAGATATGGGAGACAACCCTTATGCATTGTCCTCTTTAGGAGTGATTTTATTCCAAGGCAAGATAGCTCCAGAAGATAAGAGTGCTGCTTCAAAGCTGTACAGAAAAGCATCTTCCTTGGGATATGCACCCGCTGCGTTAAACTTGTCGCGATGGCCTGAAGGGGCTTCGGGAGAGCCGAGCAAGCAAGAACGCATAGAACTTCTGAAGCTCGCTGCTCATGCAAGACTTCAAACAGCGGAGAAACTACTTGCTGAAAAGGGGATAAGCGCTTCTGAAGAAAGGCAGGAAAATGTTAATGTGATCCGCACGGGTGATGTCAACGTGCTAAATAATGACTTCCACAAGGGATATGTAAACAGCGCTGCTTTTCTTAATTCTGATGAGATACTTGCAACTGCATCTGGAGATGGTTCCGTAAAGATCTGGCATCTTCCTTCAAATCACCTCGTCCGAACTATCAATACACCAGCTCCTGCTGGTGTAGTTACATACAACAAAGATAATGATGAATTGTTTGTTTCTGGAGGGCAGAATAAATCATTCTCTTATGCTGCAATCTACGATCCCAAAACGGGAAATCTCAAGTATCCATATCTAAAAATCAAAAATTGGGGATCTGAGGAATGGCCTATTGGGTACGATAGCTCGAAAAAAGTTATCTATATTGTACGTCGCGAAGGAATCTTTAAACACGTTTGCAGGGAGTGGAGTAAACCGGAAGTTGATAATACAAAACCTAAAGAGATTGATTTTGAAAAATCCGATTTTAGAAAAGTTGCAGATCTTCCATTAAAGCCTGCACCCTTTTTCCCATGCTCCATCGCTGTAAGAGATGGAGATATAGAATTACTATTTTCCAAAGACAGCCCTCAACTCCAAGCGCTTAGTGATAGAGATGAACCAGACTTGGAAGCGTATAACTCTGATATGCATTTGGCCTCCAGTTTCGTTCTGAATGCTACTGCAAATGGTGAGTTTGGTGGCTGGCATGAGGCATCAAACAATAACCTCATATCAATTCATCAAATGCCGAAGTCAGATTTCATACAAGTATCGCGTGATGGAAGGAGTATCATTGTCTTAAATAACAAAATCCCTGAAATTAAAACTATTTTGGGAAGTGTTTCGCCTAAAGTAACTGCGCTAGGATCCTGGAATGATGGGAGGATGGCACTTCTAATGCAGGATATTTCAAAAAGTAAGATTGCAACATTAGATCCAGTAACCCTCAAGAATACATTAGTCGCGTTCGTTCCAAGAGATTCTTCGATTCAATCTGAACCAGTGACGCTGGGTGTTTACCCTGTTGAGTACCCAAACACAGTGCTGACCTATTTTCAGAACAATAAGTGCATATATGATATGTACAATGCGACAAATGGGAACGTATCTACAAATTGGCCCCAAGCTTTCATATCTGATAAATGCCGAGGGAAGGCATCTCTAAATAAGAAAGAGGGATTTCTTATAGATTCTAAAGGAATCATCATATCTCTTCTCTCTGGCGATGTGCAAAATATAGGGCCTCTCTCAGATCCGTATTCTGTAGCAATTGAGAAAGAAGGCTCATGGGCAATATTTGGGTGTCATACGTCTGCACAGGCTTGGAACCTCAAGACAAAAAACCCCATTTTCAATGTTATTCAAGGTGGGGAATTGTTACATCCTACAAATATACCCCAAAATTCGACTGTTGGGCCTTCTAACTTTTTCCCCAACTATTGTTCAATTTCATCTGATGGCTCTCAGATCCTCCTGGTAGGTAATCATAGGGGATTGAGTTCTGCGACAGTTATCGATGCCAAGGGGAATGTCATAATTAATCTCGAGCACCTGCCTGATTACCTGACTGGGGGAGCCTGGGTGGATGCAGACAATATTATTTTATGGTCGGATGATAAAATCTGTCTTTTTAATACTAAAAACAATCAATTATCTGCTTCTGTACAGACTGGGAATATAGCTGACAACCTCGGAGCTTTTTCCGCCGGATACAGGTATCCTTTCAATTCGTCCTATTGTGATAAATCGCAGATGTTTGCTACTTCTCTGAATGATGGTTCTATATCTCTCTATAAAGTATCATCAGTTTCTATTAAAAAACTTATTAGTGTTAATCTCGATGATGATGGCAATTTAGCCGCTTATACTGACGACTTTTTTTACCTCATGAGAGGTAATGCATATAGGCTTCTCCATTTTGCCAGCGTTGAAGGTTACACAACCTACCCCTTCGAGCAATTCGATCTCCGGCTGAACCGACCTGATATTGTCCTCGATCGTTTGGGAGCACCCAAAGAGGCAATCGAAGCAGCCAAGTCTCTTCGAGAAAAGCGCCTGAAACGCATGGGTGTTACGGAAGAAATGCTCAAGCCCGATTTTCATCTCCCCGAGCTTCAGATTGTGGGGGATTTACCAGCCACGACAGCCAAGGATCAGCTAAACCTCCAGATCAAGGCCACTGATGACAAGTACATCCTCGAACGCCTCCGGGTCTACGTGAACAACGTCCCGATCAACGGCACCGAAGGGGAATCCCTCCGTGACCAGAAGACGCAATCCCTGGAACGCTCCATCCCGATCAAGCTCGCCTCTGGCCGGAATAAGATCCAGGTCTCCGTCCTCAACAGCGCTGGTGCCGAATCCCTCTATGCCAATGCCGAGGTGAATTGCACGGCTGATAGACCCAAGCCGAAGCTCTACGCCGTGGCCCTTGGTGTCTCTCAGTATGACCGCCCTGAGTGGTGCCTAAAGTATGCTGCCAAGGACGCCACCGATCTGATCAACAAGATCAAGGAAAAGGCCGGCTCCTCCTACAGCGAGGTAAAGCCCTTACTCCTGACCGACAAAGACGTCACCAAGGAGAGTGCCGCCAAGATCAAGGAGTTCCTCTCCGGAGCCACCATCGACGATACGGTCCTAATCTTCATGGCTGGTCATGGTCTGCTTGACGACAAATACGACTACTACTTCGGGACAACAGACATCGACCCGGCGAAGCCCTCCGAGCGAGGCATGCCCTACGAGGCGATCGATACCATCCTCGCCGAGGTTCCCTCGCTCAAGAAAGCCCTTCTGATGGACACTTGCCATGCAGGAGAACTCGATGACGATGAGAAGAAGGAACTGGCCGCATCGGACGGATCAACTACACCTGCCGCGATACCTGCTGCTTCCACAAACTCATCGCCACTTGCTGGGAAAGTCGCCATGCGATCCATCGGCACCCGAGGGATGAGCGTGAAGGCAGTGCAAGGAGCCAAAGGCAAGAGCGACTGGTATGAGAAGCTCCAGGACATGTTCGTCGACCTCCGACGGGGAAGCGGAGCTACCGTGATCTCCTCCTCCCAAGGGGCAGAATACGCCTTCGAGAGCAGCGAGCAGTCGAATGGCCTCTTCACCTACGCCCTGATGGAAGCCCTTGATGGGAAAGCCGCTCCCAACAAGGACGGCCAGATCACCATCAGCACCCTCGGCGACTACGTGAAAAAACGCGTCCAAGACCTCACCAAAGGGAAACAAAACCCCAACCTCCGAGGCGTCAACCTCGAAGAAGACTTTATCTTCAGCGCTAAATAACCCAACTTAATTTTATATGAAACTCGAATATCTAAATAAAGAAGAACAAATATCTTTAGCAAATAGGATTATAAAAGAAGTTATGGAGGCTGGGAGATTTGGATGTTTAAGCAAAGGCGACTACGAAATCATTTTATTTAATCAGCTATTAAAGTATGAGTATTTCAATAATAAGACAAATTATGAGCTCGCTAATATATTCAAAGTTAGCGAATCAAAAATTAAATCTTTAATATTAGTTTCTGGGCTTCGATTTGACATCATTGACTCAAAGAGATGCATTAGGAAAGTATTGAACGAAGCATTAAAAGGCGGGGCCATGGATAAAACAGGTGGTGATATTAATATCTTAATTGAAAATCCGCTAGAACGGAGAGAGGTTGAAAATGAACTCAAAAGACTAGGCAGAACACCTGAATATGGAAGAAATAGAGAGATATTGAAAATATCACTTTTTGATTTATCAATACTTCTGACTTCTAATCTACATGGGCATGAAAAAGAATTCCTGGAATGGTGTAAGAAGAAATATAAAGAAGAAGAATTCGTATTGAAGATTAGTTCAAAAAATAAGCCGCTTCAGGATAAAATATGGGAAGTAGCTAAAGAAGGAGGAAAAGAAGCAATGAAAGTAGTGACTGAGGCAGTCATTAATTATGGTATGGAAGTTTTATTAAAACATTAATCGTAACAAATCAACCCCATGAAAACCCACCAATCCATCCTCCTTACCCTGATCGCCTCAATGGGCTTGGGGCTCTCGTCCACTTACGCCGCGCCGGTCACTGCCGAGGGGCGGACTGCGGGGGACTCGACTGCTGCGCGGGAGCAGGCCCTCACCGACGCCCTGCGTGAGGCCGTGCGCCTCGGAGCAGGGGTGAATATCGCCAGCCAGAGCCAGGCCAGCAACTTCGCCCTCGACTACGACCGTGTATTTGCAGCTGCCTTCGGCTATGTGAAGAGCTACAAGGTCATCGAGTCCGGCATGGGCAAAGACGGGATCTACCATGTGAAGGTCGAGGCTGAGGTCTCCCCAGGAGATCCGAACATGAACAACACGATGGCCCTGAAGCAGCTTGTGGCTCTGAAGGGCTCACCCCGTATCGCCCTCGACATCCAGGAGAACATCACTGGCGTCCCGCCGAACTCTGGCTATGCCCAGGCATGGTTTGAGGAGGCCGCCAAGGATCTCCAGCTCAATATCGTCGATGTCGGCATGGAGCGGAATCAGGAGCAGAAGCTCGCACGTCGTGATGAGGCCCTTGGTAATACCAACTCGGCCAACTTCCGTAACAAGGACATCACCCAGAAGGCCGACTTCATCATCCAGGGTAAAGTCACGGGCCGCTACGAGGGCCAGCAGAGCATGTACGGGGGAAATCCCCAGCACGTCTTCGGAATGAGCGCCGATCTGAGAGCCGTCCGCCCCGAGACCGGGGAAGTCGTTGCCTCCGCCACCATCCATCCTAATAACAACCTCGACAGCGATCAGGGTTCACCCGAGATGGCTGCCAAGGACATCCTCTTCAAGCTCCTCACTGGCCGCGAGTCGAAGGGGCAGCCCGGAGCCATTGGGCTCTTCCGCAAGATCTTCGCCCGTTGGTCCTCCGAGCTCGATCTGGGGCGCATGGTCCGTGTCGAGATCGTGAAGATCGACCAACCCACCCTAACGGCCATGGAAGATAAGCTCAAAGCCGACCCGCACATCAGTGGCGTCTGGCAGAGGGAATTCGATGCTCAGGCCAGCACCTTCCTCGATCTGGAGACCCGGCTGAACTCCGCGGAACTCACCAAAGCCGTCACCGATGCGTCAGGAGGAGCCTATGGCATTGACCACGGCACCGAGAACTACTTCCTCTTCGTCAAAGGCGGCTCTGGCTCAACGGAGAAGAAAGGCATCTTTGGGGGCCTCTTTGGGAAGTAAAAGCCACACCTTCTCTATGAGTTCCTCAACACACTATTGGAGGCACACAATCCGCCATAGCGTAGACAGTGGAGGTCATGAGCCTCTTGAAGTTTACGTGAGCGCAACTACACGCGAAGCTGTCGAGCAAGATCTGAAAAGTGGCTTCAGTCATCTTCGCAGTTACTTAAATCTGTTCAATTATCCCGCTGAGAAATATGTCGAACAACATCCCGAACGAGCGGAACAACTATTGGGTGGGATGGCCGCAAGTCATCACTTTCTTTTAAGAACCGGCCTCTGGCTGCCGGTGGACCCACCACCGACAATCTCAACCACTAAGCCCATAAATTTAGGGGATCCCATTTCTCAAGAAAACGGGTTGTCGCTTTGGATTGAATCTCAAGAAAACTTTGAAGAAAAAGCATCAAAGAGATTTTCTAAAAATTAATGTAATATGAATAGTGAGCTTGATTATCTGCTGCTCGCAGAAGTGAGAACTGCGTTAATAATAAAGCATGAAGAAGTTATAAAGCAATATAGCAACATTTCCCTAGAACAAGTGGCATTTTGGGAAGCTGAATTAGAAAGAATTAGAAAAGAATTTACTAATCTGGAAAAAATAATTAAAGAAAGAAGGGAAGAGCTTGTAAAAAACCTAGCTAGTAGATGTGTAATATAAAAATTGTTATCCTCTAAGGCAATTTTGCTATATGGGCTCCCAAGTGAAATCATGAGGCGAATTTTGAATATTTTTCTGGTTTCAGTTCTTTATACAACGGGAATTGAGCCTTCGTTTGCAGAACTTATTCATCAGCAGGGAGATGAAATTACGGGTAAAGATCAATCAGGAGAATCATGGCGGTATGGGTTCAACCGTCATGATGCGTTAAACAAGAAATCCGTTTTAGATAGCAGGGTCGGAATGGTGGTTTATCAAGATAAAAAATGGATTGTTAAAGCATCGTATTCAGGTCAAAGCACAATAACATCAAAAACAAATCTTTCATTTTACGATTCAAGGAATTTAAGATTAATAGCTAGTTTAGAATTGCCAAATAATTTAATTCAAATTGGTAAAAACAACGAAAATGAAACTTTCTATACTGTTCTTCGAGGAAATAGAAAAGGCCATTTTTCAGATGCTCCATTGGTGTTATGCTTGATTAATCCAATTGAAATGCAGATTGATAGAACGGTAATTAGTGAAGATGATTTCGAGGTTCTAGAAAACCCACTTTCCGTCTCATTTAATAAAAATAATATTATTATTTCCTACGAAAAAGTAACGATAGAAACAAATGAATTATCCGGGCTGGCCCAAGGTTTCAATTATTACAAAGTAAATTCTTTAAGGAATAAATTCTTTAATAGCATTGAGGTAGTTCTAAACCCGGTTCAGAAAGGAATAATTCAATCTATAGTTAAAGGCAAACCCAACAGTGATTCGCTTTCTTACATATCTGAACTGAAACTTAGAAATCAGTCTTTAAATGATTTTTCGGCATCCTCTTTCGTTGGGATAAGGTCCCCTGAATCAATTCCATATATCGGGGGCGCATTTGGTAATGCTCAAGAATCTACTTTTGATTCTGTTGGAGAAGCTGATCAATCAAATAAAAATATCCATCTTGTAAGAGCTACTCCTGCAGGGGAGCTTGTGGACTTGATCCTAGACGTCTTAAAGTCGGATATAGTCAGAGTTTCAAACAATCGGCTAACACAACCGGGAGTATTTTCAAATGGAGCGCTTCGATGTATTGTTGATCAAAAGCCTGTTTTTGTTAAAAAATCGGCAATAATCTACCCTGATGTACCAAGAGCAGCATGGTTTTTTAATAAGAATGCTGCATTTTCCTTGCCTTTAAGAAAGTCCGCAATCGGCACATTCCCTTCTGACGATGATTGGGTTCGCCGATATGAAGAAATAACTCAAGCAAACATTCTTGCGGTAGAAGTTGATGGAGCTACCAAAAGAATTAATCTAAACATAGACCCTGATAAGGCATTTCTCCCTGATGCCTTTGAGAAATCATATTATCTATTTCCAGAAAAAAATACTATTTTATCTCTTTCGCGATTTGATCAAGGGGATCAAATCTATATTCATAAGCGCTTTGATATAAAAAGCGGATTGGAATATGGAGCTTCATTCACGAATAGAAGCGGTCATGCGGGAGCTGGTTATTGTGAAGATGGAAACTCTCAAGAGGGTTGGCATATCGTAAGTATGATTTCTCATTACAACACAGCATCCTACGGATATTCTATTAATGCCATTAGCGATGATGGTAAATTCTCAGTTTTGATTGCAGACGATCTTCCAGAGATTCCCAAACCTTTGGAATTAAGACTGAATAGCGCTGGAAATCTCCTAGTTCTTTACTCGTTTTCGGGCGTTACGAGGTTAGTTGAATATACTCCAGAGGGGTTGCAAGTAAATCAATCGGAGTGGAAGTCATCTCCTTTGGATGGGCAATCCTTATTTCTTAGCGAAAGAAAACTACTCTTCATACCGAAGCCCGGCGGGTACGACGCCTATCACATCTTTGGCGAGGGTAAGCCCGAGAAGGCCTTCGAGATCTATTTTCGAGGGAGCAGCGATTACGTGATCCTTCTCCCTAATGGGTTCTATGCTGGATCTCCAGGTTGTGAACGCCTGATTACCCTCGATGCCGACAACGGCAAGGTGGATGCTTCTGCACTTGCCCCGTGGAGGAATCGGCCGGCCGAAGTGATCAAGGCCCTGGGAGGTGATCCCAAGACAGCGGATCTCCTCGCCAAGGTTACCGAACGCTGGCTCAAGAGGGCGAAGATCGATCCATCCCAACCGGAACCCAAGGCCTCTGAGATACCAAAAGTGGAGGTCAAAGAGATGCCTCCGCTTTGGGCACAGGAGGCAGCTGTCAGCTTCCCTATTGAAGTTAATGCCGGTGCTGCACCCATCAAGGAAGTCACTGTCCGGGTAAACGGTATTCCCCAGCAGACCATCAGCGGATCGGATGCAAACATCTCCTCCGGAGGAAAAGGAACGATTCGGGGAGAGGTGACCCTAGCTCAGGGGCAAAACTGGATCGAGGTCACGGCAACCGATGACAAGGGCCGCGAGAGCAACCAGGCCCGCTTCCGGAGTATCCTGCCGAAGGCTCCCGAGACTCCGAAGCGCTACATCGTGGCAATGGGATGCTCCGAATACGACAGACCGGAGTTGAACCTTCAATTTGCTGCCAAGGATGCTGGTGATGTGCTCAAGACCTTCAGCGAGGCTGGGGGTAGGGAATGCAAGACCCTGCTTCTGACCAACAAGGAGGTTGGTCCCGAGGCCTTGGAGAAGATCAAAACCTTCGTGGGAGAGAGCAAGGCGAGTGATGAGGTAATTCTCTTCTGTGCCGGTCATGGGCTCCTTGATGAGCATCTCGATTACGTCTATGCGGGCCATCAGATCGACCCCGAACATCCGGGTGACACAGGGATCCACCTCGATGCACTGCTCGAGTCGATCAAGGCGGGTAAGTCATTAAAGAGACTCGTTCTCATGGATACCTGCCAGTCCGGTAGCGTTGGAGAGAAGGAAGAGATGAAACTCGCCCAGGCCTCCACAGAACTCCCCCATGGGGTGAGAGCAATTAAGTCTCGTGCGTTAAAGGTGGTGGGCACCACCTCCTTGGCCGGTGAAGATCAGCAGAGGTTCATCGAGGAGTTGTTCCTGCTGCCTGGTCAGCATCGGGGGATCAATATCATCGGTGCCTCCGGAGGGGCGGAATACGCCATGGAGTCGGATAAGTGGAACAATGGCGTCTTCACCTCTGCCCTGATCGAGGCGATGCGGGATCAGAAGGCCGACATGGATCACCGCGGCAGGATCTCGGTGAGCGATCTGAAGACCTATCTAGCCCAGCGGGTGCCAGAGCTTACAGGAGGGGCGCAGAAGCCCAGTGTGGTGGCCTTTGAGCAGGATCAGGACTTTGATCTCACGGGCAACATGCCTCCGGTTCCTGATTCGGTGATTAATCAGAAATCCGAAACATCCTCTGAGGCCGTCTCTTCCGGGATAACAACTCCAGCAACAACGAGTGCTGCCGCTGACCCAACAGCCTCCCTTGATATCAGAACACCTCAACCCATCGTAAGATCAAACCCAGAATCAGTCGTTAGGGAATATGTCCTCGGGATCGAGACCAAGGATGAAGCCGTTGTTTCAGGATGCCTGGCCGATCAGTTGGGCTACTACTCCATGGGTCGCGTTACAAAGGCTAAAGCACTTGGAGATATTCGCGATGACTGGAAAAGGTATAGCGACTTCAAGTCTCAGATCTCCG
>JACCDS010606006.1_pt1 | contig 13714 bp, 7 predicted proteins | sample 7446441 | NCBI WGS metagenome assembly JACCDS01 (sample SAMN15323445, study PRJNA562643) | freshwater metagenome | isolation source: river surface water | place: USA:Blue River Watershed | collected 2017-08-17 | reverse complement strand
CTTGTGGTGGATGAACCGGTACGCCGGCGCAATGCGCCCGGCCCGGATCGCACTGCGGTACTCCTCTGACAGGCTGGCAAAGGCGTTGGGCGCGTCGATGCCCGCCGACGATGCAGCCAGGTAGGCCTGGTCGTGCAGCTCGGCGTAGGCCAGGGGCTCGTCGTACTCGCGGGCGTGGTGCTCGAAGTCGAAGCAGTCCAGCCACTGCTTGTCGTGCAGGAACTCGATGTCGGGCAGGACGATGTAGACCACCCCGCCGGGCCGCACCAGCGACACCAGGTTGTCGACCGCGCGGATGAAGCTGTCCGCGTGCTCCAGCACGTGGCTGGCGATGCTGAAATCGAACCGCCCTTCTGCCTGGGCCACGAAGCGCGGGTCGTCGATGCTGCCGGAGAGATCGAGCACCTGGCCGCCGAAGACCAGCTGGCTATCGCAGTCGGCTTGCAGCGCGGTCGTGGGGCCGTAAAGCGGCGTGGGCGAGCCTCCTGCGCCAACCTCGAGCCCGCGGCCGCGGATCCACCGCATCGACATGAAGCGCACCGTGTCGGCGGTGGGCCCGAAGATGCGCGCCTCGTGCGCGTTGGCCGCGAAGTGGGCGCGCAGCTGGGCGTCCGACATGTGGCGCAGGTCGAGGTTGTAGGCGCGGTAGGTGGCGGGCGAGAAACCGGCTGGGTCGGCGTTCATGGCGTTTCGGTTGGGGCGGCCGATGCGGCCAGTGCGCGCGGGTGCGGGTGCCAGGGGGTGATGGTAGTTCCGGTGGATCGCGCTCCCACTCGGCCTTCGCTGGTTCAGCACCCTGCCTCGGCGCGGCGGGTAGGCCAGCAGGTTGGCCGGAATCAGCTCCCGATCGGTCGACGAGGAGATGTGGCGTGACCTGAACAGCACAACCGAGAGCGCGTGGGAGCAGGCGATTGACGATCGTCGGGCAGCCTTGCCGCCACGTGACCGCAGGGCAATACTCCCGGCCTCGTCCTGGAGCGCCGCTCCGAATTTCGGCGCGTGCAACGCCTGCACGAGCTCGCCGATTCTCCCGACGTGGGGGCCTCCACCAAGTTGTCGTGTCGGGGTGCGAACATCCGGACACGTGCACGCTGCACCCGGGCTGGCGCGTGGGCTGGCGCGGCAGGCCAGCCTGATCGACCGGGCCCATGCATCTTTTCCAAGGCAGCCATGGAACATCGAAAGTCTCTCGAGATACTCATCGCGGAGTCGAAGCTGAAAGACGCCGCAGCGTACTGGCTCTCGATGCCGACCGATGTCCCTGATCGCCTTGATCTCGGCAGGCGTGTTGCCCAGGCATCGCTGGCCGCAGGAGACGCCGATTCCGCAGATGCCGTCCTCGAACAGGTGGCCCGCGTCCATGTCAACCTGACGTGGATGCTGCAACTGCGAGCCCAGCTTGCGGAGGCACGTGGCGATCGCGCCGGTCGCATCGCGCACCTGCGCCGTCTGTTCGAACTGCAGCCAGACTCGCCAGAGGCGATGGCCAGGCTGCTGTCGGCCCTTGTGGACGCAGGCGACGCTGCGGCAGCGGCCGCCGCTTCGCAAGAACACGCCGCCCATGTGTGCTACGCCATGCCTCGCCTGGCTCAGTGGACAGAACCTGCGAGATCGTCTTCCCCGGACCCCGCCACGATGGCGCGTGATCTTTACCTCGACTTGCTGGAGAGGACTGTCAGCAACTGGATCTATGGCGATTCGTGGAACCGGCTCGGCGAGTTGCGCCCCTTCGAACCGGCCCGACGTTCGCTGGGGCAGGACATTCCTTCGTTGGGGCACACGATGATCGGACTGGCCCGGTTGCGACATCTTCGCGTGCTCACACAACGCGTCATCGCAGACGGCATTCCGGGCGACTTCGTCGAAGCCGGGGTCTGGCGTGGCGGCGCGTGCATCCTGATGGCGGGGGTTCTGGAAGCCCACGGCGACAGGACTCGCCTGGTCGTCGCCGCAGATTCGTTCGCGGGTCTTCCGCCTCCCGATCCCCGATACCCAAAGGACTCGCTGACGACGTTTGCTTTCCACCTCCGCGAGGAGCTGGCCGTTGACCAGGAAACCGTTCGCTCGAACTTCGAGCGCTACGGGCTGATGAGTGAACGGGTCAAGCTGCTGGAGGGCTTCTTCGGCGACACGCTGCCCAAGTATCCGTACGGCCCCATCGCCATTCTGCGCATGGATGGCGATCTCTACAGCTCAACGATGGACACGCTTGTGCACCTGTACGACCGCGTCTCGCCGGGTGGCTTCATCATCAGCGACGACTACGGTGTGGTGGTCGACGCCAGAAGGGCAGTTCTGGATTTCCGTGCCCAACGCGGCATCACGTCCGAGATGTTCCGCGTGGATCAGGATGCAGTCTTCTGGAGAAAGTGACTCGACCGTACAGAAAGTTCCATCCTGGCTTGGAGCGCGAGCCAAGAGCGCCCTGTCGACTTGGCGATCAGTAAAGCTGAATCGTGTGCTGCGAGCGCACGATGGCGCCCTTCTTGTCGACATGCACTGCCATTGACAACTCGTAGGAGCCTGGCGGCAGCAGTCGGAGGTCGATCGCCGCATCGAAGCCGCTTCGGATCGCGTACTTCCGCTCGACGTTGGGATTGGCCCGCACGACGTCCTCGCGATCGAGGGTTGCCGGAAGCGGTGCGTAGAACGTGTCGTCACCCGAGACGGGCCGAAGGATCAGCCAGCGCCCTCCGTCGATGCGCGTGCCCAGCATGTCGGGCGCGAACAACCAGCCCTTGAAGTTGACGCCGCGCTCCCGACTGGCGGGCACGAGTTTTCCGCCACCAACAAGCCCGGCAACAGATTCGATGTTGCCCTTGGCGGTTTCGGTCCAGGCCACACCTGGAAACGCCTCGGCCGTGAAGCGCTGCGCCGCCAGCGGGACATTGCGTGTGTCGTTGTAGAGCCGGGCTACACGCTCCTTGGATCGCAGAAGATCGGTCTCTTCGCGCAGGCGCTCCAGTTGGGAGGCCACCGTCAACACGTGACGCCTCGCGACTTCAGCCACCGCTGGCGGCAGTTGCTGCGCAAGGCGACCAAGCGCGACCAGCGCCGCATCGGCGCTGGATGTCGAGCCCGTGATCGCTCGGGCGTGTGCCTCCAGGAACGCGTGACCCCAGCGCGAATCCGGCTCCAGATAGGTGCCTTCGGCCCACTCGTTCCAGGCGTTGATGAACACCAGCCGCTGCCCCTCGGGCAGGTTCTGCTCGGCCTGCTCCACCAGCGAACCCAGCCACGCCTCAAAGAGCGCGGGGGTGCAACCCCGGTAGATCACGGCATCGAGCCTCTTTCGGGCGGTGTTGTCCCAGCCCAGCGTCACGGTGCGGTAGACCGGAAAGTTGGCCTTCGGGCGCGCGATCGAATAGGAAGCGATGGCCTCGTAGTCGTAGATGCGCCCTCGGAATGCAGGCTCCAGGACTTCGATGGTCTTCGTGATGTCGCCCACACGATAGGCGTGCGGTGGAAACTCGACGGCACTGTCGAAGCCGTAGATCTGCGGGTCGACCACGTCAAAGCTGAGCGCCGCGCAAAGATGGAGACCCGGCAGCCCGGCGTCCAGCGCCGCCTTTCGCCAACGAGCCGCAGTCTCCCGGGGATTCGAGAGCAGACTGGCGCGATAGAGGATCAGCAGCGGCTTTCCATCGATGCAGATATAGCGCGGATCCTTCAGGATGGGCAGCACATCCGCGATGAACGCGAGGTCGGTCTGTTCGTTGTGCGCCTGCTCGAGCAGCACCTCGGCATTGCCCCCGTCCCAGAGTCGACTCCAGTTTTCGTTGGCCCAGCAGATGCAGAACGGGAAATCGGGTTCACCGCTGGCCACGACCTCTTCCAGCGGACGCTGCATGACCTTCCGGCCGGCAAACCAGTAGTAGTAGTAGCAGAAGCCGTGGACGCCGTACTGGCGCGCCAAAGCGGCCTGGGCCTCGCGGGTCTCGGCCACCCGCAAATCGTAGTAGCCGAGATCGGCCGGCTCGCGCGGCTGCTCGTGTCCCTCGAACAGCGGGCGCGCTCGCGCCACGTTGCGCCATTCGGTGAACCCGGTTCCCCACCACTCGTCGTTTTCCTTGAACGGATGGAACTGAGGAAGATAGAAGGCAATCGTCTTGACGGGAGATTCAGACACGGCAGCTGGCGTCGGATGTGAGGGCGTTACTGGAGACTCAGAGGAGCCGCCAGGATCATGCTGGCGGCTGTCTGCCAGCGATCGAATGTGGCGTCGCTGACCTGGCAACGTGCAGCGCCGGAAGTCGCGATGTCGCTGTGGCGTTGGACCACAAGACCCAGGCGATCCGCCAGGGCACACGCGGCGATGGCCACCGCAGGGTCGCAGTCGGCGACAACCCGCACGTTGTGCGCCCCGCGCATCGCCTGGTGGAGGCGGTCCACCAGACCTGAGAACACCTCCGGGCCCAACTCTGAAGTACCAGCGTGCCGCATCGCCGCGAACAGTGCCGATATCTCGTGTTCGGGGTCGAACATCCGAGGTCGATCATCTGAGGGCGGAGGGACCACGGACCCGGCGGCAGGCACGCCGATCCAAAGCGACAGGCTCTCCACTGCAGAGCCCCCCTGCTGCGGGGTCGCGGACGACAGGCCCACCCTCGAAGCGAACCGGCAAACGGTGGCATCGGATCGCGCGCTTGGCGCCAGATGGCCCGTTGCCCTCAGCCATGCCCGATATGCACGGTCGAGGAGAGGCCCCGATTCGTCGCCGATGTCCTCCCGAGCATCGAGTGCCTGGGCGTAAAGCCGGAGGTAGTCGACACCCATCTCGGCGCGGGTGCGCAGGTTCGAGACAAGCGCACGCTCCTGCAACGAGGCGTAGGCATCGCTGGCGCAGGCGTCGAGGATGCGCTGGTAAGTGCCCTGCACGTCCGTTGGGTCGATCGTGATGCCACCGCCGTGTTGACGCACCCGTTCACCCGTGGCGCCGAGAGCCGAAGCGACAACGGGAATGCCCAGGGCCCATGCCTCGCTGAGCGTGTGGCAGTAGGTCTCGGGCCAGATCGAGAAGATCCCCACGAACGATGGCCTCAAGCCTCGCATGATCTCGGCGAGTCCTTCGCGCTCGTAACGACCATGCACCGTGCCGATCTGCGAGGCATCATCTGGAGCCAAGCCGACGAAATGCAGCTCGAGCCGGCTTCCCCGATCAAGCCGCGCCAGCTCGCGAACGAACGCATAGCCCTTGGACCTTGCCCAGACATTGCCGAGCACGACGATCCGGACCCGTTCGCCCTCCACGGGCGGTTCGGCGTACTGGCCCTGCTCTCCAAAGTCGCGGCCATGCTCGATGACGTTCATCTTGCGCGCGACGGCTTCGCCGAACGCAGCTTCGAACCGCGACGCCGCGTAAGGGCTCGTCGTGATCACTGCATGCGCCCCGTCAATGACGCGGGCCCAGGCCTTGCGCCAGACATCAACCCCAACACCGCGCAGCCGACCCAGGTCGGCAGGCCACTGACCGGCACTGTCGCAATCGCCCAGACCGCCATCGCACTTGCCGGCGCAATAGCGGCCTTCTGCGTTCACGAGATTGACGGTGGGGCAGACGCTGTAGAAGTCGTGCAGCGACAGCAGGTAGCGCAGGCCAAGCGACTCGACCACCGTCGGCGCGATCCTGGGGTGGTGCATCAGGTGCCGGATGTGGACCAGCGCGATTCGCCAGCGCTGCAGCACGAAGGCGAGCAGGTTGGCGTACTCCTCGCTCCACAGGTCCATGAAGGACGGCGGTGCGGCGAGGGTGACGGCGAACAGCGCTTCCGGTTGGGACGTGGCCGCGTTGAAGTAAGCCAGTTCGAAGCCACCGCCTTCGGGATGGAAGATGAAGACCTCGTAGTGCTCGCAGAGCTGTCGGCACAGGTCCAGCGTCGTCATGGCCGTGCCGCCTTCGCTCAGGAAGTGCAACATGATCAGCACGCGCGGCTTCAGGTGCGGGCGCAGGGCGGCGCGCCCGGCGGGTGAGTTCATCGCCGCGACGAGGGCCTTTCGTGGCTGTGTCAGCCTCGACTGCGTGCCCTCGTCGGTGATGCCACGGACGTAGCTCACGTAGTACGGGTGATCGGCCATCAGCCGCTTCTGCGAAGCCGCATAGATCTCGTCGCGCCCACCCAGCTCGCGGAACGACGCCGACCGGCGATGGAAGACGAAAGCCGCATCGGTGACGAGGTGTCGCCAACCCGCCGCCAGGGCTCTCATCGCGAGATCGTTTTCCTCGCCGTAGCCGCGCGGATAGGCCGCGACGTCAAACACGCCGACCTCGTCGATGAGGCCGCGGGAGATCCACATGCAGAAGCCGTTCCCGGTTCCCACGGGCAGGGGTGATCCGCTGGCGTACCGAAAGGCCCTGGCCACGAGGTCGTCACCCCAGGCCGCGGGCATGCGGTTCTCGCGCATGGGCTCGGGAACCGAGAACACGCCCGCGTTGTTCGAGATGGCCGTGACCGTGCCGACGCGGGGATGCTCGGCGGTGGCATCGAGAAGCGCCTCCAGCCACCCCGGCGTCACCCGGGTGTCGCTGTTGAGCAGCACCACGTCGCCGTCACAGGCCGCGATGCCACGGTTCACGGCCTCCGTGTAGCCGCCGTTCTGCGCCAGGGCGAGGACCTTGCACCGGGGCCGGGCAGCGGCCCTGGCCAGGAAAGGGCCGACTCGTCGGTCGGTGGAGCCGTCATCGACGATCAGAACCGGTACGTCCTCGTGCACGTGCTCGAACAGCGCGTTCACAGCCTCGACAACGTCCTCGAACGCGTTGTAGACCGGCATGACGACCGTGGGCCATCGGCGTGGGCGGCGCAAGGCCGACAGGCGGGCCCAGAAGTCCGCACCCAGCTCGATCACGCCCCTGGGGAACAGCGCCCGCGCCCGCTCATCGACCGAAGGCGCCTTGACGTCGAGCGTCATGACGCGCGCAGCGACTCTCAGGCGGTCGGGTACCGTCGGCCGCGCCAGCACGCACTGGTCGTCGTCGAGCCTCGCGTAGGCCTGGGCATCCACCGCGAACAGGGCGACGGAGTGGGCGCGGCCGTCGAGCAGCGCCGGTGGCACGGCCACGCTGAAGCGCCAACGCAAGGGAGGCTGCAGCCCGTCCTTCGTCGTGGCCGGCAGGGCATCGTCTGCCACCATCTCCGCCACGGCCTGGTCATCGATGAAGACACGCATCGCGACCGGGCGGTAAGGCCGGCTTCCGTCCACCACCCAACCCGACAGCCGCCCGTCGGACACACCCGTCAAGGCGCCCTGCAGGTCGGGCTGCCGCATCACCCAATCCAGGGACATGGGCTCCAGAGGGATGAGGGCGCCGCCGCTTGTCGCGAGCCAACGTTCCACGTTGAGGGTGCCCGCCGATGTGCCGTCGCGGGGCAGGTCGAACAGTGCCTGCGTGCGCAGCCCTGGCTGGAGTTCGAGCCGGATCGTGCGGCCGGGATCGGCTTGCAGCACCAGCACGAGGCCTTCGAGGGCCACGAGGGGCAGGTCCTCGTCGACGTCGATGCGGCAGGCCGCCGTCTCGTTGTCGTCCTGGCTCAGGCTTGCACGGATGCGGCGCGCGTACTCCAGGGCGGCCCCTTGGCGAACGACCTCTTCCGCCACGGCAGGCTCGGCATCGGTCAGCGGGGTGACTCGCCCGTTGAGAAAGCATTCGACACCGTGCTCGAAGATGGCTGGCGTCAACTGCAGCGGCAAGGCGAAGGCGTGCCGTCCGTCGCCAATGCCGGCATCCTTCAAGTCGCCGCGTGGCAGATCGGCCACGCCCTCCGCGACGGTCGCGGTGCCAAACCGGATGCGCACCAAGGCTCGACTGGCCGGGCGCAGCAGGTCGATGCCCCAGCCGTTCAAATGACCGTCCTCGACCGAGTCAACCGAGAAGCGGGTCAGCTCGCTCATTTCCTTTGGATTCATGGATGGGATCAGCTTGTTCTGTTGGCCACGCCCCGACCCGGATGCTGGCTGATGGGTGGTCGTCTTGGTGAAAGTCGTCGCCTCAGTCCTGGGGCGGTCGGTCGTCAGTTCTCAACGCCTTCACGGCCTCACGGCAAGGGCGTCGCATGGCCCGTCGTGGGCTGTGCAGGCCCTGTCCGGAAGGACGGGTGCCCGACGACGCCCCCGCATCTGAGAAGGCTTCGGCAGCGAGCCTGCCGAGTGCATGGGGATCATCAGCTTCGGCAGAAAACGCACGTTGACAAATGTACTTCGATGGTGGAGCGCGCGAGTCGGGGTTGATCCGGTCCGGGCCTGCCGTGCAGCGTGTCGGCGCGAGCCGGCTGGCCGGTGCAACGCGATGGCCATTCACAAGGCGATGACGGCTTCTCAGGCCAGCTGCCGCAAGCGCCGCACGAACACGCCAAAGGGTCGCGTGTCGCGCTGCCACCAGCGCCGCCATCCGCCCAGCCGACGAGGCGAGCAGCGGAAATCGAGCCAGCCAGCGCCATTGCCAGCCCAAGCCATGGTGCGCTGCTCGCCGGCGGCCAGCGTGAGGCTCTGCGACCAGGAGCCTGCAGCCAGCGTCAGCGTCAGCGGGCCCGGGAACGGGTTGGCAATGTCGACCTCCACCCGCTTCAGGTGCGGCGAGGGGTCCAGCGCCAGCCGGGCGTCACCCAGCGTCCAGCGACCGTCCGCCTCGGGCACTGACCAGCATTCGCTCAATTCGGGCGGTAGCCACAGCAAGCCCAAGTGCTGCTCCGCCGGCCTTCTCTCACAGACATACGTCCGCCCCCACAACGACGGCTCGCAGGCATGGCGCGTGATCGTGAAGCCTGCCCGCGTGAAGATCTCGTACAGGAAGTCCTCGGTGAACCCCAGCTCGAACCAGTGCAGCCGCCGGATCGTGGCCACCACGTCGCTCTGCAGGCGCACGCCCCACGGGTAGGGCACCGCCGCGTAGGCGCGCTCGGCCATGGGTTCGCCGCACAGCACGACACGCCCGTTCTCGGCAAGCAGGTCGGGCAGCGCCCGCAGCAGGCCCTGCCAGTCCAGGCAGTGGTGGAAGCTCTCGTAGAAGAAGACCAGGTCGTACTTCTGCCCCGGCCTGGGGTTCATGCCGAAGTGGCCCAGGTGGGCCTTCAGCGGCACCTGGAAGTGGTCGGCCTGCTGCTGCACGTAGTGGCAGAACGCGCGCGAGATGTCGACGGTGTCGACGTTCACGCCCAGCCGCGCCAGGGCCAGCGCGGTCTGGCCGAAGCCGGCTCCGTATTCCAGCGCCCAGCCGCCGGGCTTGAGCCCCGAGTGCTTGAGGATCATGCCGCTGGCGATGACGTGATCGGATGCCGAGGCCACCGCGTCGGCATCACGCCGCAGGAAGTAGCCCGGAAAGCGCACCGCATCGAACTCGCCCAGCGGCGCTTCCTTCTCGTCGAGGTCGGGCTCGTAGTCGCGCTCGACGCCCGCGATCAGCTTCCACAGGCGCTTCTGCTGCCCGGCGTACTCGGCGCCGTAGGGGTCGAGGTCGGTGCGGAACCACGCCGGCAGCGTCAGGTGCGCGTGCTGCAGGTGGCGGTAGCGCGGGCTGGCGTGGCCCTCCTCGAACACCACCTTGGCCACCTCGTCGATGTGCTCGGCCGCGAAGTAGCCCGATGCACCGGCGCGTTCGATGGGATCGTGGATGTTCTTCGTCATCAGCGTGGTCATGCGGCCCACCAGCCGCGAATGGCGCTGCGCCAGGCGGCGCAGGGGTTCGTGGCGGCGTGCCAGAGCCTTGAGTGTGCCAAGCAACGCCACTCAGCGCCCCGGAAGGTTCTGCAGAAACGCCTGCCATTGCGGCAGCACGCGCTCGGGCAGGTAGCGCGCCGACACGTCGGCGCCGCGCGCCACCAGCTCGGCCCGGCGCGCAGCGGCCTCGGGGGTCAGAAGCCGCGCCAGCGCCGCCGCCAGCTGCCCGGCCGAGTAGGGCGTGAAGTATTCGGCCGCGTCGGCAAAGATGTCGTGGTGCACGGCGATGTCCGAGGCCGCCACCACGCCGCCGCAGCGCATGGCCTCGACGCCCGAGAAATCGAAGCCCTCGCCGAAGCTGGGGCACACGGTCACGGCGGCATGGCGGTACAGCAGCCGCAGCTCGGGGGCCGGCACGTCCTCGAGCAGGTGCATGCCGCCGCGGTCCAGCCAGGGGCGGAAGCGGCGCACGATGGCCTTGTGCTCCCAGCCCAGCGCGCCCACCAGCACCAGCTGCAGGTCGGGCTGCAGCTCGGTGCGCAGCTGCTCCCAGGCCGACAGCAGCGCCAGGTGGTTCTTGCGCGGCTCGATGGTGGACACCATCAGCAGGTACGGCGGCATGCCTTCGCCGGCGGGCAGCATGCGGCCGCCGCCGCCCTTGATGCTCTGGCTGCGGCGGATGTTCACGATCTCGGGCACCAGCCGCGGCGACGATTCCTCGGCGAAGTAGTGGTGCGAGACCATGTTGTGGATGGTCACCGCGCGCGGCGCCACTTCAGGGAAGACCGACAGCAGGTCGCGCCGCGTGGCGTCGGAGACGCAGGCGAACCAGGCGCCGTCGGCCACGTTGCGGCGCAGCGCTCGGTAGTGCGAGGCCTGGTGGTACGAGCGGTCCGAGATGGTGTGCGGCATCAGCAGCGGGATGGCGTCGTGGTAGCGCACGACGAGCGTGGTGCCGGCGGTCACGCGGCCCGGGTACGGCGTCTCGGCCACCATCACGTCGTAGCCGCGGGTGTCCAGGCGCGGGTACACGGCGTGCCCGAAGCGCGCCGTCAGCAGCCCGGTGGCGTGCAGCGCCGACCACGGCAGCCTCGACACCCGGAAGCCGGCCGCCGTGACGGCGCCGAAGTCGGCATGCGGCAGCGTCTTGGAGAACATCGCGCGCCAGACGAAGTCGCGGAACTGCGCGGGCTCGAAGCGGCCCAGCGGCGTCGTCAGGCCCAGCGCGGTGCGCAGCAGCATCTGCAGCGGCTTCAGCACCAGCTGCACGGCCGCCCCCAGGCGCTCCGCGCGCGAGGGCTTGCTGCTCTGCTGCAGCGACACCACCACGCGCGACAGGCGGTGGATGCGGCGGTCTTCCTTCCAGCCATCGGCCTGCGGCGGCAGGCCCGGGGCGATGACGCGGTTGCTGCTCTGCATCAGGCCGTCGACCGCCACGCCCTCGAGCAGGTTGAGGCCGCGGAACAGAAGCCGGGTCTCCTGCGGGATGCCGGCGTGGCCATCGAGCGCCGGGCGCAGCTCGAGCAGGATGCGCATCAGTCGAACCTCACCACGGCGGGTGCCAGCACCTGCTGCGAGTCGTAGAACGCGTAGGCGGCGTCGATGGTCTCGAACTCGTGCAGCCGGCCTTCGTGCAGCACCGCGACGCGGTTGCAGTACATGCGGATGATGTTGGGGTCGTGCGAGACGAGGATGAACGAGCGGTCGCTGCGCTTCTGGAACAGCTCGACGTGGCAGCGGTCGCCGAAGCGCGAATCGCCGACCGCCATGCCCTCGTCGATGAGGAAGCAGTCGAACTCGATGGCCATCGACAGCGCGAAGGCCAGCCGCATCGACATGCCGACCGAGTAGTTGGCGACGGGCTCGCGCAGGTAGATGCCGAGCTCGGTGAACTCCTCGACGAAGGGCAGCAGCGGCTTCCACTCGACGCCGTAGACGCGGCAGACGAACTTCAGGTTGTCGATGCCGGTGAGGTGGGTCTGGAACGCCCCCGTGAAGGCCAGCGGCCAGCTCACGCTCATGTGGCGCTGGATGCGGCCGCTGCTGGGGTACTCGGCGCCGCTGAGCAGGCGGATCAGCGTGCTCTTGCCGGCGCCGTTGCGGCCCAGGATGCCCAGGTGGGCGCCGCGCTCGAGCCTGAAGCTGACGTGGTCGAGCACGCGCCGGGGGCCCTGCCGCGTGTGGTAGAGCTTGCTGACGTTGTCCAGCCCGATGTAGCGCTCGCTCATGCTCGGCCCGTCAGGGGGTGGACTTCACGTTGCGGCTGGCCACGCGCAGCAGCATCAGCCCGGCCAGGCTGAGCAGCAGGTTCGCGGCGGCCAGGTAGGCCGGGTCGTAGTGGGTGCGCATCAGGTGGCCGTAGAAGCCATCGCGGATCATCTCGACGCCGTGCACCATCGGCAGCCAGAGCAGGAACTCGCGCACCGGCGGCGCAAACCAGTCGACCATGAACGCGGCGCCCGACAGCGGGAACATGAAGTACGAGATGGGGTGCCACACGCGGTCGACGATCTCGCTGAACGACGACGCCGCGCCCACCAGCGTGGCCAGCGCGGCGCCGAACCAGCCCAGCAGCAGCCAACCGAAGATCGAGGTGAGCAGGTCGTTCGGGATGGGGATGAAGCCGGTGGCGATCATCACCGTCGCCAGCAGCACGAACGAGGCCGTGGTGCCGCCGATCTCGAGCAGGATGCGCGTGGCGAACACGTCGATCACGCGCACGTTGCGGTGGTACAGCAGGTTGAAGTTCTGCTGGATGCCGGCATTGCACTTCGACACCGTGTTGCGCCACAGCAGCACGCCCGAGTAGCCGGTGACGGCGAAGGCCGCGATCGGCATGGCCGAGCCGTGGCCGAAGCCCGCCGCCGTCCACAGCGTGGCCACGCCGAGCGTGAAGAACATCGGCTCCGCCACCACCCACAGCACGCCGATGTTGTGGCGGCCGTAGCGCGTGATGATCTCGCGCATCAGCAGCGCCCAGATCACCCGCCGCTGGATGGCGAACGAGGCGCGCAGCGTGGTCACTCCATGTGCTCCCGCACGCCCGCGAAGACCAGGCTCACCACGCCCCAGAGGATGAGCCCGAGCAGGAACACCGTGAGCACGGCGCGCGCGCGGCGCGGCTCAACGGCCCGGTCGGGCAGGTTGGGCTGCACCAGCCGCTCCAGGTAGAGCTGCTTGCGCGCGGCCTCGCTGCGGGCGGCGTCGAGCGCCGCCAGCGCCGAGCCCAGCTGGCGGTCGGCGAAGGTCTTCTCGAGCGTGAGCCGGTCGAACACCGGCGACTTGGCCGCGAGTCCGCCGTCGCGCCCGGTGACCCGGCTGTTCTCGGCCGCCACCGCGGCGCGCAGCTGTTCGACGCGCGCCGCCAGCGTGGCCACCTGCGGGTTGCCCGGCGACACCTGGCGCACCTGCGCCAGCTGGCTCTCGGCGGCCAGCAGCTCCTCGCGCAGGCGCGCCACGCTCTGCAGTTGCAGCGTGCCCTGCCGGTCGGGGTCGAAGACGCCGCGGTCGGCGCGGAACGACGACAGCGCGGCGGCGGCCGTCTTGGCGCGCTGCTCGGCCAGCTTCACCTCGGTCTCGGCCACCTCGATCAGGTCCTGGCGGCTGCGCAGGTTCATCTGGTTGACCAGCCGCTCGCCCATCTCGAGCAGCGTCTGGTTGACCTTGGCGGCGTCTTCGGGGCTGAACGCCGACACCCGCAGCACCGAGATCGACGACACGCTGTCGTAGGTGATCTGCACCTGCTTCTGGTAGTAGCGGTGGAAAGCCTCGAAGCTGTCGTCCCACCACTCCAGGCCCGGGAAGCGGCTCAGGGCGTCGATGTCGTCGCGGCTGTAGGCGGCGCGCACCCGGAGCTTCTCGTCGAGCTCGCGCAGCGCGTCGCGGCTGCGCACGAAGTCGTGCACGGAATAGGTGTCGTCCTGCGAGCGCGAGAACACCGTGCCCTGCAGCAGCGCGCCCAGGCCGGTCTGGGCCGGGCGCTGCGGGCTGCGCACCACGAAACGCGATTCGGAGATGTAGATGTCGGAGGCGACGAAGCCGTAGAACACCGTGGCCAGCAGCG